>TARA_R110000868_G_scaffold132380_2_pt1 | contig 108277 bp, 102 predicted proteins | sample TARA_R110000868 | Tara Oceans TARA_R110000868 (sample SAMEA4397489) | marine metagenome | biome: Polar Biome; feature: [SRF] surface water layer (ENVO:00010504); material: water (ENVO:00002006), including particulate matter (ENVO:01000060) such as... | depth 5 m
TATTGTTGAACTCGTTGCGCTTGATAATGCCACCATTCGCTACTCTACTGTGCAAAACTGGTACGCTGGTGACAAAGACGGTAAAGGCGGCATTTATAATTTCGTTACCAAGCGGGCCAACTGCTTAGGTAAGAACTCTTATGTTTCTTGGACCCAGGTTGAGGCCGGCTCGGCCATCACTTGGAAATATCCATCATGTAATTTGATTGGTGATGGCTCTCAAGGTGAATTCTATTCCGTCGCTCTCACCAATAATAAAATGCAGGCCGACACCGGCACCAAGATGATCCATATTGGTAAAAACACCAAGTCGACTATTATCTCTAAAGGGATTTCGGCCGAACAAAGTAGCAATGCTTATCGTGGACTGGTCAAAGTTATGCCATCGGCCCACGGAGCTAGAAACTATTCACAATGTGACTCTATGTTGGTTGGCGATAAATCCAGTGCCCACACTTTTCCCTATATCGACGTTAAAAATGATACCGCCACAGTAGAACACGAGGCTTCCACTTCAAGAATTAGTGAAGATCAATTGTTCTATTTAAAAAGCCGAGGCCTTGATAGCGAGAAATGTATCTCGATGATCGTTAACGGTTTTTGTAAGGAAGTTTTCAAAGAGCTTCCGCTCGAATTCTCAGTTGAAGCAGTTAAATTATTAGAAATGAAATTAGAAAACAGTATTGGTTAGGAAAAATTATGATTAAGATTACGAATCTACATGCCCGCGTAAACGACGATAAGGAAATCCTTAAAGGGATTGATCTTGAGATCAAGGCCGGTGAAGTTCACGCCATTATGGGACCAAACGGTTCTGGCAAATCGACGTTAGCGAAAGTTATCGCCGGTCACCCTTCATTTGAAGTGACTCAGGGTGAAGTACTTTACTCAGTCAACAGAAAAGAGAAGAACCTCTTGGAACTTGAAGCCGATGATCGCGCTAAAGAAGGCATCTTCTTGGGCTTTCAATATCCGGTGGAAATTCCAGGCGTGACCAATCTTCACTTTTTGCGCGAAAGCTATAATGCCGTCTGTGCCCACCATGGCACCAAGCCAATGGAAGAGGATGAGTTTAGAACTTATCTTCGCCCAAAGCTTGAGCTACTCTCCATGGACTCTTCTTTTCTTGATCGCGCCGTAAACACTGGTTTTTCTGGCGGTGAGAAAAAGAAAAATGAAATTCTGCAAATGGCGGTTTTAAATCCTCGTTTGGCACTGCTTGATGAGACAGATTCAGGCCTCGATATCGACGCCCTCCAAGTTGTTGCCAAAGGTGTTAATGCACTTAAAACAAAATACAACGCCGTGGTCTTGGTAACTCACTACCAAAGACTACTCGATTATATCGTGCCCGATTATGTTCACGTTTTGTGGCAGGGCAAGATCATCAAGTCTGGTGGCAAAGAATTGGCCTTAGAGCTTGAAAAGAAAGGTTACGACTGGCTGATTAAGGGTTAATGATGACACAAGCGACACTTGAACATATTTTAGGAAATCATTCAGGCACCAATGCTGATGAGGCCAAGACTTGGCTTACCCAAAATGGTTTACCGACAAGAAAGAACGAATCATGGAAATATACTAACCCTGATAAGTTCATCACTGGAAGCCTAAGCGCTCCTACGTGCAAAATTGATCAGGCTTTAGAAGATCTCTCCCCTTTTAAAATTTATTTTAAAAATGATCATTTTGATGAAGCAAGATCGAATCTGCCAAAAGAGATCACAATTAAAGAAGTTAAAACTACAAGCACTGAGCTCCATGATTTCACTGGTGCACTTCACGCCCTGAGTGCCAAGAATACGCTCACAATAACAATTGCTGCTAAGACCGTGATTGAGCAGCCGATCATTATTGTTCACGATCAGGAAATTGCTCCTCATCTTGAGATCGTTGTTGAGTCCATGGCCCAGGTAGCTTTTCTAGAGGCCTTTAGTCCAGATCTTGAACATCACTCACTTTGTTCTCCAAAGACTACAATTGCTGTTAAGGCGGGGGCCAAAGCCCAACATATCAAAACCGTTATTGGCGGACCTGAGCAAATTCATATCGCCACCACAACGGCGTCACTTGGTAGAGACGCTACTTTGGATAGCTTTGTTTTTGCCGCTGGCTCAAAACTGATGCGCCAAGATTTTGTCGCCGATATCAACGAACCAGGTGCTCATGTTAATGCTCACGGATTGTTCGCTCTTCGCGGTAAGCAACACGCCGATCAGCATGTGACGCTTAATCACAAGGCCGCCCACACCACATCAGACCAACTTTTCAAGATGGTTCTTGATGATGAGTCTCGCGGCGTTTTCACAGGCCGACTTGAAATTTCTAAAGATGCACAAAAAGTTGATGCCTCACAACTTAATAAAAACTTGGTTCTATCTAAAAAAGCTCATGTCGATACCAGACCTCAGCTTCTCGTTCACGCCGATGATGTGAAATGTGCCCACGGCGCTACGGTTGGACAACTCTCACCTGAAGAGGTTTTTTACCTGCGCTCACGCGGTCTGCCTCAGGACAAAGCTCAAAAAATGCTATGCCATGCTTTTGCTTGTGACGCCGTTTTAAGAATTGAATCTCAAGTGCTGCAAACATGGGTTAATAATCTATTGTTTGATAATTTTGAGCAATTTGCATTGGAGAAATTCGAGCAATGAAAAGCCTAGAGCAAATTCGAGGGGACTTCCCTGAACTTACAAGAAAAGTTCACGGCAAGCCTTTAATCTATTTAGATAATGCCGCTTCAACGATTAAGTGTGCGCCGGTTATCGCTGCCGTTAACCAGCATTACTCCATGGACGCCGCCAATATTCATAGAGGCGTTCACTACCTCTCTGAAGCTGGCACCATGCAGTTTGAAGCAACTCGTGACAGCCTAAAAGGGTTAATTAACTCTCCGACTCGCGAACAGGTCATCATCACCAAGGGCACAACAGAGTCTATCAACTTGGTGGCTTGGTCATGGGGTGCTGCCAATCTTAAATCTGGTGATGAGATTCTTCTCACTACCCTTGAACACCACTCCAATATCGTGCCTTGGCAGCTTATTGCTGAACGCACCGGAGCTAAAGTTGTCGAAACGCCTATCGATGATAATGGCGATATTATACTGGAAGAATATAAAAAGCGTTTAAGCTCTAAGACCAAAATGGTGTCTTTTAATCTCATCTCTAATGCACTTGGCACCATCAATCCGGCCAAAGAGATGATTGATCTGGCCCATCAGGCAGGCGCTCTCACTTTTGTTGACGCCGCTCAGGCTATCGCTCACCTACCCATTGATGTTCAAGCTTTAGACTGCGATTTCTTAGCTTTCTCTTCTCACAAAATGTTCGGCCCAACTGGTGTTGGAGTTCTTTTTGGCAAGACTGATCTGCTAAACGCTATGTCTCCTTGGCAAGGTGGCGGCGATATGATCGATGAAGTGACGTTCGAGAAAACCACTTACAACGATCTGCCACACAAATTTGAAGCTGGTACGCCACATATTGCAGGTGTTATCGGACTCAAGCCCGCTATCGATTATATAAAAGAGATTGGCCTGGCCCGCATTAGTGAGCTTGAGCACGAGCTTTTAACTTATGCCACGGCCAAGCTTGTTGAGGTTCCAGGGCTAAAGATTATTGGTACGGCCAAAAACAAAAGCGCTGTGATTTCTTTTGTAATTGATGGTGTTCACCCGCAGGATCTAGGCACGCTGCTTGATCAGCAAGGAATAGCGGTCAGAACCGGACACCATTGCACTCAGCCTCTGATGAAGCGATTTAAGATTACTGGAACCACTAGGGCCAGTTTCTGTTTTTATAATACTAAAGAAGAAGTGGATACATTAGTAGCAGGCGTGCATAAGGCCGTCTCCATGCTAGCGTGAGGATATAGTGGAACAACAAACTATTGATTTAGACATTCAGCCAACTCCAAACCCAAATGCTTTGAAGTTCATTGCCGAAAAGCCTTTTAAGCTTGAGGGGAATTCAAGTTATAAATCCCCTATGGAGTGCGGCGAAAATAAGCTTGCGCTTAAGCTGTTTATGATTCGTGGAGTTGATCAACTTCACTTTTTTGACAACGTTGTCACAGTCACAAAATTTAACTACGAAGAATGGGAAAATGTTGAGCCCAAAATTATTGAGGCCATCATTCAGGGACTCCCCGATCATAACCCAGACTATTTTGACCCAGACCCAGAAGCAGAACGTCGCCGCAATCTTTCTCCTGAGCTAACCAAGATCGAAGAGATTCTTGATCGAACAATTAGACCAGGCCTTCAGGGTGATGGTGGCGATATCGTGGCCATGAGCTACGAAGACCATATCCTAGTGGTTAAGTATCAAGGTGCTTGTGGAACTTGTCCAAGCTCAACCACTGGAACTCTCGAAGCGATCAAAGGTATTCTGCGCGATGAGTACGATCCAGAAATTGAAGTCTATATCGCCCCTGATTTCTAATGAAACGCACCGCCAGCGAAGAGCGCGATCTTCACTATAAAATCCTCAATAGTGTCACTAAACTCGAAGTGAATAAGGGCCATTTGTCTTGGACTATTTCACAGGTAGCCTCTGACTCTGGAGTTTCGCGCACTCTGATTTATTATTATTACGGAAAAGAAAAAGAGAAGCTCTTGAGTGAGGCCATGAGGTTCATGGTGCAAACTGTCTTTAACCTTGAAGGCATTGAGCCAGTTGAACCAAAAGAGCGCATCAAAGTCGTTCTTGAGCAGCTAAAGAAAATGCCCTATCTACTGGTGCTTTTTTATCTTAATCGTCGCGCTGAAAATGAATTGGGTGAAGTGATCAGAGATGGTGAGCAGAAATTGTTTGCCGTGTTTAGATCAATTTTCCCACAGGCAAAAGATGAAGAGTTTATGATGATTTATCTTTTAGAGTTAGGTTGTGCCCTACACGGTGATGTAGAGCACAGTATGATTGATAAGCTATTTAGCCAATTATCTTAGTACCAAGCACCAGTAATGACCATTAGAAGCATGAATGGATAAACGAAGATCCAGAAAACAACTGTTGCCACAGCGTTAATGATCGCTCTAAAAAATCCACCAATAATCCCTTTATTATTTGAAACTGTTTCCATATTGCTTTTGAAAGCTTCAAAGCCGCCAGCTTCCATCATTTTAGCTTCCATATGATCAACGATAATATTTTGCCCTTCATCGCTCATCATAACTTCGATAACTTCACGATTAGTTGAAACGTGATCAAGTCCAAGGTCAAAGAGAAGATCTTCTTGTTTTTCTTTAAGCGCTACAACATATTGACCAAGGTGCTTTTCAAGAAATGCATCATCTTTTTTGAGAAGCTTTTTCATCTGCTTTTTTGAAGCTTCCATTTTCTCATTATAATCTTGGAAGAACGCTTCTTTAGAATCAAGATTGATGACGTTCGCAAGATCCTTCGCCATCGCTGCATGTGAGCTGATAAAGAGAGTGAGTGTCATTAAAAGTGTCATTAGTTTTTTCATTTGTTTCTCCGTGTTCAGTTGTTTGGTTGAGACGTTTTTAGCAAGGGCCATACGAGCTATCACTAAAATGTGTTGACAGCTTTGCGGGAAAGCTGTCAAAGGCCATATAATTTCAATCACTTAAGTATTATTTGATCACTTGGGACAATCTGTGTCACAATTAAGAATCAGCTACTTAACCTTACTCATGGATTGGAGTGAGCATGCCTAAGCTCTACGCAAGTTTTGAAGATCTCGTACAATCGCACGATGCGCTTTTTAAGCCTCATCGCCAAACTGGTGCACTCAATGTGTGTCGTGGTGTATGGGATGCAAGAGAGCCCGAGCTCCAATCGCTTAAAGAACAACTCTCCAGTTTAAAGTCTGAGTTTGATCGCTTATCACGAGCTAAAGATCAACTCAGCGAATCTTTAAATGCCAAGATCAGCTCCTTGGAGCAAGAACTGGGCACAACCAAAGGTGCTCTTGCTTCCACTAAACGTGAGAGAGATGCCACTCGTGCAAAGCTTAACGAAACCGAGGTCGCCCTTGAAGCGACAACTCGCGATCTTGCTCGACTGCAAAAATACGAAGACTCACTTGATATGGTTCAACGTAGTCAATTTCGCGAAATCGAAGCGCAAAAGAAACGCTACCAAGCCGAAAGTACTCTTCGCGCCGAGCTTGAAGTCGCACTTAATCAGCAAACGAAAACAAATGAACTGCATCAACTAGAAATTATGTCGAAGGATGATTTGATCACGCGCTTACAGGCTCGCATTGAAGATCTAGAGAGCCGAGGCAAGCAACAGCAACGTCTCAATGCTCGTATGGGTGTTGAGCTCGACCGCTTCGCTAGAGAGAACGATCAACTCTCCCGCGCCATTAACCAATAAAAAAAGCCTCACTAAGTGAGGCCTTTTTTTTATCTTATTTTTTAGCTCTAAAGCTCTTACACCAACCACAACTTGCAACGTAGCGATTAGCGGCCATGGAACATGGAGCGTAGTTTTCAACTTCTTTTTTATCAGCGTAGAAGTTACAGGTGGCGCAGTTATCACCTTTTTTATATTTCTTATTTTTTGAATCAGCTGCATTAGCAACGTAATCAAGACGCTTCCCTGTTGAAGAATCAGCTTCCAAAAGTTTCTTTAACGCTTTGGCATCTTTTGGTGCCGCTTGTGGGCAAGCAACTTCTGCCAAGACATCAGTTGATTTGATTAGAGGTAATGCCGCTAAGGCCATCAGACTTTTTTTGAAAAATGAACGACGTGATGAATTCATAGGATTTCCTTTGTTGGTATTTATAACTTCTTAAGATGAGTCATCTTAGCAATATTTTTAGGACTCTTCATCCGATCAATTGTTTGGCTTTTCAAACCCCAACAAGAGGCTCAAGCCCATTCGTTTGGCCTATAGAAATCTAGCATTTTCTCGTGTGCAGAGCCCTTTTTAGGCTCATATCTATAGGTATACTTACAGCGCGCTGGCAGAGAAATTAAAATTGAGTCAGTTCTTCCATTGGTCTTTAATCCAAACATCGTTCCACGATCATGCAATAAATTAAATTCAACGTAGCGACCGCGCCTGTGCAGCATAAACTCTTCATCTTCTAGCGTGAATTCTTCCTTCACACGTTTATCAACGATAGGAAAATAGGAAGGCATAAATGCTTCGGATAATTTTGTCGCCATCTCAAAATCGGCATTTAAATCGCCTGTATTGAAATGATCAAAAAAGATTCCACCAATTCCACGCATTTCGCCGTCTCGATGAGTATTCACAAAATACTCATCACATTTTTTCTTCATGGCCTCCCACTGACCATAAGGCGCAGTGACATTTTTCCAGGTTTGATGAAAATATTTGAAGTCTTCTGGGTGTGGGTAAAACGGAGTGAGGTCAGCCCCTCCTCCAAACCAATATTTTGTTCCAACTTGAATCATTCGAAAGTTCATATGCACAGTTGGAACGCGCGGATTCTTAGGATGTAAAATGAGCGAGATTCCACTGGCCCACATCTCATCACTATCGCCACCGAGTTGCTTAGAAAATTGTGGGTCGATTTTGCCAAAAACTTTACTGAAATTGACGCCGCCATTTTCGATCACATCACCTGCGAAGGCACGAGTTCGTCCACCACCACCAGGTGCTCCAACATGATCGGTGCGCTCCCAAAGGTCCTCTGTCAGCTTAATGTTTGGATCGATCTCAAAGAGACGCTTGGAAATTCGCTCCTGCAGGTCCATAACATGGTCAGAAAAGGCTATTTTATAGTGTTCTAAGTCATTTATTGGCATGTCGTCCTCTACGTGATACTCACTGCGCTAATATACCCTACACGAAGTGAATCGATAAGAACCATGCGCTTAATCAGCTTTTTACTTATTTTTTGTCTATCGTTTTCTTCGTTAGCCTTTGCTGCGCAAGATCAAGAAGATGAGCCAGAACGCGCGGTTAAATGGCATTATGAATATAAAGACCGCTCCCACACAAAGCTCGAAACATGGAAACACATTGGTATCGTCTATGGCATCTCTTGGGTACTCTACCCACTGACTCAGCCAACAGTGTTTACAGAAGAAGGTAGTTTTAAAAAGTACGGGGATAACTTTGGTCGCGTTGTCTTTGATCGGGACACGCCTTTTTGGAACTGGTTAGTTCATCCCATTTCTGGCTCTCAGCTTTATCTTTATTATCGCGCAAACGGCTACAACCGCATCGACTCTATGGCCTTATCTTTTATCTCAAGCACTTTATTTGAATTTACGATTGAGATTTATACTGAGCCGGCCAGCGTACAAGACCTGTATCAGACGCCTGTGCTTGGTGCGATTGTTGGGCTTGGAATTGAAAATTTAAGTTTGTGGTTACTTAATACAGGTCACCCAGTGGCGAAATTTATTGGGCACACTATTAACCCCATGACACTTTTTGGTTTCTTCGAAGGTAAAGTTCGAACCTACCCGATTGTCGATGGCAAGGGTAAAACTGGAGTTTCATTTATTTATGAATTCTAGGATTTTACTCACTCTCATTTTATCCGTTTTCACTTACAGTAGCTTTGCTTACGAAAACGAGTTTGCGCTTAAGGCCGGCGCCTCAGTTGCCTATAGTCATCTTAAGTACATCGATCATTCTGAAGATAATGCTGGAGGCGTAGGCTTTAACACGAACTTTGGCTATCGCTTTAAAAGCTTCGAGTTTAACCTCACTTCGTTTACTGCTTTTGGTGAAATGGAAAAGCTGACGTATCAAATCGGTAACACTCGCGTCGACGGCGAAGGCAGTTTTAATCACGCTAGCTTTGGCCCCACACTTCGCTATTACTTCGACGTGCGTCCAAATACTAAGTGGCAGTGGTATATTGCCATTGGCCCGGTATGGTCCATCAATACCTTCAAGCTTGAAGAGTTTACGGTTCAAAGTGGTACCTACAAAAGTCAGTATCGCTACTCATACAACTCACGCGGTTGGATGTTTACTCTAGGGCTTGAAGAAGCTCTGATAAGTAAGTCCCTTAATCCCGCTTATATTGAGCTGCTCATCGCATATCAAACAGCTTACCAAGTTGCCCTCCTTGATAACTCTGATTTCAAGCAAGTGCTAACTCTCGAATCAGATAGTGTTCGAACCAATATCTATACTACGACCGTTATGATCAACATTGGATTGATGGTTTTTTGAGCAATTTGACCATAATCTGAGTCGCTTTCCCCCTCCAAATTACAGGCTTTTACGTACTTTCAAAAACTTAAGTCTAGCTTTTAAGTTCAGCTCTAAAATGTCGATAAAGCTAAATAAGTAAGGCTCTACTTAAGGATTTGACCATGATTCGTAACTTATTTTTAATGATGCTTTTCACAGTTTCAAGCCTAGCCTACGCTAGTGCCGATGTGGCCAAAGTCATCATCGTGCGCGGCACGGCCATGGCAAAGAATCCGGATGGAAGCGTTCAGCAGATAAAGCAAGGAATGTGGTTTAAAGAAGGGACTCAAGTTAAGACTGAGGATAGAAGCTTCGTAAAACTACTCTTTATTGATAAATCGCAAATGAATCTAGGTCCAAACTCGCAGATGAAGATCGACACATTTCCTGAGAGTGACGCTGGTATTGTTACGCTGGTCAAAGGTCAGCTTCGTTCAAAAGTTAGCAAAAACTATATGCAAATGGATAAGAAAAATAAGTCCAAGCTCTTCATTAAAACTAAAACTGCTGCCATGGGTGTACGTGGTACAGACTTCCAAGTTAACTATAACCCTGAAAATGACTTCACTTCACTTGTCACATTCGAAGGCGCCGTTGCTATGGCAAGCCTTACGGACTTAAGTTCGAACTTTATCGATCAAGGCAAACTTGAGCGCGTGGTTTCTTCTGATCAAGCAGTTACTGTTACAAGAGGACAATTTTCAGGTGCATCCCCAGAGACAGGAAGCGCCACCATTCCAGTAAAAATCAATCCGATGCAGCTTGAGAGTATGGAAAAAGATATTAGCGGTACGGCCGAAGCAGCTCCAGAAGTTTCTGAGGCGCCAAAGCCGGTTAAATCGATTGTCCCCCCTGGCGTCAATGGAGCAACTTTTTCGAATAAGGCTAAAGTTGAATCTCAAGTGGCCAGCAAAGTTGTTAATCCTTCGGGCTATGCTGCCAACACAAAAGTAAACTCAGCCGCCGCTGGAGCTGTCGTCGATGTTGGAACAGGGAAGCTTTTACTCCCACCTAAAAATGCTCCGATTGATAAAAATACTGGTGTACCAATGATCACAGGCGCATCTGCCGTGCTTGGTGGCGGCGGAAAAATTAATCAGGCAGCGGTTAAATCTATCAATGTGGTGGTGGTAGACCTAAACACGGCCAATAAGGTTGCCGTGGCCGCAAATGCAGCAGGCAGAAGTCCAGCCTCTGCTCCCAAAGATAATCCCCTGCTTAAGCCAAAACAACCAGCTGTTGCACCAACTGCGAGCCAGCCCCTCGTTGGTGCTGCTCAAGATGTTTTAGCTGACACACAAGAAAACATCGTTGATTCTCAAGACCTTGGGACGGGAATTACTAGAACTAAAGTGAATATTAATCTAACCGTTCAATAATACTCAGTTCCAACTGGTAAATAAGCAAATTCACCCTTAAAATAGTCTTAATAGAACAAGATTAACCGACCATTGCAGACGGATTTGCTATGACCATGAAATCTAAAACATTCGCCATGTTTTGCGCTCTTCTTTTGCTTTCAAGCAAGGCGCAAGCGGACGATCTCTCAGACGCACTTACAAAATATAAATTAGGCGCTTATCAAAGTATGACTGATATTCTGGAGCGGTATAAAGCTCCAACGGATAAGCTTGCGACAAAATACTACTTACTCGGCATTGGTCATAACCGTCAGCAGAACTATGAAAAAGCGGCACTGGCTTTTAATCAAGCGGTGAAGTTTAAATCAAGCGCGCAGGATATTTGGTATGAGTATGGTCAAGCAGCATACGCTAATAACGATCTTCGCCTGGCCCTTGCCGCCTTTAAAAAGTCAGCTTCAATCAATTATAAGCTTTCAGAATCAACCTACTACACCGCTCATATCTCGCAAATTTTAGAAGACTACCAAAGTGCGAAAGATGCCTACGCTAAGCTCATCACCCTACCTGGAACAGATCAATCCCTTATGCAGGCCGCGCGCTTTCAACTTGGTGAAGTACTGCTTAGTATGGCCGAGTCTAGAGACGATGCTTCAAGACTGGTTAAAACTTATGTTCTTCCCCAACTCATTCAAGCCAAAGAGGTTAATGGGCAAAGTGATTTAGCTCAAGAGATTGATAATCGAATCAAAGAAGTAAAGGTTCGCTATGGACTTGACCCAAATCGCTTGATTAATGGTCGCATTCTTCCTGAAAAGCGTTGGGAGATCGATTTTAATCAGGAGATTAATTACGATAATAATATCACCTTGGCGACAGATGTCCCTACCTCGCAGGCGACTCAAAAAGAGTCCTATCTTTTTGATTCCACGTTCAACGCAAAGTACTTGGCTTCATTTAAGAATAGATATCTTCTAGAGCCATCAATTAGAATTAATAATAAAAAGCATTCCGAGTCTTCTGAGTCATCTGTTTTTCAAAATGACTCCTATGACATCACCGCAGCTGGCGTGTTTAAAATTGAACATAAAATGAAGGATCAACCCGCCTCTTTCGCGATTGGCCTTAATCATAAATATATTGCAAGAGATCGTTTACAACAAAAAAACAAAATATTCTACGCTAGATCAACAACACTTTTATTGGCAGAAACGTTAAGACTCAATAGTTTCGGCGATACAACTCTAAGGTTTAAGTACAAAGATTATAATGCTTATACTGACAATCTTAATAATACGACCGTCACCTTTGCGGCCGACCAAATTATTATTTTACCGAATGGAACACTTTTTATTGCCATTATTAACGCTGACTTTATTTCTGTCGAACAAGAGCGCGACTCAACTAACGCCTACCTTTTTCGCGTCGATCACCTAAGACCTAACTTTATCTCGGACTTTACATTGTCTGCCGGGCTTGGAATCACCTTGCTTGATACAAAGGAACAATCTCTCACACGCGGAACAGAAAAGACGATCAATCCTTCAATCAAGTTGATAAAGAAAATTACCAATGATCTGTCGATGCAGATCACCTACGACTATACAAAGAATACTTCCGAAGATGAAACTCGATTTGCTTATAGCAAACATGTTACAGGTCTAAGGTTTAGGATTAAGTTCTAGGAGCTGTAATGCTTTCAAAATTACTCAAATTCGGTGGAATAGGCCTCATCATTGCATTTTGTGTCTACTCATCGCTGATTCACCAAATTGGTCGCGAGATGACTGGGCATGAGCGCGAAGTGGCCGGTATGCCTGCCTACGCTTCTTATATGGAAGATCGTTTTTACGATATGAGAATGAGAAGTATTTTGGACGAGAAAAAGAAAGATCCACGAATTGTTCTTGCCGCCATTGATGATCTTTCGCTTCAAAGTGTTGGGCGTTGGCCTTGGACCAGAACAAGGTGGGCAGAATTTATGCGCAAGATGTCTGTCTACGGCGCCAAAATTGTTGCCTTCGACGTCTTCTTTCCTGAGCCTGAGCTTGCCTGTAATGCCAACAGCCCGGATGAGGATTTTGCTCTTTCCATTGAAGAGTTTCAAGCAAAGCAAGGACGAAGTGTCATTATTCCCTACTCTCTTGATCTTGATGCATCGACGGGACCCATGACTTTTGAGATGCTACCTGATGCTCTTTATAACTTCATCATGGACTCCCAGGCCGCAGGTGGATTTAATTTAAAGCAAAGTAAAGTTTCAAAAGAAGCTTGGCCGATTGATAAAATTATTAATGCCAATCCTCTGCTGGGACATATTCAAGCTGTAGCCGATGTGGATGGTGTTTTTCGTCACTACCAAGTTGTTGGAAATGTCGAAGATATTTATTTTCCAAGCTTTGGAGTCTCGATCTTCGAAGCTTTTACCAACGAAAAGACAAAGCTTGTGATTCAGTCAAGAGATGCTAGTAAGCTGATTGCCAACAACGTTGAGTTTCCACTTTATTCAAATGGCACCATGAAGATTAACTGGCTAGGCGAAAGACAAAATTTCCCGACAGTCAGTATAAAGGACATCTTTGAAGCTAGTGATGATAACCAGCAGATGCTCTTTGCTTTAAAAGATAATATTGTATTTGTCGCCTCTACTGCCTACGGTGCTCACGATCTTCGTCACACTCCTGTCTCGGCGCAAACACCGGGAATTTACACCCACATGAACGTAGTCAATCAGCTACTTTCTGGACGCGCTCAACAACCCCAGGCAGCTTCAATTAAGGCAACGTGGATAACCATGGCCTTGTGTACTGCGCTTATTATTCTTGTCCAGCTTTTTGGTAATGCCCTCATAGACGCAGTCGCCGTTATACTCCTTACTTCCGGTATGTACTATTTTGATAAGATCTATCTCTTACCTCACGGCTACGAACTGGGGATGTTCTTTTGTATGTTATCAGTTGTTGCCTGCTACTCGTGGACAACTTTTTTAAACTTCTATCTGGCAAGCAAGGATAAAGCTTTTTTAAAGAATGCTTTTGGCACGTATATTTCGCCTGAGCTCATCGACGATATGTATAAAACCGGCGAACCACCCAAGCTCGGTGGTGACTGCGGAGTAAGAACCGCTTTGTTTACGGACATTCAAGGCTTTTCTACTTTTTCGGAGCAGCTTGGTGCGACCAAACTCGTCGAACTTCTCAACGAGTATCTAACCGTCATGACCGATATTTTATTGGAAGAGAAAGGCACACTCGATAAATATGAAGGCGATGCTATTATCGCCTTCTTTGGCGCTCCTATGCCGCTTGAAAATCATGCTTATCACGCTTGTATGGTGGCCCACAGGATGCAAACAGCACTTGGAGAACTGCGTAAGAAGTGGACTTCCGAGGGCGATAAATGGCCACAAATTGTACATGAAATGCGCATGCGAATTGGTCTAAACTCTGGTGAAATCGTCACCGGAAATATGGGTTCAGCGCAAAGAATGAATTACACCATGATGGGTGATGCGGTGAACTTAGCAGCTCGTCTTGAAGAGTCGGCCAAGCAGTACTCAATTTTCACACAAATTGCCGACGAAACAGTCAAGCTTGCAGGGGAAGAGTTCCTCTTTAGAGAGCTTGATACGATACGTGTGGTTGGAAAGTCTGTTCCTGTAACAACTTTTGATCTTCTAGGACTTAAGAAAGATGCTCCAGAGTATTTGCATGAGCTTGCTTCAAAGTTTAAAAAAGGAATCGAAGCTTATAAAGCTCAAAAATTTGATCAGGCCATGACACTTTTTACAGAATCACTAGAACTTGAATGGCAACGTTACCCAGAACTTAAAGGGAAGAAGACAAATCCATCTGAGATCTATTTGAAGCGTTGTGAAGAGTTTAAGAAGTTGCCGCCACCACCAGAGTGGGACGGCGTTTATACGTTAACTTCGAAATAATTAATAAGCTAATAGGTCGCGCATGCCTTTCAATACTTTATCAGTATTAGGCAGCGTGGCGCGCTCGAGAATGCGGTTAAAGCCCACTGGAACAAATTCTGATCCAACACGTCTGACTGGTGCATCCAACTTCTCGAAGGCTTTCTCATTAATCAGTGCAACGAGTTCACCACCAAAGCCGGCGAAGACTTTATCTTCGTGAACGACTAGGCAACGATTTGTTTTGGCCACAGACTTTAGAATTCCCTCTTCATCGAGTGGGCTGATCGATCTAAGATCTACAACTTCAACCGAAGAGCCGTCTTCTTTAGCAATCATCTCGGCCGCTTCAAGACAATGATGAACAGTATTGCCGTAAGTTAAAACAGTAAGGTCCGAACCTTCGCGACGAACGCGACACTTACCAAATGGAACTTCAAAGCCCTCTGGTACGTGGGCCATGGCCTGCTTAGAGTTATAAAGAGACTTTGGCTCAAGGTAAACAGTGACACCTTCACTTCTCATGGCCGTACGTAACAAGCCAGCAGCATCATCTGCAAAAGATGGAGAAACAATTCTGATTCCAGGAAGTGGAGCTAGAGAGGCTTCAATATTTTGTGAGTGATAAAGACCACCACCAATATAACCACCAGAGGCTAAGCGCACAGTGATATTAGGAGAGAATGCTCCGTTACTTCTCCAGTAGTCATGGGAAGTCTCAACCATCTGCTCCATGGCAGGCCAGAAATAGTCAGCAAACTCTGCGCCTTCGACAACCACGCGAATTTTTTTATTAAAACGTGAGAAGCCATTGGCCGTTCCCATAATATAATCTTCAGCGATTGGACCATTGAATACGCGCTCAATACCAAACTCTTGTTGCATACCTTTTGAAACGTTGAAGATCCCGCCCTTATCTTTGTTCGCCATATCTTGGCCCCAGATAAAGGTATCTGGATTGTGGCGGAATTCTTCTTTAAGTGTTCCATTGATGGCATCGATGAACTTCGTTTGTTCGCCTTCTTCGTTATGGACCCCTTCAGGAAACTTAGAAGCTTCATAAGCTGGTGGGACAACGAAGTCGTAGATACTCTCGGCCGTTGGTTGTGGCGCTTTCATGGCAGCAGCGTGGGCTTCCATGATGGTCGCCTTCGCTTCGGCGTCCATTTCTTCGATTTCTTTTTTAGTCATCAATTTGTTTTGGATCAAAAGCTCACGAAACTTCTTAAGCGGATCTTGAGCGGCTGCATCGGCGCGTTCTTTTTCATCGCGGTAAAGCTCATGCTTGTCAGAATTTGAGTGAGAGTGAATGCGCACACAATCGGCATGGACAATCACGGGCTCGCTTTTTTCTAGTGCGTGCTTTCTAGCTTCTGCCATAGCATTCATGCTGTCGAAGATATCTTTACCGTCACAGTGAATGATTCTGAGATTGAGAAAGCCCGAGAAGTTATCGGCCACGCGCTCATTAGCAGTTTGATCGCGCTTAGGAACTGAAATACCGTAGCCATTGTCTTGGAAAACGAAAATGACTGGCAGTTTTTCATTAGAAGCACCGTTGATGGCTTCGTAACAATAGCCTTCCGATACCGAACTCTCCCCTTGAGAAGAAATCGAAACCCCTTTATGCGAGTACCTCTTCATGGCGCGAGCTACACCCACTGCGTGAAGAGTATGATTTCCTGTACAAGAAGAAACATTGTGAATATTCCACTCTGGTTTTGCAAAGTGGTTACTCATATGGCGACCACCACTGGCTAGATCTGTGGCGCGTGAGATGCCGTTAAGAATAACTTCTTCCGCTGATAGACCTGCTGAAATAGCGGTCAACATATCGCGGTAATAAGGAAAGAGATGGTCTTCACCAAGCGTGAAAACTTGGCCGATGGCCAATTGAATTCCATCGTGACCAGCGTACGGTGCGTGGTAACTCCAACCTAGGGCCTGCTTTAAATAGTTTGGAGCTCGATCATCAACTTGGCGTCCAAGAGTTAGAAGCGTGTACCACTGTTTGAGCGTGGCCTTATCTGTATTTTTAAGTGTGTATTTCTTGGCGACTTTCATAAGCATAAAAACCCTCTTAAGGAGTTGTAATCGTTAGCTTTTATAGGACCCCAAAAATAAAGCTTCGAGCACAAAAAGGCAAACCCTGAGATTGTTCTCAGGGCTTGATAAGGTGTTGAATTTAGGGTTTAGCGCACGGCGTTTTGGTATTGGTAACGATCGCGAATCAGCTCTGCGTCGCGGTCAAAGCGACTTGGCGTGATGTTTCTGCGACGAACCGTTAATTCTTTGTGAGTGGAATAAAAGCGCGCCATACACCCTCTAAGTCGTGCAAAGCTTCCACCTTCTTCACCAGGAAAGCCGCAAAGCTCCTGCCTAATCTCTCTGGCCGAGGCATTAATACGCGACGGCGCTTCGCCGATTGTCTCTTCAAGAATGGCATCAAGCGACTGACTACATGATAAGTTTGAATTTTCTTGAATTGATCTAAACATTCCCACCTGCATGGCCTTGGATACCATATTGCCCTGACCTTCTCCTTGAATCATATTTGAGAGGAGATCAAAAGTATTCTCGTAGGCGCCAGAATCACTACGGCTTTGCTCACATGTGTCGGCTTGAGCTTTAATATCGCGATTAGTTTCTTCCATCGCTTGCTTAAGAATTTTGCGTTTTTCCTCTTTAGACTTCATCCAAAAGCTAAGTCCTAATGCACCAAGCGCCAGTATGACGAGGTAAACGATAATTGGGATAGCAGCGTAAGCATCGTCAACAAACGGTAAAGTCATTGAAGTTTTAGCAGGGAATTGTCTATTGAGGTCGTGATAAATTCCGGCAAGGCCTCGCTCCCAATTGAGCTTGAACACTTGACCGTTAACAAAGATTCTATTTTTCCAATAATCAATATCAGAAAAGCTAATCTTCACTCCAAGAGCAGAAGCTTCATACTTGCCATCATGATAAGTAAACTTTGGAAGAGTGATATTTGCAGGAAATTTTTTATGAAGAGATTTCAAAAATTTTAAATCTTCGGGCGATAAATTATTGGCATTGGCAGCAGTGAATGCCTTCAAGTTTGTTGGCTGCTGGTGATAGGTTTTCATCCCCTGCTCGAGCGTATTTCTGGTTTGCATTCCCAGTGAATCAGACATGGATTGCACAACTGCAACGTGAGCAAACTCCGGTGTCGGTGAAGCTCGATGTTCGCCTAGTTGCCCCAATGCGGTCTGTTGCCATAATAGAAGTGATACAAAAACAGCGAAAAATTGACGCATAAATAAGCCTCCAAGCTCTCTAAACAAGATTATACCGCAATTTCTCCAATCTACGCCTTGTGTCGGCATGAACTCCCCTTTTCAACTTAGTACCAAAGCGTTTAAATGGTTCCAGTTAATTTTAAATGCCCAAAAACGGAGTTTTCATGCCTGTAGCGACGTACGATCAATATGTTAAGATGCTCGATTCTGCCAATAAGGGTGGCTATGCTTACCCGGCCATTAACGTCACTTCGACTTCTACTGCCAATGCGGCCATCAAAGCTTTTGCCGATATGAAATCTGACGGCATTATTCAAGTTTCAACCGGTGGCGGAAAGTTTGCTTCTGGTGCCGCTTCTGACATGGCCTTGGGAGCAATCTCCTTGGCCCAACACGTCCATCTCGTTGCCGAAAAATATGGTGTCATGATTGCGCTTCATACGGATCATTGCCAAGCCAACGTGGTCGATACTTTTATGCTTCCACTCATTAAAGAAACTGAGCGCCGTCGCAAGGCCGGCATGCCTAATCTTTTTAGTTCACATATGTTCGATGGCTCTGAGCTACCTTTTGAAAAAAATCTGGCCATGTCTAAAGAGCTGCTCGATCGCTGCGCCCAAAGCGAAATTATTCTTGAAGTTGAAACGGGTGTCGTGGGCGGCGAAGAAGACGGCGTTAGTAATGAGAATACGCCTGCTGATAAGCTCTACACAACGGCCGAAGAGATGGTTGCTGTTGCCCGCGAGCTTCGCCCTCTTGGTAAATTTATGTACGCTGCAACTTTTGGCAATGTCCACGGCGTCTACAAGCCAGGTAACGTAAAGCTTCGTCCTGAAATATTAAAAAATGGTCAGGCTGCTGTTGAAAAAGAGTTTGGCAAAGAAGCTCGTCACCTTCTGGTTTTCCATGGTGGCTCAGGATCTGATCTTTCAGAAATTCATGAAACACTTAATTACGGCGTGATTAAGATGAATGTTGATACCGACACTCAGTATGCCTATTCTCGCGCTGTGGTTGATCATATGTTCAAAAACTATGACAAAATGCTCAAGGTCGAAGGTGAAGTTGGTGATAAGAAAGCTTATGACCCACGCGCTTGGATGAAGCTTGCCGAATCCAGTATGGCCGCAAGAATCATGCAGTCTTGTAAAGACTTAAAGTCCGACGGCAAATCAATTATCGCTTAAAAAAAAGGCCCCTATTAAGGGGCTTTTTTTATGGACATGGAAGAAGTTGAAACTCTTTATGGGCTAAATCAAATGGGATCTTGTCGATCTCTTTGCCCATATAGCCCACTTTGTAGAGAAAGTAGGTGTCCTTCTCAATGGCCGCGACTTTAAAAGTATAAGCACCCCATGGGCGCTCAATACATTTACCAATCGCAAACCTGGCGCCACCTGGTTGAGAGGTTGCGCAAGCAGCGAGAAGACTTATAGCTAGTAATAAAAATATTTTCATTCTCTTAAGTGTAGGTCCAATAGCTCAGCTGTTCAATGTTTTAGTCACGACTTCGTAGGTATTTTTTGACAATCCCTCAGTAGCAGCGATTTTTTCAAGAATTGGCTTCATTTTATTTTGAAGCTCAGGTGTCAGCTTCTTAAAGTCTTTATAAGAAGACATAAGTCTTGAAGCCACTTGTGGATTAATTTTATCAAGCACTAAAATTTTATCGCCGATGAAAGTATAACCATCACCATTGGCGGCATGAAAGTGGCGGTAATTGCGAGTGAAACTTAGAAGAAGTGAGCGCACCAGATTTGGCACATTGATATCGTAGACGTCGCTTTCTTCAAGTGCTTTGACACGCCCTAATGCGCCGGCACTACTTGCAGTTGCTTGAACCCCAAGCCATTTTTGCATGACAAGAGTTTCTTTTCTCCACTTACGATAGAAATCATCGGTCGCAGTTTTTGCTAAAACAGGATCGCAGTTCATCAAAAGTTTTAGACCTGCAATTTCATCGGTCATATTCGTCGCCGACTTATAATGAGCTTGAATAAGATCGTTGTGAATATTAGTGCTGGCAAGATAGCTCAAACAAAGATTGCGAAGAGCGCGATTACCAACACTGATAGGATCGAGCTTATACTCGTTTGTTTTTGGCTTAAGCTCATTATAAAGCGCTAGAATTTCAGACTCGTACTTCTTAGCAATCTGCGACTCAAGTGCATCGCGCGCGATGGCCACCATAGAAGGATCTAGCGGACGATAACGTTGGAATAAGACTTCTTCGGCCGGAAGCTCTAAGGCCAAAGCTTTGAAAGCAGGATCGATCGTCTTGTCTTTAATCAGTGCTCCCACTGCCTCTAGATAGACAGAAGATACTTTAAAGTCAGAATTGCCAACCAATTCATCGATCATTTTTGTGGCTAGATTTTGAGCCGCTTCATAACGATTAAACTCATCACTATCATAGGCTAAGAGGATGGCCATATCTTCAAGGCTGGCACTACTTTCAAGCTTAAGTGGAGACGAAAAATTGCGATTAATCGACAGCACCGGCTTCTCTTTGAGTCCACTGAAAATAAATTCTTCATTAGCCTGGCGCATTTCAATCAGTCCGCGATCAAGTAATGGCTGAGGAAGTGTTGAGTGAGTTAATTTGAGTGGCAATTGATTGCCTTTCGAATCGAGAAGACCTAGCCCTAATGGAAAATGATATGGCTGTTTTTGATCTTGCCCTGGAGTTGCCGGACAAGACTGTCTGAGAGTCAGCTTGAGCTCCCCTTTTGCAGCATCAAAAGATTCTTCAATTTTAAGTTCTGGTGTACCAGATTGTGAGTACCAATTTTTAAATTGCGTTAGATCAAAGTCATTGGCATCGGCCATAGCCGCCGTGAAATCTTCTGTCGTCACAGCATCACCATCGTGACGCTCGAAGTATAACTTCATGCCCTTTTGAAAGCCCGCTTCGCCTAGGAAAGTGTGAATCATGCGAATGACTTCAGCACCCTTTTCATAAATGGTCGCAGTATAGAAATTATTAATTTCAATATAGCTTTGTGGCTTAATCGGATGAGATGTTGGGCCACCGTCTTCTGGGAATTGCATTTGGCGAAGTCGAGCGACATCACCAATTCTTTGAACTGCACGAGAATTGAGATCGCCTGAGAATTCTTGATCTCTAAAAACGGTTAAACCTTCTTTTAAAGTTAATTGAAACCAGTCGCGACATGTGACGCGGTTGCCGGTCCAGTTATGAAAGTACTCATGGCCAACAACACTTTCGATGCCTAGGAAATTGTCATCTGTAGCCGTTTCAGGCTTGGCCAAAACATAAGCGCTGTTAAAAATATTAAGCCCTTTATTTTCCATGGCCCCCATATTGAATGAATCAACGGCCACGATCATATAAATATCAAGATCGTACTCAAGTCCAAAACGCTCTTCATCCCACTTCATCGATTTTTTGAGAGACTCCATGGCATGGTGACATTTATCCTCATTACCTTTGTCGCAATAGATACGAAGATCAATCGTGCGTTTAGATTTTGTAATGAATGTGTCTTGGATCATCCCAAGATCACCCGCGACAAGAGCGTAGAGATAGCTTGGTTTTGGGAATGGATCTTCCCACTCGCTAAAATGCTTTCCGCCTTCAAGATCTCCTTGTCCAATCGGATTACCATTAGACAAAAGCACTGGATACTTGGTTTTATCGGCAATTATTTTGGTCGTGTATTTCGCAAGTACATCTGGACGATCTAAGAAATACGTAATTCTTCTGAAACCTTCTGGTTCGTTTTGAGTGCAAAACATGGCACCCGATTTATAGAGACCATCGAGAGCTTTATTGGCTTCTGGATTAATTGTATTAATAATCTCGAGGCTAAAAGAGCTAGGCACATCTTTAATCGTGAGATTATCATCGATCAATTCATACTCAGAAGCCTCTAGCTTTCGCCCATCAATGCTGACAGATACAAGCGTTAGCAATTCACCATTAAGAAATAGCTCATTTTGGTGGGCACCATCTTTAAGCACTCTTGAAACCGCCGTCACCGTTGTTTGAGTGTCATGCAGATCAAAAGTCAGATGAACATCGCTAATCGTAAAGCCGGCCGGCTTGTAGTCTTTGAGATTGATTGCTTTTGGTGTGCCTACTTTCATGAAAACTCCAGGAATCTGCGTATTTAAATCGTGTTCTAATGGCCATTGTGCCACGACCAGAGGCAAGAGTCAGCGGCATGATGCATCTAATACTTTCGAAATTCCTGAAATCACGTAGAATAGAACTATAAGTCTAAATGAGGGAAGTAGAGTTTGGCCGATCATAATAAGAAACACTATTTTATCGTTATCGACAAAGATGAGCTCAAAGCGGTGGCCCTAGATCACACTGAAGATAGAGGCTTGGTTCAGCTTTGGATGCAAGGCCAAAGCGAAGACACCGTCGAAGAGTTTGAAGCCCATTCCTTTGATGAGAAAAAGCCTTCGCTCTTATTGAAATCTACGGCCAAATTATTGTCCCTACTTAAGATGTCTCCTCTACTTGATGAAGAGGTTTTTCTTAAGATGACTGTAGGAAAGTATCACTATTTTACCTATGGAAAACTAGGCTATGACAAGGCCAAGAAGCTCTATGAGCTACCGCTTGAAAATGATATTTACAGAGGGCAACAGCGCTCAAACTATCGCCTCATGGCCAGCTCTCATATTAAGATCCAGTTTAAGATTGGTGAGGTGGTTCACCACTGCCAAGATATTTCGGCCGGTGGTACCAGTTTCTTTGTTCCAACTCCTGATGCAGAAGCTTTCAAGAAAGATGATCTACACGAAGATTGTGCTTTATTGTTTTGCGGTAAGCGCTATGAAATCCCAAAGACCAGAGTTGCTGGAAAATGGGACGCTGAAACCAAAGATCCGCATATGAAGATCGGCGTGGCTTTTATCGATTTACCACCACAAATTGAAGAAGATCTATACCGTCAGGTCAATTCTGAGGCCCGTGGCGATGAAGTTCGTAAGAAATTGGCCGAAAGAAAGGCCAAACAAAGCTAATTTTAGCGCATAATCTTTTCACAACTGCCGCAAATGCCTGAAATCCAATTGACTCAAGTTTAACGCTCAGGTATGACACATAGAGACTTACACTCACACAAGCGATGGTGTCATGCCCCAGTATATGGACAATAAGATCGTTCAGAAGGTCAAATTTCTACGATCTCAAAACCTCTACCCATTTTTTAGATCAATTGAATCCTCTGAGGGCACAGTTGTTCAGGTAGATGGTCAGTCACAGATCATGGTTGGCTCCAATAATTATCTTGGACTCACTCACCATCCTCATGTGGTTGAACAAACAATTAAAGCCGTTGAAAAATTCGGCACTGGTTGTACTGGGTCACGTTTTCTAAACGGTAACCTCGCCATTCACGAAGAACTTGAAGAGCGCCTAGCTAAATACTTAGGCCATGAAAAAGCGCTAGTTTTTTCAACAGGTATGCAAACGAATCTTGGAAGTCTCTCAGCGCTTTGTGGTCCACGCGATTGCATGTTGTTTGACAGTGAAAATCACGCTTCAATTATCGACTCTGGTCGCTTGGCCATGGGCACTGTTTTTAAATATAAGCACAATGATATGAGCTCTCTTGAGCAACAACTCGAGTCCAATCGTCATCGTTTTAAGCGTATGATCATTGTGGCCGATGGTGTTTTCTCCATGACAGGAAAGCTTTTGAATCTTCCTGGCGTGATCGAACTGGCCAAGAAATACGACGCCCTCGTTTATGTCGATGATGCCCACGGCATTGGCGTCATGGGTGATAAAGGTCGCGGCACGATGACTCATTTTGGAATGGCCAAAGATGTCGATTTCAATATGGGTACATTTTCTAAGAGTTTCGCCACTATTGGCGGTGTGATTTCTGGTAGCGCTGAAGGCGTAGACTATATTAAGCACTCTGCGCGCTCATTTATGTTTAGCGCTGCTATGCCACCTTCTGCCGTTGCCACAGTCTCAGGCTGTCTTGATGTTATTCTCTCAGACGAACCACTACACGAGCGCCTTTGGGCCAATGTGAAGATGATGCGTGAAGGGTTTGAAGACATCGGCTTCTACACGTATGGCTCACAAACTCCTATCATCCCAATCTTCATTGGCGATGAAGTGAAGTCGCTACAAGTCACTCAGTTTTTAAAAGAGCAAGGCATCTTTGCCACTCCCGTACTGCCACCTGCCGTACCTGAAGGCGAAGCTCTGATTCGCACTAGCTATATGGCCAGCCATAAAAAAGAAGAGCTGACCAAAGTGCTTGAAGTTCTCGCCCTCGCCAAGAAGAAGTTTGAAATCCCTGGGTCGAGACACTAATGACGATCGAGCTTAAGAAAGTAGAGACAGCATCAGACCTTAAGCGCTTTATCAATGTCCCCTGGCTCATCTATAAAGACGATCCCATGTGGGTACCGCCACTTAAAATGGCGGTCCACGATCTGTTTAAAAAAAATCATCCTTTTTATGAAACCGGTGAAGTCATTTCTTGGCTCGCGACTCGAGACGGCCAAGACGTCGGCCGAATTAGCGCAGTTGATTGCCATGCCAGTAATAAATATCACAATGAAAAAGCCGGTTTCTTTGGCTTCTTTGAAGCTAAAGATCAAGACGTGGCCGATGCCCTTTTTAATCAGGCGCAAGACTGGCTAAAATCCCGCGGACTTGAGAGCGTACGCGGACCTTTCTCACCCAGTACAAATTACGAATGTGGCCTCTTAGTTGATGGTTTTGATGATCCACCACAGATCATGATGCAGTATAATCCTAAGAATTATCAGTCGATGATTGAGTCTCAAGGTTTTAGCAAAGCAAAAGACTTACTCGCCTACGTTATTCCAACTCAATTTGATATGCCTGAGGTGATTCAAAAGATCGCCGCCAGGACTGAATCGCGCTCGAAAATCACCTACCGCAGTATCTCTAAAAAGAACTGGGACCGCGACGTCGAGATCATGCTCGATATCTATAACGATGCCTGGGAAAAGAACTGGGGCTTTGTACCGATGACGGAAAAAGAGTTCCGCCATACTGCCAAAGACCTCAAAACGGTGGTTGATGAGCGCTTGATTATTTTTGCTGAAGTCGATGGCAATCCGGCCGGATTTATCGTCACGCTGCCGGACTTCAACCAAGTCTTAAAGAAGATACCTAACGGTAAGCTCTTACCTTTTGGTATTTTTAAGCTGCTGACAGGTATGAAGAAAATCAATCGCGTGCGCACCATCACTATGGGTGTGAAGGCAAAGTATAGAAACTTGGGATTGGGCCCTCTTCTGTATCAAAAATCTCATCGCGTTCTTTTAGATGAAACCAACTACAAAGAAATTGAAATGAGCTGGGTACTCGAGGATAACCTCGATATGAACAAGCCGATTATTCGCATGGGCGGCAAGCCTTACAAGCGCTATCGCCTTTTTGAAAAGAAGTTATGAAAGTCTTAGTCACAGGGGCCACTGGTTTTGTTGGCTCTCATCTTTGTGATCTGCTTACAAAAAATAATCATCAAGTTTTTGCACTGGTAAGAAACCCAACTAAAGCCAAGGAATTTGGCGTTCCTGGAGTTCATCTTCAGGGCGATCTCTCAAGTTTTGAATGGATTAATGATCTACCTAAAGACTTAGATGCTGTTGTTCACACGGCCGGCATCGTTCACTCTTTTGATTCTAAAGACTTTTATGATGTTAATGCTACAGCGACAAAGGCTCTGATTGAGGCCTTAGCTTCTTTTGATGGTTTGAAATTCACCCTCGTTTCATCTCAAGCCGCTGGAGGCCCATCTCCAAAGAGTAATCCAGCCAAAGAAGACGCAAATGCTGCTGTTAGTGATTATGGGCGCTCTAAACTCTTGGCCGAGGAGTATGTCGCATGTGCACCAAAGTCTTGGAGCGTGAGTGTTGTACGCCCGCCTATGGTGATTGGACCGCGCGATCCGGCCGTGCTCGATATTTTCAAAATGGTCAAAGGTCGAGTTATCGTCTCTCCCGGCTCTAGGCCGACCAAGAAACAATATTCTTATGTTTGTGTTTTTGATCTCGTGAATTTTTTGCAATTTCTAATTGAGAAAAATATCAGTGGCACTTTTTATTGTGCCTACCCCGCCGCTATTACGCTGCAAGACCTAGTCGATAATATTAAGACTCGACTGAATAAGAAGACTGTTAATATCGTCATTCCCCCGCTGTTGCTCAAAGGGGCGGCGAAGCTAGTACAAAAGCTAGGGGAAAAAAATCTGACTCAAGCCAGACTAACCAGTGATAAAATGCACGAGCTTTTGCCAAGTGCTTGGGTGTGCGACTCGAAGGCTTCAATCAATGCAGGATTTTCGTACCAATGGGATCTAGACAAAACGATCGATACAACGATCAATGATTATAAGCAGCGTGGTTGGCTTTAGTATTTAAGACTCACCATTGGCCCTATGGCATTTTGGTAGCGCAGAATTCCAACTTGCAGATCTGATCGCTCAAAATATTTTTTATAAAAGCTATCATTGCTAGAATAATTGGCCGCTGCTCTCACCCCTTCACTGGCAAAGGCCGATAGAAAGAATGATCCCACCACATCAGAAACATAATGTTTTCGGTCCTGTACACGTTGCATGCTAGCAACTACCGATAATCCAAGCGGGATGATCGACCAAGCTGGACCATAGAACTGAAGTGTTTTGAAAAACAAAACTTGATAAGGAATGACGTGGCCTGATGGGAAGGAAGAATCACCTCTAAAAGATTTCTCCCAAAACGAAAGCTTGTCGCTCGATGGTCGTTTATGAATATCAATAAAGCTTAATAGCCCCGACTCACCAAGAGCTAAATAGGTGGCGGCGAAGAGTTCTTTGGCAAATTGAACTGAATGAGAATTGTTTTTGTAATCACCTAAAAAATAAATGGCGGCCGGAAAGAAAGGTTGATTGAGCACAACACTTAAATCCCCTACCAGATCAACAGCATTAGATATATTTTGACCGCGGTAATGATTGGCCAGGCGATCATCCTCTTTAGCAGCAATAATTAGTGAGGGTGTGGCCAAGGCGGCGTAACCGAGATTATTGATTTGCGTAAACTGCATATAAGAACCTTTCGCCAGTAATGTGAAAGATTCCTTGAGCGCCTCCCAGTGACGAGAACTCTCCTGGGCAAAACTTGATGAGCAAAAAAGCAAAGAAACGAGAATAAGCTTACGCATGATCTTCTTTAGGTCCAGTCGTGGTTTTAAAAACATAATCCCAAAGAGGTGAAGACACACCATAACGTGCTTTTTCATGAGCGAAATGATGGCGGATATGCCATTTCTTTAAGTAACGTCCTACTTTAGACGTCATTTTAAAGTGATGAGTGGCAAAGTGAATATAATCATAAATGAGATAGCCAACGATAAACCAGGCCATGAAAGCATTAAGAGCATCGCTTGGAATGACTAGAGAAAAAAGTTTCCACAACATGAACATAATTAAAAGAGCTGGTACTGGAGGCATCACCAAGCGAGTTGGATCATTAGGATCATCGTGATGCAGACCGTGAAATAAAAAAACAAAACGTTTACCAAGAGCGTGCTTAGGGTCCCAATGGAAAACATAGCGGTGGAGTACGTATTCAGTCAGTGTCCAAACAATCAGAGCAATCAAGGCCCAAGCCAGATAAGCAACAACACTAAGTCCATCTTGTGTTAATGAGAGGAAGCTGGCGTATACAACGATTGGGGCCCAAAGAAGTAATGGGATAATGGGATGAACGTGGGTCATCGCCTCGAGAATTGGATTTTTAAAGATCCGAATGGACTCTACTTGCTTCACTAATACCTCGGCTTACGCGCCTCAACATACGCTTTGAGACGTTTTTCGTCAATTAAACTAGAAGATATATGTTCTGTTATTTAAGATGAGCTCATGCATAAACTTCTAGTAATTCTCATTGCTTTGATCACTTTTAAAACTTTCGCCACAGATCTGTCTGTCTTAAGTCGAAGTGAGCGTGAACAGCTCTATCAGGGAAAGCTAATTCTTAAGAGCTATGAAGTGGCCGATCAAGCATGGCCCAGAGTTGAAGTCTTCGCACTAATTGAATCTGAAGTCTTAGAGTTTGCTGCTTTTTTTTGTGATTTTGAACGTCAGACTGAGTACATCCCGGATTTGCTCAAAGCCAAAATGCTGGAGCATGAAGACACACTTAATATTCCTATCGAGTATGAGATGCATCTGCCTTTTCCCCTCTCAAATGCCCAGTATACTCACACCCATGTGCTACAAAAAAAGAGTGACGATTCTTACAGCGTTTCGTGGTCAGTGATAAGCTCGAGTGTGGCCGAAAAAGTTTCTGGCTCAAGTCTCTTCATCCCAAGTGCAGGTAAAACTCTGTGGCACTATAGTTCCCACGTCACGCCAAAATCGGCCTTGGCAGGCTTTTTTAGCTCGAGCATGAAAAGTGACACTCTGAAGTCGCTTGAAGCGACGAAACAGGCCTTTTTGGACTTTAAAAAAGCTAATCCCAAGGCTTTGCAAGAGATGGCGCTGGCATTTAGTAAGAAGTTTTTAGACTCAACAAAATGAATGTAAGAATTTGTTTCGCTTCGAATAAATCCAGTTTGTTTAAATGTGAAGAAATCTAATTTAAATCAATGATATCAGTAACTTAACATGACGTATGACCGAGGCCTTGAGTGTGGTTATAAATTGTAAGAAATTAAAAATAGGCACAATTACAGTAGGCCCTTACAATGAATTTACAGAGACATTTTGAAACATATTTGATCGACGGTGCGAGAAGGAATTCAATATACGTCGGTTTTTTTATGCCCCACGAAAATCGTAAGTCGCCGCTATTTCGCGACACAAAATCTTCAAATCCCCACTATATTTTTCTTCAATCATAAAGCGATGCCGATCTTGCTTGTGGCGCTCTTGCACTGGCAATTGCTTACGCTCTTTATGAGTCGCAAAGTGCGCCAGCTCATCGCCCATACGCTCTAGTAACTCCCTACTCTCACCTAGCTGCGCCAGTATGTAACGCAGGCGCAGACAGCCTTCAGAGGGCTCACACTGGTCTTGCACTACGGCCAAAGCAACAATGCGCGCGCTTTCGCTCCAATGCTCGTGCCGATCATCTTGCTGTTTGGCTTGTCTGGATTCAAAACGCTTTAAACGTCTAAAGAGAAAAAAAGCGAAGACGGCAAGAACAAGGCAAGAGCCTAATGCCGTCCAAGTTAGCGCATCGAGATTAAGGGCATGTATATTCATGCCCCCTAATTAAGCATGAACGCCCTTATCTTTCATCTGAATTCTCGCCATAGCGATCGTTTCATCTGAGACACGCTTAAGTTTTTTCGTCAGTCCAACCCAGCTCATAGAGCGAATCGCCCATTTGCCTGGATCAAAGTGATACCAACGAACACCATTTCTATAATCAGCTTGGAAGCTGTGGTGGAAGTTATGGTAACCCTCGCCAAAAGTGAAAACCGCCATCAACCAACTGTCGCGGGCCGTGTGCTCGTCATTAAAGGTACGATCACCGATCATATGACAAAGGGAATTGATGAAAAAAGTTGTATGGTGAACCAGTACAATTCTACCAAGTGCACCAATCCCAAGGCCACCAAGAGTGCTGCCCATCATCGTTCCAATCAACGTCGGTACGATAATTCCAACGAAGATAGAGATTGGTAGGTAGTAACGGTGTTGCCACATCACTAATTTATTGCGGCGAAGATCTGCCGACATAGGATAGGTTTCGGGCTTGGTTGGGCGAACCATGATCCAACCCATATGGGCCCAGAAAAAGCCTTTTTGGATATTATAAGGATCTTCTTCGGTATCGACATGAGTGTGGTGCACGCGGTGATCACTACACCACTTTAAAGCTGAGTTTTCAAAACTAGCGGCACCAAAAATTAACGTAAAAAATTGAATAATCGGGTGGGCTTCAAATGAGCGGTGGGCAAATAAGCGGTGATAACCAACGGTGATCGACATCCCTGTGGCCCAATAAAAAACAAAAGCAATCATGAGAGTCCAAGGGTTAAAGCCCTCGTACATGACGTGCCCCATGATGGCGGCAACAGCAGCAATCGGTGTCAGCGTAAGAAAAAGTGTATTCGTCCAATCAATTTTTTTGAGTACTTTACCCATGATGTGTTCCCCCTAAAAGCGAATCTACTAATAGGCTACATCTGGGTTTGTAATGATGATGTAAAACAAGTGTAAAAGCAGGAGATTAGAGCTCTGGTGCCTTTTCGCGGTAAATAAGCTGGTAGCGGTGGCTAATAATGTCCCACAGGCTTACCTGAGAATTGTCCACAATATCGTTGCGATTACCAGCGTAATCAAAGTTAGAGTCTTTAGGCATAACGATATTTTTAGGATCAAAGGCGGCAAGAGATCCGTCACTGGCCAAACCAAAGTCGATACCTGACTCATCTTTTGCATCGGCTTTTACGCCTTCGTTGCCAACAGAATCGCCACCTTTAGCTGCAACATTTTTATTAAATGCTTTGTCTCCAAGTAGTTTATCGGTGCCAGGACCAATATTAACATCTGAGCCAGCAAAGACGGATGGGTTGTTAGCAAAAAGTGAGTCGAGATCTTTCTTTTTAAAGTTTGTATTTAAGAAATTTGCCAACTCTTTATCTGTTGGTAAACCAAGTTTAACTCCCAGTTTATTTTGCTTACTCGACTTACTTTCTTTATCGGCAAAATCTTTGAGTATGCGATCACGCAAGCGAGCAGCACTGGCAGCTTTTCCATTAATATCGGCCATACTTAAAGTTGATGGATCAGTTGATTTCCCCGCAAAAGTGGAGTTCATGTCAGCGATCAAGCCTTTTAAGCCAGCACCACTAAAAGCAGATCCATAGCGAGATTGATCCCACCCTGTGGCTGTCGATTTATAACAGCTATTATTGGCGGCGCAAGCGCAGTTATCATCCATTTGTTGAGCTGAGTTTACGCAACCATAACTTGGAACTGAAATGCCACCAGCTGTGGCTTCCCAGTCACGATTAGTTCCAAATGAGAGCCTTCCCGGTTGATTAGTTCCGCCATTACCGATTGTTGTACGATCTGGCTCAGAGGTGTCTCCAGCGAGATCGGCCAAGGACTCGGTATCCATCATGAGTCTGGCTTTGATTTCAGCAAGTACGGCCCAGCGAGCTTGATATTGTTCCATGAGTTTTTGTGCTTGTTTTTGCCCTTTCTTCTCTAGCATCAGCGCAATACCGGCGGTTACAGCAGAGATAGCACCACACTTGGCCATAGGAGGATTGGCCGACCACGGTAGAGAGTAGATAATAGCTTCGGCGGTACCAACGGCCATGACGATGGAATAAAGGGATTGATTTTGTCCGTGTTGCTTCATGCGAAGTTGTGAAACTTTAACTAGCTTCTCCATTGCTCGCATATAAAAATCAAAAACTTCAATTTGAAATTCTTTGTTGGCTTCGAACCCTTCGCTCTCAAGTTTTTCTTGAAGTGCCAGCGCTTCGTCACGAATCGATTGCAGTTCAGCTTCAATGGCCTTGCCGTTTTTTCTAGCTCGCATAAAGGCCATAATGTGAGCGGCCACACCAAGCCCGGCGCTGATACACATTGTGGCTCCAGGACCTGTAAAAACGGGCATCGTCAGTGCGCCGTTAAGGATACCACCCATATAAAGGAGTCCAGCACCAGCACTTAAAAGCTTCATAGTGCCTTTGTCGGCAGGATTATTGAGATCACCTTCGGTGACAATATTTTCTTGGCAATCAGGTCCAAGACCTTCGCAAGCGGCGGAACCGATCGAGCTCATATCTTGAGCATAAAGATTGAAAGAGATAAGTGCTAAAAGGAGCAACCTTATAATAAACGTCATAAATAAATGATAACTTAGATTTGAAAGATACAAGCATATTTACTACTGCTCAACGAAATATCAACACCTTAGCCAAAACAATCTTGGCTCAGAAAGATGTCATCCCCTCAAAACATGATTCATCTCATGAAAATGGCTAGGTTTAGGTGCTAAGATGTAAGTAAGGAGCAAATCTTAAATGCAAGCAAGAACACATACCAAATTAGAGTGCGAAAACTGCCAATCCCAACTTAAGGGAATCTTCTGCGACTTAAACAAGGAAGATCTAGGTTCAGTATCTCAGCAAAAGGTCACGAACCTTTATAAAAAAGGACAGACGCTTTTTATTGAAGGCAATCACCCTAATGGTATTTTCTGCGTTTCTAGCGGCAATATCAAGCTCACTCAACACGGCAACGATGGAAAAGAAACTTTGGTTCGCATCGTAACCAAAGGAGATGTACTAGGTCATCGCAGCCTTTTCTCTGATAATACTCTCCACGCTACGGCAACCGCTTTGGAAGATTCCAGGGTTTGCTTCATTGATAAAACCTATATTATGGGCCTTATTCAAGAGCAACCATCTGTAGCGCTACACGTGATCGAAAAATTATCACGAGATATGGGCTCTGCCGAGCACCGCCTTACTTCGATGCATTCAAAGAATGTCCGCCAGCGTTTGGCCGAGCTGCTTTTGTTACTGAAAGAAAGCCATGGAGTTAAGGTTAATGAAGGGGTCAAGATTGATCTACGACTTACGCGTGAAGAAATGTCGACCATGATTGGTACAGCACCTGAGACTCTCATTAGATTTATGAGTGAATTTAAGGAGGCAGGACTAATAACTCAGGAAGGCAAAACGATCATTATTAAAGATAGTGAGAAGTTACTCAGCTGGAGTGGCGCAGAAATTTAAAAACCTGCTTTGAATCATATTTTGATTCTCGTATGCAAGCTATTGTCTTATCTATGATGCAAACACAAAAATTTAAATCCGAAGAAAAGCTACACCACAAAGGACTTGTTCCACTCGTTGCCTATATGATTATTTCAGGTCATCTTGAGTTAATCGATCGAAAAGGGCAGGTTGTGCACCTGAATGCTGGAGAGCTCGTTTGTCTTAAAGAAACTTGGAACCATGTTCCTTTTCAATATGAGATCAAAACTAAACCGGGTACAACTCTTTTACCGCTAGATCGCAGTATGCTCAATCGCCTGCGCGAAGAGCTTAAAGATCCCATCGCTTAAGATGGATCTGCCATATATTCTTTAATCATGCGTCCTAGCTCTGCCGCGTGAACCCCATCTATAATCCGATGATCTAAAGTCACACCAAGTTCAAGCACCGGCCTGACTGCAACCTGATCTGCAACCACCCATGGTCTCTTATCCACCTTGCCAACAGAGATAAGTAAAGGAACACGAGTATATGGGATGAGTGGAGCAAAACCCCAATCGATTCCTAGACCACCAACACTTGTAATCATCACGGAGCCAAATGGATCATTTGGTAAACCAAGTCGAGTCAAATTAAGATTAAGACCATAGATAAGCCAAGAAGCAAAGTTTAAATAGATACGACACAAGCTCCAAGGGAGATATTTAAAAACTGCTGTATTTTTAGTTATAACTTTATCTGTTCCCTCTCTCACCGCCTTCGCTTTTTGTGCTAACTCAATAGCGATTTGTTCAACGCTTTTTTGGTCGGCTTGTTCAATAGTTACACCAGACAGAGTTGCGCGCTCAATTTCATGTCCCTTAGGCCCTGGTATATTCACTTGATAAAATAAAGTGACTTCATCTCTGAGCCATACTCGCGAACAGCGAATCATAGCATTAAGCTCTGGTCTAGCCTTAAGGGCCAATGACACTGCTCTGCCTACTAAGTGAGTAGGCGTTATTTTATGGCCCTTTAAAGATTGTTTATCGATAAACTCTAAGGCACGAGTCATATCAATTGATAGCGATCCATAGACTGAAGGATCAGCAGCTGAGCTCCAACTACCAAATGCAATTTTTCTAAAGACAGGTGGGTTTCGAAGCGCTTTCATCTTAATATTTGCCATCTAAACTCCTAAACTGGCATCATATTCTCTATGAGCAAGCCATTAATCTCTGGATTCACATTCATTAAACACGGTCTACAATTAGGCTATCCCATTCGTGAGAGCATCGAAAGCATAGAACCTCTTTGCGATGAAATAATCGTCAATGTCGGATTCGATGATCCGGAACTAAAGACAGATGATGGCACTTGGGAATATCTGAACGATCATTTTCAACATGAGAAAATAAAGTTTGTGAAATCTTGGTGGGACCCAAAGCTTCGAAAAGATGGACTTATTCTGTCTCAACAAACCAATATCGCCTTACGTGAGTGCAAAGGGAAATACTGCCAATACATTCAAGGCGATGAAGCACTTCATGAAGATGATCTTTCTTTAATTCAAGATAATGTTCTTGAAATGGAAAAAGATAAAGAAATCGATGGACTGGTTTTTGATTATATTCACTTTTATGGCAACGTCGATGTTCAACTTTATACACGTCGAATTTATCGCCAAGAAATGCGCCTAATTAGAAATGGCAAAGACATTATCAGCTGGAAGGATGCGCAGGGCTTTCGTTATTCAAATGAAAATAAAGTTCCCTGCAAAAAGATTCCGGCGCGCGTGTTTCATTACGGTTGGGCCAGAAAAGAACAAATCATGGCAACCAAAGTAAAGGCCATGGATAAGCTCTATCACGAGAATCCAAACCAGGATGAGTTCACTTACTCACGAATGTGGGGACTAAGAAGATTTGAGCAGACCCACCCTAGTGTTATGAGTGAGTGGACCGAGCAACACAAGAATGATCTCGATGTGATGGCACTACCTCTTGAGTTTAAAATGAAAGATCTCAATCTCATGCTTTCAGATGCTTGGGAGCAGATGACTGGTCACCGTATTGGCGAATATAAAAATTTCAAATTACTTCGTTGACAAATAAATTTATTCACTTATTCTAGCATTAACTAAGTCACTAACGACTGGAGGTTTAACTATGAATAGCACAATTAAAAAATCGGTATGTACTGATTCGTTTGCTATCGTCGTTGACTTCGGTCTGACCACTAGATAGCCCGAACACCATTCCTTTTAAATTTATTTTAAAACGTTGAGCTCACAAGCTTAGGCGCCCGTGCGTTTGCTCTAACGTTTTATTATCCGCGTTTTTGAATAACTCAAAAGTCGCAAAGCTATATCAATTTTTTGGAGAACGTTATGTATAAACCATACGAACTAAATGCAATTTCAAATGAGGCAAAAGAATTTGCAAGCAACACTTTAAAGGCCTCAAGTCATTTTTATAAATTAATAAAAATGATGGCGAACACTTTGATCTACAACTTGGAAAATGTCGCTCGCCTTTTCTTTCTTAAACCAACTTTAAGAATCAAAAAGGCTCCCGGGGTTTTCGAAGAGGTGAACTCACACCCACCACCCGGTCGAATGTTCTAATTCTCTAGCAGCAGGTCTGATTTGAATGAGTCGTCCTGCTGCTTTATAGATATTTTGTTTAATTGACTGCAAGCATAAAAAATGACACCAATGAAGGCTTAAACTTTTAAAAAGAGACTTCATTTCATGAGCGACGCTAAGCACTCAGCTGCCCTTTCATCTGTTGATAATAAATTCATTAAACTCAAATTCAAAGGCCCAAGAAATTTCAAAACGGACTTTCTCTCTGGCATCACTGTGGCCTTGGCCTTAGTACCAGAAGCCATTGCGTTTGCCTTTGTGGCCGGAGTTCACCCAAAAGTTGGGCTTTATGCCGCTTTTATGATGGGCCTGATAACAGCAATCTTTGGTGGTCGTCCGGGGATGATTTCAGGGGCCACTGGCGCCGTAGCGGTTATCTTTACTCCACTTGTTGCAAAAATTATTACGGAATCAAAAGCTGCTGGCTTTAGCTACGCCGATGGACTGGAAAGTGCTCTTGGTTACCTCTTTGCCGCTGTCATCTTAATGGGCATCATACAAATTCTTTTTGGAGTGTTTAAACTCGGTAAATTTATTCGTCTCGTCCCCCATCCGGTGATGCTTGGCTTTGTAAATGGACTCGCTATTATTATTTTCAAAGCACAGTTTAGTCAGTTCACAGTGGGCGGCGAGCTCTTGGCCACCACGCCACTAATGGTGATGGGAGCGATGATCGCCCTAACCATGGCGATTAGTATACTTCTTCCTAAAGTCACGCGCGCCGTGCCCGCAACCCTTGCTAGTATTGTTTCTGTTTCAATTCTTGGTTATTTCGTTAATCAATCCAACCCGGGACTAGTTCGCACGGTTCTTGATTTTGTTAAAGATCAAGATCCGAGTATCGAAACGATCGCGGCCGGATTGCCTACGTTTGCACTTCCCAATATTCCATTTAGCCTTGAAGCGTTCCAGATGATTTTACCCTACGCCATTCTTGCAGCGGCAGTAGGCCTGATTGAATCGCTCATGACATTGACTTTAGTTGACGAGCTGACTGAAACACGAGGTCAGGGTAATAAAGAATGTATTGGTCAAGGCCTTGGAAATCTTATCAATGGTTTCTTTGGTGGTATGGGCGGTTGTGCCATGATTGGCCAGAGCATGATTAATATTCGCGGCGGTGGACGCGGTAGAACCTCTGGTATTACGGCGGCCTTAGCGCTTTTGGCCTTTGTTCTTTTTGGCGCCAGCATGATTGAACTTATTCCTCTGGCGGCACTTGTCGGCGTCATGTTTATGGTTGTGATTGGAACGTTTGAATGGTCCAGTCTTCGCTTGTTTAACAAAATTCCAAAAACAGACATGCTGGTGATCGTTCTAGTCTCAGTCGTAACGGTTTTTGCTGACCTGGCCATTGCCGTTTTAGTCGGCATTATTGTTTCAGCATTGGTCTTTGCTTGGGAGAAAGGAAAGTCAGTGAGTGCTAAGAAAAGTGAAGAAGATGGAAAGACCATCTACAAACTTGATGGCCCGCTCTTTTTTGGTTCAACCACTTCGTTTAAAGATCTCTTTGATTTTAAAAACGATAACGAACATGTCGTTATTGATTTTATTAATTCAAGAATCTGGGATCACTCTGCCATCGAGGCCCTGCAAAACGTGACTGAGCGCTATGGTCAAAATAAGAAAAAGCTTCACCTACTCAATCTGACGGCCGAGTGTCAGCAACTTTTAGGTAACGCCGGCAATATCGTCGAACTCAGTATTATTGAAAATCTTCAATGGCATGTGGCCGACGACGCTCTAGATGGCTAAGACTTCTTAGCCGGTTTTCTTTTTCTTTGTTGCGGGCGCTTACTTGTAGCGCCCTTATTTTTTTGCATCGGCTTGCCGCGACCAGGGTGCGGTTTTTGAACTGGTACCGGACGAGCTGCGACGCCAAAGAAGGCATGTTCAGTGTCCTCAGGAATCTTGCCCTTAATCTGCTTTTCAATATCCTTGAGTAGTCCAAGTTCAGTTTCATCACAAAATGAAATAGCAATTCCGTCACGCCCTGCTCTGGCAGTACGGCCAATTCTATGAACATAGCTTTTAGGATCATCAGGAAGATTATAGTTAATCACGTGAGTCACATCGGAAACATCGATACCGCGAGCTGCGATATCGGTTGCAACGAGTACTTTAATTTTACCCGCTCTAAAATCCCCGAGTGCACGCTCTCTGGCACCTTGAGACTTGTTGCCATGAATAGCCGCGCAGCTCACGCCCACGCGCTCAAGAACTTTTACAACTTTATTGGCCCCGTGCTTTGTTTTGGTAAAGACCAGAGCGCATTTCACTTCTGTTGATTTGAGAACACTTTCAAGTAGTAACGGCTTATTAGTGCGATCAACTTTCATCAAGGTTTGATCGATGCGCTCAACCGTTGTTGATTCAGGTGTGACTTCAACGCGAACTGGATCTTTCAGCAGTTTTTGGGCCAGAGTTGAGATGTCATTTGGCATAGTGGCCGAAAACAAAAGAGTTTGGCGCTGAGTTGGTAGCTTAGAGATGATTCGGTTCACATCATGACTAAAGCCCATATCAAGCATACGATCGGCTTCATCGAGCACGAAGACTTCAAGCTGTTCGAAACGAACATGGCCATCGTCCATCAAATCGAGCAGACGACCAGGGGTCGCTACCAGGATATCCACGCCCTTGCCCATATTAACAATTTGTTGGCGATGCCCGACTCCACCAAAAATGACGGCACAGAAGATTTTAAGTTCTTTCGAGTAGAGTTTAATATTCTCTTCGATCTGTGACGCCAGCTCTCTAGTCGGAGTCAGAATCAAGACTCTAACGCGAGCTGGTCTAATTTTAACTTTGTTATTGGCGATGCGATTAATGATCGGTAAGGAGAAGGCCGCAGTTTTCCCCGTTCCTGTTTGTGCAATCCCTAAGAGGTCTTTGCCTGCCAGAAGATGCGGAATGGCCTGAGCTTGAATCGGAGTTGGTGTGGTGTAACCCTTGGAGTCCAAGGCCTTCATAATAGATGGGTGCAAATCAAGTGATTTAAAATCGCTCATAATCAATATCCTAAAATTTTAACTACCTCATCCGAACACCAGTAGTTAAAGGAAAAATGATTATGTTCAGATAGAGCTAGTCTATCCTCTTTTAAGCTTGCTTAGTCAAGAAAACACCCCGCTCTCGATAAGCGGGGTTTAGTTTCCTAGATACAATCGGCTGGAATACGATCTGGCATTTGTGTTGTCAACGAGTGCTGAAAGAAGAAGCCTCTGATTTGAGCATGCACATTTTCAGTAAGTGTGACTTTACAGACATCGCCTTGGACTACAGATTCCTTAACCAATGTGATTTTGAAATCAATGTCTTCAACAATAGGGTTATCCTGAATCACGTCATCAATTTGAAAAGCCTCATATGTGAACAAGCATGGCCCATCCTCGCCGGAATTTCTGTGGTTCATCACCGTGTGCTCTGCCAGCTCTGGAACAATAACTTTGACTAGAAAGTTGCTGTAACCAAGGTTAGTGAATTTGAGTCTAGTAGTACTAATGTCAACAGGAAGAGTCACAGTCTTCTCGCTCATAATGCTTGAACTAAACTGTGCCTGCGCTAGTCCTGATAGTGTTAAAAGAAATGCTGCTAATAGTGTTTTCATAGATGCTCCTAAAGGTGTTTTAAATTAATAATAAAGTTTCCGGTTAATAACTTGCTGACTTCGTCCGGCTTGAACTCAACAACGACTCTCTGCTGCTCTTCCTGAGACAGATCTTGCAAAATGCGGTCATGACGGTTGAGGTCCTGACCCTTGAAATACAATTGGGTGACTAATTCTTCATAGCCGCGAAGGCTTACTTTAAAATGGATATGCGGCGGCCTAATCCAAGTAGCACTGGCATTATAGGCACCAGGAAGAATCGTCTTAAACGAATACTCGCCGCGCTCGTTGGTCTTAACCATGGCGTAGTACTGGAAATTCGGGTCCAGTGCCGAGTCTGAAGTATCAGAGGGATGGTTGTACTTTCCGCTTTTACAAGCTTGCCAAATTTCAACAATGGCACCCTTGATTGGGCGGCAAAACTCATCTTGCACGATTCCCTTTACCAACACGGTCTCACCCACAGCGCTTCGAGCGCGACCAGACACTCTTGTTAGATCGGCATCAGTGTCGGCAGGCATCACTCGTGGATAGAAAGGTCCAAGCGGCTGGGCCGGTGTGATTAATGATTCACAGGTCTTTGCCGCTAACACACTCGAAGCACCAAGACCTAGAGCGGCCTTAACTCCAAGATTTTGCATAAATTTACGTCTATTCATATCCATTTCGCCCTCCAAGCTTTCATTCTTTGGCTATATTGAACGTGAAAGATCTATTCGCATAGTGGCCAAACCACCATAGTTACCATAGGTTATTACCTATGAATATCAATGACCTTAAAAACTTCCAAAATATCAGCTCACATAAAAGCTTTTCATTGGCGGCCAAAATGCTGGGTGTAACCCAGCCAACGCTATCTGAGTCGGTTCGAAGGCTTGAGAAACATTTGGGTGTTACTTTATTCTATCGCTCTAAATCCGGCATTGAACTTACTTCACAGGGAAGAGTTGCTCTAGATAAAGTGCAAAGCCTAATCAACTCAGTTTATGACTTAGAGAGTGTAGGAACTGGTTCGCACCTGACACAACAAAGCTATCGCATTGGCTGCCATCCAGTAGTTGGGCGCTATTTTTTAACAAAGTCGATGCAGCAACTTCACCGTAAATACCAGAACACCACGATTAATTTAATCCATTCCCACTCTAGAGATATTCAAACGCAAATTCAGGAAGGCAAGATTGATATTGGTGTAGTGGTCAATCCCATCAAAAACCCAGATTTGATCATTAAGCCTATCTGCCTGGATAGAATCCATATCTGGCAGAGTACTAATAAAAATGTGAGAAGCGATCAATTAGTCGCCGATATGGGATTAGCACAGGTACAAGCACTTCTACGCTCTTGGGGAAAAGCTCCTGCGAAGCATATCGACACCAATGATTTTAACCTTATTGCACAGTTATGTTTAGGTGGAATGGGCTACGCTATTTTACCTGAAAGATTTGTCAAGATGGAAAGGCTGAAACTTAAAAAGTGTTTTGAGCACATTAACTACAAAGATGAATTTGCTCTCGTTTATCGACCTGAATTTGGCAAACAAGAGATTGAAAAATATATTGTTCAAAGTATTAGCAGCAGCTTTTAGTTTTAATGAATTTTGCAATATCTGGTAAACAGCATTTACCGCTTGGGTTTAAAGTCTTACAAGAACAACCGGGGTCCTTAATCTTCGCCTTAATATCTTCAATAATAAGGTCCTCTCTCCCTTCCTTTATTGCTTTTTCAAACTCAAGCTTGCTGTAATTAAAGCAAAAGCAGATTAATTCAGTATCACTCACTTCATTTTTTCCAGACTGAGTTAAAATACATCGTCACACACGAGCGCGTAGGGTCTTCAAAGCTTGGATTTGCATCGTGATAAGCATGACATTTATCAAAGAAGCGAGAGGCGCTCTTATCCTTTTTAACTTTGCCTTTAAATTGAAAGTGAATTCCACTGTATTCAGAAGTAAAGACTGGGTAAAAAGACATATCATATTTAGTATTAGCACTTGATTCACGCATCATAAGTTTTGTCGTTAAATGCCCAACCAAGGCACCTACTAACACGTCACTGGCCCAGTGAGCGTTATCGTGAACTCTAGACCAAGCACCAACAGCGGCAGCGCCATAAGCTAGAACAGGAATCAAGCTGGATTTGTCTTTGTAGGTTTCAGCGATAACTGTGGCAAAAGCAAAGGCCGATGTGGTGTGACCAGAAGGGAACGAAACATGATCATTAGAGGCATCAAAGCCGGCAAACTCATAGGGACCATCACCAACGTTTGGACGTTTCCTTGAAAAACTCATCTTCATAGCACGCGTTACGAGCCCTGATATAAGAGTGGTTTTTACTATGAGCATTGATGTCTTTTTAACTTCATCGTTATCCATCACCATACCAAGCACATAACCACCAGCACCTAATAGTGATGGCATACTGCCCATTTTCTCGCCCCAAAAAGCGACTTCTTCCGTAATTTCGTTTTTATTATCTTGTACGAAGTCCATTAGCTCTTGGTCGTTGTTAAAAACTAAAATGGCCGAGGCTGCAACACCGGCGATCAGGGCCGCTTCACCGGCCGTGATGCTAACAGAGCTTGTTTCGTACATAGGTCTAAATTCAAAATTATCGTAAGGACCATTTTGGTCAAAGTAGCCAAAGTTTGGTCTATATTGAATAAGTTCTCTCGCCTCTCGCTCGGCTTGGCGATCACAAAAACCTGGCTCGATTTCATCGAACATAGCAGGACAATCTGCCGCTAAGGCTTGAGTCGTAAATAATGCCACAAGAGCAAATGTGCTTAAAAAACGCATAATGATTCCTTTGAAGTAATGAACCATTATAAGAAACTGACGAATTTGATGCTTAGGCTTTGAAGGAAGTATAGGGGGTGTTAGAAATTTAACGGCCCCCTATTTTATCGGTAACTTAGAGAGAGATTTTGAAACGAGTGGCGCTTTGAGTGGCCTGATCAACAATGAGAACTTCTAACTTTGGCGCCTCTGACCAATTATATGAGCGACCATAGTCGATATAAATCGCATCGGCCGGCATATCGCTCAAAAGCTGAGTAAGACTTGTGACGTATTCTTTGGCAGCTAAATACTCAGGAGTTTCAACGCCCTTATACTTAAAAGTAAGAGCTAGCTGAAGCTTATGTTCTAGTCCACCGCTTACTAGTGCAAGCATTTCAGTCTTTGTCACTTCGTGCTTAACACCAGAATGCATGAACTCTCTTAGCTTATTGAGCTCAACTTCAGAAATAGCGCCAAAGAACTCAAAGCTATCGGCATTAAAGCACTGTACATAAGAGTAGCGGTCGAGGTTCTTACAAAGATCTTTAACTTCAGTAATAGCTGAAGAGTTATCAACCGGCTTAAAGGTTGGAAGTTGACCAGCAATTGAACCTACAAACTTATACTCGAAAGTCTCAGTCCATTCTTTCCAGTAATCATCGTAATCCATATTGTCGCAATCAACTTCATCACAATCTACGTCTTCTGATATATCGGCGTAAAAGCTCATCGTGATTGTTGCCACCGGCGTTTTCTTTCCATCGATGTCGACAAGCTTGATTGAGCCTTCAATATCACTTACACCGCTACAGCCCGGGTCTTGGCACTCATTAACGTCGCTCACGTAAAAACTAAGATCATTATCTAGATCTATTTCAAGATCGTATTCTTCGAAATAAACCTGGGCTTTAGAATCAGGAGTAATGATGACATTAAAAGTAGAGAGGTCATTGGCTTCGTAGGTATCAGAGTTAAGAGCAGCTTCGCTGTCGTATTGACCGAGAACCTTATAGATATTCGCCGGTAGCTCAGAAGCAAATAGCGTGCTTGAGATTGACAGTAATGTGATTAAAAGAAATTTCATAAAAGCTCCTGACTAATTGAGTTAGGAGCTTATAAGACAGGCATCATGGCTAAACAATAATATAGATAAAATATTTTCTATCTAATAATTATCATATCGCTTTAAATAACCGTTTTTGCTAAAGTGAAGTTATGAAGCAAATCAATAAAAAGCGAGTTCTTTTAAAACTCGCTCTTCTTATCGCCTCTTTATTCATCTGGTACGTGATGTATCAGGGAATTACTAATCAAGCCCTCTAGCTTACATGAGTGCGCTTAAGGCCTTTTCGTAATTTGGCTCGTTAACGATATCCGAGACTAATTCTGTGTGAAGAACTTTGTTCTCTTTATCCAACACCACAACAGCGCGGGCGTAGAGTCCGGCCAGTGGCGAATCCTTAAGAGTTACCCCCCATTTAGAGCCAAAGTCAGAACGAAAGCCCGAGAGAGTTTCGACGTTCTTGATGCCTTCGGCGCCACAAAAGCGGGCCATGGCAAAGGGAAGATCCATTGAAATATTAAGAACGACAGTATTTTCTAGAGATGCAGCCTTTTGATTGAAATGGCGTACAGAGGTAGCGCATACACCAGTGTCGACACTTGGGAAGATACTGATAATCTTATTTTTACCAGCATAGTCCGATAACGATGCCGGCTTAAGGTCATTTCGAACGAGGTTTTGAAACTCAACTTCCGAGCCAACAGCAGGTAGATCGCCAACTGTATTTGCAGCGGTATTTTTAAAAAGTAGTGATGCCATGAGAGCCTCCTTAAGTGCCTATAAATGCGATATTTGACAACTCTATCTGATCTACAGACTTTGGCAATTGATGTTTGTTAGATAATAGGTGAAAGCGAATGTAATTCTTACTTAGTCGCGCCGCCTCACCTATTGATTCCAACTATCTAGTGATACTAACGAGACACTATGCAAATTAATGTACGTTTTTTAGAAAATTTAAGACTCGAAGCCAGTTTTGATGATTTTAGTATCATTACTGATCAGCCTATTCGCTATAAGGGAGATGGCTCGGCGCCAAGTCCCTTCGATTATTTCTTGGCCTCTTCGGCCCTTTGCGCCGCCTACTTCGTCAAAGTCTATTGCGTTGCCAGAGGAATACCAACTGAAGATATTCGTCTGAGCCAAAACAATATCGTCGACCCTGAAAATCGTTATAATCAGATTTTTAATATTCAAATTGAACTACCTGCAGATATTAGCGAAAAAGACCGCGACGGCATTCTCAAGGCCATGGATCGCTGTACTGTTAAGAAAGTTATCCAAACTGGTCCCGACTTTAAGATCGAGGCCAAAGATGTCCTTGGCGCCGAAGCAGGACTGCTCTACCAGCATCATAGTGATCAAAAAACCATGATCATCGGTAAAGATTGTTCACTTGAAGAAACCATTGCCAATATGACCGGCCTTCTAGAGAAGCTTGGAATCAAGATTGAAATCGCTTCATGGCGAAATATTGTTCCTCACGTCTGGTCGGTGCATATTAGAGACGCTGATTCTCCTATTTGCTTTACCAACGGCAAAGGCGCGACTAAAGATGCGGCCCTATGCTCTGCTCTAGGTGAGTATCTCGAGCGTATCAGTAATAACTATTTCTATAATGATTATTACCTTGGACAAAAAATCTCTCAAGATGACTTTGTTCACTACCCTAATGAGAAATGGTTTCTGCCTGATACCAACGATGCTCTTCCAAGTGGTTTGATGGATGAGTACATGCTTGGACTATACAATCAAGACGGTGAACTTCGAGCGTCACACTTAATCGACACCAATTCAGGAAATCGTGAACGCGGTATCTGTGCTCTACCGTATATTCGTCAAAGCGATAACGAAACGGTCTACATTCCAGTTAACGTTATCGGAAATCTTTTTGTTAGCAATGGTATGAGTGCCGGCAACACCAAGTCTGAAGCCCGCGTGCAAGCCTTGTCTGAGATTTTTGAGCGAGCGGTGAAAAACCAAATTATCAGTGAAGAGATTGCCCTTCCCGATGTCCCTAAAGAAACCCTGTCCAAGTTTCCAAAAATTGTTGAGGGTATCGAGCAGCTAGAAGCGCGTGGTTTCCCAGTTCTGGTTAAAGATGCTTCTCTTGGTGGTCGCTTTCCTGTGATGTGTGTCACTTTAATGAATCCAAAGACTGGTGGAGTCTTTGCCTCATTTGGCGCCCATCCCAATTTTGAAGTAGCGCTAGAGAGATCACTGACCGAGCTTTTACAGGGTCGCAGCTTTGAAGGACTAAACGACGTCCCACCTCCAACCTTTAATCAAAACGCTGTTTGTGAGCACAATAATATCGTCGATCATTTCATCGACTCAACCGGTGTGATCTCGTGGAAGTTCTTTAGCTCAAAGTCTGACTATGAATTTATTGAATGGAACTTCACAGGAACGACAGAGCAAGAATTTAACTACCTCATGACCATTTTAAAAGAATTAGAAAAAGAAGTTTATATTGCCGATTATGAAGAACTAGGCGCTAAGGCTTGTCGTATTTTAGTGCCTGATTATTCCGAGATCTACCCTAGCGAAGAACTTATCTGGGACAATCATAATAAGGCACTCGACTTCAGAGAAGATATTCTAAACATCCATTCCCTACCTACAAAATCACTTCGCGAACTGGTCCATCATTTAGAAGAATCACAAATTGATGACTATACTTTGATATCTGAGTTAATCGGCATAGCATTCGATGAAAACTCCGCTTGGGGTCAGCTCACCATACTAGAGCTTAAGTGCTTAAGTTATCTCGCACTGAAGAAATTTGAAGAAGCGAAAGACTTGTGTGACATGCTTGTAACATTTAGCGACAGTTCGAGCGAGCGCAAAAAATACTTCCGCGCCCTCAATACGGTTTTAGATATTGAAATTGATAATGAGCTTGAGTTTGCTGATTTTAAATATAACCTAGAGCGTATGTTTGGCTTGGAAGTGCTAGAGGCCGCAACAAGAAGTGTTAGTGGTGAGGTTAAGTTCTATGGACTTAACCCCACCGACATGAATCTATCGGGTCTTGATAAACATTTAAGGCTAATTGAGAGCTACGAGAAACTTCAAAAGGCCAAAAGATTGCTTAACAGCAACTCCTTTTAGGAACTTCCGGCGTTGCCACTTTCTCACTGAAAAGCTCTGCGTCCGCCATCGTATGATAAGCTTCCCAAGCGATACCGGCCGGATCTTTAACCCAAGCTTTACTTGATTCGGCGTAACAACAAGTGGTCTCCCCTTCGCCGTAAACACCAAGATCAGCATTCTTAAGCCGCTCAGTTAAAACTTTTAGCTCCGATTCCTCATCGACTTGAATTCCCAGATGATCAATTCCTTCAGTGCTTGTTCTGGTTGAGATGGCAAAGTTAATCCTTGGATCATCTAGCATCCACTTAGCATAGTCATCTTTATGCTTTGTAGGCTTTTGCCCAAAAAGTGTTGAGTAAAAATTGATTGAGTGATCGAGGTCTTTAACACCGACGTGAATATGCAAACGCTTCATAAAATCTCCTTAGCAATCACAGTTTAGTCCAAAGTCGAAACACTCTTGAACTTTGTATTGCTTGATATTGTCCTGACTAGCATCGCAGGCGTATGCCAGCTTCTCTAGACTTGCTTTCATTCTTTCCAGATCAGATATTTTTGCTGAGATCTCTTCAACCTTGGCCAAGGTCTTCTTTTTAACGCTAGCGCAAGTCACTCTAGGTTTTGTGTTCAGCTCTAGAAGCTCTTTAACTTCTGCCAGTGAAAACCCTAGTTCTTGAGCCTTTTTGATGAAGACGATTCTTTGCACATCGTCCTCACTATAAGTTCGAACAGTGCCGTCTGCTTTGGGTTCACGAATGAGGTCCTTTCTTTGATAGAACCTAACCGTTTCGACCCCAACACCAGATTTTTTTGCGAGAATTCCAATAGTTATCTTTTCCATAGGAATACTATAAACCCTGTACCATAGTACAGAGTCAACTGAAAATCTGTCTTAAAATGCCATTTCAAGTTTTAATGGATAGAGCCCAATATTTCGAAGCGTGACATCATCAGAGACAACACCCGACTGATCTTTGATTTGAATCATGCCGTAAGCGACAAATAGACTGGCGCCAAAGCCCATTTTAAACTTTTCTGAAACTTGATAATACAAGCTGGGTTGAACTTCAGCAAAGGCCGCATCAATAATAATTTCCTGATATTTATTGCTGATATTGTTATAAGCCTTTGTCACATCGCGAGCATAACCTGTTCGCGCTTCGCCGTGAAAGAACCATTTACCTCCAAGCTCATTTTCAAGGCGAAGATAGAGTCCGGCTTGAATGGTGGAGCTAGAGACGTCGTCATCCTGTAACTTAGTACCACCGGAGATAACTTCGGTATTTTCTTTTTCAAGTACAACTTTGGTATGCAGGCCCATGCTAAAGCCGCCAAAATCTCTGTAGAGGACAACTTCACCAGCTTCATCTTCAAAGTCAGGACTAAGAATGATGCCGTAATTATCAAAGTTCATTTCTAGACTAAAAGATAGCGGTAGTGTCTTGATTTCATTATTGCTGGTTTCGATCTTTGTCGTACTTAATTGGAAGTCAGCGCTCGTATTCATATTTTGATAGGACAATGCTTTTGCAAATAGACGATAGTTATTGGCCTTAAGCGGATCAAAAATTGCCTTAGCAGCGGGAACATCAACTTCAACAATAATAGGCTTTGGTTGTTTGCGGACAGGAGGGTTGAGATAAAAGCGAGTGCCTACCTCTAAATCTGCTTCTCCCCCATCAACAGTTAGAACCTGGTCACTACTTTTGAGTACGATAAACTCATTAGAGCCCTCATCATAGAGTGTGGTTTGGCCAAGGTAGCCGAGACACTCGACTTTATAAATGCTGTCCATTTTGGCGGAAACGAGACAATCGGCAAATGAGTGATAAGAAAAAAGGGCTATAACCAAGAAAAACAATAATTTCATAAAACCTCACAAAAGAAGATTTTATGAGGGAATACTGAACGAGGACAGGATGTTTAAATTGCCCATAAAAAAATATTAACAGATAGGAGCTAGCCTAATTGTAATAGTTCATTGGATTAAGCTGAACGCACCTCTCCCATGTTTGGTAGATGCGGCGATTGAAGTAGCGAACCGGCTTCATCTTATCCAGGTCGGCCTTCGATGGACACGGCGGAGTAATCTCTTCAATCGTTGTGCTCTCGGTTCGGGCGATGGCGCGAGTGTTCCAACCCATTAAATCATTCATGCGATTAATCGCCGAGTTTCTGGCCGCATTAATTTGACGACATTTTAAGACTCTAGCCTCATCACGGGGCTGGCCACTTGGTGGCTCGCACTTAATCATGGCAAAATCGTAATGATAAGCAGTCTGCTCTAACTCTAGCGCCATGGCCTTAATCATGTCTGATAGTTCATTAGCCTCTTCCAAAACTTTAATACGATTCGCCTCATAGGCTTCATCGATGCACTTGATCCTTAAAGTTTGAGCGTTGGTAAAGAGATTCTCAAGAAAGCCAGGCCGTGCACCACAGTGAGCGACATCAATAGAGTCTGACCCTAAGAGCGAGATAGGGCCAAAGGCAAGAATGACAGCAAGGAGTATATTCATTGAAGTCATCTTAGCATGGTACTTAAATATCAAAGTGAAATAATGAAGTTTGAAGAAATCTTCAACAACTTCAGTTTGCTTCAGTCTCAATAAGAACTAATTAAGCTTAGAAGAAGAGACTTCCCACTAACGCCCAATCGGCCACGTAGTCCTTATAGATGGCAAGGTGCCAGTTCTGACCTTTACCAATCCCTACTCCAAACCACAGGTCATTTGAGCGATTGCTGCCTTCAGGTTCATTAACAAACATATCGTAGGAAACTGAAAGAGCCAGCATATCTGCTTGTAACCTAAGCCCTGGAGTTAGGGCGATAATATCGTCTGCGCTTGAATCGCTTTCTCTGTCTTGTTTAGAGGCATCTAGAGTTGCTGTGACATTACCTTTGACTAAAGAATAACCAACGCCAAAAGACTTAACACTGTCAGAACTATCGCTTTCATTTATATCTGCGGTAAAACCAAAGCGGTGCTGTCCTGTTGGGTTCACAACCACGCCCAGAGTTAACAGGTCTTCTTCCACTCTAAGCCCTAAAGAAAATGTCCCCAAGCTTCCAGCGGCCGCGGCTGCTATATCTCCATCACAACTATCACAATCATTTTTGTAATATCCTAGTGCCAACCCGTAATTGCCCTGACCGATCCCAAGCTCGCCACCAAGACCACTATTATTGTCGTTATCATCGTATTGAAGTGAAAATCTGGCGCCACCTTGATAAATAGTTCCCACTGGGTTTTCATGAGTAAAGCCGTTGGAGTAATTGACTGTTGAAGTAGAAGTCGGTGACGAAATCCCCTGTCCAATGGCCAGTAAGTTTTCTTGTGCCCATGAAGTATTTATTAAACAAAGAGATAATATGAAGGTCTTAAATCGAAAGTTAAGCATGTTCTCTCCTAAAGCTTAGAAATAGTATCTCAAGCCAAGTCCCGCATCGATATCAGTGTCCGTATCTTCAATAATATGAAGAGTAAGTGATGCCTCTATAAATACTTCGACGGGATGTTTTTCAAATTCATAATTTGTTCCAATCGCCGCTCTCGGCCCAAAAAGAAAAGTGTCATCATCTCTATTATTTGCAATTTTTCGATCAGAGTCCAAAAAACGTGCTTTCGCCCCCATCCCCCAATACCAGCCTAAGTAGATATCTTGTACTTTTAATGATTTTGGATTTCTCCAAAGATACGTCGAATGGACATGGATATCTTGGTAGTCATCATCCAGATCAAATGACAAAGCACCATCAATGGAGTTTCCATTTCCCAGTAGGTAGTTGACCGAAATTCCCGTAGGAGAACCAAGGATCACACCGGCGCCAAAGTCCTGAGCTTGCATTGCAAAAGAGGAAAGAAGAAAAGCAAGGGATAGTATTAAAGTTTGTTTTTTCATACATACAATTTTAATTGAAAAGCATCCCGCTTCCAATGGTCAATTGATAGAAATACTTACATTGAATAACGCACTAAATGCGTTAAGAGTAATGCTCGACTATTATCAGTGGCTTAGAATATAAGCACCAGCTTCAATCATCGCTATAGCATTTTGATACAGTTTCTTTACCTGTTAAGACTACAATTAATCTGCGGAAATTTTAAGATAAGTCCTAAAGTTTCGATGTACGCCCTCTGCAAAATCAATTTCAAGAGAATTTTCTTCACAAACTTTCAAGAATTCTTCTGTACACGCTAAAGTTCGATCAAGAATCTCATTAACTTGTTTCTCTTTAAGTCCAAATTTCTTGCCTGTTACTATAAAATCATGCCGTTCAAATTCATCATCCTTAAAATTCATTTTCATTTGATGAGTATCAGCTTGAACAGCGTCGTAGGCATAATTTAAATCATATGCAGGTGCGAACGACCACTTTCCTTTTTGATCCATGAGAAAACCAAAGTTTTTTGTATGATCATCTTGGTTCTTAAAAATTATATTAAACACCATTATTTTAAATGCTTCGATCACTTGAGAGGCATCATTGGTGAGATAACTTACGTATTGAAACAACTCTTCATAGCTACAAGAATGTTTCTGATAGAAGTCAAAGCCTGTCAGCCCACATAGGCTTGCAAAATGTGCAATCTTTTCTTTTTTTTCGTTTCTATCAAATCTTTCAACAATAAAGTGAGCGCGTCCGTTTTCTTCGAGTAGATATGTTTGTGGCATATGAATCCCACATTTTTTGGCCATGAGAGAGTAAATATACTCTAAGCGGCCATAGCAATTTTCTTCTTCTCCATCTTTAACTCCATCAAATTTAATGATGGCGGGAATAAATCCACTTTTTGCTTTGGAAAATCCGCTTCTGATCAAACGTTTTCTTGGATTAAAGTCGATTAAGGCTTTAGCTCTGGCACCACCTGCGCTTCCACTAATACGCATTATTCTTGCTGTAACTTCGTCAGCCTTACCTTCTAAGACCTTTTTAGCTTCGCTATGTAAACGTGTTATCTCTAAATCTTGATTTAAAAAATCATCGTCATCGGCGATTTCTGTCGGTGAAAATTCCAATGCTCCCATTGATCGATCACCTACATAAAGCAGCAATTTTATGGGATCAACTTCTTGTGGATTTAGGTTATATCGTTTCTTGTAAAATTCATGAATAACTCGCATGCCAAAACGATCTGGTAAACAATCGGCAATAACTCCTGGCAAACCACGAAAAGTAACGGCCGGATTTTTTTGCGTAAACTTTCTTGTCGTTTTTAGAGGCATTTCAACTGGAGAGACTTCAAGACCACTATTTAAAAAAGTTGACTCATATTCAAATTGAATTTTTCCATTACTTAACTTTGCTAAGTAGCCAACAATTTCCCCCCATATTCTCACTTCCACAGACTTTGGAAAACTCATCTATATGTCTCTTTTAAACCTAGGTGAATGGACTTTGCCGATTCCTCTAATGGATTCATAAGTTCAGATAATAAATGCAGATCACCCAGGGCGCGTAAGATCGCAATCAGCGTTTTAAAACTTGGTGGAGTGTATGTTTCAAATTTTTTAATTGTAATTAGTGATAGATTGGATTGATGAGCGAGATCACTTTGAGTCATTTCAAGCTCGAGTCGTCTTGCACGACATCTACTGGCAATTCTTTCTATAATTTGGTCATCACTAAGAAATATGTTCATATCCTCACCCCAGTCGGTATATTTATATATACCAGACAAATGTAGTTCAGACTACTTACTGGAGTATAGTATATATTTATATACCATACCACGCCCAAATGATTTACAAAAGCAGTATATAAATATATACTATAATTAATTAAAAACGGACACTTAGCCACGACAAGATATATAATTATATACCAAAACTACTATTTCTAAGTAATTAATAGGCACTCCAGCGTTTTCGGTCTTACTTTGACTTACTTAAACAAAGGACGATTTACCAAAGTTGGTGAAACTGGTGCTAGATACAAGCTACTAGAAAGTTAATTTTGATAGAATTACAGACCGGAACTTCCACGCAAAAATCAATCCAACTACTAATATTGGAATAAAAGTCAACCAAACCCACCACAATTGAATCATCATGTCTTTTAGGTCCTTCTTTAATTCTGTTTTTGAGCTTGGACCAATTTTAAATTCACCGTCTTCCACTTTTACGCCTTTAATTAATAAGGTTCCTTAAAAAGGTTCCAAAACACATATCTGTAATCTTTCCTCCCGACCAAGTGCGCTAGAACCTATTTTAAGCTACAGTTTGTCTTCTATATACCTTCTTGGGGTTGTTTGCTTACCTGATAACATTAATACGAATCTAAGTAGGTTACTCTCTTCGCTTTTTTCCGAGGATTTAAAGTTGTCCTTTGAACTCCATTGCTCACCACCTTTGAATTCTAAAACATAATGAGGATAATACTTTCTTTTACCTAATGGTGTTTTGAAGAACTTTAACTGATAAATATTATCGACCTGGTCATAAGTATAACTATTGGCCTGAAGTGGGATTAAAGTAGAAATTAGAATATGGTCTTTAGTAAATATTGAATAATTCTTAAATGCATAGAGGAGATAAAATGTACCAATTCCTGCGAAAAAAACTAGTGAGCATAAAATCATTTTTAAAGAAGCGCTACCAGAAATACCAGATATCCGCTCACTTTCTGAGAGCATTTTCTTAATTTCGGCTTTTGGAACTTTTTTAAAGAAAAATATAGAAACCGGCAACATGACTGCTGAAACTGAAAAGAAAAAAAGTAAGTATTGATTATCTTCAAAATAAAAAGCTGTACTGGCTTTTTCGAAGGGATCTACAAGACTGGACATATATAGTTTATGAACTTTTAAAATGAATAAGGCAAAAGCAGATGAAATAATTAGAATCTTACTATATAAGAAAAGTTCAAACTTTAAATATTTAAAAAAGACTTCGCTTTTTAACTGATCTTCCAAACTTCTAGTCTTCCCCTTAAAAAGACTTGTTCCCTCTACTTTACGCCACTTATAGAAATTGTAGATAGCTTGAGGAAAACCTATTACTGGGATAAGTGCAATAATTTGTACATGAAGCGTATTAAAATAAACTAACAGCGAAAGTGCGGTCGTACCGAAGGAAATAAGCCAGATATCTCTAATAAGACGTCTTCTATAGCTTAAATTAAAGTAATAAAGGCAGGGACCTTGGTCAATTAGAGAGGACTCTTCGTCATTTTTTTCATAAAATATTCTAACTTGATTTATAATTTATAAAAATAAAAAATTGAGGTGTTATGTATACTGGTGCGATCATTGGGGCAATAATTGGTGGTATCTTTGGGTTTGTTGGTTTCTTAGTTTCAAAGAAACTTGTTAAAGATAAAAAGAAAGTTCAGACCATCACATTAATTTTAATTGCTGGAGTTTCTGGCGGAATAATGCCACTGATTAACTCGCCCTCCGTTCAGAAGAAGATAATGCCTCTAATAAGTGACGATTACGCATTTCAACTCGACTTCCAAAATAATGTACTCTCCCACATATCAAACTCGCAGTATCAATTAGAAATTGAAGATATGAGCATGGAAACGACTCAGCGACTTACACAAAAAGGTCTTGCTCGCCTTACAGATGAACAGGTTAAAAAGTGGAATGAGTCACGATTAATGTTAGCAAACAAGTCCTTGCCTCTTTGCAGCGCCTTATGGGACGGTGACTTCAGCAATGTTGATTACGTTGAAATTATGCGAGGATTAGATGAGAAGCAGCTTGCAGACTGGGTCGAAATTAGTGCGGCCGCTCTTGAGGCAGAGCTTGCTGAATCAATAGTCAGCTCACCCAACAACGACCAATTACAGACAGCAATGCAGAGATTTAATGAAAGTTTTAGTGAGAAAGACAAACAACGAGCACAACTGACCTTTGCAAAAGGCCTTGGTGCAAGCAAAGATGATGGCTGCTGGCTTATGAAATCAATTATGAGTTATGCTAATGAAGACCAAACTCATGGGCTACAAGTTTCTCGCTGGTTAGCAAGCATGGCGTCTCAGAGTGTGAAATAAGAAAAGCGAGCGGCCCCAACACAATTACATAAGCAGTGCTCCCGGCCATGTGTGATGGAACCAATTTCGCAAAGGCTATATGTAGGTATTGTTCCCGCCCGAGTGTGATGGAAGCTATTTATCTTTTTAATAGAAGTTGTCTTTTTTCATCATTTGAAATGTAGGAAGAAGCCTTCTCTCCATTTATATGATCTAACATATCTAGCTCCATACTAATTTCTTTCCCTTTGAGGGATATTTCACGAATTAATGCAGCCGCACTAGAAGAAAATTCTCTCGTATTGATACTCATTGATAATATAGTCCCATTAATATATGAGCCATAGTGTTCCTTACCATGATTATCAATGTTAATTCCAGAGTATCCGGAGGCTATAAAAAACCCTCCGCCTAGTCGGCAGAGTTGACTCGTCATGTATAGACCAAATCCTGTATTCTCCCATTCATTTTTTGGATTGCTCTTTACTCCTTTGAACATTTTTCCTGAAATTCCAGGCAACATAGCAAGATTTAAAGCTTGATAATCATCTCCAATTAGAAGATAGGGGTTGGTCTTCAGTCCGTTTTGAATACCTATCCCATTATCAAGTATTGCGATTTCTGCCTTTCCAGTTTTCGGCCAATATTGAGCACAAAAGCTAACTTCAACAGCATTACTATGTTCAAAGATATTTCGAAACATTTCTCGAATAGAGTAAGAAATAATTTGAAAGGCAGGTGATACATTTTCACCAAGAAGAATTTCTGCTAGCTTTAAACCATAGTTTTCACAATACACCCCAATATTTACCCCCATGCTATCGGACATAGCTTGCTGTCGAGTAATAATAGTAATCGGAATATATGTATGACTCCCTTTTGCTTCACCGGGTTTTTTCCCATAATCAACTCCAAACGATTGGAAAAAACCCATGTGAGACAGATAACTATGTCCTTGATGATTCTTCGCAAAGTATCTAGCAGGTGACCTCCAAGAAGGAAATGCCTTAAAATGATAAGATAAATAAAGTAAGGTAAATGGGTTCACAAAGCCAATTTTAGAAAAATCGAAATAATATTCTTCCTCTTCCGCTAATTGATATAGGTCTGTTACAAATTGCAACGCCTTAAAAGTCGTAAAGTTTCCAGAAACATTGATATCCATAAAGTTCATCGCCTTAAACAATATTAAAAATTCCCCATGAGACTTCTAAGTAACTAGCTCTTTGTCCAAAGTCTTCTAGTTCCTAACTATTCACCAATTATTTTTTTAAATACTTCGGTATCGATATTTAAATTAATTCCATCATTGAATTTGTATTTTGATTCAATATTAGATTCATACTTAAAGAATTTTTCGTTGTTACCTTTAATTAATATCTTTTCCAAGTATTGTTTAGTTTTGTTTATCCGACTTATATCAATATCAATTCCCATTTTTTTAAAAATAATTTTATTATATAAGTTTTCAATATGATCTTGAATATTTCCATAATAGGCTTCTATAAAGTCTTTTGGCTCAATTTTGAGATCAATTGCATTCTTTCTGAAAGTCGGAGGGTCAATTATTCTTGCCTCTAAATATGGCGCAAAGTAAGATTCCGTTGCGACTCGCATAAATGGGTATTGTCCATTTACCCTTCGAACTGACCTTGTCTGATTTTTTCCACGAATAAGTGCTATATTTGAGTAACCGTTACTTCGACCTTTTGCCTCAGTTATAAGAAAACCAAATCGAGGGTGAAAACCAACTAGGTCAGGCCTTGACCCTCCATGAAAGTTGAATACATAATTCATTCTTTCAAGGGTCACTAGGTGAACTAACCAAGGAGTACCAAACAGTCTGCTGATTAAAACCTTATTAACCATCATTCCAATAAAGTATGAAATATATCCTTTCTCAGTTTTGTCCATGTTAGAATAAAGAGTAGTTTTTCCTAAATTATTAGTGTGATCAATCTCTAGGTTTGACATAACTCTTAGAACTCGAATCGTTAAGTCAAATGCTGAAAAATTTCTGAATTGAAATAATTGATGATAATTCCAGTATCCACAAGTAACAGCTGACCATATTAATTCTTCCCATGTTACATCGATAATATTCCAACCGTTCAACGCTTGAATTGTTCTATTAGGGAATTGAATTGCTTCATATCGAATCTGTGGAATAACCTTCTCCAAATCACTAAAAAAAGAGGTTCCACCACACTCGTCTGGAAACTCTGTTGTAACATTAATGCTTTCTAGATTTTCTTATCGCCCTACTTTTTATTTATATGAGTTGTATTATTTTAACTCTCCCTTTCTCCTCTATTCTGTACTAAAATATTTCTATGCCAGAACTACCCGAAGTCGAAACCATTCGCTCCCAGTTATCAAAGACGCTTCCGTTTACGGTCAAGAGTGTTGAAGAGTCCGATGTGATTAGATCATTGACGGGGAAAAGTGTACGCCATTTTCTGCCAAAGAATATGTCACTTGTGAAGATTGAGCGACGAGGTAAGTTAATGGATCTGCACTTTGTTGATAATAAGGGTAAGATTCATCACCTACTCTCCCATCTTGGAATGTCTGGTGGTTGGAGACTCTCCACTAAGAAAGTCATTGAAAAGCATACTCATTTGCAACTTGTCGGCAGTAACCGCGATGGCCCTTTGTATATGGCCTATGTCGACCCCAGACGTTTTGGAGTGCTTCGTTTTTGTGATGCCAAGATGTACGAATTTGAAATGAGTAAGCTTGGAGTTGATATTGGAAGTTCTACTTTTACGGCCGATTATGTATGGCAGGCCCTAAAGAAGTATCCCGATAGGCAGCTTAAAGTTTTTCTGCTCGATCAAAAATACTTTGCAGGCTCTGGTAATTATATTGCCAATGAAATTTGTGCTCGCGCTGGTATTCGCCCCACACGTCGAGCAGGCAAAGTGACTCGGGCCGAGTGTGACAAAATTATTGAAGGCACGCGTTCACTACTTGAAGGTAGCCTTAAAAATAATGGCGTGGCTTTTTCCGGTGGCTATTCAGATACCACTGGCAGTCTGGGCGATGGACTTAATAACCTGATGGTGTTCTGGCAAAAGACTTGTGGGCTATGCAAAGAAACGCCGGTTAAAAAGATTCTACTAGCCCAGCGTGGAACTTTTTATTGTCCTAAGTGTCAGAAATAAGATCTCTGATCACTTCTCTATAACCACTCGCGACTTTAGAACCACTCAAGACTTTTTTATGCATCAGCAGTTTGTGAAAGCGACCCAGATGATATGAGGGAATGGCCGGCAATAAGTGATGCTCCAGATGATAATTGACATAATTAGGTGCCACACTCAAACGCTCCCACGGATGGGCCAGTGTGGTTCTTGTATTTAATAGAGGGTTAAGATCGTTGGTATTAATCGTAGCTCCATGCTCAGCGGCATTTCGAATTCTTGAGAAGACCATATAAAAGCTAAGCCAGGACAACCAAAACAATAGGTAATACGTTCCCAGAAAGTAGGCCGCCACGAAATGAATCAACAGGCTTGGCCCAAGATTGATACAGATATTTTTAATTTGCGTGCTTAGCGCCACTTGAGCTGTTTTTGAGCCATCGTAAGAGAGTTGGTATTTCACCGTGCCGGCATTCATTTTCAAAATTAATAGCGTTAACTTAAAACCGGTAATGCCAAACAAGTCGCGCAGCATTTTTCGCTTAAAACTTTTTACGCTAACGGGATAGCCAATATAATTGGGGCGATCGGGATCGGCGTCACTTCCGGCCGTGCGGTGATGTTCTAAGTGATAGGTGCGATAGCGATCAAGGTCGGCCAAAACAGGGGCAGCGCAAAACCATTTGCCAAAAAAACGATTCAATCCTTTAGTTTTAAAAAATGCATCGTGGGCACAATCGTGCATTAAGATGGCAAGCCCAAGAATTCGCCCACCGAGGACAAAAGCTGAAAGTGGCCAAATCCACCAATAAGGAAAGTACATGACGGCGCCAAAACATAGTGCAATGACAAGCCAATTAAAAATAAGAATTGAAAAAGCTTTAAGATCAGACTTTTGCAGGAGATCCTGCAAATCGCTGCGATCAATTGCTGATAAAACCTCACTTACCTTCATAAGCTTATTTTAACATAGATTGGTAAAGCTCGATGTAAAGTCTAGTAACTTCACTCATTTGGAAATGCTCGAGATAACGTGCTCTCCCCTTGGCGGCCAAATCCATGCGAAATTGATCATCACTTAGGAGTTTTGAGATGGCCTTAGTCCAAGCATTGATATCTTTTTCATTCACCACTAAGCCGGCATCCCCGATCACATGGGGGATCTCACCTGAAGTTGAGCCAATCACAGCAACTTCAGAGGCAAAAGCCTCAACTAGCATACGGCCAAATTGCTCCACCCAATTGGACATGGTCTGACTAGGGGCCACGACGATATCGCAGGCGCGAAGAAATCTTGGAACCTCATGATGCTTGGCCAGCAAGATCTTAACTCTGTCTTGCAGGCGGTGACGACTCACCCACAGTTCAACTTTTTCTTGTTCAGGCCCTGCTCCAAGAATTAACAAACTAAACGGCTCTTTAATATTTTCTAGTGCCGGTAAAAGAATATCGATGCCTTTATCACTGACGATACGACCTAAAAAACAAATCAGCTTTCCGCTTAAACCTAGTTCGCGCTTAATTGATTCTTTTTCAGCGGCGTCTTTGGCCGGATAAAAAATATTGTCGTTAATGCTCAGTGGAATCATTTTATTCTTAGTTGCCGGGTAATCGCGCTTGAGCAGAGTTTCGCGCACAAGCTTTGCCCCCGTCACCCAGAACTTGCAGTGCTTTAGCACGTAGCGCTCAAAATAACTAAAGGGAAATGGGTAGCGTTTATTGAGGTTTTGATAAGTCACAAAAAAATACGGAATGCCAGCGCGCTTGGCCTTCTTCGCAATCTGATAGCCGCTAAAAATATAGGGCTCTTCCCACAGGTGAATAAAATCATAGGCGCCAGGCTTAATAACCTCATCTAATCCGCGGTACATGAAAAAATGAATCTTTTTAGTAAAACGAACGGCCAAGGTGATGATTCTAAGATTATTAATTTCTGGTTTTTCGTACTCAATGCTTCGAAGAGCAGCGTCCATTTTCTCTGGGGCCACCATGGTAATTTCAAAGCGAGGATCATTGGCCAATTCATGGATAAAAGTTCGATTGGCCGCAACGACGTAGGAGTGTCCAATAGTGAGTACTCTTATTTTTTTCACCCACGCCTCGCAAATTCTAGAAGTGCATCTTCATAGGCCTTGGCCGATTGATCCCAACTCCATTTGTTAAAGCTGTCGCGACATGACTTGATCAAATCAAGTTGCATTTGCTTATTAAAGTAAATTTTCTCAATCGCTTGGGCCCAAGCTTTATCTTCATCAAGACTGGAAAGTTTTAACCACTCAGGACAATCGCGCCACAGCTCCATGGCCCCACATTCACTCGAAGCAATGGGCAAGCATTGATTCGATGCTGCTTCTGAGACAACCAGACCAAACGGTTCATAGTTGCTAGGAAATAGAAGATAATCACAAGTAGCAAAAAAATCAGCGGCGGGAGTGGCACCGTGAAAAATGACTCGATCTTCAATGCCTAGACTTTGCGCTAGTTTTTTCCAGCGTGGCAGATCGCCTGTTCCAACCACATCAAAATGCCAATCTTTAGTGTTCAGTAAGCTTAGAATGCGAAGGGCTTTATCAATACCTTTTCGATCAAGCGCTCCCACAAATAAAAAGCGATTGCCCGCCTTATCTTTTTGAACACTCACTTGATCGGGAGCGTGATAAATGACCTTCGTTTTAATCTTTTGGGGGCGAATTAATTCATCAACCTCTCTGGCTATTTTGGCTGAGACGGTAATAAAGAGTTTTGTGTGTTTAAAGAATATATATTCGAGTGCGACTTCAATGCGTGAAAAAATAATTTGATACAGACGGTGAAATAAAGTTCGATCGTTGGGATAAGGAGCGCGACCTTTTTTAATCAGGTCGAGATAACTCTTATGCACAAAGTGAATAACGCGAATATCGGCTTGCCATGAACAGGTTCCGGCCGTCATAACGGGAATCTTAGTATTTTTTAAGGCAAAGAATGTATAAATTGAAAACCACAAGTTCTTAAGTAAATTAGTCGGTATTTTTTTTCCTGGAACTTCAATCCATTTCACCGGAATATCACGAGGCCAATCACCAAAATTATATGCATACACAGTGATGTTCCACCCCATCATTGCTAGGCGATGGAGGTTTTCGAACATAGTTCGCTCTTGCCCTCCATGCTTATTCAAATTGTGTAAGGTAACAATCAGCTCTTTGATAAAATTCCTTTAATAGTGGATGAATTTCTATTTTAATCGTATCATTTCGATATGAGTAATACTTTTCGCTTTGTTCACGTTGACCACCAATTCGCCCTGCACGGTGATGGTGTGAAATCTGGCACTCCAGCTTACGCCCATGCTGCCGTCATCCGCTCCATGATTCGCATTCGCGCGTTATGTGAGGAAGAGGTTCTAGAAGATGTGAACGGTCTTGAAAAAGATCTATCGGCCATTGTGATCAATCAACACGAACAATACAGCCAAATTATTTTAGTAGATCCAAACACAGTCGATGAAACTAAGCTTGATGAAGAACTCTTAAGTCTGTGTGAAAAGCATAAGCTCCCTCCCATAGACGGCACTGATCCTTCACAGCGAATTTTTCCTCGCTACGAAACGAAGTTAGAGCTTTCAGTCATTGGTGTTTCCGGCGAAGAAATAAAAGCTCAGACGCATAATATTTCTCTCGATGGAATCTGCCTTAATCTTGAAAAAAATGACGCACTCACTGAGGCAGAAATCATTCAGGTCAACATTGTCGGCAAATCGCGCCAGATATCTTTAAATGCTCACGTTGCGTGGGTTTTCAATACTGAAAGTGGAAGTACTGCGGGAGTATATCTCAAATTTTCAGACACTTCGGGGTTAAATACTTGGCTTAAGTTTATTCTCGCTCATCATCTCAACAAGTATCCGACTCAAACCATCTAGCAATTAATATTTGCAGTGAGAAAGTCTTAGACCCTTTACCTATTCAAAGCATGATTCTTTAGAGAAACTTTTATTGGCTAAAGAGCTAATTTTAAAGTGATCCCTTTGTGATCAAAGCTTTACAATTAACGCTCGCATTAAATTGCTCAATTATGCCGATACAGTGCTTAACTATGTATATGAATTTGTTTAAAAAAACACATTCACTGGCTTTATTTTTCCTCATCGCCTTAACCTTTGGCGAGCAGGCTTTTGCTGCTTGCGGTGCCAACACAAGAACTTGGCAGGCTGATGCTGGCTCTGATCGTTGGGATACAAACAATAACTGGAACCCAAGAAATTGGCCTAGCAGTAATACTGAAAACGCCGTCATCGAATCAGATTGGTATTTTCCTGACTACCCCAACCGAAATATAACACTTGGTTGCTTTGAAATTCAGTCAGGCCTGCTTACTGTTGATCGCAATAGAACCCTTACAATTGAAGGCGATTATTTCAGAAGCTATAGCGCTAATGCTTTCCAGATGAGTGATCCAGTTGGCAGTGACTTTACAGTTTACATGGATGGAACCGCCGAGCAGTTTTTTGATCTCAACGATGATCTCTCAATCCTGCGCATTGGAAATCCAACAACAGTTAATATTGGCTCTCATCCGTTTATCCATAATGAGTTCGAAATCGATAATGGCGCAGGGGTCATTAATCTTAATTCAGACTTTGACATTATGCCGACAGCAGTAGACGTTACGATCCCATCAGGAACATCAGTAGTTGTTAAGAATGGTTCCACCTTTAGGGTACAAAGAAACTTAACGGTTGATGGAGTTCTTAGAGTTGAAGCTGGTGGTCGTGTCGAAATTGGTGATGGCAGAACACTCACCGTTGGTGCTGCCGGTACCCTGCTTCTCAATGGGAGCTCAGGAAATATTGCTTCGCTCGATTCTTACAACGGCGGTCGCTTTACTCTCAATGTTGCTGGCGCATTGAACTTAAATTACTTCTCGATCTCCAGAACCCAAACTGCCGGCGTCAACCTTACAGGTAGTCTTCAGTTTATTCAAAATGGTGATTTTAACTATATTCAAACCAATGGTTACGCAATCACTCTAGGTGCCACAGCCAGTGCTCCTGTTAGCTGGAATACAGTTGGTTTTTATGATCAAGGTGGCGCGGGAACTCAAAGAAATATCAATGCTACGGCCTATACAGGTAGTGTTATCACGATTAATGATTGGAGCGGAAAAGGTGGGACTCCAAACGAAACTGATCCAAGTAATAAGCTAACTTGGGGCGATGAAGCGGAAGTAAAACTCCATGTAACAAATGCTACTGTGGCCGGTAACCCTCCTGCCACCATTGGCGTTTCTTCGGCCGAAACACTATTTGCAACCTTTTCATTTTCGATGACCGGCACGGCTCCAAGTGCTACTGATATTTCACAGATCATCTTTACACTAGCTGGTTCAAACAATGCCAGCGATATCAATCAACTTAAAGTATATAAGGATACCAATGCCAACTGCGTTTATAATAATGGTGTTGATACCTTAATAGGCTCTGCTTTATCACCCTCAGGCTCACCGGCCACGGCCACGTTAAATCTACCGGCGAGTACGATTAGCGTTATTGATTCAACCATCCAGTGTGTCCACGTCACACTTTCAACTAGTGCCTCAGCACAAAGCGGCTCAACACTTGGTGTCTCAATTGCGGCTACAGCTGATATTACTAATTCTCAAGGCTACGCTTTTTCGACTTCAGGTGCCCCGCCAATTAATGGTGATTTAACTACAGTTAATGGTGCGCCCATTAGCATTTGGCACGGTGGATATGGTAGTCCGGCCAATGGCGGTACTTATACTCAAACTACAAACTGGTCTCCTAACACAATTCCAACGGCCACTCGAGATTGTGAAATCGGTATTGGCTACTCTTATCCTGAATTTCCAAACAACACCACACGTCCGTGCTTAAATGCCTCGCTGCCTTCGGGTGGGCGCATGAGCTGGGATAACTACTCAACTAATTTTGCCATCTATGGCTCTTTAAGTATTGGTTCATCGTATACGTTTACAAGTGCTGCAAATGGCACGATTGAGTTTGCCGGCTCAGGTAATCAGAGTGTCAATGCCAACACCACTTTCCCTGGAAACCTACTGATTAATAATTCAGGTGGAGCGGTTGGAATTAATACTGACTGGACAGTAAGTGGAAATTTAACTCTTACTAGCGGAGTTTTAAATATAGCGAGTGGTAAAACATTAACGATTGGTGGAAATATTAACGTTAATGGCGGTGAACTTAGAATCGAGCCGGGCGCAACACTTGCACTGAGTAATGGTCGCTCACTAACGGTTGGAGCTAGTGGAACACTCACCTTGGTTGGTACGGCTGGACAATCAGCGAGCATTACGTCGGTCAACACTGGAAGCAGTTACTCTATTACGGTCAATGGTACGATTAAAGCCAATTACTACTCTTTATCTCGCATGAATACGACCGGTCTAGTGATCAACTCCGGTGCGACGATTGATGCAAGCTCATACTTACAAAATGGTAGTTATTCTTACCCTATTGGTAACGGCGGATCATTTCTTCGACTAAACCGTCAAGTTCCCGGCAATGCTTTATCGGGTATGACATTTGATGCTGGTGGCTCTGGGGCCACAGGTAAAGTAAATATTCAAACCAATACGGGTGCAGGAACTCTTACTGTCAGTAGCTATAACGGCAGCTGGTCTGGTGAAGCATACGATACCGACCCAACTTATGTCGTTGATTGGACTAGCCCTACAAATACTTTGGACCTCACCCTCTTGACTTCAAATCCTGCGAGTTACAATCAAGGTCTAAACTATCTCATGGCCAATTATCGTTTCAAGCAAACCCAGGCCGGAGCTTTTAATAATACAAATATTACTTCTGTTAAGTTGACTATGACCGGTACGGCGACGGCTTCAGATATCGTCGATGTAGAAGCTTATTACGATGCTAGCTGTAGCGGTACAGGTGGAACACTTCTTGGTAGCGCCAGCTTTAGTGGCGTACCAGCAACAGCGACAATCAGCGGAATGTCAGGGGCGATTGTTCAATCCCACGCAACGACACCACCCAATCGCTGTATCTATTTTAGGGCCAATATCAATTCGCTTGCGACTGACTCTGCGACTCTGGGTCTATCGATTGAATCGGGAACACATGTTACAAACTCAGAAAGTTATAGCTTCAATGCCGCCAGTGCACCTCCTTTAACTTCAGGTACACCCGGCACTATTGTCGGATCAACCACAATTTGGAACGGGTCAAGAAATACTGCATGGACTGATGATCGAAACTGGTCTGGAGGTCTTCCAACGGCTTCGCTTAACTGTATTATTAATTCTGCAACTAGAGATCCTATCATTTCAACTGGTACGGCCCGTTGTAAATCACTTACGATTGGCAATGGTACTCTCACCATGACAGGCGGGACACTTGAGATCAGTGGCTCATTTGATAATACGGGAACCTTTACTCAAGGCACACGCCCTCTTGTTATTAGAGATGATGGCACCAACGCTTCTACTCAAAATATTAGAAGCGTAAATACATTTAACAATATTACATTCACAAAGACCGCCGGTGGTTCAGTCACATTTGGAGCTGGTACTACAACGATCTCAACCGCCTTAACCATGGGTGGTGCTAATAACTTTGAACTTAAGGTGGGCTCGGCTAGAAAACTTCGCCTAAACAATGGCCTTGTCGCCAACGGCGCAACATTTAATATTCAATCCGGTGGTATCGTCGAAATGGGCTCGGGTTCCTCATCTTCGGTCAGCGGTAGTGGTACTTTTAAAATGTCTGGTAACGCTGAGGCCATGCCTAACACTGACGAGGATAACTACCCTGCCTATTTCACTACAGCGAAAGCAACCCTCCGTTCAGAAAGTGGAACATTTAATTTTGCAACCACGGGTGGCACAGTTTCACTAAACGGCTTTGTCATCGAAAATATGGGGACCAACGGCTTCGTTATTGGTGGCAATACTGTGCTTTCAACCTTAAGTGGCGGACAATTCGCAAAACTAAACCCAAGTTATGCCTCAATGAAGGCCCTGCAAATTAATACGACGGGCTCCATTCCAGTGACGGCCAATAATATCGGTTTTAACTGGGAAACAACAGACGGTGGAGCAACGCCGGCATCAAACGCTGGCTATCTCCTACTTTCATCAACCGGATGTAGCTCACAAACCATGGACTTTACCAATTGGTATGGTGATTGGTTTGGAGAAGTTGCCACTTTCGATGTCGATGATGTGAAGAGCACGAGTGCTTGTAACTTAAATTGGGGCGCTGTGGGCTCAGCTGTAACACTCACAAGTCTCACGGCAAAACCTTATAACACAGAAGTTCTCATCGAGTGGGAAACACTTTTTGAACAAGATCATGACGGCTTTAATATTTTCCGTGCCGATCAATTTGGTCAAAACTTCACGCAAATTAACAGTGAGTTAATACGCAACAATCTTTCAAGTACAACTTATAAAGGTAAATATCAGTTTATTGATAAAAATCTCACGAATGATGAAACCTATTATTATTATATTCAAGATGTTGACGTTAATGGCCTAAGTGAAATTCACGGACCTGTGAGCGCGACACCTAAAGCGTCTCTTGGAGCTGCACCAGTTGCAGGTGGTGGAGTCAATGACGGTGGAGATAACCCAGATGCCCCAGGCAGCGGCACTAGTCCAGGACCTATTTATAATCCATCGTACAAAAACCTTGGTGGCGGTGTTGAGATTTTGAGCCAAACAAGTAAAGGCTTACGTTTAAAAATTATTCCAGGCGCGATAACGTTCACGCCGAGTCCATGGAACGGAAGCTATGAGCAAGTTGCTATTTCCTCTTACAGCAAGACACAAAAACCCTACTTCCCTGAGCTTCTGACTAGAACTCTTTTGATCGACGTTAATCCATTTGTAACAAGTCATGAGATTACGAATATCAGTGCCAGCGAAACAATTATCCCAGGCAAGGCCATCGCACCAGCACCACGTTATACACCAGATGGCGGTGGCGTCCTCGTTGCTGATTATCAAACCGATGCAACAGCTTACTCGAGCTCTACTTTGTCGCCTTCATCTTACTTAGAGATAGACTCAGAGTTTGTCACTGTCGGTGGGCGAAAAATGTTACGAGTGGTCATCAATCCACTAATGTTTGCACCTGCTACAGGACAACTCTATCGCCTCGACCAGGCCATCGTTGATATAGGACTTAATGGCGCCGTGTGGGACACTCCAGCCCCAAGCTCAAATGCACAGCTTACTCCGGGTGCCTTGGCCAATACTCTTAAAATCGGAGTCAGTTCAAGTGGCATGTACCAGCTTACCTACGATCAACTAAATGTCGCTAACGTAGATGGACCATTTGCCGGTGTTGATATTGATTCACTAAGACTTTACAAAGGTTCAAATGAGGCGGCACTTAAAGTTATCGACGCCAACACTGACACATTCTTTAACTCAGGTGACAGCATCGTCTTCTTTGGTAAACACGACGAGTCCCTATTTGATCAACAAAGTCATTATGTTCTTACAGACTTTGATGTTTACGACTCTGCCTTAACGCCTAGAAGATTTTCATCAATCGATGGTTCGATTGGTGCTTCAAGAACAGACGAAGTTCAAAGCTTTTATACCGCTACAAAATATGAGCAAAATAACGATATCGTCTTGGGTGAGCCAGTTAATCTAGATGACTCTGAGCTTGTCGATGTTTTTATTTGGAAAACCCTGCGTTCTGGTACTGCCAACGATAATCTGGTTGTCACTGCTAACATGGCTAATCTTGATACGGGCGACGCCACTGTTAGGGTCAATATTCGACTCAAAGGTTATGAACTTGATGTTGGTGATACTGATTACGAACACCACCTTGAACTTCATATTAATGCTGTTAAGGCGACAGAGGCATTCTTTAGCTCACGCGACTTCCAGACCCTAAGCTTTGATGTGCCGATGTCTTATTTTAGTGCCGGTAATAATGATATAAAACTTTTTGTCCCTGGAACAAATGCTGCTCCACTTGGTCAGCGCGATATCATGCATTTTGATTCAATAGAAGTTCAATACTACGCCTTCCCAGTCGCTTCTAGTGACTTGGCCTATATTAATAAAGCTGAGGCCAATGCGCTGGTTAGTGGCTATACCTTTAGTACAAACGCTCTCTCTATTTTTGATACAACTGACGAGTTTGCCGTAGGTGAAGTGACCAACGCGAGTATAAATCCTGTGGCGGCTAATTATGACGTCTACTTCTTGGCCACAGATGATGACGCCAGCGAACTCCTTCGCGATTATATTGTCACCAGCTCAGCCCAGTTTAAGACAGTCTCTAGTCTTAGCCTTTCGAGCGGCTATCAATCCTCATTAAAAGATAACTCACGTCAGGCGCAGATGCTTGTCATTGGTCACAAAAATCTTCTGTATGCTGCGCAGGCACTAAAAGAGCGCAGAGACCAGCAAGGCATTCAAACCACATTGGTTAGCCTTGAGCAGATTTACTCCGAGTTTTCAAATGATCAAAGAAGTCCAAAAGCGATTAAAGACTTCCTGACCTATGCTTCAAGTAACTGGGCCTCGCCAAAACTTAAGTATGTCTTCTTCTTAGGAGATGCGAACTACGATCAACTCGATCATTTTGGTTATGGTACTCAAGCGGCTGACTTCCCTATGCCGATTCTTGGTGGACGATTTATTGGTTATGCTACAGATAACTATTTTGTAAGTTCAACTTCAAGTTATTTACCAAATATCAGTGTAGGCCGCCTACCAACAAATAACCCAACAGAAGTTGCCAGCTATATTGAAAAAATCATCGCCTACGAAGACGGCACTTCGACTCCAAAAGCCAAGGCCCTAGGAGCAAGCTTTATTGCCGGAGAAGAGCTCTACGTTAACGGTGACGGTTTTAGTGCAAGAATCGATGAACTTAGTAAAATTCCTTCTCGCCTCTCGAGTGATATCATTGACCACAAGGTTCTTGGCAGTAATGCTGCCACTAAGACTGCCATTCTTGATCGCTTTAATACTGATGCTCCACTGCTAATGACTTATATGGGTCACGGCGCTCCAAATCTTTGGGGCTCGTTAAGCCTGTTACAAAATACTGATTTTGATGCTCTTCAAAACCAAGAGCTTCCAATTGTGATGTCACTTAACTGCGAAAATACCATGTTCTACGATCCGGATCGTTCACAAAGCTTCAAAACTGTCGGTGAGTCCCTCGTTCTTAATCCTGATGGTGGCGCTATTAGCTTTATTGGCTCGTCAACTCAAACAACTCCAGTGGCCCAGATGTACTATGCGAACGCTTTCCTACAGGCCTTAAATAAGAAGATTAATAATCCTTATACTAGAACCACAGTTGGTGAGCTTTTCAATGAAGCTAAGATAGCGATTGGCAGTGATGTTTATTCCGCCGATGTGGTTAAGAGTATGATGTTATTTGGAGATCCTTCAGTATCCCTTCCAAAAGAAATCTTCGCCGCCGCTCCGGTAGCTGCTCCAGCAGAAGGCAAAAAGAAAGGCTTTGGCTGTAGCGCGGGAGCTTCGGATGGAACCACTCATATCCCTTGGTATGAAGGAGTTTTAGAGATGCTACTCCTTCTAGCACTGACATTTGGACTTAGGCGCTTTATAAAGGTATAATAGCTTATGAACAAAACAGACGAAAAAGACAAGAAAGAGTACGTAAAGCCTGAGATTGAATCGGAAGAGCTAATGGCTTTTGCGGCAGTTTGTAACGGCAATCCCGTTGGCGGTAGAAAGGCTTCTGTTGCTGATCCTGATAATTGTCGCTCTAACCGCCTAAACTCATAATTCAGTATGCTTGGGCCTCAAAATACTGAGCTTATCGCGCTCAAAAAAGAGGCCATACTCTCTACTTTAGAACTCAAGTCGAGTTCAAGTATTTTCTTTAAATACCACGACATTCCGATAGAGTTTTCCAGTCCAGATAAAGCTCTTCTGCACTCAATTCAGCAAACACTACCCGCATCGTGGTTTTTAAAAGCGAGTGAAGTTCAAAACGTCTATAAAGTCAGCCACTACCCCTTAGAAACACTTGGGCTGCAAGAAGAAGTATTTGAGGATGAAGCCGACTCTGAGTGCTATATAGAGCATTTAGATAAGCGTGAGCTCGCCTATCATAGAGACTTCGTCGCTCTCAAAGACAATGGTCATGTTAAAGCGATTTTTACTTCAAGAGTTGATGATGGATTTTATAACTTTATTCGCTGGCTACTTTCGCGAGATTTATTAGTTGCTCAAAAAGTTGTGCTGCATAGTAGTGTTATTCTCGGTCGCGATCAAAAGGCTTATGTCTTTTTAGGTCCTAGTGGTGCAGGCAAAACCACCACCTGCCACAACGCGCAGGAACGCCTAGTCCTTGGCGATGATATGAATATCTTAAAGCTCGATAATAACAAAGTTCTCGCCCAGGCCGGCGCAATAGGTGGAAAGTTTTCACCACAAGTACCAATTGAGCAAAGCTATGAGGTGGCCGGATTGTATTGGCTAAGCCAAAGTCAAAAGCTTGAACTCACACCTCTCAATGCCTCAAAAGCGGCTCAAGTACTTCTGGTCTCTTTGGCCAATATGTTCTGGCCCAGTGCTAGAGAGCAAGATAAAAGACTTGCCATGGATTTTGTCACTCAAGTCATTGCACGAACAAATTGCTATGAACTCAAGCTTCAAAATAATGATGCATTCTGGAAATTGATCGAGCCTAAAAAATGAAAATCACGATCACTGGCAATAGCATGTATCCAAGTCTCGAAAGTGGCGATGAAATTACAGTCAATCAGACTTTCTCACTTCAAATTGGTAGAATTTACATTTTCCAAGATGCTGACAAAAAACTTATTTGTCACCGCTTAATTGGTGACAATCTTTTTAAAGGTGATAACTCCTTACTAAGCGATCACGTTGAAAGTAAGAGTGTTATAGGTCTCGCAACTCATCGCAACGATCGATTAATCGCCTATAAAAACGCGAGAGCAATTGTTTACCTATCAAAGCTAAACTCAAAAGAGCACTGGGGCGGGATAAGGCGGATTGCAAGAGCACTTCTGCTTCTATTTAGGGCGCCCTAGCCAGCCTAAATTGTATTGCAAGTTAAGCTTTAATGAATCTTTAAAGATATTTTTTAAAAATAGATATTTAAGAGAGCGTTGCTGGTTAGATACTAAAAACTCTTCATCAATTAAAAACTGAAACCTTCCCATATAGCTTGGTGCAATTTTTTTCCAATGCTGGTTTATAGCGCCAAGACTATAACAAAGTGATTGATAGACACCCCACTGCCTTGCAATAGAATCGACCTGATCCCAATCAATATCGTGACCATGAGCTTCGATAAATAACGCAATATCCATGAACCAATAGAGTTTGAGCATTGTATGTTGAAAGCTATAATGCGCAATCAGGTGCACTAATTGATACTCATGAGTTAACTTTTGGAAAAACTCAAAGCAGCTTTGGGTTTTTATCGGAAAATGCTGCTGGTGATAGAACAACTTGGTATGCAGCTCTACTGTAAGTTGCAGACCTTCAAACTCACCATGAAGTTCAATTTTATGGCGATCGCCAAACCACACTGGCTTATCAGATGAGCGAAGTCCCACACCTTCAAAGAAAACTAAAAGCTCATCGAGTTTACTCGCATCTACGAGAAGATCAATATCGCTCATGAAGCGAGAGCCAGGTGAACTCTGATAGATATCAGATAGGAGTGCACAGCCTTTGAGCAATGTGATGGTAGAGTCAATTTTTGAGAGACTTTTTCCGTGTTGTGATAAAAAGCTCAAATAGCCCTGATTTTGCTGCCATTGTTGCATAAACTGGGCCTTAGAAACGCTTAGATCAACGCTGTCTCGAAGCTCAGGACTCTCGTAGGCGTATCCTAACAAGCCATTTTGCAATAGTACGCTCTCGCGCTCTAGCGGCGTTAGCGTGTCAAGATATCTAAACAAATTGGTCGAATGACTCATTTATGCATTATAATACGTTTATATGAATCCTAAAGTTAAAAGCGATATTTCTTGGCAGCGAATTGGTAATGAAGTTCTTATTATGGACACGACCTACCTCAAGCAAGCCCATAGCCTGAACTCAACCGCTGCAGTTGTTTGGGAAAATCTTAATGGGAAGAATAGTCCTGAGCAGCTGGCCACAATTTTGTCTGAAGAGTTTGAAATCGACGAAAGCACTGCGATGAGTGATGTTGAAGCTTTACTTACGCGCTTTCGCAAACTTCAACTCATTGAGGATTAGCTAGTGCACGACCTAAAGCCAACTTCATCACTCGTGGCCAATCTTATTGCCAAGGCCCATTCGAATCACCAACCACTTTTTCCGACTTTAGAAGTCACCCAGATTTGCAACTTGGCGTGTAAGCATTGTTATAATTTTGATCGCACCAAACAGGCGACACCAAATAATCAGCTAGATCATATGAGCTCAGTTCAAATTGAAAATGCCATTGAACAGTTGCGAGACCTAGGCGCTTTATGGATTAACTTATCGGGTGGCGAACCCCTAACCCATCCGGATATTCTAAGCTTTGTAAAAAAGGCCTCTGAATGCCATCTTATCCCGCGTCTTAAGAGCAACGGTCTACTTTTTGATGAACAGATGGCAGATCGTTTAAAGCAAGCCGGGCTCAAAGGTTTAGATATTAGTATCTACGGAGCGAGCGAAGAAACTTATGAAAAGTTCACTAAAAGAAGCGGCAAAGAGAAGGCGTTTACTGCTTTAAAGATTGCCAAAGACAAAGGCTTCGATATTAGTGCTAGCATTATTATCCACAAGCTCAATCTTCATGAACTAGGCCAAATGATTTCACAGTGTCAAAGTCTCGGTGTGAAGTTTCAACTCTCTGATGAAATTACCGAGCGCTACGACAAGTCTCCTGGCGCTAGAGATTACGAAATTGATGGCGCTGATATGAAAGAACTCCTTGCGGGAGAATATGGCCAACTCTTCAAATACAAAAATCACGAGCAAGGACTTCAGTGCAGTTGTGCCAAAACTGTTATTGGTATTGGGTTTGACGGTTCTGTTTATCCCTGTATTGGTGCTCCCATCCTGGCCGGTAATATTAAAGAACAGTCACTCGCTGAGATTTGGAAGAACTCCCCTGTCTTTACAAAGATTAGAAACTTAAAAAAAGAAGACTTCAAAAGCTGTAATTCATGTGACTTTATTGATCATTGTAATCGCAGTTCAGGCGGCATCTATGCCAACACAGGTGATTATTGCGGCTGTGATAGCAAAACCTTAGAGTTTTCACGTATCAGGTCAATACTGGCTAATAATCAAAGCTAAATCGATTATTATCCTTTCGATACTCTGCCAATGAAATTTTAAAGCATCCCACGGCAATTATTGTCGATGCGACTGTCCAGTAAATAAGCGGCATCGAACCTATGAGTAGTTGTTCAAAGCTCGCGTGGGTTAAGAAGTTTCGAATAGGAAATAGAACAACTGAGAATGGATTATGCAGAGATAGTCCATGCAAATAGCTTGGCAAGACACTAATAGGAAAGAAGACGCCGGATAAAAAAGAAAAGACATTTGTAAGTGTTGTTACTACTGCTCCACCACGACCGAAGTAAAGTATGAGAGATAAACTTATGAATCCAAGACTCAGGAAAAGCGGCAAAGCGAATAGTGGATAAAAGATAATGACCATAATTTTAGTAAGTGGCATGGAAAGCCCAAAAAGCGCATAGGCCATAACAAGCTGTAGCACGACCATTCCAATATCTCTTGCCAGTGTTGAAATGAGTTGCAGAGAAATCGTTTTTGCGTTTGAAGCCTTCGATGCCAAAAGATAATCAAATATGCCTTTTATCTTCCATGATCTTATTAAGTGAGTAGAGTTGTACAAAAAACCACTTACAACCAGAAGTGAAAGCTCTCCAACTAAAATATACTCGAAGTATCCACTTTCAGAATCAAAGAAGGACTTTGCAAAAGCTTTAGAGGTGAAATAGTAAATAAGAAGCGAGAAGAAGGTAGAAAGCAAAAGAGAAAGATAGCTGGCCGCTCTAGGAAAACTTAACCTTAGATTATTTACAAAAAATGAGAGCAATAAACTAGCTAGCATTTAATGCTCCAAACTCAAGATGAGTAAAGTTGCTACTCTTCCAAAGCTCCTGAAAATGCGACATGAGTAACACGCCCCCATGGTAGTTCGCTAAAAATGAGATAACATAAGTCCTAGATTCGTCATCTAGATGGGCCAAAGGCTCATCGAGAATCAGAAGATCTGGCCGATGCAGTAAAGCTCTAACAAAATTGAGTTTTTGCCTCATACCACTTGAAAATGATTTAAATCTCGAATTGAGAATATCATCACTGAGAATTTTAGAGTGTTCTCCAATTGAGCGTTCAACATCTAATTTGGTAGCATTATTAAAGCTAGCAAAGGCATAAAGATTCTCAATGCCTGTGAGCTCTGGAAAAAAACTTTCACTTTGTGCCGGCATCCACCCCATTGAGGCTTCACATTGGATCGCCCCCGAATCTTGCGACAACACTCCTACGAGTATTTTTGCCAATGTACTTTTGCCACAGCCATTTGCGCCGCTGATGAGCAATTTATCACTAGCCTTAAGCTCAAAGGAGAGATTACTTATAATCTTATTATGTCCAAAATGCTTGGATAATTTATGAGCGCTAAGCATTGATGATCTCACTTAGCTGAATCTTAATATTATCTTTTAATTCGCTTACAAATTGGGAGGCCTGCAGAACTTTAGTCGCACGATCATCTCCTTGCCAAGCCTGCTCAATCGCTTTAACAAGCATCACATCGTGTCCAGGAAGATAAGTCCAAGCCCTATCAGCCGCAACTAGCTCCGCCGCTCCGCCAAGTCCTGTCGATACAACTGGTACACCGGCCTCCATCGCTTCAATAATCACTCTGCCAAAAGGTTCAGGTCTAAGAGATGAGTGAATCAGTAGGTCAATTGATGTAAAGATTTCTTGCGGTCGAACTAGTCCAGCAAACTTGATTACAATTGTTGAAAACTTCCGGGCGAGTTGCTGAAGCTCTGATGTATAACTTTCGTGAGTGCTGGAGGTGTGATAAATTTCGCCGCCAAAAATTTCGATGGTGCGTACCCCTAATTTAACCAGTTTCTCTTCTTGCCTTGCAGCCATCTGCAATACGTCATGAATTCCCTTCCAAGGAGTTAGCATGGCGACAAGGCCAACCTTTCCTTCAAACTCTCTTGGGCTCACTTGGCTGATCGTGGCCGGCGAGTTGTACAGGACTTGGCAATTAAACTGCGGCCATGAATAATCAAAATGTTCTTTTACAGAAAAGGAGTTTGCAATAAACTTGAGTTTGAGACCTTCTAGCGTATTCATCAATTTTATTAAAAATTTATTAGCAGGAAAATAATCACGTAGATGCCAAAATACTCGCCCCTCGTACTTTCTTCTAGCTAAATAATACGAGAATAACGCGCCAACTTTATTACCATTAAGCCAAACTAGGTCTTCTTGTCTAAAGTTTATTTTTCTCAAGTAGAATAAACTTACTGCAAATGAGACAAGCACTTTTATAATTGAAAAATAATTATTTCTTGAAACATGATAATAAGCGCGTCCGATTTTAAAAGAGTGAGTTTTAACGCCTGGGATAGTTTCTTCTAAATATTTTTTAAGCTCAATAGAGTTTGAAACATTAGGAATCCATGCTTCAATTTTATGGGAACTTGCTTTTGATCTGAGAGTGGCAACGAAACTGCGTTCTGCTCCACCGATTTGATCTGTATTGAAGACGGCTTGAATTCTCACTCGCTCACCTCTGTAATTAACTGAGCATAATCGTGGTGAGAATGGTTTTCCATAACGTGATCATAGGCAGCCATTGAGTATTCTTGATAATGTACTGATAACAAATGCCACGCCTTTCGAACCTCACGCTCACTGAGATCTCGGAGGATCAAGCCTGTAATTCCGTGATGAATTGATTCAGGTAGCCCTCCATTTCCGAGCCCTAAACTTGGTACGCCGTATTTAGCCGCTTCAAGTGGAGTCAGACCAAATCCTTCAATATTCCCTTTCTTCACATGATCAAGGGAGAAGATTAAATTGAGATGAGATCTCTTATAGATGCTCTCGCGCTCTTGATCGCTATAATTTTTAGAAATGACATCAACTTTCTGACTTGTGTGGATTGTCTGTCCACAATAGAGAGTCACCTTCTTATTTGTCATTTGTGCCAAGTCCTCTGCGAACTTAATTGTCCCAACAATATTCTTATGAGGGACATCGCGAGCAAAACAACACAGGACGAGTTCATTATCGGTAATCGTTTTTTTTATATACTCTGCGCCGGCTAAGTTAATGCGATTATGAAAAACCAGATCGCGTGTAACATTTAGTTTATAGCCGTACTTACAAGCGAGATCCAAAGCAAATTGCGAAATGAAAATATTCTTTTTTGCCATCTCTAGTTTTCTTAAATATCTCTTGTGATTGAGCTTTTTAAAAAGTCGCTTGATCATATTCTTTGAATAAGGAAGTAGCTCGGCGGCGTGTACAAAGTTAACCGAGCGTTTACACTCTTCTGGCGTCATAAACATTATTGGCCAAGAATGAACATTCACTTTATTCGCGACTTTGAGGTTTTTTAATTCGTGGACCTTATTCCAAATCATGAGTTTAACATTGATACCAGAGCACTCTAGTGCATTCACAAGAGTGACGGAGAACGTTGATAAGCCCCCTAAGCGATTAGGTGGATAATCAGGAGTTGTGATTACAATTTCTTTTCCTGTTTTCATCACTTCTTCAAGACGTTAGAATAAGTTCTATTATAACGCTTAAGTCCTCGAGATCATAGGAGAGAACCCATGCCTAGTGCTACGCCCTCATCATCAATCGTTTCGGCCGCACTAGCTTCACAGGGTGACTCAGATCAATTCATTTATCTCAGCTTATTAGATGTGATGAAAGCAACACTACCATCGTGCTCAAGTATTATTGATATAGGCATGGGTCAAGGTAAGTTCTTGGCGCTATTAAAAAGTCACTACCCTGGTATTGATCTTCACGGTGCTGATGCGGCCGATTACGGAGCGCTAGCTTCATCTGATATCACCAGACATATCAAAGATTTTAACCAAGAGATTGATCTAGGACTTAGCTTTGATATGGTGACGTCAATTGAAGTCATTGAACACCTCAGAGACCCTAGACATTTTATAGAGCAACTCTCCAAGCTCACAAAGGAAAATGGAACCATTGTTATCACGACCCCAAATAATGAGAGTTTCAATTCTTTGATTTCATTTATTATGCGTGGCTACTTTAGTGCTTTTTCGCCCAGAGACTACCCTGCTCACATTACTCCGATAACGGAGTATCAGCTGCGACAAATCGTATCAGAACACAGCGATCTCGAGATCATGAGCGTTCACTATTTTAAAAATGCTCGCATCCCCGGAACAAAGTTTAAGTGGCGTACACTCTTTCCATTTCTAAGTGGAAAGCGCTTTGCTGATAATTTTGCTGTCATGATTAAAAAGAAAGCTTAAGCAGCCTGAGTGTCATCTTCTTGAGCTTCAGTTGATATATCAAAGCTAATTTCATCCATCATATCGGCTTGAATCACAATGACATTCTTTTGCTCAATAGCATCCATAACGTAGTGAAGTGGAGTGGTTCCTGACTTTCTTTTATTCCACAGCTTAAAGCAAACGCTAGATTGGAAGAAAATATAGCTAGTGCAGCCAATCCAAAAGGCTTCAATTGGGTGACCTTGAAAAGACATATAAATAAGACTCGACTGGATCGTCATATGTACCAAGGCAATAATACTGGCCGCAGTTTGTGCACTAAGCTTGTAGTTTAGATGCAAGATATGATGCAGATGCAATTTATCCCCTGCAAAGGGAGAGCGTCCGGCCCAGAGCCTTCTTAAGAAGCTTACACCCAATTCAATCACTGGTAGCAAGAGCCCAAATGAGGCTAAGTGAGCAATCTGCCATGTACTAAAGTTCGTTGTTTCAATGAGAGAGTTATAGCTTACGAAAGACATAAACATCATACTCAATCCGATGATGCCTCCACCTATTTCGCCAATATGTATTTTTGACGGTGAACGATTAAAAAACCAAAAGGCAATCATCGGCGCCATAAACAACATCGAGATTGTTTGCAAAGATTCAATATTATAAGCTTGGCCTAACACGAAATAGCTGAGATAACTTATCAGTGAAGTCTTAACCGAAATAGTGTCAACACCGTCGATAAGGTTTGATCCATTAAAAACGGCAAAGCCCATGATGAAGAAGAAATTAAAAAAGATCATCGACATGGAGTCTTTTAAATAAAAGCCACAAAAATTTGCAAAAATGTATGAAGCGATAAACTGTCCTGTTAATTTTGCAAACGGTCTAATTTCTTTTCGATCATCAAGGTAGCCGAGTCCGACTAAGATGGCGCCAGAAACTCCCCATGTGAATAAGTGATAATAAGACAGCTTGTCGGCCAAACTTAAACCAATCATTCCAAGTGTCGTGGCCGTGTAAATAACCAATCCACCAAGTAAGATCGCTCCACTGGAGGACTTACGAGCTGGGGTGACAAGCCATTTAGCCAAACCACGCTTCTTAGCAAAGAGCATGGCGGAGAAACCGCTAAAGGCTAAAGTGAATGTAACGAGTGCAGCAACTGCCATTACTTCCATAGCAACTATTATCTATTAGTTTTAAATTATTCGTTAGCTGGAATGATCGTCCGATTCTGGTGATTTCCCAATAATTTCGAGGTAATAGACTTCAATTTGTGACGCTATTTTAGAAGAATTGTACACATTTAGCACTCTTTCGCGCGCCATACTAATCCGCTCAGAATTATCCAGTGTTATGGCCGTTCTAAGCTTCTCACACAGAGACTCAATTGCCTCATCCATTTCAGCACATGAGTCAAAACTAAAGCCGGTTTGACCATCAATAAGGATCTCCTTGATCCCTCCTTGATTGCTTCCAATCACCAAAGTTTGCGCCAGCATCGCCTCACCAACAACCAGTCCAAATGGTTCCGGTTTTCTGGAGCAATGGATGAAAATATCACTGGCGTGTAAGAGCTCTGGCAGTTCATTGCTAAAGGGTAAAAACATAATCGAATCGCCGAGCGCCATTTTTTTTACAAGCTCGTGCAACGTAAACTCATAATCCCGATCGGCATCTCTACCAGTACTTCCAATGATTACCAATTTTGAATTTAACCATTGATCAGGATCTTGTAGCCTTAAATTTGCTAGTGCATGGATGGCGATCTCATAGCCTTTCCACGAGCAAATTCGGCCAGCACAAATGAGTAAGCGTTGTTCCGAGTTATCAAGAAATTTTGAACGGATCATCGCCTTATTGTCTTCGTGAAGCGGTGGTATCTCGATAATCGGATTAACAATTTTTTCTTTGCCTGAACTGAGCGGCAACAAAGACTCATGATGGTATTCATCTTTAGTAAAAATTGAGTTGTAGAGAACTAATTTCTCAAATGGAAGTAAGCTCGCCAGCTTGTCTAAGATACCGCCGATTGGGCCGTGTTGAAACCAAACAAATGGCGTTCTGGTGATAATCAAAGCAGGAAGACAAAGTAATTTTGCCCAAGGCATGGCAATGTGAGCCAGTGCAATCTTATGCTTAGAGATAAAGCCTATTAAGTGAAAGAAAAGGCGCAACCAAGAAAGTGGGTTGGCCATTCTTACTTTAAACGGAATCAAGTACACATATTCATAGTCTTCAGCAATTTTTCGATAAAATGGTCCATCACTAAAGAATAGTAATATAGGTCGGTATTGATCATTCGCTAAGTGCTGACGTATCAAACTATGGGTAAACTTCTCTACCCCACCTTGGTAACCTACGTTTATAATATAAAGTATATTATGCATCTTACTCACTAATCCCAATGCTGGAGCATCAAGTGCAGAAACTTTTTTCGATTATCGTTCCAACACATAATCGTCCAAAACTTCTAGAGATTCTCATTCAGGCCATCGCCAAACAAAACCTGGCTTCGAAAGAATTTGAACTCATTATTATTCCTTCTCCACATGATACATCAGCTTCTCTCTTGCATGAAATGAGTGAAAAATACCCTTGGCTTAGGTCAGAATTTCCTAAGAATGATCCCTATTTGGGTAAAAGCGCATCGTACAAACGTAACTATGGCGCAAAGTTGGCAAATGGTCAGTGGTTAGCTTTTACTGACGATGATTGCTTGCCTGATGAGAACTGGCTCAAAGTTGCCAAAGCAAAGATTGAATCTAGTCATGATTTTCAAGCTATTGAAGGCTACGTCAATATTCCCTATGAGGGCCCAGAGACTTTGACTCTTAAAGGTATGAAGAGACTTCAACGCCGAGGTGGATATCAAACCTGTAATATGTTTTATAAAAGAGAAGAATTCATAAAAGTGAAGGGCTTTGATCTGGCATTTCCCTACTACCTAGAAGATACCGATATGGCCTGGACTTTTTTAGAAGCCGGTTACAGCATCACCTATGAGCCTAATGCCATTGTCTCTCATCCACCACTTGATGCCGATCCTTGGAAGCTCATCACAATGGCGAGTAAGAGTGGTCAACACTTACGTCTAAGGGCAAAGCATAGGGATAATTATAAAGCTTACGGCATGACGCCAATGAGAAAGTCTCAAGTTCTTTATTTTGTTTTAGGTCTAAGCCTTCTATTCTCTGCTTTTGTTGATTTTACAGCTTTTGCAGTCTTATTTTTTGTCATGGTTTCTATCGTCATGGCTCACATGATCAAGATGTACTGGGGACTTTCTTTTAAAGTGAAAGAGCTCACCTTAGTGGCATTACTAACACCGCTAGTACCATGGGTCTGTGTTTATCAAATAATTTGCACCATGATGGGGCCAAAAGAGTTTTGGCAAAAACCTAAAAAAGTATCAATCTTTTAAAACACTCCAGCCTTTTGCATTGAGTGTCTTCATAGGTATCGTACCATTTTTAATCGCAAGGTAATTAACCGGCTCCCATACTCTCCCCTGTTGTTTAATCAATGGGTCTTTTAACTTGGGGCCAAAGAATGATCTTTCTATTCTAAAAATTTCAAAATCATAGGATTGCAAAAACTTAAAACTCTCAGCACTCTCAGGATGGGTAAACTCTTCAAAAAAGACAGCATTAATGGCCCCAGCTGCAAACAGATTACTGGCACCTTGTAGAACTGAGAATTCATGCCCTTCAGTATCAATTTTAAGAATATATTTTTGATCGTGATTTAAAATGTGATCGAGTCGTTTCACGTCAACTACAATTTTAGAGTGTTTGCCTTGTGGTTTTTCTAGGGAGGCAACACCTTCATTTTGTTCAAAGTCTTCTGGAATGTACAACTCCATCTGTGAATCTTGAGTACTAAGTCCGAGGTTATAGCGTTTAAACCTTGCTGATTTCTCTTGTAGATTAATATTATGAGTCAGCATTTCGTAAATTTTGGGATGGGGTTCAAAAGCGTGGATCGTACCATTGAACTTGGAGCTTCCAAGTGCGACTAAGCTGAAGTAGCCAATGTTTGCGCCAACGTCCACAAATTCATCACAGTACTCGAGCAGCCTAGACATAAACTCACTTGTCGCAAGTTCATAGAGGCCGAGGTGATCAATAGACTTTCCGACCACTTCGCTGGGGTTGAACTGTATAGGTGCTCCCCACGGAAGCATACAAGTCCTTAGTTGCCCTGGACGAGACTTATTAAACAAACGCTTCATCAGCTGCTTAGGTCTTAGGACATATTCAGGTTTATTAAATTTGTAAAATGGTAACATTATAATCCACTATTTCTTGAGACGCTTAATACGATCAAGCCACATTCTTTTTTCAGTTTGATTAAACAAGAGAACAAAAGATAGCACTGCAAGTCCAACCAGGTTGAGGCAGAAAATTATTCCAACAGCGAGCCAGCTTTGAGTCACTGTATAAAAATTGGAAAGGCTTAGAAATAAAGCTGCAAGTGCAAAGGCCGGAAGTAATTTCTTAATCAACGAAACTGTGTGTAAGGCGTAATGACCCTTGAAGATTCTTACTTTCCAGATCATCAAGGCTAGTAGGGCCAAACTACTGGCGAGAATTGGGCCAGTGAGGCCCAAAAACTTGGTCAAGATTAATGTCATGATAATATTACAAATGCCGCTTATTACGTAAGGTTTGACTTGCTGCTCAAGATGTCCTGTTCCTGCCAAAATATGACGCCAAAATACATTCATGGCATTAGTCCAGATAAACACCGCCAGGACCAATCCAAAAGCAAAGTCGAGGGCATTACTTGGTCCCATCCACACACTTACAAATTGCTGATTCACAATAATCATTGGCACTAAAAGTACAATTGAGAAAATAGTTAGAAGCTTATTTGCCTGAAGGAAGTTTTCAAGAAAGTCCTCCGTTCTTCCTTCATGCCATAAATCTACAAGTGAGGCCCATATCGAAACTCCTGCACCTTGGATTTTTTGCAAAAATAGATTGCCAAGTCTTTGTGATACGAAGAATGGAACAACTTCTTTAGCGGAATAAAACATCGTCACAATCGCGCTATCGGCCAAAAGACCTATATTCAGCGAGCTTACGACAAAGAAATTATGGCGACCTTGACCCCAAATTTCTTTCTCAACCGCTTTATCACTCCTCGCAGACCAGAGACTAAGACCAAACTCTTTGGTTCCAAGAAAAATCATGGTGACATAGAAAAAAGCTACCGAAGTGAACAAGGCTAAGGCCTGACCAATAAGATTAAAATTTAAGTATGCCAATGTGATCGCAAGTAAATTGAGCATAAACATTTGAGCAGTTGATGCGAAGTTAACAGTACTGGTTTTTTGAGAGGCCTCTAGATAGCTGCGATAGACTCCAAAAGGTATAAACAGATAGGTTGCGGCCATGATCCAAAAAGCCCAATTAAAAGAGCTTGAAACACTATCAGCGGCAATAAAAGATAAAAGAAAGTAGATGATGACTGCGGCCAAGAGATAGAGCGGAAGTATTTTTAAATAAACTCCAAAGATCGTCTGGAGCAGACTCTTACTCTTTGATTTATCTCTAACACTCTTACTAAGCAAAACCAGAATTCCGCCGCCAATTCCAAATTCGGCCAATCCGATAAATGTTATCCAATCAGATAATAAGCGATAGAGACCAAAGTTTTCATCGCCGATATGCTCGACAATGATTGGCGTAGCAATGAATCCAATAAGAGAGACAAAAATAATCTTTAAAAAAGAAGTTGAAACGTTCAGAAGAGAATGGCTAAAGCGCGACTTTTGCAAAGTCTGCCTTAACGATTCTTATTAATTTGCTCGTACAGAAGCCATGTACTTAGAACCGATACCGCCACTGTTACGAGAGTTGTATAGAAAACTCTATCTTCACGCGAAGTATCGCGCTCAACGAAAATCGTATCACCTGGCTGGAGTTGTTCAAGGTAAGCCAGCTTATCGCCGCCATCAGACAAGTCAAACTCAGTGACTTTTACGTTATCGCTATTTTGACGAATCAACTTAATATTATCAAGCCTAGACATACTACTTGCGCCACCGGCCATCGATAAGCCGCTGATCAGATTAGTTTCAACCGGAATGAAGTGCAAACCAGAGCGGTTAATCTCGCCCCAGAAATTTACAGGTACAAGGACCTTACCTTTTGTTGATTGATTATAATAAACAGCACCTGGCATCTTGGGCAGATTTGTAAGTTCTGATGGCAAGACAATTTGTCTGATGTTTACATCACTGGCCGATGAACCTTTTTTATTCGACTTTGCGTAGACCGAAGTCGAGCTCATCAAAAGAGTGAAAGAAAGAGAAAAAGCGATGGTGCGATGAATTAGTTTTTGCATTTTCCTAATATATCCTTATGCTTAAATAAATGACAACTGCTAAGCCTAAAATCCCTATGAATCGAATCGACGTTGTGAGCTTAGTCATCTATGTCATCCATATTATCCTCAATCTGTATGAGTCTCCCTTCCTAAAGCACTTTTATGTGCTTTCCATCTTCTTTTTTCTGTTTTGCGCCTTTAGAAAGCCCTGGTCAGAATTGCTTGTTCCCACTTTGGTTTTTTTCTTCATCGAAGGCCAGGGTCGAGTCATTGGCGAGTATAACGCTATCTTTCGCACTATCTTTGATGGCTATATCTTGATCATGATTCTAAGGCACACTGTAAAACGAAAAAGTATCTCACTGCCAGACCACTTGCCGTTATTTTTTAAGCTTATGATTATTGGCCATTTTGGCTGGTATTTCGTTCAACTTTTCAACGTTGCGTCGGTTGGACCTCTAGGGCCCATTTTTGCCACCAAGATTTATATTTTCCCAATCATTATGTTTTTTATGTTTTTGGAAAACCCCCTTTCTAAAAACCTTGCCTTCGTTGCAAGAAAATCAAGTGCTGTACTGCTCATTCTGACCCTTCAACTTATCGTGGTTTTCTATCAGTTTAATATGGGTGATAGCTCTCTTCTCAATATATCCCCTTATTACTCTCGACCAATGCGTGGAGACGTTTTCGCAGGCGAATTTTTTAGACCTTTTGGAACAGGCTTTGTTCCAGGTGCTATGTCGATTTATTTTGCCTTCAGTATTGGATTTTTCTATTTGAAAGATTTAGGTGGCAAGTTCAAAGCATTATTAAGAATACTTGTCTCAGCCGGAATCTTGGCCGCTTGTTTCATTATGCAAGTCCGCGTTGGTCTGATTTTAAGCGGGATCATTATTTTCCTATGTGCGCTGATAGCCATGAACAGATCTAAACTCAGACTGATTGGCTTTCCCGCTTTGATCGCTTTAGTTCTTTCTGTTCCAATCTTTGTCAGTAACTTAGAAGTTGTACAAGAATGGTTTCCAGAGGCAAACCTAACATCATCAGTAATTCGAATTAAAAGTATTACATCTGTTGAGGATCTGACCGCCCAACGTGCAACAGTCACAACCTTCATCGATACACTGTGGGATCGACTCTCGAAAGCTCCCCTTGGTCTTGGACCTGGACGAACCGGTGCCGCAAATAGCTCCTTTTTGGATGTGATCGTTAATGATCCACGCTATGATCTAAGCTTTAGTTGGACCCTTGATAACCTCTATATCTCACTGGCGATTGACCTTGGCATTGGGATGATCTTCTACACCCTACTCATTATTGGCCTTCCACTCTACGTCCTAGCTCGTTATTTGAATCAAATACGTCGCGGAAATAGCCATGATGATTCGGTCTTGATCGCCTTGATATGTGTTTTCGCTAACTTAGTTACTTCATGGGGGGCCATTAGTATTCCTTACAACCCGTCCTCATTCTTCTACTGGTTCTGGCTGGCTTATGCTATGAATCATCTCGATGCAAAAAATTCCTTTCATTCACGATATATTTGAATACATCTCTAGCAATAGCCTAGGTCCGATTCCCATGGATATTGTGGCCCATCTCTTAGTTAGCACCCTCATCTATCTAGTTCTAACCAAGATCTTACGCTTTAGGTTTATCTTAAGCTTTACTATCATCCTAGCTTTAGCGCTCTTAAAAGAAGTCTATGACCTTCCCAGGCTATCAAGTACGCCAATAGAGCACTTCAAAGACATAGCCTTCTCAATTGTTGTTCCAGGATTTAGTGGTTTTTTTAAAGCTCGGGAACGTCGCCAAGAATTTCAACGTCTCTGAAATTATTCTTGAAGTCTTCGCGGTCAATAATGCGTTCATCGAATAGGTAGCGAACTAAAAGAGCTATGATCGAAAGAAAGAGTGAGACAATCACTGCAAAAGGAACGATGGCCAAAAGACCGTGACGCTTAAAGTGACGTTTTTCAAAAACAAAATTATCAAATTTAATATCAGAGACAACCGTACCAACAACTAACTTTAGCTGAAGAAGCTTACCTTCAAGAAGCTTTACGTAATCAAGTGAAGGACGATGTTCTTCAATTTGTGTGGCAAGATCTTTTATTTCGCTGACCACTTCTGCACGCTTTTTTGCTATCTCAGAAACCTGCATTTCAAGCTCGCTAATCTGGTTTAGCAAGACTTCAGATTGAAACTCAACATAATCCTTATTCTTTCCTTTTTCAGCCTTAAAACCCTCAAAATTAGCAACTGCTTTAGTTTTTTCTAACTTTGCGATTTGAGAGTTAATACGTGATAACTCCCCCTTAATTTCATTTAAGATTTGTTGATCTTGGCTAGTAGCAGAACTTGGAGCCTGATCTAGAGCAGTAATGTCGGCCATCATAAGGTCGCGACGTATTTTAAGAGCTTGATATTTTTCCCACTGAGTTTTAGCTGACTCATCTACATCGGCCCGTAACGTTTTCTTAGTTAGCTTAATAGAAATCTGTGTTTGAGACAGTTCAATCTTCTTAGCATCAAGTGTTTCTTGATAAAGTTTGAGTCTTTCTTCTATGCGTATCAACGACGCTTCCAAAAAAAGTTTTCTCTCATTCTTTTCAATGATACCAATACTCTCTAGTGATGCTTTACGATCGGCGAGGAGATTTTCAGAAATATCTCGTTGTTGAGAAATAGAGTGCCTAATCGATTCCGTTCTGTAGTCAACAAAAGCGGCACTAATAGCTTCAATCAGTTTAGCCGTTGTATACTCATCAATTGTCTTAACGGTGACAATAAAGCGGTTATTAATCTGTTCATCGAAATCAATATTGAAAAAACCAGGTATTAATTCCCTAAGCAACTCAACCTTACAAGCCTTGTCTAAACAATCTTCAAAGATTGTTTGATTGTAAACTTTGTCCGTTGTGTAAATTGAATCAAAGGTCATTTTATCAAAGTCTTCTTCTTCGACTAATTTGATAGCTACTCTTTGCAGAAAATCCACAGACTTGCCCATTCCAACGATTTCATTGGCGGTAATGCGATCGGGTTTTTCTCCCAAAAGACTAGCAATGGCCATGGTTGGAGAATCTTGGTGAGCGGCAATATTTCTAAATGAGATCTTGGCCAAGTAGATATCGTATTGGCGCATATAAAGATAAATGGCAATAGTGGAAACTACGACAGGAATAGTAATGCTGATCCACAGGTACTTACGTGCTAACTTGAACAAAAACTGAACATTTAAAATACTTACTTCGGAAAATATAGAACTAACATTTTTCAAATCAATCCGCCAAATTCACGTTCACTTCATTTAGTCATGGGGCTAAAAATTGCCCCACGAAGTGATATTCCATGTGATTCGAAGAAATCTTTGATTTCTTCTACATTCTTGGTCGTTAATTCACTACTACCTACTATTAAAGTCAATATTTGGAAAACTTGCAAGATTCGATGATAGGTTTGTAGATATTGCCGCATAATCTGCACATCAGGTGAATTCCAAAGCACAATATCGTGGGCCTCTACAGCGCTTAGTAAATACTCTAATGTCTTCTCTCTTTGCTCGCCAAAACCAACAAAGTCTTCGAGGTCTATAATAGAGATATTTTTACCGAAGCGATAAACAGAGCAATTATCAATCGCCTTACTTTGTTCTGATGCTTTAAAGAAATTGAAAGCATCACCTGATTTACCGCTGGTGATTAAAAGAACTTTCTTATCAGGTATAACATCGGCCAGATAACAACCAATGGCAAAGACGGCTTTTTTTTGCGAGTCCTGATAGCCAACACTAGAGAACACAATTCTCGTATCGCCTTTCTCAATCTGTTTTTTGAGCTCTTCACCGAGCTTGGCGACATGCTTAAAATTGCGAATACGACAAATCACTTCACTGGTATTTTTGCAGTCGCCATCTTCAAGCCTAGCGATGGCGTCTTCAGTCGGTGACTGAAATATAAATTTGTCTTCCACTTCTGACATGACCTATCTATCTTCCTTAAAGATGAAACCTTTTATGCTAAAACCATAACAATGCATAAAGTGTAAGTCACTTCTTACTTGAGAGATAGAGGCTTTTGCCATTTCTAAAACAAATGTAAAGGAATCTATAATTTTGAATAATGGGAGCATTGTCCCCATGACTTCTTCTGCTTCTTTTCTTGGCGGCAAATCAACCAGAACAATCGTCGTTGTATCAGTGCTCGATTTTTTAAAACTGCTAATTTGATTTTTACTCATGGTCGCAAATTCATCGCGATGAATGAGATAGATCTCATCAATTTTTTCACAAGGAATGCCGTCAAACAAAGACTTCTCAACTGCTTTCTCACCATAAACAGTGACTAGTTCCTTTTTAATATCTTCATAGAGATTTCCAAGAACTACGGCGACGCTGTGTCCACGCTGGTAAGTCATGAAGGCGATGAGTCCATAGATTGAATTTTTCTTGGATCTGCTAATATCGCTACCGTGAAAACCAAAAGTGGTTTGACCGGCTTCGATATCCTTCACGTACTTATTTCCAAGTCTGAATGCTTCATGGTGATTCTTCAGACGAAAGAAAAGCTCGGAAGAAAGCTGCTGATTTCTAGCAACTCTGACTTGTGTCAGGTGAACTTCACTAGCTTCTTTTTGCTTCTTGAGTTGGACGACTTCTTTTTGAACAGCTGGTTCATCTGCACCAACAACAGATTCGAAATGGCTTTGAAGCTCTTCGTTTGGTGTTATCAGAGACTGCAAGCGACTCTCGAGCTTCGTAGCCTTTTTCTGGTGAATAGCTGGTTTAGCTTTTTTAATTTTTACGTCTTTAAACGGAAGAATACGATCGGCATCTGCAGGGATAACAACCTCGTGGTAGTCATTCCCCTCTTCTAAAAGTAGGCGGTGAACAGTTGCCTGATTAAGCGCGATACGCTCGATAACAATTTCACGTACGTTAGAATTAGTTTCTAAGATTTGAACAAGATCATCAACCGAGATCTCAGAAGAAACACCCTTAGCATCAACCACCTTTAAACAGTCGTAGCCATTTTTAAGGTACTCCATAAGCCTAGCATATTGCTGCTGAGATAATCCGCGTTGAGCGTCTTGCCGCTCAATCGTAAACTTGGATAAATCTTGCTTTTTAAGTGCCTGCATTAAACCTTCTTTCTCAACCTACTTAAATTGTACAAAGCAGCTGACCGCTCTATATTATATATTATAAAGGCTTATCGGCTTGAAGGCGGTAAAACGTTCGCCTTCAATAAAGGAAAACAAACTTGTGATGAAAATCATACAAATTGGGAAGTATTACCCTCCCTTTCACGGCGGAATGGAGACGGTGCTTCGAGACCTATGTACTGGAATTTCTAGAGATTCACATTATCAAACGACCGTCATATGTGCGAAGCACGACAAGATATCAAGTTTTCATGACGACTTAATTAATCCAGTAATTATCAGACTTAAAGTCTTAGTTACAATTTTTTCTCAACCGATTATGCCAACATTTGTAACAACTCTTAGAAAAATGATTGAGAAAAGTGATCTTATCCACATACATTCACCCAACCCATTTGCTGAATTTTTTCTTTATTTTCTCATTGGGAAAAAGCCTTTTGTGATCACCCATCACAGTGATGTTATCAGACAAAAACTCGTTGCGCCTATTCACACTTTCTTTGCGCGATTTCTATACAAGAAAGCATCAGCCATTATTGTCCCTACTCAAAATCATATTCATACCTCTCGTCTGCTTAAAGATTTAAATAATAGAATTGAGGTCATTCCTTTTGGCCTCAACACACAAGAGCTTGTGTCGCACGAGTCCATCAGTACAAAAGCGTTGCATCTCGCTCAAGAGCAGGGACCTTACTTTTTATTTGTGGGCCGACTTGTAGGATATAAAGGCCTCGACGTGTTAATTGAAGCCATGAAATCCGTATCAAGCCAAGCAAAGCTTTTAATTATTGGCCGTGGTGAAGATCAAGAAAAGATTGAAAATCTCATTAAGCAAAATGACCTTCAAACACGAGTCATTATGCTTGGACGAGTAGATTCAATGGATGAGTTTGCGGCCTATTATAAAAGTTGCCAGGCCTTAGTGCTCCCCTCTATCTCAAGTAATGAGAATTTTGGAATGGTTCAGCTTGAGGCCATGTTCTACGCTAGGCCTATCATCACGACCAATCTAGCCTCGGGAGTGCCGGTAGTAGCAGAACCTGGAGTCTCATCTTTACTCGTGCAACCCGGTAATCCCAAGCAACTCTCCAGCGCCATGAATGAGCTTTTAAATGACCCAGAGAAAGTCGAGCGTATGGGAGCTGCTGCCCGCAAACTTTACGAAGAAAAATATCAACTCCATCAATTTATTGATGGTCACAAGAAACTTTATAAAGAGTTAATTGGTAAATCATGAACACATTATTTCACTTTATTTCAAAACTTCCTGCATTTCCCGGAAAGCTCACTTTGGCAAATTCTCTTTACTCCAACGAAAGTAAAGTTTATTCGCGAAAAATTAATGGCGGTGCGATTTTAAATCTTAATATCAACGATCGCATTCAAAGAAGAATTTATGTTAAAGGCGTACATGAGCCAGAAACGGAGCTTCCTCTTCTTAAGCTTGCTAAAGATGCCAAATGTTTTGTCGATATAGGTGCCAACGTTGGTTATTTTTCCATGATGCTTAGCCAAGTCTATGGCTCACTGGAAGTTCACTGCTTCGAACCAATGCCAAAAAACATTCAAGCTCTAAAGGCTAATAAAGCCACAAATAAAAACGGCATTCATATCCACGAAGTTTGCTTATCTAATGAAAATAGTGAAGTTGAGTTTGCCATACCGCCTGAAGGTGAATGCGGCTGGGGGCGAATTGCTCAAGGAGAACTAGTCAAAGAGTTTGAAAAACGAATCAAGGTGCCGGCAAAAACTTTAGATCAAATCGTTAGTGACAATACTTTTAACTCTCTGCCAGACCTTATTAAAATTGATGTTGAAGGAAATGAGTTAAAAGTACTTCAGGGTTCAAAAGAGCTACTAACGAATCACTCACCTATCATTTGCATTGAAGTGAACGAAGAGTGCTTAGTCGATAATGGCACTAGTGGTGATGAAATTTTTAAATTTCTGAAAGACCTTGGATACAAGGCTCACCTTTTAGAGAACTTCGAGCTCAAGGCAATTGAAGAGGTTGATCCAAACTATAAATTTTTAAACTACTTCTTTATCAAATAAAAAAAACCCGCTCTTTCGAGCGGGTCATTTAAAAATCGATGAAGATTATCTCTTAGTTATAATAATAATCATCGTAGTCGTAATAATCTAAGTCTGAATAGAAGTCGTCATTATAGTCCCAGTTATAGCTACGTGAACTATCAAGACGCTCAGAACAGAAGTAACGATCATCGTACGAACGGTAATTGCGTTCATCACGTTCACGAGCACAAGCATCATAGCCACTTTGACAGCTGCGACCAGAGAAAGTCATCTCAGTTCTATTGTCGTAACCATCAACGAGTTCATAGTTACAAGAATCCATCGGGCTATAACGGTGACGGTAACCATTATAAACGAAGTATGGATAGTTCTCGAAATAGTAGAAACCGTTATTACTACTTACGCCCCAACGTACCCACTGATCCCAGTAAACATTGCGATAAGGAACACGTGAGTAATAATCGTAGGGAGAATAGAAACGTAAAGAGTGGCTGATTGAACCGTAGTACGGGCTATGGTTGTAATAAACATAGGCGCGGTATGGATCATGATAGTTAGCACGGAAGCTATAAGCACGGTGATAGTTTCTTAAAGCTTGGCGACGCTGATCATAGTTATAATAATTTGGACGAGGACGACGATAGTTTGTCGGTGGACGTGTTGTTGGTCTTGAAGTCGGACGGTCATAGTTTGGACGTGTCGGACGAGTTGGACGATCAACATTTGGACGAGTTGGACGATCAACGTCTGGGCGTGTCGGACGGGTTGGACGCGTTGGCTCTACCGGACGGGTTGGGCGCGTTGGACGGTCAACGTTTGGACGTGTCGGACGAGTTGGACGATCAACGTCTGGACGTGTCGGACGGGTTGGACGGTCAACATTTGGACGCGTCGGACGAGTTGGGCGATTGTCACAGTTTCCGCGAGGACAGCGTTGAGCATTTGCGCTCTCAATTCCACCTGCAAGGAAGGCGACAATTAACATTGTGGCCGCAATAATTATCTTCATGGTCTCTCCAAACATAAAAGCAATTAATAAGTTCAAGTAATACTTAATTGCTATCATTGCGATTAAAAGAGATTCAAAAGAAAATTGGTTGATTATTAAATAAATGGCTTTCTTACATCTGTTATGATGCATCTACTTCCAATAAAACAGTGACTTATGAAAAGTAGCTTACAGCATTATTTTAACGCCGAGGCGCATTTTGGCCCCAAAAGAATCTAAAAAACGTAACCAAATGAGATATAAACGGAGTCGTTAGCGCGATAGCTCGACCAAAAAGACTCGGCTTTAGGCGCTACTAAAGCTTCGACTCCAACCGCACCAAGTGTATTTTTACTAAAGCGATATGCTAGGTCTGTGCGAAGAATGATGTCTGCGCGACCTAGATCATGCTTAAGATCAATAAGCCATGTAAGTTTCTCGCTCGCTCTTGCTTCAAGCCATAAACCAACAGCATTTTCAAATCTTGCCGTATCAGAGTAAAAGTCATCACCTGAACTAGCTTCACTCAACAGCCCAAAGTAATTGAGACCTAGATCAAAATAAGTATTTGAATGATTGAGCGCTAACGTGAAATGACTCTCTCTTTTATAGTTGGGATTTATAGTAAAAAACTCTGAATCAAACTCTCTATTTTGCTCTTTCATTTTAATTGGATCTAGCACGGCAAAGTCTTTTCCAAGTTTAGCATTAGGATCAATAACTTCGAAGTTGGCCAAAACTTTTGTTGTTCCTGGTGCTCCCAGATCAATCCCCTGCTCATAGCCAACACCAAGAACAGCGTGATGATTGACCACAGGATTAGCATTAACTATCACCTGTTTCTGATCAAGGTCATAATAAGCTTCAGCATTAATACGAAGTGAGTTCTCAGGCTTATAAAGGATATAGGTATTGAGCTTACCGGCCGTAAGCTTTTCGCCCCAATTCCATGAAAGGTTGGCGCCAAGAGTTTTATTCAAAACAACATCAGAGGCCGTCGGTTCATTCAAGTTATAAAAAATTGGAACGCGCTTGTCATTAATCGTTGTAGAAGTTGGTGGACGTCTAACCCATTCACTTTTACTAACCACAGCGCCATTTTCAACTTTAAGACCTGGGTTGAGCTGAGGCACATAGAAGTATGACAGAAGAAAGTTAAACTCTAAATCCCCCATGCTTCTGTCGTAATGAAGTCCAATCAGGCCCTCGCGCTTTTCATCTAAAAGAGTAAAAGAGCGTCTTGAGTTCAAGTGATTGAGTCCCCAAAAAACTTCATTAGAGTTCCAATCGACAATTTTCCTACCAACACTAAAGGAATTCGTACCATCGCTGGATTCGAGGTAAGCCTCGCTTACAGAGTAATTGATTTCTTGATCGTCTATATAGAGCCTAAAGCTGCCATCAAATTTAGCGTCTGTATTATCAATGAGAAGAAACTCACCTTCGCTTAAGACGTCGAGTGTAAGGCGGTCCTCTGAGCGCGTAGTAACGCCTGGATCATTGAGTCGGTGAAACTTTTCCACCATAAGCTCAACCTGTGCACTTAGTGCACCTGACATGGCGAGAAGGAATAGAAAGCTCAAAATTCTCATAAACCTTATTAAAACGGCCAAGAGAGGCCATTGCGAGACAATTTAACGCACTGTGTAAAAATGACGGGCTAACTCCTATTGGCCCAAACCTTGCTTTAAGACCAGTACAGTTTAATAAGGGATGTAATGCGATTTCATAAACTTAGAAATCTATTGTCTAAATTTCTGCCGATTATCGGCTGCTTAGGACTTTTATCCTGTGGCTTTGTTAATGATAAACCTGTCGAAAATACTGACAGTTATCAAAACAGTGAACTATCCGGTGGTTGCATCATCGACCCAGATTCATATGCCTTAATCTTCGAATCTGATATTCATAAGCAAATCGAATGCCTTGAACATAATTTTGAACAATTTAGTCGCTATGTAAAACGCGCTGATGCTGATGCCATTAGCAAAAAAGAACTCAGCGTCTTTATCGAAGACTTCTTTCCCGATAACTCCAATAAGATCATGGATGGGTTATCTCTATTGTTTAAAGTGAATTTTATTTTCATTGATGATTCTCAAGATAAAATCTCTACAGAAGGCATGAAGCGGCTGTTTAAGCTACTTGCAAGTGCCAATATTAATGCCGCTAGAATCAATAATTCATTTAAAAGCTATGATAAAGGTGAAGTCTCGCTTGAGCAGCTTAGAGCGGACTTTATCTCAGGACTCACTAATCTTGCGAGCTTTGCCCTTCAAGTTATTCCGGAAAGTAAGTCGAGCCAACTGAACCTATCTGAAACCCTGAGAGAGTTATCAACTAAGTTTGATAAAATGAACTTGTCTGATGAGCAAATTCAGTTAATTGAAGTTTTAAAAAGTCTAATTTTTGGCAAAGATCGAAGCAACTTAGCTTGTGATGAGATTAAGCAGTTACTCTCTCGTATGTCAGACATCTCGGCCTTAGCCTTCGATGTTCTCTATTATAAAGAGTATAATCTCGATACTCAGCAAAAGCGCGCCAGCTTCATCTTAGAGCGACTTGATTTAGTTTTTAAACAAATCGGCAGTGAAAAAGTTAACTACGAGGATATTGTCTTTCTCTCCCGCTATATAGGCGGTCAAGGTAAAGAAGACCTCGTTTATGAGACTGCGCTGTCGGCCAAAAGACATTTATTAACGGCGAAATCTATTGATGGCGCTCTGTCTTACGACGATCTCAAGCTTTTAAAGCTCTATACGAAAGTTTATCTCGAATCTTTTTTAACTTGGTCAAAAGTTGATCAAGGGCTCGACTCTTCAGTTCCTGTGGCTAGAGAATACATCGAGCTTGAGTTGTCGAGTTGGGCAGCAAAGCTCAATAGCATGATTGATCCTAGTCAATTGCCTGAAGAGATTGGACTCGATCGCTTCTTAAGTGAGCTTTCTCAAAATTGGACTCTTGATAAGAAAGATATGCAATTAGCCAAGAGTATTATGCTTCTCAAGCCTTTACTCGTAGGAGGAAAAGCTGCAACTCTAAGCCCGCTTGAAGTGGATCGAATTTTACCAAAACTTAAAGATATGGCCATGAGTGCCTTTGACGTTAAACTTTTTGCCAAAGAGGAACATTCCTCAAGACAATGGTATGAGTTTTCATTAAAAGTTCTGAATAGAATTCAAGCGATTCTTCATCACGGCGATGATTTTGAAATCGCCTTTTTAACTAAAAATCTCTCCAGCCTTAAAGCCTTTGTTAAAGATGAATACATGAAATTTTTTGAAGGCGCTATTGCTGGATTTCCGACAATAAAGGCCCGCATTTTTGGCGGCCATCATGAAGTTGTACTCTATAAAGAGTTTAGGTCCATATTTAGTGAAATAAAAACACTAATCGAAACATTACACTTAAGTGAGAACACGCTCGATCTTTATGCTAATGAGTTCAATTCTAAGAAGTTGGTTAAAGCGTTGCCCTACCGACATCATGATAGCTACAAGGATTTTTCTAAAGCGAGAATTTTTAATTTCAAAAAAGATTTTAAGCATGTCTTTTCAAAATTTCACTACTATTTAGATGACAAAAACCTTCAGTACTATCAAACCGATATTGTACGCTCCAGACGCGGCTTCAATCTAAATTTAGTCTTCAAGCATATCACTGAACTTATCTTTAGAGGCTATGGCCACCAAGAAGATGGCCAGTTTATGTTAAATATTGAAGAGATCGACACCATGATGAAGCAGTTTAAGCCACTGCTTGAGCCCATGGGTCTTTGGACTAAGAAGATTGAGACTTTCGCTCGCAATATGCTTTTGCTTTCTGATCTTTTCCAAAGCCGATCTAATGGAAATGGCTCCATTGATGTTGATGAAGCGGTAGAATATCTTTCCATGGTGATGGTCTCAGTTGAAATTCAGTCTCAACTTATGCAGGCTTATGAAACTCTTTGTGAAAACAGAGGCACTACAAGTAATCCCTCCTATGCAACCGATTGTTATCGACCGGCATTTTTTAAATTACTTATGAACGAGCTGAATCTTAGTCGTTATATGCCTAAGCTCAGTCAGTATTTAAAGAGTGCAGATACAAAAGAAAGTGCCGACTTTTTAAGAGCAGTTGAAGGCTTTGCTCGCGATATTGATGACGAGAGCATCCCAATGGCCAAACGTGATTTAGTTTTATTGGTTGGAGCCCTTCTTAACATCGAGTCGACCTTTGTACGCTTTGATCAAATCGATGAAGACAATAAACTCGACCCTAAAGAACTTGATGCAGCATTCTATGTCTATAGGAAAGGTATTGTGACCGTGGCCGAACTCTCCGAAGATCAGGAGCGCTATAGTAAGTCGATCTTCTTATATATGATCGACAAGATGCAGATGCCTTCTCCCTCCTCCCTATTCATCTTCCACAACAATCCTTACCGTGGTAATATTGAGGCTAAGCGTATCAATATTGGAACGCTCCTGTATTATCTTGTTCAAGAATAAGGATTATTAAAGTGTCAGAATCAACCGTTATCATCAGCCAATCTGTAGCAGTTTTGGTCGATGGAAATAATATGGAAAGAAGTATCGAAGATGTAACTAAGAAAAAAGGTTATATGATTAATTACGATACTCTTATTCCGAAACTGCTAAAAACGAGAGGTCTTAATCGCCTCATATACTTTCGTGAAGGTAAGCAAATCTCGCAAAAGCTCGCTGAAAGACTACATGATCAGTTTCACGGCTCAGTTCGTCCGTGTCATAAAAGTGCCGATATCCCTCTTTCAATTAAAGCAACCCAACTTTCAAGTAAAGTAGATGCCATTATCATTATGTCGGGCGACAGTGATTATGTTGAGCTTGTTAGACACCTTAAGAGTGAAGGCGTACGAGTTGAAATCGCTGCTATCGAGCAAACTACTTCACGCTTACTTATCGATGAAGCAGATCATTTTTTTGCAATTACGGATGATGACTGGTTCACGCTTGGTTCAAGTGCACCATCGAATAAGAATACTTCAAAGAAAACGACTAAGAAAAAATCTACTTAATACTTTTAATAAATTCATCCGATACCTTTTTTGTACAATAAAGGTATCGATGATTCCCATCTGGTGTTTCACTAAATCGAGTGTAATGAATCTTTTCTTTTAGCTCTGAATCCTTTGCTAAAATATAGTCAATTTCATCCACATCCAGAAAGAGGTAATACTTTTTTCGCAGCATAAGCATTCTCACCATATTCTCTGTTGAGACCGTGACGAGATGTGTTTGAACATTATACTTCTGCTCTAGTTCATCGAGTTCTTTGCCGTAAGAAAAACCATCTTTTTTTAGAAATTTTAAATCAGTGCGAAAGAAAAAATCTTTAACTGACTGATTGTCCCTAAAGGGAATATCTTTGTGGGCTACAATAACTAGAGGCTTGTCTTTTAAAAGAGAGATTGAGAACTTTCCCTTTTTTACTCTATCCTCATTTTTAAACCACCCCAGACCACAAATTGGTTCTTGATTAGCCTCAATGGTGAGGAATTGTCTTTTAGGTGGGATGATTTTGTATTTAATTTTGTACTTGCTTGCACTTAACTTGGCGTCTAACTTATCGACCATCTTCCCTCTTGCTATACCGTCAACATCGGTAAAATAAAGTGGCGGTCGCTCATAATACATGACAGTAATTGACTCATCTTTGGCAGAAATATTGAATGAAGATAATAGCAAAGTAAAGGCCAAGAACTTCAAAACAAATGGCCTCTTGCTAAAAAATAGGCTGATAAAACCAGAGAGTGCTTAACCTCTCCATCTGTCACTAAGCTCGCTATTTTTTTTCTGTCGATGAGTTCAACTTCTAGCTCTTCAAGAGGATCAAGGCTTGGCTCACATACTTTGTGACATTGTTTTGCAAGATAGACGTGACAATGATTGCTTTGAAAGGCTGGATTAGGATCAACAACTCCAAGTTTAAGCCAATCATCAGATTCATAACCCGTCTCTTCTTTGAGCTCGCGCTTGGCAGCGATTAAAGGGTCTTCTCCGGGGTCTATGGCCCCACCGGGGATCTCCAGAGTGACTTCATCTACGCCTTGTCGATACTGGCGAACGTGGAGCACTTGATCATCTGACGTGATGGCAACGATATTAACCCAGCCAAGAAAGTCTAAGACATCAAAGTCACCACTCATTTCCTGAGTCGTGGAAGCTCTTTGCACTGAGCGATATCTAAAAATTTTACCGCGAGAGACAATTTCATCTTTAAGTGTTCGCCATTTGCGAATCATTAAAAATCTACCTTAATGAATCCAAGGTCTTTATCGTCTACTTCCGATAGCTCACGATTAAACTGATCACGCACTTCGACAATCTTCATATAATTATCTTGTCCGACAAGCTTTAATAGAGCTTCATCGTATTTCTCTCTTACTTTAGCAGCGAATAGTTGCTCTTCCTCTGATGGCTTATAGGTATAGCTCTCACCATACTTTTCAATCATCTCTTCATGAAAATCCTCGAACGCATCGAGTTTATCTTGCTCATAGCCATCGCGCATTTTCCAATATTCCTGAAGAACTTTCGCCTCTAGTCCGAGTTCCCGTACAAAAAGCTGATTCATGCGATCGGACCAATCTTTTTCAACTTTTTCAAAGTAAGCTTCAAGTTTAATCATTTGATCTTCAGATAAAACCATTCCTTCTTCTTCGGCAGTAACTGGTTCGATGACTGGTTGAGCTTCAGTTGCTTTTGGAGCGACATTATCTAGTGCTTGCTGAGCCTGTTCTAATGCCTCACTAGCTTCTTTTTTCATTTCTTGGTCAGGAAATGGTCTTGGCTTAATTTCGCCATTTTCATTTCTCTTGATGAATAGACCAATAACCACAATTAAAGTTAATGCCGTTGTGGCGATTGCGAACTTTTTCATTGATGCTCCGGTAGGAAATTCTCGAAGATTACGTTATCACAAAGCCCTTTAACTGACTTGTATTCTTTCTTACTCCGAATCGTCCAGCCAATGACTGGAGTTCCAAGAGCTCGTGCCCACGGGAGAACTTTTTTTGTTCGAACCAACTCGGCTGCTTCAAACGCAATGAACTGCGGTCTAACTAGGGGCAAAAGAGCTAAGGCTTTAACACTTACGCGCTGCCACGCAGGAATTTCTGCCCCATTCATCGACCCTGCCAACATTCCTTTGGTCACGTGAGGAAAATGACGCTCAATATAATAAAGTGCCCCATGATGAAAGGACTGGATCGCCCACTCCCCTGCACTCACTTCAACATAACGATCCATCTGCGCCACTAAAGCTTTTTCAAAGGCCCCATCGCTTTTGACTTGCTTAGTCTCAATCAATAGTGGAACGCGACCAGCGACAAGCTCAAGCACTTGCGCAAGGCTTGGAAGTAAGTGGTCAGTTTCATAAAGTCTGACTTTAAGAAGATCATTTAAATTCAGCTCTTGGAGCGTGCGCGGGTCTTGAGCAAGTCTTAAGAGGTCAACATCATGAAAGACGATGATCTCCCCACTTTTTTCATGATAATGACAATCGAGCTCGATAGGAAAGCCAGCTTCACAAGCTGCTTCAAACGCTGCCAGAGAGTTCTCAGGAATTTCTACACCTTTATGCAGACCACGATGGGCAATAGGCTTGGCCAGAAACCATGGTTTCATCTCACTCACTTTTTATCCTATCAGTTGATTCAAAAATTTTATCGGCAGAGCTTGGAACAAAACCCGTATAAAGCTTGCCATCAACTTCAAAACGCTGGGCGAATTCATAGTAACACGAGGGAACTTCTTTTTGCCCTTCCATAAATTGAACTGAAAATTTATCCGCCATCGTCGAAGATTGGACTAAACCCTGGGAAGCATGACCTTTGATCTCACCACCACTTGCATTGAGCAAAAAATTATTCTTTTTAAGTAACTGATTTACTTTCTCGATTGTATTAATTGCTTTTAATTGATTGACGCTGACAGTGAAGTGATTCGTGCGAAAACCCCAAGCATAAAGCCAAGCTGCGTACTCGCTTTCTTTTGCCAGCTTTTGATAAATTGAAAAAGATGGTTGCCAATAAATTCGTTTGCTAAAAAGCTCCGAAATGGTTGCTCCATCGCAAGCAGCAATCATATCTTCAATCGTTTCTTGCAAGAACGTTGAAAAATGATCATCCTCATAAAGAAATTCTGAAATAAAAATTAACGGTTGATTCTTGGCTTCAAGATGGATGGCGCGAAGCCTTTTATCCTCAAAAAAATATTCTCCGCAAGCTTGATAGCCAAACTCCTTAAAGAAATCTTCAAAAGCCTCTAATCCAATTCCTGGATGAGCAATCGTTCGAAGAGCGATGTGATCGTTAGAAACAACTTCACCTAAATCAGTCAAAAGATGATGAATTCTTTTCGCCAAGGGAGTTACGCGAGAATACTCCGTCCATTCATTGTTAAAAAAAGATTCTATGCTCAACGAAGTCTCCGGGCGGAAATGAACTTAGGAATTTCTCTGCCAAAAAGTCCATCGGCCAAAACCTTGCCACTATGAAAAGCCAGTCCAAGGCCATGGGCGGTAAACCCGCCGACAAAGAATAATTGCTCGTCGGTTGGAAGCGCACCGACCATCGGTTGACCATCAACTGAAAAGCCCATAATCCCGCTCCAACGGTGAGTGATTTTAGCCTTTCGAACGGCTGGAATATGTTTATGCAGAAACTCTTCAAGCGCATTTTGAATTAAATCACTGGCTTCATCAGAGTAACCTTTCTCAACATCTTTTTGTAATTGTCGAAAGCCTCCAATAACCATCTCGCCAGTAGGAAGCTGCCTAAAATAATCTAGAACAAAGTTGGCGTAACATGGACCTTCCATAAATCTTGGCACCGCTTCAGTGGCCAAGATCTGTCCTCTTGTTGGAAAAATTTTATCGTCAAAGAATTTATTCAATAACGGACTGTAACCATTCGTTGCGTAGACCACTAGAGAGCAGTCGATACTTCCTTTACTCGTTCGAACTCTTTTACCATCGCCACTTTTATCGATGGCATGGACTTCATGGTGCTCGCAAACCGTAATATTGGGTCCAAGTTTTGAGCGAATCGCTTCAAGTAATTTGATGGGATGAACTGAACCATCTTCAACATACTTAATACCACCAACAAATCCTTCGGCACCTAAACGCGATTTGATTTCGCTCTCAGCAATTGTTTCGACTGAGATATTCATCGTCTTCATAAGCGCTGCTGAGTTTTGAAGTTCTTTAAACTCCACATCAGTTGAAGCGAGTGAGAAACTTCCTTTATGTTCAAATAAGAGGTCTTGTGGTTTGTCTTGAATAATATGCTCTTTAAGTAGGCGCATATTCTCTTCCGAGAATTGCCAAATCTGAAGCGCTTCTTCCTTACCGTGCTTTTCTACTAGTCGATTGAAATGTTCAACAGAGCCACAGGTTACAAAACCAGCATTTCGTCCGGTCGCGCCTGCTCCAATTTCAAACTTTTCAACCACGACAATCTTCATGCTCGGATCTTCTTTACCAATCCAATAGGCAGCAGAAAGTCCGGCGATGCCGCCACCGATGATAACAACATCGGCCTGTGTTGGAGTTGGGCCTGAACGATCATTCCAGTAAGAAACACTCACATAAACCTCAAATGTATTTCACCATTTCAATGGCGGTACACTCGCAGCGCTTTGGAGCGCAACGGGTACATTGGTAATCAATGGGATACCAAAACTTAGGGAATTCATTAACTGCTTCAAATCCCATTTTTAAAAGATAGCGTTGGGAGGAATTGTTGGGAGATTCAAGCCATGAGTGACAAAGCACACCTTTAGCTCCCTTCGCTTTTAAAAGTTCAATCGATTGTAACGACAGTTTTTTGCCCAGACCGTCAGCTTGAAACTTTTTGGCCACGAAAAGACTTTTAAAGTAGGCCATAGAGTTTTTTGGAACTTTCCATTTGCTAGGGCTTAACCCTGTTTCCATTCCATGAGTCCAACGTCCGGGAGCTAGACTAATTCTCACAGCGGCCAACTCATCTCCAACAAAGGCTCCTAGTGAACAGCCTTCAGACTGATCTAGGTATTGAGTAAGCTCATCATGGGAATAATAGTTTAAGCCAATCCATTGATCGGTAAATGCCTTAACTAAGGCCACATGATCATGTGTTAACGAAGTGATATCCATGAGGCTAAAAGTATAGCTCTAAAAACTCTCTTAGAGAACTTTCGAAGTCTATTATTGCTTGAGTACGCTTCTTGTGGATGAGAAAGATCTGGTGACGATTAAAGCTTAATGGCATGTCGCGCCATTTGGTCTTCACAAGAGCTTGCGTATCAACAGCTTGCTTGGCAACACGACCGGGCAATAACGCTACTCCCAGGCCTTCGTTCACCAACTGATAGGCTAGCTCAAAGCTATCAACTTTAATCAGCCTTGGAGTCTGCGCCTTAAGAGAGCGTTTAAGAACTGGTATTTGAGCTGAAGCTTGTTCGTAAAGAATCAACTGATCCTTTCGCTTTGGTTTTAGTGTGCTTGACTGGTAAAAAGAAAAATCATCTTCGTATAAAAGTGCTGAGTTTAAAGATGTTGTATTCTTTTTATCAACCACAATTCCAAGGTCTAGCTTACCCGCCTCTACTTTCTCTTTTATTTCTTTAGATCGACCAATATTTAATGAGAGTTCAAGTTCAGGATGGAGAACGTCAAAAAAATCGTAAAACTTAGGTAGCAAATATCTCGAAATACTTGAGTAAGTTCCAAGGGAAAGTTTTCCTCTTAATCCGGCCTCATTGTCCTTGGAGATCTTTTGTTCAAAGTCACTTAATTGAGAAAGTACCTTTAGGGCCAACTCATAAAGCATTAAAGCATGGACCGAAGCGGTTAATCCGGCAGAGGAGCGAGTAAACAATTCAACTCCCAATAGCTCTTCGAGAGACTTAATAGAACGGGATAACTGTGGTTGCCCTATGCCGCGGATCTTGGAAGCACCCAAAAAAGAGCCGGCCTCGTACACCCATACAAAATGTCTAAGACGGTCGAAATTATGGGCTAAAACATCTGTATTCATAATATGCATACCAGTATATGTCTTTTGCATTATTCAATCAAGCGCGCGCCTTCTAATCTAAGTCTACAGAAATCACCACAATCCTTTAGGAGGACATAGATGAAAACACTACTTCTCTCGACCCTTTTCGTACTCTCTGGACAAGTCTTAGGCAGCGAGATTGTGTGCAGTGGGAAAAAACACTTTAGTTCACCCTACCCTGGCGCAGGTTCAAGCGTCTCTATCGTTTTCAAAGTGGATGAAAAAAGTGACCAAGCAACTTTGCGCTTGTCAGGAACCAGTGGCGGCGCAAAAGTGCATAAGATCGATCTCTCGCGAGTTGATCACTTAAGAGCGTCTGACCGATTCATCATTGAAGGTAGAGACCAAGAAGGTAGAAGTTTTAAAGCAACAATTAACTACCTAACTGCCCAAGGTGTAACTGCAACAATTAAGCACACGAGAGATACATCTCTTGAATATAAATGTAGTCATTTTACCATCAAGTAATTCGAAGCTGGTGCGGTCTAAAATAAAGTTAGACCGCGCTCTCCTGCCCACTGAAACAAGAATAAAGTTGTGAAGACGTCAGAATTAGATCTTGTATGAAATGTCCCAGCCCCTGCTAAAATATTCCATCGCCCGATTTGACGACGAACAAAGCCTAGCTGCATGCGGGAACTATTGGTGAACTTTTCCATGGCATTGGCCACAATCATGCCGCCGGCAGACCACTTCTCGTTCAGCTCAGTACCAATGATTAATTGATTCACACGTAACACATCATCAGATCCAGCACCTAGAAGTGTTCCCATCTCTTCAGCGAAGACGCCGCGTTTTTCAGAAACCTTCACTCGCTCAAAGCGATGATCGGTGACTAAAAAAATTGATTTATACTTAAGGGCCATTTTGAAGCCAACGTACTGGCGAAACATTTTGGCGCGACAAATAACAGCATCGCAATTGAAAGTATCCAAATCATTATAATCGCGATTGACGATGGCCGTGCCGGCATAAAAGTTGGCAAAGGCCACAGGAGCGATATCAAGCTGAGTTCTTATTTGGTTAACTGGGCCAGAGGTTTGAATCGTGGCCGACGGTCTAACATACCCATAAAAAGCTGGGTTAACGTCGCTCTTATCCCACGTCTTGAAGCTGTATCCGACTGTACCAGAAGCAAACAGCCCCATCGGATAAGTTCGCAGTAAGTTTTGAGATGAGTAATCCAGCTTACTCCATGCGAGAGCTGGGAAAAGACAAAGGAGGATTAAAATTTTCATAAGAAAACTTTAATCACTCCAGTCTCGTCTGTCGATTTATTTCAGATCAAATTGCTCGTAGAACTTATAGGCAAGCCATAGCCCCAGAGCTGAGAACAGGTGCCAAATGGCGTGTCCTTGAATGATATGGTTGTGCGGGTCACAAAATGTGCGAGTCACGTCCATAATCGACCAAGAGACGGCAAATAAGACTGAGAAGATGGCGCCAAGGAAGTAACCATATTTAGTATTAGGGTTCTTCTTCCACAAGGTAACTTCTGTCACGGTGATACAAATACCAATGATGAGAACGAGAGCTTGGATTGGAAAGTTGACCATTCTTCCAAAGATGGTCAAAACTCCAAAGAAAGCCACTTGCCCCCAATACATTTTTTTAAAACTTTGTGAATTGAGTTTTCCCATACGCCAAAGATTGAGACAAAGCATCAGGCAGACAAAAACATACATGCCGATAAAGTCTAAAAACTGGGTGAAGAAATTATTTGAGGCGTGATAAACCAGAGAGCTAAAGCCTACGATAAAAAGTGATGGGCCAAAAACTTTGAGGCTTGGATTATTCTTCTTTGCCGATTGCCAAACAAACCAAGCCAGAAAAATATAGGCTAAGTTCGACCATGTGTTGGCTGGGTTTGTCACCCATGAGCACAAGTGAGCTTCACACCACTGAACGTTTGGAGGATAGGCTTGATAAAGTTCAGTCCATGGACAGCCTGGCTGCATGCCGGCTATAGCGCTCTCACTTCCCATTTGTCAGGGCTCCTTGAATACCGTCAACAGCGTAACGGGTGCCATTGGCAATGCTCGAGTAAATTGAGCCTTGAATCATGGACGATGTTAAAAACCAATGATCAGTTTTTGTTTCATAAGAATATTCAACAGTAACCTTACCGTCTTTGGTTTCGGCCATGCGGTAAGTGCCTACTGTATAATAAAAGGCATTATCAAATGGTACGGGGTTATCAATGAGAGTCTTAGACTCATCGTCTTTTAGTAAACGATAGCTCACCACAAGTCTTCTTACTTCATTTTCTTTGGGAGCTTGCTTAGTCACCGTCACGAGGTCGTTATAGCTATGGAGTCCTTTATTCCAAATACGTCTTTTGACAACAAAGCGGTCAATAATATTTGGGTTTTCATCTTTCACCTTTAGGTTCTTGATGATTTGTGACTCAATCAAATTGTCATTGTGATAAACGCACTCAAAATCTTTTTCGGTAAGCTTGCGCTCTTTTCGATAAGAATTATTACAACGCTTTGGAAAATCTAAAACATAAGCCAGCGCCTTATCAAAACTACCATTAAAGACAGCATTATAGTTAGCTAGATAAATTCTGCTATCGGATTTTTCCGCTGAACGAACAATAACATCTTTAATTTTTTCTTCTTTACCAAGCTCTACCCCGTCGATCACGGGATTAGCAGCTAAAGCGTAAAATGGAATCAGTGCGATGAGAAAGAGTTTCATTGCTGTTTTCCTTCAAGATCGAGTGGTTTTTGCAAAGTGAAGAGTCCATCCAAAACGTCTAGAACAAGACCGTCAAGATCGCCCTTACCAGGGATGGCTTCCATCATGCCGTACATGGCGGCCGTTGACTTAGGTCCGTCACTCTCCAGGTCTTTACCAAAGCTTTTGCCTTCGCGCTCAACAAGCTTTCCAACAACACTCTTTGGCATCGCCTTAATAAATCCCTTCGCTATACCTGTCTTCATTCCAGTAAGTTTGGCACCGAAATTATTCGCCTCGGCCACAGACAAAGCGAGGTCGGAGAAAAAGTTTTCAATGACTTCAGCGTGAGCATAGGTCACAGTTAAGTGAAGACCAGCTGGGTTTTGCTGACGATCAAGGTGCCATCCACGCTTCGTCATGCCATCACCAACTTGGTAGATGTCTACACCATCGCCAACCATACACATGACAGACATATCAGGTTCAACTGCGAGTTTGATTCCAGGCTGCTTAGCTATTCTTGATTTGAATTCATCAACGGTATTTTTGATTGAGCCAGCGACACGTGTGTAGCCTTCAACCCCGAGATAGTTCATGATGGCCCAAGCCGCTGCGATAGGACCTCCAGCGCGCGTCCCTAGAACTGACGGCGATGCGTACATACCACCGGGCCAATCTGTGCTTGAAAAATAAGAGTGGCGACGAAGTTCTTTGTTTCTAAAAAGTACGACACTGGCGCCTTTGGCGGCATATCCATACTTATGTAAATCGGCCGAGATTGAAGTCACGCCTTCAACATTAAAATCGAAGTCTGGCACGTTGGCACCATTCTTTTTAAAAAATGGTAGGAGTACTCCACCAACACAACCATCGACGTGTAAAAGTGTTTTATATTTTTTTGCTAACTCTCCCATCTTGACGATAGGATCGATCACGCCTTGGGGATATTGAGGGGCTGATCCGACAATTAAAACGGTGCGATCATCAATCTTCGCTTCAAGCTCTTCAAGGTTCACGCGATAGTCTGGCCCAAGTCCGACCTTCACCAGGTCCATCTCAAAATAGTGAGCAGCTTTATCAAAGGCAGGATGAACTGATAATGGGACAATAATCTTATAACGAGATTGCCCTGGCTTATTCTTCTTGCCCCACTCTCTGGCGGCCTTAACGGCCATGAGAATCGACTCGGTTCCACCACTAGTCATGCTGCCACAACCGGTGCTGCCACCACGTAACAAATCGACCATCATAGAGACGACTTCATTTTCAAATTGCTTTAAGCTTGGAAAAGCTGAAGGATTAAGACCATTTTCACTGAAGAACATTTGCGAAGCCTTGCGAATGACTTCATCCATTTCTTTATCGCCTTTAAAAACAAGACTAAAGGCTCGACCTTCGCCCCAGCGAATATCTTTTTGCTTAATTGTTTCCATGGCCGCAAAAATGCGATCAGAACTAATCCCTTGATTAGGTATTGTTTTGTTGCTCATGGTTCCCCCCCAGTGCGCATTGAATATTGCGCTTGCTCATCAAACCATGAACAAGCTTTATCGACCTTAAACTAGTTTATGTTTTTAGAATAATCCGAGAACACGGGCGATCTTTAGGCGATCTCCCTTAATACCTATTTTGGCCAATGGATTAATATGAAACAAAATTAGTCCAATACCAGAAGGTAATTTCTCTTTTTTCACCACATAGAGGAAAGCTGACTTGGTCAGGCTCGCTCCAGGCTTTAAGCTATCATCAGCAGCAGCAATAACGCTCTCAACCACCCCGTAGACGCCGTCAATCTCACTGCCTTTAAGCTCATGGTTAAAATTGGCATCAAAGCGCTTAAATAGCGTCTCAATATTTGAGATAGAAGTCAGAATTCTAGAGATATCCGTCCCATCGACTGGAATTTCCGGATTGTTAATAATTCTAGCCTTGACCTGTACCGCTTTTAAGAACTTCTCAAGCATATCTGTCCCATTATGCTTTAAGTAGAACGTATGCAAATTCGGCAAATATTTTTGATTTTGCAACTTCACAAACAAGATATTGAAGAACTGACCATTAAAACAATCTAAGTCATAAGCTGGATTATCGGCCGAACCGACATCAGTGCAAACATCTTTGATCTTATCGAGGACATTCGTTTTAATTTTACCTGAAGCTAAAAGTGTCGAAATATATTCATTGATCTCATCGATTTGAATATAGTTGTCGCCATTAGAGTTCATTCTAAAGAGATCTGAGCCAAGGCGAAGTTCTGAAAGTAGTCGCTCGAGATCATCTGGCCAAAGCTCAAGTTCTTCTAAAATCCCTTTATACTCAGATGCGATTAATCGAGTGTCTTCAAGGTCGAGAACAAATTCATTACTTGTCCCAGCGGTAATCACACTTCCGTAGGCGACAAAGAGTTTTTTAACTGCCCAACGAGAAAGTGAAAGAATATTAAAACCATAGGAATGGCGCTTAATTTTGAAGCCAATCGTTTGGTAGCCATCGCGGTCAAGGAAGAAATGATAATTTCTAGCGATGAATAGGAAGTTGCCCCACATCTCGGTTCTTCTGGCTTCTGAGAACTGTGAGTACTCTGGAAGATTTGGCAGACTGATCCCATCAACCGGCGCATCGCTGGTCATCACGTGACCAAAGTGACGATAGGTGACGTTATTAAAGAATGAAATTTCGGAAGCCTCACGAATAATATTCATGAGTGTATTGAAGTCATTGAAAGTATACTTCTGGCCATCACCACCGATAATTTTCTTTTTAAAATTTACCAGTGAGGCTGTGGTTCTATCCCATGAAACATCTTCCATAACGATTTTTAAAACATTAAGAAGATTGTCAAAATCAAGTACTACTTCTGTTTGGTCTGGAGCAACAAAGATCATTTGGCGTGCACGCTTAACCAGCTCCATTAAGAAGCGACTTTTATCGATATCAACAGTGATATCATCGCCCGGCTCAGTTGGACGTTCACTGATGAACATGGCATCCATGGCCAATTCCACAAGTCCGGTCAATTTGTTAAGAAGTGGATTCACCTCTTTTGACTTCAGAATATAAGAGTCTCCACCCAGTAAAAGTTTCTTTGCAAACAAGAAGGACTTAATAGTTTGGACATCAAAATCATCATCCGAAAGCTCTAGGGCAACTTGTAGTTCTACTAAGAAAGCTGGAACATCAAGAGTGTCGTTATTACTTGGATAGGTTGAGATAATATCAACCAGTCGGCCAATCATTGAATTAGTGGTACGAACTAATTGATCTTTGTTTTCCCAGTAACGCTTTGAGTTTCTAGCAAGACGAGCTTCGCGCTCCTCGTCAGTCTCATTTCGGTCTTCAGGTGCCTTTTCAATCACTACTTTAAGGAGATCTGAAAGTTCACGTCCCTGCTGGTTAACAATACGGATAATATTAGCAACAAGCGGAATATTGGCCACGGCAATATTCTCTGACGGATCTTTAAGGAGAAGACTCATTAACTTGAAGGCAGGTTTTAAGATTTTATTGATGTCAGCGGCAGTATCTGGAAAAAAGCGATTAATGAACTTCTCTAACTCTGCACGTTTGATATATTTTGGATTTTCGCGACGGACATAGTCGGCAAATTGCTGAAGGCTAGACTCAAGGCAAGTAATATCGCCTTCAATATTTTGTTCAAGAATTTTGTGAAAACGATCGCCATCGAGTTTACAACCCGTTTCTAGGCCACCGATATCATAATATTCTGTAACTTCTTTCTCGTCTTTAATGAGACCACAGCCACTTAAGGCGATGATCAACGCGAAAGTTAAAATTTTCGTCATG
>TARA_R110000868_G_scaffold145181_2_pt1 | contig 108101 bp, 89 predicted proteins | sample TARA_R110000868 | Tara Oceans TARA_R110000868 (sample SAMEA4397489) | marine metagenome | biome: Polar Biome; feature: [SRF] surface water layer (ENVO:00010504); material: water (ENVO:00002006), including particulate matter (ENVO:01000060) such as... | depth 5 m
TGATGGCCTTGGTGCAGAAATTTCCTACCAAAAATCATTGACAAGCAGTACTAGATTGGAAGTGAATTTGGGTTGGCGAGATAGTAGAGCTTATGATGCTTTTAAAATTGCTGGTGTGTATCAATGGGTACTACCTTTAGATGGTGATTTTAATTGGTATTATGGTGTTGGTGGTGGTTTAGGAAATGTAGATTTTGAACCACGACCTATTCAGGGTAGCGCAACAAACTATGAAGATGTTGATGGTGGTCTTTTTGTGTTTGGAGCAGGAAATTTAGGCATTGAATACAATTTTGATTTCCCTTTAGTCTTGTCCCTAGATATACGCCCAGAAATTGGAATTTTAGGTTATGGGGAGTTTAGCGATAATTTTGATTTTGATATCGGTTTAGGAATTAGATACCAGTTTTAGTAAAAATAGAGAAGCTTTGAAGAATTACACTGAATTCAAGGCTTTTTTTTATCCTAAATATATAAGTACATTTGCCAAAATTAAAATGAAAAAAATGAAAAAAATAGTATTCGGATTATTTACCCTTGCTTTATTAGCATCTTGTAATAATACTTCTGATGGTTTTTCTATAGATGCTACAATAGATGGAGAAGTTAAAAACGGAACAAAAGTTTATTTAAAAAAGATAAATGAAGTTAATCAACCTATAGATGTTGATACGACTACAGTCGAAAATGGAAAATTCTCTTTTAAAGGAAAAGCAGACGCCTTAGAATTACAATATATATTTGTTGATGCCATAAATGGTAATGTTCCAGTAATTATTGAAAACGGTACAATAGATATTACTTTTCATAAGGATAGTATGGGACTAGCCAAAATTGAAGGTCCGGAACAAAACGAATTATTTTCAAAATTCTTAAATAATAGTAGAAAGTTTTCTAAGAGAGCCATGTCTATGCGGGAAGATTTTGAAAAAGCAAGAGCTAGTGGCGATGTTGCAACTCAAGAGGCATTACAAGCAGAGAGCATGGAAATGCAAGAGCAAGCAAAAAATTATGAGCTTACCTATATAAAAGAAAATCCAAATGCTTTAATATCAGTGATGTTATTAGAAAGAGTTGTACAGAGCAAAGGTTTGCCTGAAAATGAAACACTTGAAATGTTTGAGGCATTAACTCCAGATATAAAAGCAACCGCTGCTGGTGTACGAATCAAAGAGCAATTGGAAAAAACAAAGAGAACAGCTATTGGAGAAAAGGCACCTGATTTCTCAGCACCTACTCCTGAGGGGAAACCATTGGCTTTAAAAGATGCTTTAGGAAAAATTACTATTGTTGATTTTTGGGCAGGTTGGTGTAGACCATGTAGAGCTGAAAACCCAAACCTTGTACGTCTTTACAACAAGTATAAAGATAATGGTTTAAGTATTTTAGGCGTTTCTTTAGATAAAAGCAAAGAGGAATGGACCAATGCTATTGCAGCTGATAGTTTAGAATGGAATCACGTTTCTAACGTAAAGTATTTTGATGAGATTGCTAAATTATATAATGTAAATGCGATACCAGCAATGTTTATTCTAGATCAGAATGGTGTAATTATAGCTAAAGATCTTCGTGGTGAAGAACTTGAAAATAAGATTGCAGAATTGATGGGGAAAATATAATCTGTCTATTTTAAAATGTAAAAGCCCCTATTTGTATGATACAAATAGGGGCTTTTTATTTCTTCTTTTACCTGCTTAAAACTTATTGTTTAAGTCTTCAAAATCACCACTAACAACAGCAGTATTTGATTGGTTCACAGATCCTGTTATATATACTCTTGAATTATCACCTATAAATTCTAATTTAGCACCGTCATTAAGGATTAAATCTCCGTAAATAATCAAATCTCCCTCAACTCTAAATGTAGCATTGCTCACTGTAACATTTTTTCGTTTATTATTTCTCCCTACCATAAATGAGCCATTCATTTCAAATAAACTATCAGCATTCATATTGACATCACCACTTACAGTCCAAGAACCACATAATAATAATTCTCCACCTACATTTATAGTGTTAAGCCTTTTCTCACCTTGATATGCGAAAATTTCACCTTGGTTTACATTTAAATTAGAGCTTCCTTTATAGGATTGTAAATCGGAACATCTATTTGCTAAACTTTCATTAGGCTTATTCATCTTAATAATTTGTAAGCCTGCTAAACCAGAAGCAGCAAAAATATAATCCCCTTTAGATGCTACATAGTTTATGGAACCATCTAAATCTATAATACCAACAGGACTAGTGCTATCTGAGGTCTCTTCGGATAAAGACAATCCAGCACCCCCGTTAGCCATTAATATCGCTTCTTCATTTACGGCCACTGCATTCGTAACATTATCTGCAGCATCGGTGCCTTCTGCATTTATAAAAATGGGTATGTATTCTATAAATTCACCTGTAGTACTATTGTAAATTCCAGCGCCTTTAGAGCCTTCTGAAACAATAATTCTATCATTGGAAAAGTCAATTGTTCTTTTTGATGCGATTCCAAAATCGGAAGCAATAGCAATTTCATTAATTACAGTAAAGTTCTCATCAAGTATAGTAACGCCAGTGCTTGCATCAAGAACAGCGACTCTATTGTTTTCAATGGTAACGGAGCGTAAATCTGCAAAAGGCAATTCATTGATAACTTCGATCGTATTTTTATCATAAGTAACTAAAGAACCATCTTTGCCACTCGTTACATACAAGTTATTTCCTGAAATAGCAATATCGGTAGCGATAAACCCTTGTTGAAAGCCATAGGTGATACCTGCATTAACATCAATTATACCATTTGATGCCGGAATTTTTGCAACAAAAGAGTTTGTTGTCGCTGTAGCAGATAATTCTGCATCTACACCACCAACAATATAAATGTAGCCATTTTCATAAGCTATAGAATTTATATCTCCATTGGTATAATACATTCTAGAGGTAATTGTAGGGTTATAAGGGTCGCTTATATCAATAGCATCTATTGCACCTACATAAGCTTCATCAATTGTGTTATATGAAACATAGGCTATATCATCAGAAATATACACATGTGTGGCACTTAAGTTTTCTCCTCCAGAAAAAGTTGGGGGTACTATTTGTGCAACAAGAGATAAAGGATAATCACCTGCAAGTGAATCACCTTCTTTAGACATTTTGCCTGTAATTTTATCAGTATCATTAATATCTAATACTCCAGATTTTTCAAAGCTGATGCTTGCATCAAGAAAGCTTTGATTATTTTCTAGGCTTAAATCATTTTCTGGATTTTCAAATACGGTAGTCTCATCAGAACATGATGAAATTAAGACTAGCAAAAATACTAGAATGGGGGAAATTCTTGTCATTATAAATAGGTTTAATAGAGATTTGGGTTCTCATTTAACGCCAAAATTAGATAAATTGTATCTGTATAAAGCTTTTTTTCGATGAAATGCCTAAAATCTATCGATGGAGACCATGTTAAATACGTTCAGTTTAAATTTTGCCACTTTTTTGAAGAATAAAAAGCGCCACAATAGGAATAGCCAGTAACCCAACCATTAGGGTATCTGTAACGAGTAAACTTGGTAAAAATAGAAGTGTAGTTAGATAGCCACCTATTGCGCCACCAAAGTGTGCTGTATGACCTATATTACCCAATTTACTTTTCATTCCGTATATTGAATATAAAAGATACCCTATACCAAATACATAGGCCGGTAGAGGAATTGGAATAAACATCAACCCTAATTGCATGTTTGGTTGTAATAAAATGGCAGCATATAATATCCCTGTTACTGCACCACTGGCACCAACAGCAGAATAATGAGGTTCATTTTTATGAAAAACCATGGCTAATAAACTTCCAGCTACTAGGCTAATGATATAGATAATTAAAAATTTTATAGGACCAAACCATGAAATAACAACATCCGCAAAAAAATAAAGCGTAAACATGTTGAAAAATAAATGAGGGATATCTACATGAATAAAACCTGAGGTAAGAAGGCGATCTTTTTGCCCCGCTTTAATGGGACCTATTTGAAATTTATAACGATCAAAAAAAATGGAATCATTAAAACCTTTTAAAGAAACTAGAATATTTATTGCAATAATGCCAATGGTAACAAAATGAATATCAAACATATAATTAACAGTTCTGTTTAATTTCAAATATAGTTATATTTGTGGTATATTTTTGAGGATGCAATTACTTGTTTTTATTTTAGTTTATCCAATTCTTTGGTTTATTTCTATACTACCCTATAGGCCTTTTTATTTACTTTCAGATTTTGTATTCTTTTTGGTGTATAGCATTGCTGGCTACCGTAAAAAAGTGGTCTACGGTAATTTGAAATTGGTGTTTCCTGAAAAGGGAGAACGAGAAATACAACAAATACAACGTGCTTTTTATGGTCATATGTGTGATATGTTTATGGAGATGATTAAAACAATGCATCTTTCTAAGGCGGAAGTGAAAAAAAGATACGAGGTAACTAATTTAGAAGTATTACAAGAAATAGAAAAAACAAAAAGTGTATTAATTGTTTGTTCCCATTATGCGAATTGGGAATGGAATGTAAGTATAAATAATTACATTGATGCAAAGGGCTATGCTGTTTATCAAAAAATAGCAAATACGTATTTTGATAACTGGATAAAAAAAGTAAGAGCTCGTTGGAATACAACTTTAATTACCCAAGAAGAAACTGTAAAAACAGTAGTTCGAAATGTTCAGAATAACGTTACTAGTGTATATGGCATGGTCAGCGACCAATCCCCTCAGGCTCATAGAGCGCCCTATTGGACAGAATTTATGGGGATAAAAGTCCCTGTTTTTAATGGAGCCGAAACGATGGCACGTAAAATGGATTTAGCCGTTGTATTTTTAAAAGTTTCTAAAGTAAAAAGAGGTTATTACCAAGCGAAATTTATTCCTATTACTACAGCTGGCAAAAGCACCGAAAAAAATGAAATTACAAATGCTTTTTTACGATTAACCGAGCAACAAATAAATGAAAAGCCTGAATTCTATTTATGGACACACAGGCGTTGGAAACATCGGGAAAAAGCTATGAAACATTAATTAAAAAAGGGCTAATTTAAACACTGTTTAAATTAGCCCTTTTTATATTGTAACTAGTTTTTATAAGCCTGCCACTTTTTTAATTTCACCAATTATTCTATTGGCTAATTCATCAGCTTCTGCTTGAGATTTTGCTTCCGTATATATTCTAATGATAGGTTCTGTGTTTGATTTACGTAAATGAACCCAGTTTTCAGGAAAATCAATTTTCACACCATCTATAGTAGAAATTTCTTCATTTTTATATGTATCAGCTATAGCAGCTAAAATAGCATCAACGTCTAAGCCTGGAGTTAATTCTATCTTCTTTTTGCTCATAAAATAGGATGGATAGCTAGCTCTTAGTGCTGCAACAGTCCCCCCTTTTTCTGCCATTAGCATTAAGAATAAGGCGGTTCCTACTAAAGAATCACGACCATAATGACTTTCTGGATAAATTATACCTCCATTGCCTTCACCTCCAATAATTGCATTATTGGCTTTCATTTTAGCTACCACATTCACCTCTCCTACTGCGGCAGCCTCGTAAGTTCCTCCATGTTTTTGAGTAATATCTCTAAGTGCTCTTGAAGAAGATAAATTTGAAACTGTGTTTCCTTTTGTTTTACCTAAAACATAATCCGCACAAGCAACTAAAGTATATTCTTCACCGAACATTTCGCCGTCATTACTTATAAAAGCTAAACGGTCAACATCTGGATCCACGACAATACCGAAATCAGCTTTTTCTTTAAGTACTAAAGCACAGATGTCTCCTAAATGTTCTTTTAAAGGTTCTGGATTATGTGGAAAATGTCCGGTTGGATCACAGTATAGCTCTACAACTTCTACTCCTAGTTCTTTTAATAATTTTGGAATTGCAATTCCACCTGTAGAATTTACACCATCAACAACCACTTTAAATTTAGCGGCTCTAATTGTATCGGCATCTACAAGAGGTAATTCTAGAACTTCATCAATATGTATGTCTATATAAGAATCATTTCGGGTAATAGTTCCTAAATCATCTACTTCAGAGAAATTAAAATCTTCCTTTTCTGCAATTTCAAGGATAAGAGCACCCTGAGCAGCATCTAAAAATTCTCCTTTTTCATTCAACAGTTTTAAAGCATTCCATTGTTTTGGATTATGACTTGCAGTCAATATAATTCCACCATCAGCCTTTTCTAGAGGAACTGCAATTTCTACAGTTGGCGTTGTGGAAAGATCTAAATCTATTACATTAATACCTAAACCTACTAGTGTGGAGACAACAATATTTTGAATCATTTCACCAGATATACGGGCATCTCTTCCAATAACAACGGTTAGTTTTTCTTTTTTAGAATAACCTTTTAACCATATGCCATAAGCCGCAGCAAATTTAACTGCATCTATAGGTGTTAAATTATCTCCTGGTTTGCCCCCAATGGTACCACGTATTCCTGAAATTGATTTGATTAGTGTCATAGTTTTTAATAAAGTTTTTGCAAATATAAACGTATCACCTTAAATGCTATTGCTCTTATACCAATTATTGTTTGAGTTTGCTGGTAAAGAGAATTGAGCTTTTTTTGGGTGGAGTGAAGGAGAGAGATAAAACATAGCTGAGCTGCGATTTATTTTTATTCTGAAACTAAAGCGAAAAAAATTATTTTATTGCCATAAATTAAATGATAAATGGTATTTATTGTAAATTCGATGATATTAGTTTTGATCAGCTCTATGAATTTTTTAGCACATATCTACTTATCTTTTAATGATGATGAAATTATTCTCGGTAATTTTATTGCGGATAGTATTCGAGGTAATAAATACAAACATCTCCCTAATCGTGTACAAAAGGGTATAAAGTTGCATCGATACATCGATAGTTTTACAGATGCTCATCCTATAGTAAGACAAAGTACAAAGAGGCTACATGAAAACTATAGTCATTATAGTGGTGTCATTGTGGATATTTTTTATGACCATTTTTTAGCTAAGAATTGGAAAACATATTCAGAAACTCCACTTGATATCTTTGTCGATAATTTTTATGATCTCTTAGAAGATAATTATGAAATACTACCTGATGGTACTAAACATATGATGCCTTACATGATTTCGGATAACTGGATATTCAATTATGCGAAAATGGATGGGATTAGCAGGGTTTTAAATGGCGTGAATAGAAGAACTAATAATAAATCTAAAATGAATTTTGCCATTTTGGATTTGGAAAAGCACTATACCGCGTTTGAAGATGAATTCACTTCTTTTTTTGAAGAATTGACAGCCTATTCAAAACAAAAATACAATTCACTCTAAACTACTAAAACAAATGAAAAAAATTAGCTTCTTATTTTTAGTTTTACTTGTTTTTATAAACTGTAAAAAGCAGCCAGCTGCACCAACAGGACTAGTGACAAATAAAGCTATGGTGGTTTCTGCTCGAACAGAAGCTTCAAAGATTGGTTCTAATATACTAGAAAAAGGCGGTAATGCATTTGATGCAATGGTTGCAACGCAGCTGGCTTTAGCCGTTGCCTATCCTAGAGCTGGTAATATTAGTGGGGGTGGTTTTATGGTGTACAGAAAAAGTGATGGAGATTTTGGATCCTTAGATTTTAGAGAAAAAGCTCCGTTATCAGCACATAAAGACATGTATTTAGACTCTCTAGGAAATGTAATACCCGATATGAGTACCAAAGGTGCTACTTCAATTGGTGTTCCTGGTTCTGTTGCTGGAGTTATCGAAGTTCATAAGAAGTTTGGAAAACTTTCATTACAAGAAATATTGGACCCTGTAATTGCTCTAGCCGAAAATGGTGTTGTAGTGACTGAAAAGCAAGCCGCATTGTTAGCCGAGTATAGAGCTGTCTTCATTGAAGTAAATAGTGATAGTACTAAATTTGCTAATGTTTATAAAACTGGTGATGTTATAAAATATCCAGCATTAGCCAAAACGCTACGTACTATTTCAAATTATGGACGAGACGGATTTTATAAAGGTGAAATTGCTCAGAATTTAGCAACTTTCATTCAAAAAAATGGTGGTTTTGTAACTGAAGAAGATTTAGCAAAATATGAAGTAGAATGGCGGCAACCTATTATTTTTAATTATAAAAATTTAAAAATAATTTCAATGGGCCCTCCTAGTAGCGGTGGGATTACCATGAATCAAATTTTTAAAATGATGGAGCCATATAATGTTGCTGATTTTGGTCATAATTCTGAAAAAACAATTCAGTTATTTACCGAAGCTTCTCGACGGGCGTATGCAGATAGAAATTATTTTTTAGGTGATCCAGATTTTGTGGATATTCCGTTAGATGTTCTTTTAAGTAACAGCTATTTAAAAGATCGAATGGGTGATTTTTCTTTTGATAAAGCCACTAAATCGGTTGATGTCTCTCATGGGAATGTTGAAATTGTAGAAAGTATGGAAACGACCCACTACTCTATTATTGATGCTGAAGGTAATGCGGTATCTGTAACAACTACGCTGAATGGGAATTTTGGATCTAAATTGTATTGTGATGAACTAGGCTTCTTTTTGAATAATGAAATGGATGATTTTAGTTCCAAAGCTGGAGTACCAAATATGTTCGGACTTATTGGTGCCGAGGCAAATAGTATTGAACCAGAAAAAAGAATGCTAAGCAGTATGACACCTACAATTGTAGAAAAAGATGGGAAGCTTTGGATGGTCGTAGGATCTCCTGGAGGTTCTACCATTATTACAGCCGTTGCACAAACAATATTAAATACCTACGAATTTAATATGAGCATGCAAGATGCTGTAAATGCACCGAGATTTCACCACCAATGGTTACCAGATGTTGTGATTTTTGAACCAAATGGATTTTCCAAAGAGCTTAAAGCAGATTTGAAATTAAAAGGCTACTTGATTAATGAAGAACGTACACCTATTATAGGTAAAGTGGATGCTATTCGAGTTTTACCCGACGGAAGACTTGAAGGTGGTGCCGATAAAAGAGGTGATGATACTGCCGTAGGGTTTTAAGGTAAACCATGAATTCAATTTTAAAGAAAATATTTAAAACAATTTTAATTCTTATCGGATTAATAGTCATTGCATTGGTGATAGCTTATTTTATTTTAGATAAACCATTGCCAAAAGGTGAAAACTCAGTTGCAGCAGATCTTCTTGCGCAACAAATGTTAACTGCAATTAATTATGATACGTTTAAAGAAACTAGCTATTTAGAGTGGTCTTTTTCTGGTGGTTCTCATCATTTTATATGGGATAAAGAAAATGGTCAGGTAACAGTTAAATGGAGTGATTATACGGTACATTTAAATCTTAAGAACCCAAATGAAAGTGCTGTTTTCGAAAAGAATAAAGCTGTAAAAGGTGACTCGAAAACTCATTTAATTAATAAAGCTACTGCTTATTTTAACAATGATTCTTTCTGGCTTTTGGCTCCTTTTAAGGTTTTTGATGAAGGTAGTAAACGTACCATTGTTACTTTAGAAGATGGTACTAAAAGTCTTTTAGTCACCTATACATCTGGTGGTACAACCCCAGGAGATTCTTACTTGTGGAAATTACAGCCTAACGGATTTCCTGAAAGTTATCAAATGTGGGTGAAGATTATACCTATTGGAGGATTAGAAGCCTCTTGGGATGATTGGAAAGTTATGGAAAACGGATTGTTTCTTCCTGCAACACATAAAATTGGTCCTATAACTTTATATATGCGCAATGTTCGTGCCTATAATTAACAGCGTTCTTATGAGTAAACAAGGCAAAGAAAAAAATACCAAGAATAAGGCTAAACATACGAAGCTTATGAGTCGAAAGATAAATAAGCTACGTGATGAAAAAGAATCTAGAAAACTTCGTTTGAAGGAAATAATAAAAATGGCACAAGAAAATAAAAATCAGTAATTCCGAGATACAACAAACTACTATTGCTTTGTGAACTGTAGTTCTATTGACCAATTTATATTTAAATTCACCTAAAAATTTAAACATGTTCAAAACAAATACTTATTTTGATAATAAGGTGGTATCATTAGCTTTTAATAATGAAGAAGGAAACGCCACTGTTGGAGTAATGGCTGCTGGTGAATATACTTTTGCTACAACTTCAATAGAGTATATGACAGTTATTTCAGGAGAAATGGCAGTACAATTACCTGGTGATGATAATTGGAAGACTTTTAAAGCATACGAAACCTTCAGGGTTGATGCACACCAATCATTTAATGTGAAAGTAGCTGAAGATACTTCGTATAAATGTATTTATAAATAGCACTAATTTGTTGTTTGACGCAATTGACTTTTTAATTCTTCCATAGATTCTTGTAACTGGCGCAACAGTCCAGTTTCGGTAGTTGCATCAACACCAAAAGTTATTTTGCTATTTACTTGCCAAATTTCCTGAATTTGAAAAGGTTTTATCTCGTAAGGAGGATAAGTTTCATTTAAGGAGACCAAGGTTACATTATTAGAATTTGGTTTTTTAATTACCTTTTTCACCAATACAGCATCTTGTAATACCACGACATATATTTTATTTGGACTCACATCATCAATATGTTCTATAGCTTTCGCTAAAACCCACTCTCCAGGTTTTAAATTCGGTAACATACTGTCACCTTCTACTTGAAAACCACGATAGGTGGCATTTCTAAATTCAGGAATAGGGAGGTCAAATGCAGGTAACTGTTGGTACCAACTTGTATCTTGAATATTTTGAGGGTAACCAGCTGCAGCTTTAGCATTCACCAAAACCATATTGTCTCTATCCGCAGAATCTACAGTGACTACCTTAGGAATAACACTAGTCTGCGAAGCTTCTAAATATTTAGTATCGCTATCTCCAAATAACCATAAAGGGTTAATTTTAAATTGTTTGAATAATTCCACGACAATTTTACCCGAGAGTTTTGTGCGACCACGTTCTATATCGGCAGTAGTGTTGGAGACCCCAATAAGTGCAGCAAATTCGGCTTGGGTATATCCTAAATCTCTTCTAGTTTCAATAAATCGCTTAAGTGTTATTTCGTTTTCCATAATTACAGGTAATCAACCAAATATACGCTTTTTGGATTATATCCAAAATAAATTATGGAATATTTCCATAATTAGGAATAAATCCATAAATTTGGATAAATTACATATTTGGGTTCTATTGATTAAATAATCGCTAAACGACAGCTAAATGGAAAATGCAAAAATCTTAATTTATGATGGTAGTTTTAATGGGTATTTAACAGCTATATTTTTGGCTTTTGAGGAAAAAATACACGTAGTTGATATTCAAAAAAGTAGTTTGCTCCAAAACGGATTGTTTACTGATGCAAAAAATATTACAACGCAGCTTGATAAAGCAGAAAGAGTTTGGAATGGTATTCAGAATAAAAGTCATATTGCCATAAAGAATGTATATTTTTCTTTTTTAAGTGAACAGAAAGGTATTGAGCTTCTACTCTATCGTTTTATTAGAAAATTATTTTTTCCGAATGAAATGATTTCATTGAATTTTTCAGACAACAATGAAACACGTATTTACCAATTAGCAAAAGCGGTGGGTAAAGAAAAATATAGTGTTGAAACCTTTACAAAACTCGAAGTAACAAAAGATGGTGTTTATCTCGGTAATATAGCGCCAGAATTTGATATTTTACCCTTAATTTCTAAACACTTTTGCTCGCGTTTTCAGAACCAAAAATGGATAATTTATGATATGAATCGAAAATACGGATTGTATTATGATAGTAGCAGATTGACTAAAATAGCTTCACAAAATACTAAATTATATCCTTTTGAAATAAGAAATAATCAGGTAACCTCTTCTATGATCAAAGAACAGATGATTGCTTAGTATTACTTTGTTCTTTCTCCAACAAAATGATCACTCTGATTTTTAAATAATACATTAAAAGTTGTTAAACTGCCATAGATACGAGTCAGGTATTGCTGTAAATCTATCTTTTCTTGATCGTCTAAATTTTTACTTGCATTAATTTTTTGTTCCATAACCCGAATACGATCACGAACCATAACAATTTTATGAAAAAAAGCAGCGATGGGAATTTCTTTAGCACTTAAATTTGAATCACCTGGTTGCAATAACAAGTTACCACCCCTCCATTTATCCGCAATTGGAGTTACTGAACTGGCATCACTCCATTTTCTTAAAATTGAAATTAATGATTGTTCCACTTCAGAAAAACTAACAGTATCTACTTCATCTTCTAAGGCGTCAATGATTTCGAATTCTGAATCTATTTCAATCGTTTCTAAACCATTTTCAATGAAAGTAACCCAATAATGTTTTGATGTAACATTAGTTATAACACCAGTACCAAATTCAGCATGTTTAATCCGAGATCCTATTCCTAATAATTGCATATTTTAAAACTTATTTTATGAATGCTAATTTATGTTAAGCTTTTCAATTCACAAAAAACAAAATAAAGGCAATTGTATTTTTAGACACCAAAATCGTATTTTTGCAACTTTGCTATAGAAAATGATAAATTACGAAGAGAATATTGAGGTTAAGGGCGCACGCGTTCACAACCTTAAAAATATTGATATTACGATACCCCGAGAAAAGCTTGTTGTTATAACAGGGCTTTCCGGTAGTGGTAAATCATCCTTAGCATTTGATACAATATATGCCGAAGGACAAAGACGTTATATAGAAACATTTTCAGCCTATGCTAGACAGTTTTTAGGCGGTTTAGAACGCCCAGATGTCGATAAAATAGACGGACTTTCACCTGTTATTGCTATAGAACAAAAAACAACATCTAAATCTCCAAGATCAACAGTAGGTACAATTACTGAAATCTATGACTTTTTACGTTTATTATTTGCTCGTGCAGGCGATGCCTATAGTTACAATACGGGTGAGAAAATGGTTAGTTATAGTGATGATCAAATTCGTGATTTAATTAAAAAAGAGTATGATCTTAAGAAGATCAATATTCTCGCTCCTATCATTAAATCTAGAAAAGGACATTATCGTGAATTATTTGAGCAAATAGCCAAACAAGGTTTTGTTAAAGTTCGTGTAGATGGCGTTGTAAAAGATATTGTAAAAGGCATGAAAGTGGATCGTTATAAGGTTCATGATATTGAGATTGTTATTGATAGGTTAAAAGTTATTGATACTGAAGATTTTGATAAACGCTTAGCGGAAACTATTAATACCGCAATGTATAGTGGCGATAATGTATTAATGGTCTTAGAGGAAGGTCAAGATATTGCACGCTATTTTAGTCGAGATTTAATGTGCCCTACTTCGGGAATATCCTATCCAAACCCAGAACCTAATACATTTTCTTTTAATTCCCCCAAAGGCATGTGTTCTCATTGCAGTGGTTTGGGCCATGTTTATGAAGTAAATGAAAACAAAATATTCCCGAATAAGAAACTTTCTATTAAAGCCGGCGGTATTGCACCTTTAGGGGAATATAAAAAATCATGGGCCTTTAAACAAATTGAAACTATTGGGCAGCGTTATGGCTTTGAACTAACAGATTCAATTGAAAAAATTTCAGATGAAGCGATAAATGTACTTTTAAATGGTGCTGTTGAAAATTTTGAGGTGGATTCGAAAATATTGGGTGTAAAACGCACCTATAAAATTGATTATGAAGGTATTTCAAACTTTATTAAAAATCAGTTTGATGAAGCAGAATCTACATCTATAAAACGTTGGGCTAAAGAATATATGGACAAGATTAGTTGTCCCACTTGTAAAGGTTCTCGTTTGCGCAAAGAATCATTGAATTTTAAAGTTGACGAAAAGAATATAGCAGAGTTAGCCGATTTAGACATTTCGGAATTAGCATTATTCTTTAAAAATCTTCCAAAAAAAATTGAAGGTAATCAGCTTAAAATAGCGGAAGAAATAATTAAAGAGATTAGTACTAGAGTTCAGTTTTTACTAGATGTGGGTTTAGATTATTTGTCTTTAAACCGAAGTTCAAAATCCCTTTCAGGGGGGGAAGCTCAACGTATACGTTTGGCGACACAAATTGGTTCGCAATTGGTAGGAGTCCTCTATATATTAGACGAACCTAGTATTGGTTTACATCAACGAGATAATGAGCGCTTGATAAAATCTCTTGAATCTTTACGTGATATTGGCAACTCGGTTATTGTTGTTGAACATGATAAAGATATGATCGAAAGAGCGGATCATGTTATTGATATTGGGCCCAGAGCAGGTAAGCATGGCGGAGAAATAATATCGGAAGGAAAACCAGAAGATTTAAAAAATTACAATACCTTAACGGCTGATTATATAACGGGTAAAAAGCAAATCCAAGTTCCCAAAAACAGACGAAAGGGTAATGGAAAAACAATAACATTAACAGGTTGTACGGGAAACAATCTAAAGAATGTCTCCGTAACATTGCCATTAGGGAAATTAATAGGTGTTACCGGTGTTTCTGGAAGTGGTAAATCTACTTTAATCAATGAAACCCTCTACCCTATTATGAATGCGCACTATTTTAATGGGGTGAAAAAGCCAATGCCTTATAAGAAAATAACAGGTCTTGAGCATATTGATAAAGTGATTGATATCAACCAATCACCTATTGGTAGAACACCGCGTTCTAATCCAGCTACCTATACTGGCGTTTTTAGTGAGATACGCTCATTATTTACCAAAACTCCTGAAGCTGCGATAAGAGGTTATAAACCGGGGAGATTTAGTTTTAACGTTAAAGGTGGTAGGTGTGAAACATGTCAAGGTGGTGGTTTGAGAGTTATAGAAATGAATTTTTTACCTGATGTGTATGTCGAATGCGAAACATGCAATGGTAAGCGTTTTAATAGAGAAACATTAGAAATAAGATATAAAGGCAAGTCTATAGCCGATGTGCTAGACATGACAATTAATGAAGCAGTTGGTTTTTTTGAATTAATACCGAAAATTAATCGAAAATTACAAACGATAAAAGATGTTGGTTTAGGCTATATTTCATTGGGACAGCAATCCACAACCTTATCTGGTGGTGAAGCACAAAGAATAAAACTAGCAACAGAGTTATCTAAAAGAGATACAGGTAACACTTTTTATATTCTTGATGAGCCTACGACAGGATTACATTTTGAAGATATTAGAGTGCTTATGGGAGTTTTAGATCGGTTGGTAGATAAAGGCAATACCATCTTAGTTATAGAACATAATATGGATGTTATAAAAACAGTAGATTATTTAATCGATATCGGCTATGAAGGCGGAAAAGGTGGTGGTATGTTAGTAGCTAAAGGCACCCCAGAAGAAGTCTGTAAAGATAAGAAGAGTTACACTGCTAAGTTTCTTAGAAAAGAATTAGGTTTGTGATTGCGAGTATACTAAAATTAAAATATTAAGGTTCATATAGAACCACATTTATAAAGAATAATTTAGGCAATGAGAAAAGAACAACATCATAAGGGTTGGAATGAAATAAAAACTAATGATTCTTGGGCATTATTCAAGATCATGGGAGAATTTGTAAATGGGTTTGAAAAAATGAGCCTTATCGGCCCGTGTGTTTCTATTTTTGGTTCTGCTAGAATTAAAGAAGGAGATAAATACTATCAAATGGCTGTAGATGTTGCAAAAAGTATATCGGAAGCTGGATATGGTATTATTACAGGAGGAGGACCTGGTATTATGGAAGCTGGTAATAAAGGAGCGCATTTGGCAGGAGGAACCTCTGTTGGTTTAAATATAGACCTCCCTTTTGAGCAACATGATAATCCTTATATTGATAGTGATAAGAGCTTAGATTTTGACTACTTTTTTGTTAGAAAAGTAATGTTTGTAAAATACAGTCAAGGTTTTGTAGTAATGCCTGGAGGGTTTGGAACTTTAGATGAACTTTTTGAGGCAATAACCTTAATACAGACTAATAAAATTGAAAAGTTTCCAATTATTCTTGTTGGCACCGAATTTTGGAAAGGTTTGATGGAATGGGTAAAAGATACGATGCTGAAAGCTGGTAATATAAGTGCTAAAGATTTAGATCTTATAAAATTGGTTGACACTAAAGAAGAGGTTGTGGATATTATTGATTCCTTTTATAAAGGGCATACTCATAGCCCTAACTTTTAATGAATATATGTTTATAAAGAAATTCCATTTCTTATTTAAGACCTTAATTTGTGCTGCAATATTATTTTTTTACGCCCAAGTACATGGTCAGCATTATAACAAAATTACTGCCACTTTAGATGGTAACAGTAAGGCTATTACTATTATTCAAGAATTTAAATTTTACAACTCTTCGAAGGACACCTTAGAAGTGTTGTATTTTAATGATTGGGCAAATGCATATAGCAACAAAAATACAGCTTTAGCTAAACGTTTTGAAGAAGAGTATAAAAAAAGTCTTCATCTAGCTAAAGACGAAGAAAGGGGCACTACAAAAATAATAAGTGCTGTTGATGATAAATATACTGGATTACAGTGGGAGCATACTTCTGAATATGATATTGTACAGTTTAAACTTAATAGTAAGCTCGCACCAAATGAATACACAACCTTATACTTAACTTATAAGGTTAAATTACCACCAAATCGATATACCTTATTCGGTTATAGTTCAAGAAATGAATATTATCTAAAAGATTGGTACCTCACTCCCGCAGTTTATGATGGCGAATGGCATTTGTATTCCAATAAAAATTTAGAAGACTTATATACCGGTATTACCAATACAGATATTCTATTAAATTATCCTAAGGGTTTATTTTTAACCTCAAATTTTGAAAAGGAGAATGAAGCAGAGCTAGGTAATTCAAAAGAAGTAAACTTAAGAGGTGATTATAGAAAAAGCTGTGATCTTATAATAGCACCTTACACCTATTTCACAAGGCATGTTACGGATAATGTCACCATTATTACAGATATAAATGTCTCTAAATTTGATGATATATCAAAAGCTATTGCCATAGACAAAATTTCGAATTACATCTTTGAACATTTGGGTAGCTATCCTCATAGTGAACTACTAGTGAGTACTATAGATTATAACAAGGATCCTTTATACGGTATAAATCAGCTGCCATCTTTTGTCCGCCCATATGAAAACCAGTTTCAATTTGAGTTAAAATTTTTAAAAACAGCCTTAAATAGTTTCTTTAATGAAACACTTTTTCTCAACCCTAGAAAAGAAAAATGGGTAATGGATGCTTTGGTGAACTATATGATGATTTCTTATGTAGAAGAAAACTATCCAGACCAAAAATTATTAGGCAATCTCTCCAATATATGGGGATTTAGAAAATATAATCTTGCCAAAACCAAGTTTATAGAGCAGTATCCACTATTGTATATGTATACCGCAAGAAAAAATATAGATCAGCCATTAATTACCTCCAATGATTCTTTAATTAAATACAATCAAAAAATTGGGAATCGTTATAAGGCGGGTGCAGGACTTTCATTTTTAGCCAATTATGTGGGCAAGAAAGATGTAGATGAAAGTATTAAAGATTTTTATGCCAGCTACAAATTAAGACCTGTATCAGCAAAAGATTTTGAACGGATTCTCGAAAATAACGTTGATAAAGATATCTCCTGGTTTTTAGATGAATATGTTACTACAAACGAGCGTATTGATTTTAAAATTAAAAAAGTTAGTAAAACACAAGATTCACTACAAGTAACGTTAAAGAACAAAAGCGGAACAAATGTACCTATATCAATGTTTGGGCTTTATAAAGATTCTATAGTTTCTAGATATTGGTTTACGGGTATCGATAGTACAAGAATATTTACTATTCCCAAAAACGGAGAGGACAAATTAGTGCTTAATTATGATCAAAAAATTCCTGAATTTAATCAAAGAGATAATTGGAAGTCATTAAAAGGATTTTTATCAAGTAATAAAAAACTAAAATTTCAATTTTTTAAAGACACAGAAGATCCTTTTTACAATCAAATTTTTTATGTGCCTACGCTGCGCTTTAATTTATATGATGGTATAACGCCTGCTATGCGTATTTACAATAAAACATTTTTAGAACGACCATTCTTATTTGATTTTTCACCGAGCTACGCTTTTAGAGAACGAACTATGGTTGGTTCAGCTGGTTTTAAGTTTAGAAAATACCATAATAAAACAGGGTTTTATATCTCTAACTATGCCATCAGTGGTTCCACATATCATTTTCAAGAAAATTCTAGATATGTCTCCATAACGCCTTCTATAAGTTTTGGATGGCGACCAGATGATTTTAGATCCGACAAAAGAGATTATTTGAATATTAGACATGTCAATATTTTTAGAACTATAGCTGAAGGATTAGAAGATTTGGAAACTACACCAGATTATAGTGTGTTTAACGTTAGATATGGTAGTTATAAAAACGGAATCATAAATTATCTTTCGTGGTTTACCGATGTGCAATATGCTAGTAACTTTAGTAAAGTTGCTTTTAATTTAGAATACCGAAAATTATTTGAGAATAATATGCAGCTTAATACACGTTTCTTTGCTGGAAAATTTATTTCGAATACTAGTGATTCTGATTTTTATAGCTTCGCTCTTGACCGCCCAACCGATTATCTTTTTGATTACAACTACTTGGGTAGATCAGAATCTTCAGGTATCTATAGCCAGCAGCTAGTGGTGGCTGAAGGGGGGTTTAAATCTAAAATAAAGAATCCTTTTGCTAACGATTTTATTGCAACGACAAATACGAGTGTTAGTATTTGGCGCTGGATTGAACTTTATGGCGATTTGGGTCTTATAAAGAACAAGAGTGATAACGCCCGTTTTGTTTACGATTCCGGAATTCGCTTAAACTTAGTTACTGATTATTTTGAATTGTATCTCCCTTTATATTCTAATAATGGATGGGAAGTAGCACAACCGGATTATGGTGAAAAAATTAGATTTATTGTAACTTTAAGTCCTAGAACACTTACGCGACTTATTACTAGAAAATGGTTCTAATTCATTAGGGTATTCTCATTTTTTATTAAAAATATTAGATATATAATAATTCAAACCTGTTAGAATCCCTAAAGTTTAATAAATCTTTAATATTTATAACAATTTATGGATTGTAATATTCAATCTGTTTTGATATTTTTGTAAAAACATACATTCCAAAATGAAAGTAAATCTACAAACCAGTAATGACATTTCTTTTGATGATTTTAAAGAGCAAATTCTTAAAGATTATGAAATTGCAGTTCTAAGTAGAGAATGTAGTTTACTTGGAAGACGTGAAGTGCTTACGGGAAAAGCTAAATTTGGAATTTTTGGAGACGGTAAAGAATTGCCACAGTTAGCTATGGCTCGTTCCTTTAAAAATGGCGATTTTAGAAGTGGTTATTATAGAGATCAGACTTTTATGATGGCTATGGGATATTTAAAACCCAAAGATTTTTTCCATGGTTTATATGCCACTACCGATTTAGAAAAAGAACCGATGAGTGCTGGTCGTCAAATGGGTGGTCATTTTGTAACTTCAAGCTTGAATAAGGATGGGAGTTGGAAAGATTTAACCGCCCAAAAAAACAGTAGTGCCGATATATCACCAACAGCCGGTCAAATGCCTAGATTATTAGGACTAGCGCAAGCTTCAAAAATTTACAGGCATGTTGAGGGAATTGATGCCAGTAAATTTTCAAATAATGGCAATGAAGTTGCTTGGGGTACAATAGGAAATGCAAGTACTAGTGAAGGTCATTTTTTTGAAACAATCAATGCTGCAGGTGTTTTACAAGTACCAATGGTGATTAGTGTTTGGGACGATAATTACGGTATATCTGTACATGCAAAACATCAAACAACGAAAGAGGATATTTCTGAAATATTAAAAGGTTTTCAAAGAACAGAAAAAGATAAGGGCTATGAAATATTAAAGGTAAATGGTTGGGATTATACAGCCCTTATACATGCCTATGAAAATGCTTCGGATATTGCTCGTGAAGAACATGTACCTGTATTAATACATGTTAAAGAACTCACCCAGCCACAAGGGCATTCTACTTCTGGATCTCATGAGCGTTACAAAAGTGAAGAACGTCTACAATGGGAAAGAGATAACGATTGTAACAAGCGTTTTAGAGAGTGGATATTAGAAATAAATATTTCTACGGATGCAGAATTAAAAGCTATTGAAAAAGAGATACGTAAAAAGGTAAGAACAGCAAAAAAAGAAGCATGGAACGAATTTTTAGAACCGCATAAAAATGCAAAAATTTCTTTGCTTTCCGTTTTAGATAAAGTTTCCAATAGTAGTCCTAATAAAACTTTTATTACGAGAATAAAAAATGATTTAATAGCCATTGAGGAGCCTATTAAGAAAGACTTGGCTTCCAAAGCAAGGAAAGCATTGCGCTACCTTATTGGAGAAGAAACGCCTGCAAAGAAAGAATTAATTCAATGGATTGATTCTTTTTATAATGAGATGCAACCTAAATTTAGCTCACATTTATATAGCGAATTACCATCTAAAGCTACCAATGTTGCAGAGGTAAAAGCTACCCATACTAATGAACCAGAAAAAGTAGATGGTAGAATTATACTTAAGGAAAATTTTGATAAATTATTTTCCAAATATCCAGAGCTACTTATTTTTGGAGAAGATAGCGGTGCTATTGGTGATGTAAATCAAGGTTTGGAAGGTTTACAAAAAAAATACGGTGAATTGCGTGTTGCAGATACTGGAATACGAGAAGCAACAATAGTAGGTCAAGGTATTGGTTTAGCCCTACGAGGATTAAGGCCAATAGCTGAAATTCAATATTTGGATTATATTTTATACGGATTACAAACCCTAAGTGATGATTTAGCAACCTTACACTATCGAACAGTGGGTCAGCAAAAAGCACCGCTGATTATTCGAACTAGAGGGCATCGATTAGAAGGAATATGGCATTCTGGCTCACAAATGGGTGGAATTATCAATCTTCTTCGAGGAATGTATATTCTAGTGCCAAGAAATATGGTGAAAGCTGCAGGGTTCTATAATACTCTTTTGAAAAGTGATGAACCAGCACTGGTAATTGAATGCCTTAATGGATATCGTTTAAAAGAAGAACTTCCAACTAATTTGGGTGAAATTTGCACCCCTATCGGAGTAATAGAAACGGTAAAGGAAGGTTCAGACCTTACGGTATTATCGTATGGTTCTACATTAAGAATAGTAGTTCAAGTGGCACAAGAGCTTAGAGAAGTTGGTATTGATGTTGAAGTAATAGACGCACAAAGTTTATTACCCTTTGATTTGAATCATGATATGCTAAAAAGTATTAAGAAAACAAATCGACTTTTAGTAGTAGACGAAGATATGCCGGGTGGATGCTCTGCCTATCTTATTCATGAAATAGTGGAAAAACAAGGTGCATATGAATTTTTAGATAGTGCACCGCAAACATTAACAGCAAATAGTCATAGACCAGCTTACGCAACCGATGGGGATTATTTTTCAAAACCAAATGCAGAAGATATTTTTGAAAAAATATATGGGATGATGCATGAAGTTAACCCTATCGAATACCCCAGTTTACAGTAGCTTAATAACTAATTTTGACCCTATACGGCGTTTGATTATTGATGGTAAATGGGCGCATTAGAAAATGTATTCCCGATAGGTGATGTTTTTTTGGTCGAAAATAGTGCGTCATAGTAAATAGAATTGGAAAATATTGTTATTTTTAGACAAAAATAGACCCCTCGAATATTATGCAAAAAAAACTATTTAACGAAATTGGATTACTATTATTAAGAGTTGTCCCTTCAGTACTAATGATTACACATGGATATCCAAAATTTCAAAATCTTATAAGTGGAGATATTAAATTTGGTGACCCTATTGGAATTGGAGCTACACCCTCGCTTTTTTTGGCTGTAGTTGGAGAATTAGTATGTCCAATTTTAATAATTATTGGTTTTAAAACAAGATGGGCGGCTGTACCTGCTGCCATAACAATGGCGGTTGCCACTTTTATAGTGCATGGAGCTGATGCACTTCAAAAAAAGGAGCTTGCACTACTCTACTTTACGTGCTTTGTAGTAATTATGTTAGTAGGCCCAGGAAAATATAGCTTTGATAGAAAATAAGGTCACATTATTTTAACAAGAAGTTCTTTTAGGAGATCTTCTTGCGATAAATTTGCGCCCACACCTTTTCCTTTAACATCTAATTCACGTAGATGAGAGATTATAGTGCTTACTTTTTTCATGGGATAATTTTTTGCTGCAGTTTGGTATTCTCCAACAAAATAAGGGCTTACTCCTAATACACTGGCTACATTTTTAGGGTTATGGTCGTTCATTCCGTGGTACTGCAATAACTGAGTAAAAAAACTATTTAATAAGGTGATTGTTAATACAAACGGATTGTCTTTAGGATTTTGTGCAAAATAATTTAAAATTCTCGTCGCTTTTAAGACATTTCGTTCCCCTAATGCTTTTTTGAGTTCAAAGTTGTTATAATCTTTACTTATCCCAATATTCTCCTCTATAGCTTCTGGAGTAATTTCTTGTGATTTTGGGATGACCAGCTTTAATTTCTCTAACTCATTATTAATTTTACTTAAGTCTGTTCCTAAAAATTCAACTAATAAGATGGCTGCTTTTGGAGTTATCGAATATCCACTACCGGCTAACACTTTACGAATCCAATCAGAAACCTGATTTTCATATAATTTTTTGCTTTCAAAAATAACACCTGTTTTTTGAACAGATTTATATATTTTTTTTCTTTTATCTATTTTACCGTATTTATAACAAATTACTAAAACGGTAGACATTTGCGGGTTTTCTGCATAAGCATTAAGATTTTCAATCGTTCTAGAGAGATGCTGCGCTTCCTTAACCACGATAACTTGATGTTCAGCCATCATAGGATAACGCTTAGCATTACTGATAATATCATCTACAGACACATCTTTACCATATAAAACCATTTGATTGAAGCTGCGTTCCTCCTCAGACAGAATATTATTTTCAATATACTCAGCTAGCTTATCAATATAATAGGATTCTTCTCCCATTAAAAAATAAATAGGTTTTATATTGCCTGATTTTATATCGTTGACTATTTTTTTTACTTCATCCATTCAGAAAAAATCATCAAATTTGTGCCATGCAAGTTTTAAATTTTCCTACCTATGACTTTCGATTCAAAAATAGCGAAAATAAAATCTATATTTTTGATGTTGTACGTAAAAAATTTGTGGTTTTACAACCAGAAGAATGGGTAAGACAGCATGTGGTACATTACCTAGTTTTTCAAAAAAGATATCCATTAAGTCTGATTAACGTTGAAAAACAAATAAAAACAAATGATTTCATACGACGCTACGATATTGTGATTTTTAAGCCCGATGGAAATATCCAGTTATTAGTAGAATGCAAAGCCCCAGAAGTTTCAATAACACAAACCACTTTTGATCAAATCGCAAGATACAATATAGAATTACAATCCGATTTTTTAATGGTGACCAATGGCTTAAATCATTTTTACTGCAAAATGGATTTTGAGCAAGAAAAATATTCTTTTTTAAGGGATATTCCTGATTTTAGCCGTTAATTTGTGAACTTCAAAGAAGATGAACATATATTATTTGCGATTTGAGCTGTAAATAATTTAAATGAAAAGTTAGTCAAAAAATCTTTTGACTCGTATTAAATGTCGAAAATAGCAATCGTAATACTAAATTGGAATGGAGAAAAGTTGTTGGAGCAATTTTTACCTTCAGTAAAAGAATATTCAACTTCTGCGGACCTATATATAGCAGATAATGCTTCTACAGATCATTCAATTGCATTTATTAAAGAAAACTACCCTACTATAAAAATTATACAAAATGAGAGTAATGGGGGTTTTGCTAAAGGCTATAATGATGCTTTGACAGCTATTGATGCCGACATTTATTGTTTGTTAAATTCTGATGTAGAAGTAACGGAAAACTGGCTGACTCCAATAGAGGATATTTTTTCCAAACAACCGGAAATTGCTATTATTCAACCTAAAATACTGGATTATAAACGTAAAGATTATTTTGAATATGCTGGAGCTGCAGGTGGTTTTATTGATCAATTAGGCTATCCTTTTTGCAGAGGACGTATATTTCAGGCCCTAGAAAAAGATAGAGGTCAGTATGATGATATAAGAGAAATATTTTGGGCGACAGGTGCCTGTTTGTTTATTAGGAGTAACGTATTTCATGAATTAAATGGTTTTGATGAGGATTATTTTGCGCATCAAGAAGAAGTTGATTTATGCTGGAGAGCAAAAAACCAAGGCCATAAGGTTTTATATGTAGGTACCTCTAAAGTTTATCATTTGGGTGGCTCTACATTAAGTAATATGAATCCGAAAAAAACATTTTTGAATTTTAGAAATTCGTTGTATTCAATTACCAAAAATCTACCACGCAAAAAGGCGCTTCCGATTATTCTGATTCGTCTTTTGTTAGATGCTGTTGCGGGTATTCGTTTTGTTTTTCAAGGGAAGTATAGCCACTGTCTTGCCATTTTGAAAGCACATTTTAGTTTTTACAAAAATTTCGTGAAAATTTACAAAAAGCGTGAAAAGACAAAATATATGCAAAACTACTACGCAGCGAAGTCCATTGTTTGGTCACATTTCGTATATCATATTAGAAAATTTAACATTTTAGTAAAAGATTAACGAATTGGTTATGTTAACATATCTCTTTTTGTATAATTTTACCGCGAATTAACAATTTAATTTAAGCATTAATAATTATGAAAAAAATCATTTTAGGCTGTTTAGGGGTTACTTTATTATTATCCTCTTGTGTGTCACAAAAAAAATACGCTGAATTAGAAGCGAAAAACAAAGAGACTCAAGATTTATTGAATTCAGCAACTGTTAAGCTGAATGGATGTTTGGAGGAAAAAGCTTCTGCTACTTCTAGATTAAAAACTTTGGAAGATCAAAATGCATTCTTGAAAAGTAATAATCAAGAGCTAATTAATAACATGGGTAACTTGACTACGCTGTCTTCTAAAGGTGCTCAAAACTTAGAAAAATCTTTAGAAAGTTTACAAGAAAAAGATCTGACGATTAGAAAGTTAAATGATGCCATTACCCGTAGAGATTCTGTAAACCTATCTTTAGTACAAAGTTTAAAAGGTGTTCTTGGTAATTTAGATGATCAGGATATCGAAATAAGCGTTGAGAAAGGTGTTGTATTTGTATCTATATCTGATAAATTATTATTTAGCAGTGGTAGTTATAATGTAACTAGCAGAGCAAAAGAAGTATTAGGAAAAGTTGCTAAAGTTGTAAATAATAAGCCAGATTTTGATTTTATGGTAGAAGGTCATACTGATGATGTACCATACAGTGGTGGTATTTTATTAGATAACTGGGATTTAAGTGCTAAAAGAGCAACTGCGATTGTTCGTATTTTACAGAACGATTACAATGTTGATCCTAGACGTATGACTGCTGCAGCTAGATCTCAATATGTTCCTGTTTCTGCAACTGATAAAGCTAAAAATAGAAGAACTCGTATTGTAGTGCTTCCAAAAATTGATCAGTTCTATGAAATGATTGAAGAAGGAATGAAAGATCCTGCTATCAATAACTAATTATAGACAAGCAATATAAAAGAAAAGGCGACCAAATGGTCGCCTTTTTTTGTTTTACGCTTTAGTAGTAGATAAAAGTTGTATTAAAAAATATCAATATTACCTTTACCCTCCCTAATAATTTGTGGTTCACCTTCAGATAAATCAACTACAGTTGATGGTATATTATCGCCATAACCACCATCTATAACCATATCAACAAGATTTTGCCACTTTTCATAAATCAATTCGGGGTCTGTCGTATATTCCAATACTTCATCTTCATCATGAATAGATGTAGATACGATTGGATTACCTAAAGCTTCTACAATAGCCTTAGTTATTGTATTATCAGGAACCCGAATACCTACTGTTTTTTTCTTTTTAAATTCTTTAGGAAGGCTATTATTGCCAGGTAAAATAAAAGTATAGGGACCCGGTAATGCGCGTTTTAAAATTTTAAAAGTTCGTGTATCTATCTGGCGTACATAGTCAGATAGATTACTTAAATCAGCACATATAAAAGACCAATTTGCTTTATCTAACTTGATGCCCTTGATACGGGCTATTTTTTCTAAAGCTTTAGTGTTGGTTATATCACAACCCAATCCATAAACTGTATCCGTCGGATAAATAATCAATCCACCTTTACGAAGTACATCTACAACCTTTTTGATCTCTTTAGGGTTAGGGTTTTCAGGATATATTTTTATGAATTCAGACATTTGTTATTAATCATATAAAGAATGTATTACAAAATACAGCAATTTTTATGAATGAAAAGAATTTAAATCATATACAAAGGGAATACAACTAAAAAACGAAATAAATAATGAGTAAAATAATCACTCAAATACATTTAAAAACACACAAATCATTACTGCTTACAGCGTTTGATTGCCCAAAAATATTGAAGAAAAATGGACTGTAAATATGTTAAAAATGAATATAATCTTAAAATTATTTTTGCATTTCCCCCTATGAATTGCTTTAAAAACCAGCAAACAATAGCAAACTCTAAAATAGCCTAAAATGTTTCTATGAATCAAGTCATTCCTACTGTTTACGTATGCTTTAAAGCTATTTCAAATAAACAGGCTGGCATATTGTGATAATGATCTGGGAGGCCGTCTGTACTTTTTAAATCAAAGATTCCTAAAAATTGAAAACCAGCATTGGTGTAATGTGCTATTAATTTTGTGTTATGGCCAAGGGTATCTAAGCGTACAAAGTCAAGGGCATTTCTTTGGGCATATGGTTTAGCCCATTCAACAATTAGCTTTACGAAATTTAGACCTCTGAAATTTGGGTTTGTAGCGATACGATGAATATAAATTGCTTTATCTGTATTTTTCTCTTCCCAAATTTGTTCATCGCTATAGGTAGTTGCCCAGACACATGCAATTTCATTATCGATCATTAATTTCCATTGTCGATTTTCAGCAATTTCGGTTTCAACTAGCTTTCGTTCAAATTCTGGCCATACAACCACTGTTTTTTTGGCTTTTTGATAGGCGGAAGCTATACTGTATAATCTAAATATTTCATCGATATCTATGGACGTGCTATTCTCTATTTTCATTAATTTTACTGATGGTTATATTATTTATATTCCAAAACGATGTTGGTTGATGTTGCTTTAGTTTTAAATACAATTAGCTGATCCTTAAGTTTATGGTCGGTAGAACTCTCAATTACCCTACAGGTTTTATTGTCTTTTATTTTATCAAATACAATTTCAAGCTCCCATGTTGGATTTTCCTGTACTAGTTTAAGGTTTAATAGATCTTTTGTTTTATTGTAAAATATAGAAATAGAATTATCTGCTATTATAACATTTTCCAAGGATGCATTGTCCCATTCATCAGGCATTTGAAGTTTAATAAGTACTTTTCTTTTTGAAGCTTGCGGATGAATACCAAAAAATTGCTGTACAATTGGAATACCAAAACTATAGATATTCCAAGCTTGTGTAATCATGCCATAATCAGGAGAAACCTCATACATACTTCCAGGTAGCGCATAACTGAATGTCCGTGACATTTTTTTTAAATAGTTCAATGACTGATTTGGACGTCCATAATTATTTTCTGCTATTGCCTGAACACCAGTAGGAAGCGTCATTACAGCACCCGTATAAGAGAAAACTTTACTACCCTTAAAAGATCGATCATCAGAACCTGCCGATTCATCACGATCTATTCCTGTAACAAAAACGCCAAAAGGATTAACAAATTTCTCAGCTGTTTCCAATGCTCTTATACCTTTTTCATTGTCTGCAATATTCATTTCCATTGGCGTATTGACTACCCAATTATGGTGTAAAACAAACGGTCTAGTATCTTTTGATGGGTTTGTTTTAATAAATGCTTCTGTTTTCTTAAGTTCAGCAACAGCCCATGGTTTGTTTAAACTATCAGCTCTGATTACTGCATCATCAATCAATTTTAAAGCTTGTTCATCGGTACCAATAAAGTCGGCAAAGGAATTAAACTCATCAGACCAAAATTCAGTATTAATTTTATTTTTAAGAGTGTTTGCTATTTCTTTATAGGATAAAGCATCGCTATGCTCACCTAATTCTTCTGCCATTTTTGAAACATCATCAAATGCTCTTTGAGTGTAAGCAGCAACATCAATCATTTCGCTATCCATACCATGAATTTCCATCATCCCGAAACCATCGGGAAATAAATTTTTGTTGGAATCATTCTCGGCCATTAACCAAGCTAAACCTTTCCTTATGTTAGGATAGTATTTTTGTAAAAAACTAAGATCACCATTCCATTGATAGACTTCCCAGATTAAGGATGCAAATTGCGGCGTTTCGTTACTATTTCCTTTATTAAATACAACACCATTTGTTGATGTTTCATGTACAATTCTACCATTCCCATTAGTGACCGTAGACAAACTATCCAATAAATGAATAGTTTGATATACAGGTTCCGTTTGCCCAATCGCCATATACCCTTTCAAGGCATATTCGCTATCAACACCAAACCACCAAGGATAATCTGGAATACCAGCTGTGATTCCAGTTCCAATTTCAGGAACTGTTCTCACCAACCAATCTGAGTTATATTTTAACCACGCAAAGGTTTCTTGAATTCTCTTATCAGGTATATTTAGTTTTGATTGTGACGCGAGCTTTTCATAGCGAATTTTCTTCTTTTCAAAATCAGAATAAATATTTTTACTAATCGAAGTATAGCTGGCAACGGCATTTTCTTTAGAAGTATATGAACCTGCTAAAACAAAATTTAAAACTTTAGTTTCATTGGCTGATAAAGAAATATCGTAGGTTGTTGATGCGGAAACACCATTTCCTAGATAATTGGATTTTTTAGATGAGTACTCATTTGGCTTTTCATTTAAACCGAATACGGTATACCATGGGTTTAAACTATCTTTCACAACCCAAGCATTAATTTTTGTGTCAAAATTGGCTGTGTCAGCATAATTTATCATTTGTGTTTTTTCACCTAACCAAGTTGGTCTTAAATCAGTATTACCAGTAAATTGAAGTTTAAATACTTGATTTTCTGAACCATTATTTTTTATAATTAATTGTACCACTACTCCCTCTTTGTTATCCGGTACAAATTGCCATCTTTCTACTTCAATATTTTTATTTGCAAGAATAAATAAATGTTGATTGGCAAAAGGGTAATTAGTAAATTTTTTTGCTTTGGTCAATGGTATATTTTCATCATTCCAAATTAAATCGAATTGAAAACCATCCAATAATTTTATAGGGTGATTCCAAATTCCACCCATTTCTTTTTTTATATGCCAACCAATTTCAGGGAATGAACCGTCTTGATTTCCCACAATATAAACTCGATTTCCTGCTGTAACGAAAGGGGTGTTTAGATATTTTTCACTTCCTTCAATCTTAGGACTATGACGCAATAAAGCGTTGAAATCGGAAGCACCTTGTTTTTGACAAGCAGAAAACAAACATGTAAGTAATACTAGTTTAAAGAATAATTCCATACTGAAAAAATTGGTATAATTTATAAAATTGCTAGTCTAAAAATTACCCTATCACTTCTAATTTAGCAAAACGTAATAATAATTTCTTAACCCCAGCCGAATCAAATTGTATTTCAGCTTTTTTATCATTACCAGTACCTTCTAATTTTATAACTCTACCTCTACCAAAACGAGTATGATTAATTAAACTGCCTTCTGCTAAATTTGGATCAACTGTGTTAGTATTCCCAATAGGTTGTGCCAATTCAGGCTTTAGCTTACGTAGTTTTCGTAATTGATTTTCGTTAGGCTTTAATGTAGTTGGTGGTACACCACTGGTAGGTTTTATTTGGCGTAGTTTACTTTTATCAACATCACCAAATATGTCTGCATCTATTAAAGATTTGTAACGATAAGCAGACTTATCAATAGGTGTTAAGTTTTCTACATATTGTTCGTCTATCTCCTCTATAAACCTACTTGGTTCTGCATCAATTAATTTTCCCCAACGGTAGCGGTTTTGCGTATATGTTAAATAGGCTTGTTTTTCTGCACGGGTTAAGGCAACATAAAATAAGCGTCGTTCTTCCTCTAACTCGCTTCGGGTATTCATACTCATACCAGATGGAAATAAATCTTCCTCCATACCAACAATATACACATATGGAAATTCTAATCCCTTGGCTAAATGTATAGTCATTAATGCCACACGATCATCATCACCAGTATCATTGTCTAAATCGGTTGCCAGTGCTACATCTTCTAGAAATTCACTAATATTTCCTGTAGCTTCGTCAATCTCTTTTTGTCCTTCAACAAAATCTTTTATACCATTTAATAATTCCTCAATATTGTCCATTCGGGCAATACCTTCAGGTGTACCATCTTTTTTAAACTCCAGAAGAATCCCCGTCTTTTTTGAAACATGTTCGGCCAATGTAAATGCATCAGTAGTCTCATTCATGATTTGAAAACTTTTAATCATGTTAGTGAAATCTACCAGCTTATTTTTTGTACCCGAATTTATTTTTAAATTTATTTTATCTAAATTTTCAATTACTTCAAAAATAGAACGACCATAATGGTTAGCAGCTACTGTAAGCTTATCCAAAGTGCTCTGCCCTATTCCACGAGCGGGAAAATTAATTACTCTTTTAAGCGCCTCTTCGTCTTTTGTATTGATCACTAAACGCAAATAGGAAAGTACATCTTTTATCTCTTTACGCTGATAGAATGAAAGTCCACCATAAATACGATACGGAATATCACGTTTTCTAAGCGCATCTTCCATGGCTCTAGATTGTGAGTTGGTACGATATAAAATCGCAAAACTACCATTAGACATTTGGTTTTGCATTCGATTTTCAAAAATCGAGCCCGCTACAAATCTACCTTCTTCAGCATCGGTAGTACTACGGTGAACTTTTATAGGTGTTCCATCATCATTGTCCGTCCAAACAACCTTCTCTAACTGGTTTTTATTTTTTGCAATAATGGAATTGGCTGCATTTACAATATTCCGAGTAGATCTGTAATTCTGCTCCAGTCGATACATGACCACATTATCATAATCTTTCTGGAAATTTAGGATATTACTAATATTAGCACCACGGAATGAGTAGATACTCTGGGCATCATCACCTACGACACAAATATTTTGAAATTTATCCGATAACGCTTTTACAATCAGATATTGCGAGTGGTTGGTATCTTGATACTCATCTACCAATATGTACCGAAAACGATCTTGGTACTTGGCCAATACTTCAGGAAAACGATTTAATAACTCATTGGTTCTCAGCAAAAGATCATCAAAATCCATCGCTCCTGCCTTAAAACATCGATCTACATAATTTTGGTAAATATCTCCCATTCTAGGGCGTTTTGCCATGGCATCTGCCTCCTGTAAATCGGTATCGTTAAAATAGGCTCGAACGGTAATCAAACTGTTCTTGTATGAGGATATTCTATTTTGTACCTGCTTGTATTTATAAATATCTTTATCCAGCCCCATTTCCTTAATGATTGAGGCAATTAAACGTTGTGAATCTTGCGTGTCGTAAATGGTAAAATTGCTTGGGTAACCCAATTTATCACCATCATACCGTAGTAATCTTGCGAAAACGGAATGGAAAGTTCCCATCATCAAATTCTTTGCTTCCGTACTTCCTACAATGGCGGAAATACGACCTTTCATTTCGCGAGCAGCCTTATTCGTGAACGTAAGTGCTAGAATATTAAAGGCATCAACACCTTTACTCATTAAATATGCGATACGAAAAGTAAGCACCCTTGTTTTTCCAGAGCCTGCTCCAGCAATCACAATTAATGGCCCATCTTTATGTAATACAGGTGCTCGCTGAGCATCATTTAATTGATTTATATAATTTTCCAAACGTTTATTATTTGATTTCTATGGAAGCGTGAATTTAACCATTATTGATAGCATACTAAAGTGATGCTTTTATTAATTATGAACAATAGCTATGCATTAAATTCATTTTTGAATATATTTGAAAAGCATGTAGCACTAATATTGATTGATGATGCTTAATCTATTTTAAATGAAATGTATTTTTTTTTCACTTGTGCTTTCAATAGGCGCAATAAATTTTAGCTTTAGTCAAGAAAAAGTTTCAGGACCAATTATTAATGAATATGGCAAGGTTTTTAAGGTTGCTAATCCTGATTATAAGGTTGACACTTCTTTAGAATTTAAAGCGGTATTTGATATTGCTAATAGCCCAGATGAAGAAAAAAAATTAAATCCCTATATCGAAACTGGAGCTCGTTTTCTAAATATGCATGCACAAGTTGGTATTCCAAAAGATCAGCTTCATGTTGCTTTAGTTATACATGGTTCAGCAGCTAAAGATGTACTTACAGATACTGCATACGAAAAAAAGTATGGTGCCAAAAACCCGAATACAGAATTGATAAAAATACTTATTGACGTAGGTGTAAAAGTTATCTTATGTGGACAGTCGGCAAATTCTAGAGGAATACAAAAAGAAGAAATGATTAGGGGCGTACAACTTTCACTTTCTGCTATGACCGCTCTTATTCAATTACAAAATGAAGATTACAGACTAATTAAATTTTAATATATGAACAAAATACTACTTGGATTATTTTTACTAATGACTACCTTGATTTTTGGACAGAATTCAGGATTAGATAAAGCGTATGCTTCAGTTGAGCGTAAGGTAATTGATTGGCGAAGAGATTTTCATCAAAATCCAGAACTTTCCAATCGAGAATTTAAAACAGCTGAAAAAATAGCAAAACATTTAAGATCTTTAGGAATAGAAGTGCAAACAGGAGTCGGGAAAACTGGTGTTGTGGGTATTTTAAAAGGTAGTAATCCCGGTAAAGTTGTTGCACTCCGTGCTGATATTGATGCTTTACCTGTTACGGAGCGTAACGATTTACCCTATAAGTCTAATGTGACTTCAGAATTTTTAGGAGTAGAAACTGGAGTGATGCATGCCTGTGGTCATGATTCTCATATTGCAATTTTGATGGGGGTGGCTGAAGTTTTAGCAAAAAATAAGGACAAGATTAATGGTACCGTGAAATTTATTTTTCAACCAGCAGAAGAAGGACCGCCGCCGGGTGAAGAAGGAGGAGCAGCATTAATGATTAAGGAAGGTGTTCTGAAAAACCCAGATGTGGATGTCATTTTCGGATTGCATATTGATAGTGCTACTCCTGTCGGAACCATTTCGTATAAACCTGGAGGTATTATGGCTGCCGTAGAACGCTTTGTAGTTATTGTAAAGGGGAAACAGACCCATGGTTCACAACCTTGGGATGGTGTAGATCCAATCTATATTTCAGCAAAAATTATAGATGGGTATCAATCTATTATAAGTAGGGAATCTAATTTACTTATAGAACCTGCAGTAATTACTGTTGGAAAAATAACTGCAGGGGTACGATTTAATATTATACCTGAAAGTGCTGAAATGATTGGAACGGTACGTACACTAGATGCCGATATGAAAAAACTGATTATACGTCGCATGACAGAAATGACTAAAGACCTTGCTAACGCTTATGGTGGTTCGGCTACGATAGCATTTCAAAACAATACAGCCATTACTTATAATGATATAAAACTAACTGAACAAATGCTACCTACAATACAACATGTGGCTGGTGCAGATCATGTGAAACTTGTAAAAGCAACCACTGGAGGGGAAGATTTTAGCTTCTTTCAAGAAAAAGTACCAGGATTTTATTTCTTTTTAGGAGGTATGACCCCTGGAAATACAGCCTCTTTCCCGCATCATACTCCTGATTTTCAAATAGATGATAGTGGCTTGCAATTAGGAGTGAAAACATTAACAGAAATGAGTTTAGATTTTTTAAATAAGTAATTAGTTTTAACAATTAATAGATTAGTTTATAACTCATTAACAATCAAATTATTAAAATAAATGATTCACTTTTTATCCAGTATTTATTGGTGGATTTGGCCATTGCTGATATTAGCTATAATCGCATTAAGAGATATTTTTTTTCAACGCGCACATACAATTTCTCATAATTTTCCAATTGTAGGTCATATCAGGTATTGGTTAGAAAGTATTGGTCCAGAAATGCGTCAGTATTTTGTTTCTAATAACCGAGAAGAACTTCCTTTTAATCGTATAGAAAGAGGCTGGATCTACGCTTCTGCAAAAAAAGAAAATAACTACGAAGGTTTTGGTACAGATAGAGATATTTATGCACATCAGCATATTTTTGTCAAGAATCAGATGATGGCTTATGAACTACCTGAAAAACATCCAAATCAAATAGATCATAGTTTTGTTCCTTGTGCAAAAGTTATGGGTGCATACAATAAACGAAGAAAACCATACAGACCCGCATCAGTAATTAATGTCTCTGCTATGAGTTTTGGTTCGCTTTCTGCAGCAGCTGTTGAATCTTTAAACAAGGGGGTTTCTAAATCTGATGCCTATCATAATACGGGAGAAGGCGGACTTTCTCCTTATCACAAACAAGGTGGTGATGTTGTTTTTCACTTTGGGACCGGTTATTTTGGTGTTCGTAGTGATGAAGGCAGTTTATCGATGGAGAAATTAAAAAAATTGGTAAGAGATAATCCATGTATTAAAGCTATAGAAATAAAATTATCACAAGGAGCAAAACCAGGTAAGGGAGGTGTTTTACCAGGCGCTAAAATTACGGCAGAATTAGCAGAGATTAGAGGTGTTGAAATTGGGAAAGATGTATTGTCACCCGCAACTCATAAAGCTTTTAAAACCATTCCGGAGTTAATGCAACTAATAGAAAATATTGCTGAAGAAACAGGACTTCCCGTAGGTATAAAAGGAGCTATTGGAAAATTAGATCAATGGGAGCAATTAGCTGATTTAATGCTAAAAACAGGAAAAGGACCAGATTTTATTACTGTAGATGGCGGTGAAGGTGGTACTGGCGCTGCGCCACCAAGTTTTGCAGACCACGTATCATTACCTTGGGTTTATGGATTTTCTAGTTTGTATCGCGTTTTTTTAAGTAGAGAATTAACCGATAGAATTGTATTTATAGGAAGTGGAAAATTAGGATTTCCAGCCAAAGCGGCTATGGCGTTTGCTATGGGAGCGGATTGTATAAATGTAGCTCGAGAAGCCATGATGAGTATAGGTTGTATTCAGGCACAGATTTGTCATACCAATCGCTGTCCTTCAGGGATTGCAACGCAAAGTAAGTGGTTGCAAAATGGAATTAATGTTCCTTTGAAATCTGATCGATTGGCACAATATTTTAAATCGTTTCGAAAAGAGTTTTTGGAGATTACCCATGCCGCAGGTTATGAGCATCCATGTCAGTTTCATATGGAAGACATACAAGTGAATGTAGATGATACCGATTTAAATAGAGATTTACGATCCACCTATAAATACCAAAAAACGCCAGTACCTTTTAATGGAGTACAAGAATTACACGATTGTATCTATTTAGGTGGCAAAGTAACACTAGCAAATAAATAATAGTTAATTTTAAACTTTATATAATTCCCCGATACAATGATTAAAAACTTTACCTTATTATCCATTTTAGTACTTAGTTTAACTTGTGTGCAAGCACAGAAAAAGAGTGATTTACTTTTAGAAATAGAAAATTTAAAAACTAAGATTTTTGAAACCGAAAATGAATTAGCCATTTCAAGAAAAAAAGAAGTCGTAAGCAAAACAGAAGCAGAATCGTATAAGGCGCAAGCCGATGAATTGTTAGAAACCAATGCATCATTAATGCAAAACATCAATAGTTTTACAAAAGCTTCTATCGAAAAATCAGAGAATATTGGTAAAACCTTAGAAAGCTTGCGAGAAAAAGAAGCACAGTTAAAAATGATTTCCGATCGCTTCAGCAGTCATGATTCTATTGCTTTATTGGTGCTCACCAATTTAAAAAAATCATTAGGAGAAAATAGCAACATTAATGTTGCCAGCGGTGCTGTTATTGTTTCTTTAAATGAAGCTACTCGCACTGGTTTAGTTTCTAAAGATGCTACAGAAAAAGCCACTGCGGATACATTTTTACAAAAAATAGCAGCTGTGGTAAATGCAAATAAAGATGCAAATGTTGTTGTGGAAGGGTTATCAAATACAGGCGAACTAGATGTTGCATTGAATCAAGCAACCGCCATTGCCAATACGCTCCTAAAAATATATGGAGTTGATAGTACTCGAATGATGGCTACGGCAAAAGATGGTGGTTTTACCGAAGGAATTAACATTAAAATACTACCGAGATTTGATGCCTTTTATTTTGCATTACGAGAGCAGGTAAAAGCAGCGAATAAATAGTAGTTTAGAGTAAATGTTGATTCATAACTATATTCATCTTGTGACGATTTGTAGAAATTATTTCGGAAAATTTTGATCCTCCGACTACCATTCATAGATCCAAATCAAAAAAGGATTTAATTGATCAAAAAATGGAATACTAGTATAGATTGAAAGAAGAATTAAAAGATCATTTAAAGGAGTAGAAACACCTTGCCAATAAAAAAATACTTATAATTATTGATTTTAAAGCAAATGTGATGGCAGAATTTTGGAAACAAGCCTTCGCAGCAATTTTGGCAAATAAAATGTGAAAAATAAAATGCTAGAGGTGTACAAAAGCTTAAAGCAAGTTGTAGTATAGTAAATTCAGATGATTGGACTCAAATTAAACTGTTACTATTAGAAATGTGGTACATAAAAAATAATCACAAGAATAGAGATGAACATAGGTTGCTGACAAATACTGAGGTTTTAGTTTGTATGGTACTACTTAAAATGAAAACAAACCAGTCATATTGGTGAACAGATATAAAGTTTTAGCTACATTCGCGCGAAATAGGTAAATAGTATTCACAATTATGGAACAACAAGAATTTTTAGAGAAAAATGTATTTGCTGATTTAAAAAATTTGAATGAGAATTTTGAAGAAAATCCTATTCATTATTTTTCTGAATCAGATTTTGATGCCGTATTGCAAAAAGTAGAATATTTTGGAATTGGTATTTATACAATTGAAGCTTTTTTAGATGGTAAATCTTACGGTGTTTCTGATCATGAAGCGCATCACAAAAAGGCAACCGATTCTAAATGGTATAAAAAGGCATTTCTTAACTTTAAGCATGGCGAATCTGGTATGTTATATTCAGCTACCTACAAAGTTTCGAACAAACTTTTAGCTAGATAATTTTCAAGTAAATACTTTTTTAAATAATACTTCGTTTTAAAATCATTAACCAAATTAAACCAATTTTATAATGAAAGGAGATCAAATTCTACAACTTTTCGCTTTTTTATTACCATCTGTTGTAACAGGCGTAGTTGCTTTTTATTTTTTTAGATTACACACTAAAAATGAAGATGGTCGAAGAAGGTATTTATTGCAAAAAGATACTCAAAAACAAACCTTACCTATTCGCTTACAGGCATACGAACGTATGGCATTGTTTTTAGAACGTATTGCAATACCTAGTCTAGTCGTTAGAGTAGCTCCAAAATCATCGAATAAAAATGATTATGAAGCATTGTTAATACAAAGTATAGAAACAGAATTTGAGCATAACCTTTCGCAACAAATTTATTTAACAGATGATTGTTGGAATATCATAAAAGCGGCCAAAAGCGCTACCATACAATCTATTCGCAAAGCTTCAATGAGCGATTCTGAGAATGCTGATAAATTAAGAGAAGATGTTTTGAGTGATACCATGGATAAAGCATCACCATCTGCAACAGCTTTGGCCTATGTAAAAAAAGAAATCAGTGATTTGTGGTAGGCTACTACAAATTACTCTTTTTTGAATTTTTCTTCCGCGTAACTAAACCCTTGCAGCCACCATTCATGCATCAATTTTTTATTGAAAACCAAAGAATTTTCGGTAAGCTTTGTAGGTGTGTAATATAAATTAAGTTTTACATTATTATGTTTTGCAGCTAAAACCCCTTCAGAAACATCATGATATTCTATTTGGTCTAATACAAAACCATATATGCTCAACATAAGCGAAAATGGATTTTTCCCTAATACTTTACTTTGATTTAAGTTTTCAGACTCCAAGATAATAGCATCAATTTCTGTTGCTCCACGACGAATTGCTTCACGAATGGGAACAACACAGCCTAAGCCACCATCACCATATTCAAATCCGTTTTTTTTAACTAATGACATAAACGGAATATAGTTGCAGGAAATCCAAATCCAATCACAAAATTCGTCGTAATTAAATTCGTCTAATGCCTTATACTCCACTCTATTTTGAGACAAATTTGATACGGTAACAACAACTTTTTTATTTGATTTTTTTATAAGTTCAAATTCTTCAGGAGAAAAATTCTTTTTTATCGTTTTGCGTAATGCACCACTTTCTCCAAAAGTCCGTTTTCTTTTTAAAAACTGTAAAAAAGTGGTGAAATAATTAATGGTTACGAATTCTCGTCCATCTTTCTTTTTAACCACAAACGGATTCAGACTAAAAATAGAAAGCTGATTTACATTGGTATAGATGTCGTAAAGTTTACCCACATTATTGAGAGATAACTGAGGAATTAAAAGACTTCCTGTTGAAGTCCCTAAAAAAAGATCATACTCTTTTTTTTCTATTTCCATTAAATATTGCGCAACGCCACCTGCAAAAGCACCTTTACTGCCACCACCACTAATTACTAATGCCTTCAAGTCATATTCTTTTAAGGGTTTATTAAGGTTCTATTTCGCTACTTTCTGTACTTTTAAATTTAGCATAATTGAACCCACTTTGCCACCAAGCTGTCATTTTTTCTTTGTCAAAAATAAGTGAATTTGTAGTCAAAACGGTAGGCGTATAATAAAAGTTTATAATTACCTCATTATGGTTGGCAACAAATTTTCCAATTCGGATATTTTGATGCTCAATGCGGTCTAGCATAAATGCAAACATATTCGTCAACAAAGAAAATACATTTTTCGAAGGCATTCTATTGATATGTGTGATTTCCGTTTGTAAAATAACAGCATCTATGATTGTTGCGCCTCTTTTAATAGCTTCTTCAATTGGCACCATACTTCCTAACCCACCATCAGCATATTCACAACCATCTTTTTTAACTAAGGTCATAAATGGGGTGTAATTACAAGAAATCCATATCCATTCACAGAATTCTTCGTATGAAAAATCATTTATTGACTTGTATTCCACTTGATTTAATGATAGGTTTGATACGGTAACCACAATGTCTTTAGGTCCGTGTTTCAGTATTTCAAACTCTTCTTTTGTTACCGTGTTTTTAATCAATTTTAATAAATTAAAACTTTCTCCAAAGGTTTTACTACCTCTGAAAAAATTCTTAAGTACATTAAAATGATGAATTCCTATAGTCTCTATTCCATGTTTTTTATGAGAAACAAATGGGCAATTACTAAAAATATCATCCTGGCTAACAGAAGTATATACTTCTTTAATTTTTTCAATTTTCTGAAGTGCTAAATGTGAAATTAAAAGACTCCCTGTAGAGGTGCCAATAAGCATATCATACTTATGCTGCTCCTCTTCCATTAGATATTGGGCAACGCCACCTGCAAAAGCACCTTTACTACCACCTCCTGATATTACTAAAGCTCTCATTTTAAACCTAATTTACTTGAAATATAACGTTTTTCATCTTGGTTTAGCATGGGTACTAATGCCGTAATTCTGTTTTTATAATCTTCATCCTTCAACAATTCATCCAATAAGGAACGTGCAAATTTTTTAAACTGCCAACTATGGTGAACAGCTGCATTTGCTAGATCTTTCAAATTAACATCAGTTAAACCTAAGGTTTGAAATAAATATTGAAAGGCAGTTTGCCGCGTTTCCATACTAAAATCTGGACTTGTATAACTTCCCAATTCATCAAAATACTCTTTTGTTTTTAAGTTATTATAATCTTGTGTTACAAGGGCAAGGGTTAGCCAAAGTAAGCGTATGTTTTTATCAGGCAAACCAACAATATCTTGGGTTTGATCTAAATATTGTTTTCTGTCTGCTGGAAAATTAAACCATAATTTATACAATACATTTTCTAATGTGACATAGCTTTTGTCATTTAACAGGGATTCATATTCCCTTTTTAGACTTTGGGTTATTTTTCTTTTGGATAGGACTACTGCTTGTCGTATTTCGATATCAGTGGATAAAAAAACCTTTTTTATAAAGTCTTCTGAAAGTATCTCGGCATACTCCAATATAATTTTCTTTTTCAAAGCTATGGAGCTGGAATTTTGGAAATATCTCACTATAGTAGCTATTTTATCATTTGGAGTAAGCGTATTTTTTAATTCATTTTGAAGTTTTACATAACTTGCTATACTCTCAGAATTATTCTTTAGGTATGTTTCAACTTCTTTATATGGAAATGTGGTGTCATTAAGCCAGATTGACTCAAAAGTTAATAAATTTTTGCCACTGACCCTTTCCATTTCTGACAAGAAATCACGGATCGTTACATTTTTAAACTGATACTTTTCCACATATGCTTTAATACCCTTTTTGAAAGAAGCTTCTCCTAGTTCATTTTTTAAGAACACTAACGCCCAAGCTCCTTTTTCATAAAAAGTAAGGCTACTTGCGTTATCCTTGGAAAGCGCCTCCCCTTTCCCTTCCAATGACATTGTATTTAAGCTTTGTGCAGCATTATACAATTTCCAATAATAATAATCATCTCCAAAAATGGCTTGCTCTGCTAATAAAGCATAATAGGTAGCAAAACCTTCTTGTAACCAATGGTGATTACCATCTACCTCAGTAACTAGATCACCAAACCATTGATGTGCCAGCTCATGTGCGTTGACATTTACATAATTTTTATCTATAAAAGCAGTACTATCTATTACATAGGCATCAGAGAATATGGTGGCACTAGTATTTTCCATTCCGGCATATAAAAAGTCTTTAACCGGAATTTGTTTGTAATCTTGCCAAGGATAAGGAACTCCGATTTTATCTTCTAAAAAATTAAAAATTTCTTTTGAATAGCGATAGGTAGGCTCCACTTTTAAACTGTCTTGTGGATAATAATACTGTTCTAGAAGGATTCCACTTTTACTATATAGCGTTTTTTTACTATAATTACCAACTGCAAAAGCCAGTAAATAACTACTCATGGGTTTTTGCATATCAAAAGACCAAGTAACTTTATTACGATCCCGATTTTGTTTGCCGATTAATTGTCCATTAGCAATTACAGTGTATTTATCATCGAAAGTAATATTCATGTCAAATTCTACCTTCTCATTCATATCGTCAAAACTAGGTAGCCAATAACTCGTGTATTTACCTTGCCCTTGCGTCCAAACTTGATTTTGTAGAGTCGAAGGTTGGTTCATATGAGTTGTGGAAGTATCCCATCCTACAAAATAAACTGTCTGCTTAGGTTTTGCTATATACGCTAGGGTTAGTATATACGTTTTACCTTTTTTAAACTTTTTTTTGACAGTTATATATTGACCATCATTTGAAAATTCCACTTTTTTATGATTGATGTGTACTGATGAAAAATTGAATTCTTTTGCATCTAAAAAAATAGAGTCAACAGCATTTAAAACATCAAATTTGTAATCGACTATTCCTTTGATTTGTCTTTCTTTCGGAGAGATATCTATTGAAATAGTTGCTTCAGTAAAATCTACTTTGTCTTGAATTTGACCATGTATTGTGGCATTTAAAAAACTAAAAAGAAGTAATAATCTATAGTGCATATTCGGGTAATTCTCAAAATCAATACCAAAATAAGCAATTTGGTTTTTGTTCCTTTGTATGTAACAACTATTTTAGTCTCATGAATGCAAATTATTTACAAACTCCGATTGCCTATTTAAAAGGTGTTGGCCCGAATAGAGCTGATTCTTTGCAAACGGAACTAGGCATTCAGACCTATCAAGACCTCATAAATTTATTTCCAAACAGGTATATAGACAAAACACAGTATTATAAAATTAATCAATTACAACGTAATTCTGCCGATGTTCAGGTAATCGGGAAAATTATAAATATTAAAACTGTTGAGCAAAAAAAAGGAAAAAGATTAGTTGCCACTTTTCTTGATGAAACGGGACAGATGGAGTTGGTTTGGTTTCGTGGTCAAAAATGGATTAGAGAAAATTTAAAGCTTAATACCCCATATGTAATCTTTGGTAAGACTAATTATTACAATGGTAACTTTTCTATGCCACATCCAGAAATGGAGCTTTTTTCAGAGCATGAGCAGGGAATAAAAATAGTAATGCAACCCATATACCCATCTACAGAAAAATTAAGTAATAAAGGCATTACGAATCGTGTTATTAGTAAATTAATTCTACAGCTATTTACGGATTTAAAAGGGCAATTTACGGAAGCGTTATCACCAAAAATTATCAATGAGTTGAATTTGATTTCTAAAAGTGCTGCGATGTTTGCTATTCATTTTCCAAAGAATCAAGAACTCTTAACCAAAGCACAGTTTAGATTAAAATTTGAGGAGCTTTTTTATATATCCTTACAATTGATTGCTAAAAATATGCTGCATAAACAGCGTATTAAAGGGTATGCTTTTGATAAAGTAGGTACGCTTTTCAATGAATTTTATAGCAATCACCTTCCTTTTGAATTGACGAATGCACAAAAGCGGGTACTTAAAGAAATTAGAGCGGATCTTGGGAGTAATGCTCAAATGAATCGGTTATTACAAGGTGATGTTGGGTCTGGAAAAACAATTGTAGCTTTAATGACGATGTTATTGGCTATAGATAATGGTTTTCAAGCCTGTTTAATGGCACCGACAGAAATATTAGCAAATCAACATTTTATAGGTATTCAAGAACTTTTAGGAGCTATTGGAATCAACATTGCTTTATTAACAGGCTCCGTAAAAAAATCAGCTCGAAAAATAATACATGAACAATTAGAAAGTGGAGAGCTACATATATTAATTGGTACGCATGCTTTATTGGAAGATAAAGTGAAATATAAAAATCTAGGATTGGCAATTGTAGATGAACAGCATAGATTTGGTGTGGCACAACGTTCTAAATTATGGCATAAAAATAATATACCTCCCCACGTTTTGGTGATGACCGCTACTCCAATCCCACGAACATTAGCGATGAGTTTATACGGGGATTTAGATATTTCTGTGATTGACGAATTACCCCCTGGAAGAAAACCTATTAAAACTGTGCATCGTTATGATGCTAATCGTTTAAAAGTTTTTCATTTTATTCGTGAAGAAATTAAAAAAGGAAGGCAGATATATGTTGTATATCCATTAATTCAAGAATCTGAAGCATTGGATTATAAAGATTTAATGGATGGTTATGAAAGTATAGCAAGAGACTTTCCCCTACCCGATTATCAAATATCTATTGTTCATGGACAAATGAAACCTGTTGATAAAGAATACGAAATGCAACGCTTTGTTAAAGGTGAAACTCAAATAATGGTAGCAACAACGGTTATTGAAGTTGGTGTAAATGTGCCTAATGCATCGGTTATGATTATAGAAAGTGCAGAACGTTTTGGTTTATCACAATTACACCAGCTGCGTGGACGTGTAGGTCGTGGTGCTGATCAGAGTTTTTGTATACTAATGACAAGTTTTAAATTATCTTCTGAAGCTAAAACACGACTGGAAACCATGGTCCGAACCAACGACGGTTTTGAAATAGCAGAAGTAGATCTTAAACTTCGTGGGCCTGGTGATTTAATGGGAACGCAACAAAGCGGAATGCTGAATTTGAAAATAGCAGATATTGTAAAGGATAATGATATTCTAAAAACCGCTCGCCACTATGCATTACAGGTTTTAAAAGAAGATCCTACGCTTGCAAAACAAGAAAATGCAGCGATTAATTATACCTACGCACAACTTGTAAAACACAAGAACATTTGGAAATATATTAGTTAAATCTTCTATGATCATTAATAAATAGTAAATTACGTTTCATCTTTTCCCGTATTAGCCACAATAAGTCATCCATTGAACACTCTTTTCGGTGTGCTAAATCTTACTTTATAATTACCTTTCTTTATCTGTTAATTGGTATAGTTGAAAAACCTGAGACAGAAATAAATAGCCAATTATTTAATGGAGTATAGTCCTATTTTTAGGTATAAATAATAACATAAATTTAGGTTGAACATCGTAATTACAACAACTAGTAGCTTGTTAAAATCGGTATACATTTAGTAAATTTGTAGTTACTCGTATAAAGAGAAAAAATTAAAGTTTTATCAAAAGAAAAATGAAAAAGACATTATTCGACAAAGTATGGGATTCGCATGTAGTGAAACATGTAGACGATGGTCCTGATGTATTGTTTATAGACCGACATTTAGTACACGAGGTTACTAGTCCAGTTGCATTTTTAGGAATTAAAAATAGAGGGATTACAGTATTGCATCCTGAGCGAACATTTGCAACTGCCGATCATAATACTCCTACAATTAATCAACATTTGCCTGTTGCAGATCCTCTTTCTGCTAATCAATTAAAAGCATTGGAAGAAAATGCCAAACAATATGGTATTAGCCATTGGGGATTAGGACATCAAAAGAATGGAATTGTACATGTTGTGGGCCCTGAATATGGTATTACACAACCAGGAGCTACTATTGTTTGTGGTGATTCGCATACTTCTACCCATGGTGCTTTTGGAGCTATTGCTTTTGGTATTGGTACTTCTGAAGTAGAAATGGTATTGGCTACACAATGTATTATGCAGCCTAAGCCAAAAAAAATGCGTATTAATGTAAGTGGTAGTCTTAGTTTTGGTGTTACACCAAAAGATGTTGCCTTGTATATAATTTCTAGATTAACAACCTCTGGTGCTACAGGATATTTTGTAGAATATGCAGGGGATGTTTTTGAAAACATGTCAATGGAAGGTCGTATGACCGTTTGTAACCTAAGTATTGAAATGGGTGCTCGCGGTGGTATGATTGCTCCAGATGAAAAAACATTTGAATATATAAAAGGTCGTGAGTTTACACCAGCTGGTGCGGCTTGGGATAAAGCTATGAAGTATTGGGAAACATTACATACCGATGCGGATGCAGAGTTTGATAAAGAAATTTATTTTGATGCTGCTGATATAGAACCAATGATTACTTATGGTACCAACCCAGGAATGGGAATGGGCATATCTAAAAGTATTCCTAAAGCTGAACAAGTTGAAGGTGGCGTGAGTACGTATAAAAAATCATTGGGTTACATGTCATTCAATGAAGGTGAAGATATGATTGGCAAACCAATTGATTTTGTTTTTATTGGAAGTTGTACCAATGGTCGTATAGAAGATTTTAGAGCTTTTACCTCAATCATCAAAGGTCGTCAAAAAGCTCCAAATGTTACAGCATGGTTAGTTCCTGGATCTCACCAAGTTGAAGCTGCTATTAAAGCAGAAGGCCTATTAGATATTATTCATAAAGCTGGTTTTGAACTTAGAGAACCTGGTTGTTCTGCTTGTTTAGCTATGAATGATGATAAAGTGCCTGCGGGTAAATTAGCTGTTAGTACATCAAATAGAAACTTTGAAGGTCGCCAAGGGCCTGGATCAAGAACATTATTAGCTTCTCCATTAGTTGCAGCAGCTGCAGCAGTTACAGGAAAAGTTACGGATCCAAGGGAATTGATGGAAAAATTAGTTGCTAGTTCATAGTTGTCTGTTGTTAGTTTTACAACACATATACTAAACAACATTCAATCAATAACTATCAACAAACAACAAACAACAAAATAAAATGGCTTACGATAAATTCGAAATATTAACAAGTACTGCTGTGCCACTAGCGATAGAAAATGTGGATACTGATCAAATTATACCAGCCCGTTTTTTAAAAGCGACTGAACGTAAAGGTTTTGGTGATAATCTTTTTAGAGATTGGCGCTATAATACTGATGATTCTCCTAAAAAGGATTTTGTTTTAAATGATGCTACCTATTCTGGAAAAATTCTGGTTGGAGGTCGTAATTTTGGCTCAGGATCTTCAAGAGAACATGCTGCATGGGCAGTTTATGATTATGGATTCCGTTGTGTGATCTCTAGTTTTTTTGCTGACATTTTTAAAGGAAATTGTTTGAATATTGGGGTATTGCCGGTACAAGTAAGTGCCGATTTTGCGAACAAAATATTTTCTGAAATAGCTAAAAATCCAAATACAGAGATTGAAGTAAATCTACCAAACCAAACGGTCACCTTATTGGCTACAGGTGAAAAAGAAACTTTTGATATCAATGGATATAAAAAAGATAACATGCTTAATGGCTTTGATGATATTGACTACTTAGTTAATGTACAAGAAGAAATCGCTGAATTTGCGAAGAACACACCTTTATAGAAAATAAAATTTCTATTGGAGAGATAGAAATACGCGCAGTAGCGCTTAATAGAGAATGAAGAAAAGAAAGATTGAAATAATGGATACAACACTCCGTGATGGTGAACAAACCTCCGGAGTGTCGTTTTCAGTTTCAGAAAAACTTAAGCTAGCTAAATTATTACTTGAAGAGCTAAAAGTAGATCGTATTGAGGTGGCATCTGCAAGAGTTTCTGATGGAGAGTTTTTAGCTGTACAGCAAATAACCGCATGGGCAAAAGAAGAAGGCTTTTTAGATAAAGTTGAAGTTCTATCTTTTGTAGATAAAGGTATTTCGATTGATTGGATGTTAGATTCTGGAGCTAAAGTTCAAAATTTATTAACTAAAGGTTCTTTAAATCATTTAACGCATCAATTAAAAAAGACACCAGAAGAACATTTTGCTGAAATTGCTGCGGTAATTAATTTAGCGCAAAAAAAAGAAATAGCAACCAATGTCTATCTAGAGGATTGGAGCAACGGAATGCGTAACTCACAAGATTATGTATATCTGTTTTTAGATTTTTTAGCAACTCAGCCTATTAAAAGAGTGTTATTGCCAGACACTTTAGGAGTACTTACACCTAAAGAAACATACAGTTTTATAGCAGCTATTGTTAAAAAATATCCTAATTTACATTTTGATTTTCATGGTCATAATGATTATGATTTAAGTGTAGCCAATGTAATGGAAGCACTAAAAGCTGGTTGTCATGGTTTACATTTAACGGTAAACGGAATGGGTGAACGTGCAGGTAATGCACCTTTAGCAAGCGTTGTTGCTGTAATCAATGATTTTCTGCCAGAAATTGAAACAAATGTAAGTGAGTCGTCGCTTTATAAAGTAAGTAAATTAGTTTCTGCTTTTACTGGCTTTGGAATACCAGCTAACAAACCAATTGTAGGAGCTAATGTGTTTACACAAACAGCCGGAATACATGCTGATGGCGATAATAAAAATAACTTATACTTTAATGATTTATTACCTGAACGATTTGGTCGTAAAAGACAATATGCCTTAGGGAAAACATCAGGGAAAGCAAACATCCAAAAGAATTTGCAAGAATTGGGACTTACCCTAAATGACGAAGAATTAAAAAAGGTTACACAGCGTATTATTGAATTAGGTGATAAGAAGGAAAGGGTTACCAAAGAAGATCTACCCTATATTATTTCGGATGTTTTGGATAGTGAAGGCATTCAAAATAAGGTAATTATCAAATCATATTTGTTATCACATTCTAAAGGATTACAACCTTCTGCAGCTGTTGCTGTTGAAATTGAGGGAACACTATTTGAAGAACATGCACAAGGTGATGGGCAGTTTGATGCTTTTATGAATGCTTTAAAAAATGTTTATAAATCAAAAAAAATTAGTTTACCTAAACTTATAGATTACGCCGTTAGAATACCACCTGGAAGTAGTTCTGATGCTTTATGTGAAACAATAATTACATGGGATAATAATGAAAAAGAATTTGTTACTCGTGGTTTAGATTCTGATCAAACAGTTTCAGCTATTAAAGCAACAGAAAAAATGCTGAACATCATTTAAAGGAGTATAAATAATATATTAGAATTTTAATAGAATATAAATTATAGCTTAAAGCATATAGCTTTGAGCGCAAAGCAAATAAAAAATGAAATTAAATATTGCCCTTTTAGCAGGAGATGGAATTGGTCCTGAAGTTATTGATCAAGCGGTTAAAGTGTCTAATGCAATAGCCCAAAAGTTTAATCATGAAATAAACTGGACACCTGCTTTAACTGGTGCTGCTGCAATTGATGATTGTGGAGAACCTTATCCAGATAGTACTCACGATATTTGTGTTGCTGCCGATGCTGTTCTTTTTGGAGCAATAGGACATCCAAGATTTGATAATGATCCTTCTGCAAAGGTACGACCTGAACAAGGTCTATTAAAAATGCGCCAGAAACTAGGCTTGTTTGCCAATGTACGACCTACATTTACTTTCCCATCTTTAATTGATAAATCACCTTTAAAAAGAGAACGTATTGAAGGAACAGATTTAGTTTTCTTAAGAGAATTAACTGGAGGAATCTATTTTGGAGAAAGAGGTCGTAAAGATAATGGTAATACAGCCTTTGATACTTGTACCTATACACGTGCAGAAGTACAACGTTTAGCAAAAAAAGGGTTTGAATTGGCGATGACACGTTCAAAAAAACTATGCTGTGTTGATAAAGCGAACGTTTTAGAAACTTCTAGATTATGGAGAGAAACAGTACAGGCAATGGAAAAAGAGTACCCAGAAGTTAACGTTTCTTATGAATTTGTAGATGCGGTTGCCATGCGATTAGTGCAATGGCCAAACTCTTATGATGTGTTGATTACAGAAAACCTATTTGGAGATATTTTAACAGATGAAGCATCTGTAATTTCTGGTTCTATGGGTTTAATGCCTTCGGCTTCTGTTGGTGAAAAAACAAGGTTATATGAACCAATTCATGGTTCTTACCCTCAAGCGGCAGGAAAAGATATTGCCAACCCTTTGGCTACTATTTTATCTGCAGCAATGCTATTTGAGGATTTTAATTTAACAGAAGAAGCAAAAGCAATTAGAGCTGTTGTCAACAAATCTTTAGAAATAGGTTTTGTTACTGAAGATTTAGCTGATGGCGGAAAAGCTTATAAAACAAGTGAAGTTGGTGATTGGCTAGCTAAAAATATATTATAATATTTTATTGTTAATTCAGATAAAAAAGCCCTTGAATGTTAATATTCATGGGCTTTTTCCATTTGGAGATTTGGGGCATTTATTTAAAAGCTAAGCGCCTTATTCCTGTTTTAATTGTATTTCTTTTTCTGTTTATTATAATGCCTAGGGCAATTAGAATTCCTGCACCAGCTAATGCAGCGCCTACATAACTTGCAGAAGTAATTTCATAGCCCATAGCAATAGGTAGGCCTGCTAAATAAGCCCCAGATGCATTGCCCATATTAAAGGCACTTTGATTCATGGAAGATCCCAGCATCTCTGAACCTTTAGAAGCGTTGATAATCGCCATCTGTATAGGTGTAGCTACCGTAAATGAAATCATCCCAATAATAAAAGTAAGTACTAAAATTGCGATCGGATTTCCTGCAATTACTGTATTTACGAGTAAGGCTATCACCATCATTGCTAGACTTATAACTATGGCTTTCATAGGTGTTAATTTCTCAGCCATTTTTGCACCAAGAAAATTCCCAACAACCATCCCTAAACCAGCTAAAATCATAGCATAACCTACCATACTTTCGGGGTAACCAGAAATATTGGTGATTAATGGTGCTATATAGCTATACCAAGCAAAGAAACCTCCAGTACCAACTGTAGTTAATAATATTAATACCCATAGTTCTACTCTTTTAAAAACTTGTAGATCTTTTTTTAATCCTTTATGAGACGATTTATCAAACGAAGGCATCCAAAAATATACACTCAACATTGCCAAAATACCTACTACGCCGACTAATAAAAAAGAGATATTCCAGCTAAAGTGATGTCCAAAATAAGTACCTAATGGCACTCCAATAACATTAGCTATTGTAAGACCCGCGAACATCGTTGCAATCGCTTGAGCTGATTTCCCTGGTGCGGCTAATTTTCCTGCTACTACAGCACCTATTCCAAAGAAAGCACCGTGAGGAAGTCCAGATAAAAATCTAAAAATCAGTAAGCTGTTATAATTATCTGCAAATGCAGAAAGTGTATTAAATATTGTAAACCAAACCATTAATGCAAGGAGCACCTTATGTGCAGGCCACTTACCACCAATACTGGTTAATACAGGAGCTCCAACTACAACTCCTAAGGCATATGCCGCTATAAAATGCCCTGCTTCAGGAATAGTAATTTGTAAAGCAGTTGCAACATCAGGTAATATACCCATGATAACGAACTCTGTCATTCCTATACCAAAGCCACCGATCGCTAAAGCAATTAGTGCTTTTCTATGTGTCTTTTTTATATTCATTAACTATAGTTTAATAATTGCCCTCTTAATTAGATGGGCAATATGATTTATCTTAAATTAAATGACAAATTTAGACAGAGTATTTTGATATTTTCTATGTATTCTTAACCTATTTGTGTTTATTTAAACCTTCTTGTTTTTTTGGTACCTATTCAAGATGGTGTTAATTATATGCTATGAGATACCATTAAATCATGTAGTCCATGGTTAATGTTCGTTTTAAACACTGTTCTTTATATTGAAATACTAAATAGCAATAAATAACGTTAGTACAATGTAGTATTTTTCTTACTCAATATTTCAAGTTAAGTATCACATAATCTTTTTAAGTATGGCTAATGTAGAAAGTTTAAAAGGAATTAAAATACTTGTCGCAGAGGACAATGAAATCAATGCAATGATCATTAGTAAGTATTTTATAAAATGGGAAGTTGATTTTGATATTGCCCCAAATGGAGAAAAGGCCATAGAATTTGCGAAAAACAAATGCTACGACCTTATCTTATCGGATATTCATATGCCTGTTCTCAACGGTTATGATGCTACAAAGGCAATAAGAAAAAATAAAGATTCTTTAAATAAGGATATTCCTATCTACGCTTTATCTGGATCAATTGACATAGAGGTAAAAGATGAAATTGAGCAATCTGGTATGAACGGACTCATATATAAACCTTATCGACCAGATGAACTCTATAACACTATTTTACAAATACTCCATACTGCACAAACAATACACTTATAATATATAATCCGTACTCACAAAATTAGAGAGTTTTGCATCTAACAATTGCCCAATAATTTCAGTATTTAAATCATTATCCTTAAAGGCTACAAATGTTCTAATAGAGAAAGACCGCAGAGCATCATGCACACTTAATGTTGCTTGCGCAGAATCTTTTCTTCCTGTAAACGGGTACACATCTGGGCCACGCTGACAAGAGCTATTTAAATTAACGCGACATACTAAGTTTACCAAGGTGTCTATTAATGGTGCTAAGGCATACACATCTTTACCAAATAGACTTACCTGTTGCCCATAATTAGATTCTGCCATATCATCTAAAGGCTCTTCAATATCTTTGAAAGAAACTACTGGAATAATTGGACCAAATTGTTCTTCCTTATACACACGCATATCCTTTGATACAGGATATAAAACTGCTGGCCAGATATAATTATCCGAGTGTTGTCCCCCTTTTTTATTTAATATTTTTGCACCTTTTTCTTTAGCATCATCTATGAGCTCTTGAATATAGGCTGGTTTATCTGCTTCGGGTAATGGTGTAAGTTTCGCCCCGTCATCCCAAGGATTTCCAAATTTTAGTTCGTCAACTCTTTTAGAAAACCGTTTGTTAAACTCATCTACAATATCTTCATGAACATACACTACTTTGAGTGCGGTACAACGTTGGCCGTTAAAAGATAAGGTTCCTGCTATACATTCATCGATCGTTAAATCTAAATCTGCATCTGGAAGAATTATTGCTGGATTTTTAGCTTCTAAGCCTAGTACCAAACGTAATCGGTTACTTTTTGGATGCTGATTCTGTAATGCATTTGCCGATTTACTATTCCCAATTAAAGCTAATACATCAACTTTACCTGTTTTCATAATTGGTGCAGCTACAGCCCTACCTCTACCAAACAAAATATTAATAACGCCTTTAGGAAAGCAAGATTGAAAAGCCTCTAATAGTGGTGTAATTAACAAAACACCATGTTTAGCAGGTTTAAATATAGCCGTGTTCCCCATGATTATGGCGGGAATTAACAAGGCAAAAGTTTCATTTAATGGGTAATTATAAGGTCCTAAACACAATACAACACCAAGTGGACCTCTTTTAATATGTGCATAAACACCATCATGTTTTTGGAATTTTGCAGCATTACGATCTAATTGTTTATAATCTTCAATCGTATCATAAATGTACTCTACGGTTCTGTCAAACTCCTTTTGTGAATCCGGCAACGATTTTCCTATTTCCCACATCAATAATTTTACAATCTCGTTGCGCTTTGTTTCCATCTTTTTCACAAATGCCTCCATGCATTCGATTCGATCTTTCACATGCATTGTTGGCCAAACACCTTGCCCTCTACCATATGCCTTAGTAGCAGCATCTAAAGCGTCTAATGCTTCAGGTTCTCCCATATCAGGAATACTTCCTAATAATGTAGGTTTATACGCTTCAGTAGAAGAAATTGTAGAATATATATTTGTTGAATTTCCATTCCAAGATTTTAATTCACCATCAACTAAATAGTGTTTTTGTTGAATGGTATCTGTAATTTGAAATTCTTGAGGTATCGTTGCAAGTTTACTCATCATATTATTTTTCGTAAGTATAAAGTTACTCATAAAGTCTTTAAAACACCACTGAAATTGGGTGTACTTAAGAACAATATCATTTTCTTAACATAAATTATTGAAAGCAAATAGAAATTTAATAAATCAAACGTTTTCGATCTCCCATCATACTTGCTATTTGTGTACTAGTTTGTTTAAATGTTATTACTCAGACTAAATATTGAAACAAATCTGGTTTATCATTTAAGTAATCGCCAAAGAAATTATTAGCTTTCATTCGTTCTATAAGCGGCTGTAAATCTTCAGCATTTTTTAGCTCAATACCCACAATGGCAGGGGCATTTTCCTTGCTGGATTTTTTAGAATACTCAAAATGTGTTATATCATCATTCGGGCCTAATATATCCACAACAAATTGTTTTAAAGCACCTGGTCGTTGTGGAAATCTAATTATGAAATAATGTTTTAGTTTGCCATATAGTAAGGCACGTTCTTTAATCTCCGCTGTTCTTGTAATATCGTTGTTACTACCACTAACTATACAAACTACATTTTTACCTTGTATTTTATTTGCATATTGATCTAATACGGCTAAGGTTAATGCACCTGCAGGCTCAACCACAATGGCATCACGGTTATACAAATCTAAAATAGTCTGGCAAACTTTACCTTCAGGAACGGTGGTAACATTTTCCAAATGTTTTTTACATATTTCAAAAGTTAAATCACCTACCTTTTTTACAGCAGCTCCATCAACAAACTTATCTATCTGCTCTAATTCTGTATTTTTTCCATTAGCAATGGATGTTTTCATAGAAGGAGCGCCTTCTGGTTCTACCCCAATAATTTTAGTGTTCGGAGACAAATTATTCAAAACAGCACACAATCCAGAGGCTAATCCACCACCTCCAATGGCAACAAAAACATAATCTATTGGTACTGTTGTTTGGTCTAATAGTTCAAGACCAACTGTGGCTTGCCCTTCTATTATTTTTGGATCATCAAAAGGGTGAACAAATACTTTGTCTTGCTCATTACAATACGTAATGGATGCATTATAAGCGTCATCAAAAGTATCTCCTTCTAAAACAATAGTAACCCAATCTCCACCAAATAGTTGTGTTTGTTCTACTTTCTGTTTAGGCGTAACCGACGGCATGTAGATTGTTCCTTTTATTGCCAAATGATTACAAGCAAAGGCAACCCCCTGTGCATGATTTCCAGCACTCGCACATACCACCCCTTTTTGTCTTTCCAAAGCCGTTAGCGAACTTATTTTATTATAGGCACCTCTAATTTTATACGAACGCACTCTATGCAGATCTTCTCTTTTTAAAAGAATATTGGCATTGAATTGTTTTGAATATCGAATGCTCTGAAAAAGAGGTGTAATGTCCGCTACTTCTCTAATTGTTTTAGCAGCTGTACGTATATCTTCAATTTTCGGAAAATAATCCATAGGGTAAAATTAAAAAACCTGTCAAGCTCATCATACTGAAAATAACTTCAGCATAAGAAAACTTGACAGGTTTAAAATTATAGTGTATAAAAATTTAAACTATAGGTTTCATCGCTGTCATGGATGCTCTTAATCTAGCGCCAACAACTTCAACTGGATGTTCTCTCAAAGCTTTATTTACACTAATTAATTTAGCATTATCTATTCCATTCCCTTTGCCTTCACCAAAATGCTTACCAATTACATCCGTATTAATTTTCTTCATAAAATCACCCAACAAAGGCTTACAAGCGTGATCAAATAAATAACAACCATATTCCGCTGTATCAGAAATAACACGATTCATTTCAAATAATTTTTTACGAGCAATTGTGTTGGCTATTAATGGAGTTTCATGCAACGACTCATAATAAGCGGATTCTGCAATAATTCCAGAATCAGTCATCGCTTCAAAAGCTAACTCCACTCCTGCTCTAACCATAGCTACCATTAAGACACCATGATCATAAAACTCCTGCTCTGAAATTTTATCATTACCTGCTGGTGTTTTCTCAAAAGCCGTCTCACCTGTTGCTGCTCTCCAAGTCAATAAATTCTTATCGTCATTAGCCCAATCTTCCATCATTGTTTTAGAAAATTCGCCTTCAATAATATCATCCATATGCTTTTGAAACAAAGGGCGCATAATTTCTTTTAATTCTTCTGAAAGTTCAAATGCCTTAATTTTAGCAGGATTTGATAAACGATCCATCATATGTGTGATACCGCCATATTTTAATCCCTCCGTAACAGTTTCCCATCCGTATTGAATTAATTTAGAAGCATACCCAGCATCAAGACCTTTTTCAATCATTTTATCAAAACATAAAATAGAACCAGTTTGTAACAAACCACACAAAATGGTTTGTTCACCCATTAAATCAGATTTTACTTCAGCAACAAAAGAAGATTCTAAAACCCCTGCTCTATCACCACCTGTTGCCACTGCATACGCTTTAGCCTGAGCAAATCCTTTATTCTGTGGATCGTTAGCAGGGTGAACTGCGATTAGAGTAGGTACTCCAAAGCCTCTTTTGTATTCTTCTCGTACTTCAGATCCTGGACATTTTGGTGCCACCATAATTACGGTCAAATCTTCACGGATCTGCATCCCTTCCTCTACAATATTAAAACCGTGAGAATAAGATAAAGTAGCTCCCTTTTTCATTAATGGCATAATTGCTTTAACTACACTCGTATGTTGTTTATCTGGAGTAAGGTTAATTACTAAATCAGCAGAAGGAATTAACGCTTCATACGATCCAACGTTAAATCCGTTTTCTTTAGCATTTTTATACGATTGTCTTTGCTCTTTTATGGCTGCTTCACGTAGTGTATATGAAATATCTAGACCTGAGTCACGCATATTTAATCCTTGGTTCAAACCTTGAGCCCCACAACCTACTATAACTATTTTTTTGTCTTTAAGAGCTGATACACCATCAGAAAACTCCGTTGTTTCCATGAATCTACATTTCCCTAGTTGAGTCAATTTTTCTCTTAATGATAGTGTATTGAAATAATTTGCCATTTTCTAAACTCGTTTATTTTTAATTGATTTATTAATTTTGAAATTTTGCTAATAATGCCGAAATTGGCATTTCTTCTTTTGTTACTGCTATTCTACCAGAACGTACAAATTGCATGATGCCATAAGGTAATAATTGATTGTACATTTCATCTACTTCATGTTTTCTGCCTGTTTTTGCTAACACAAAGAAATCTCTTGAAACAGTGACTATAGTCGCATTACAATCTTTGATAATGTTTTGAATATTTCTTTCGTCAAAAAGTAAACTTGAATTTATTTTAAACAAAACAGACTCTTGATAAATAGTTTCATCATCTACATGATAAAAAGCTTTTATCACTTCTATTTGCTTTTCTATTTGACCTACAATTTTACGTGCAATTTCTTCTTCTGTAAAAACAACAACCGTAAATTTAGATACATCTTTAATTTCTGATTTTGAAACATTTAAACTTTCAATATTTATATGTCTTTTTAAAAAGATCCCAGAAATTCTATTTAATAATCCAACATTATTCTCTGAATATATGGATATTGTAAACCACTTTTTTTCCATTCCTATTACTAATCACTCTCCAAAGAAAGAAGACTTTAATTTATATTATTATTTTAATCGTATATCTGAAACCGATGCGCCTGTTGGAATCATGGGAAACACATTAGCTTCTTTTTCTACTTTCACCTCTAAGAAATAAGGATCTTTTGAGGCTATCATTTCTTGAATTGTAGCTTTCAAATCACGTCTTTCACTTACGCGTTTTGATTTAATGTGATACCCTTCAGCTATTTTTACGAAATCAGGATTTACCATTACCGTTGAAGCATATCTTCTTTCAAAGAACAATTCTTGCCATTGACGTACCATTCCTAAATGATCGTTATTAAGCACAACTATTTTTACAGGCACATTATGTTGAAAAATAACTCCTAATTCTTGAATGGTCATTTGATAACCACCATCACCAATTATAGCAACAACCTCTCTATCCATAGCTCCCATTTTAGCACCAATAGCCGCCGGTAAGGCAAACCCCATAGTACCTAAACCTCCAGAAGTAACATTACTTTTAGTTTGGTTGAATTTCGCATACCTACATGCTATCATTTGATGTTGCCCCACATCCGTTACGATAATGGCATTATTTTTTGAAGCAATATTTATTTCGTTTATTACTTCAGCCATTGTCAATCCTTCTTTCGTCGGATGTAAATCGTTCTTAATGACTTCATTATATTCAATCTCATACTTCTTCTTGAATTCATTATGCCAATTCTCATGACTATTCTTATTAATCTTTGGTAATAATAATCGTAATGTTTCTTTAGCGTTTCCAATAACTGCTACGTCAGACACTACATTTTTATTTATTTCGGCAGGATCAATATCGAAATGAATAACTTTTGCCTGTTTTGCGTATGTTTCCAGATTACCGGTTACCCTATCATCAAAACGCATACCTATTGCAACAAGCAAATCACACTCATTGGTCAAAACATTGGGACCGTAATTACCATGCATCCCAACCATACCAACATTTAACGGATGATCAGTGTCCATTGCTGACAATCCTAATATGGTCCAAGCAGCAGGAATGCCTGCTTTTTCAACGAGTTCTTTAAGTTCATTTTCTGCTTTACCAAGTATGACTCCTTGTCCAAAAACTATTAAAGGTTTTTTTGCAGCATTAATCAATTTAGCAGCGGCTTCTATCGCTGAAATTTCTGGTTTGGGAACTGGGTTATAACTACGAACACCTGTACATTTTTTATAGGAAAAATCGAATTCTGCGAACTGCGCATCTTTAGTAATATCAATTAATACAGGACCCGGACGTCCAGATCTAGCAATGTAAAATGCTTTTGCTAAAATTTCTGGTATCTCAGCAGCCTTTGTTATTTGATAATTCCATTTGGTTACAGGCGTTGAGATTCCAACAATATCGGTTTCCTGAAAAGCGTCTGAACCTAATAAATGACTACCTACTTGACCTGTAATACAAACCATTGGTGTAGAATCTATTTGAGCATCAGCCAACCCAGTTACTAAATTTGTAGCCCCTGGACCAGACGTAGCTATAGCAACACCTACTTTTCCAGTAACACGCGCATAACCTTGGGCAGAATGTGTTGCTCCTTGTTCATGACGCGTTAAAATATGTGTAAGTTGATCTTGAAATTTATATAATTCATCATATACGGGCATGATAGCACCACCTGGGTATCCGTATATTAAGTCTACTCCTTCAGCCAATAAACAATGAATAATTGCTTCGGCACCACTAATTTTTATAGTAGCTTTTTTTTCTTGTGGTATCTTTTGTTCTTTTATAGTCTCTGTATTCATCCTCTAAATATTAGGATTCCCGATTTACGGAAATTAAAAAATAGCTATTTAAAATTCATCAGTCACACAACCTTGTGCAGCTGATGATACAGAACGTGCGTATTTATACAATACTCCCTTCTTAAATTTCAATTCAGGTGCTATCCAAGATTCTTTTCTCTTTGCTAATTCCTGATCAGAAACTTCAACGTTAATTGAATTTGTTTCTGCATCAATTGTAATAATATCACCATCTTTTAGTAGTGCAATTGCACCTCCTTCTTGTGCTTCAGGTGAAATATGCCCCACAACGAAACCGTGTGTTCCTCCTGAAAAACGTCCATCAGTGATCAGAGCAACCTCTTTACCTAAACCAGCTCCCATTATTGCAGCAGTTGGTTTAAGCATTTCTGGCATCCCTGGGCCACCTTTAGGTCCTTCATAACGAATGACCACTACATCACCTTTCTTTACTTTCCCATCACGAATACCATCATTGGCATCATACTCACTATTAAAAACTTTTGCAGTTCCTTTAAATAATAAGCCTTCCTTTCCTGTAATTTTTGCAACAGAACCATTCTCAGCCAAATTGCCATATAACATACGTAAATGACCTGTAGCTTTAATCGGATTATCTAATGTTCTAATAACATCTTGACCTTCAATTAAATCAGGAACATTAGCCAAATTCTCTGCTAATGTTTTACCAGTTACCGTTAAACAATCACCATGTAATAATCCGTTTTCCAATAAATACTTTAATACTGCTGGAATACCACCAATTCGGTGTACATCTTCCATTAAATATTTACCGCTAGGTTTTAAATCAGCTATAAAAGGAGTTGTGTCACTTATATGCTGAAAATCTTGTAACGTAAAATCAATATCTGCCGCTCTTGCAATAGCTAAAAAGTGAAGCACCGCATTAGTAGAGCCACCCATTATAGTAACTAGGCGAATCGCATTTTCTAATGATTTCCTTGTTACAATATCTAAAGGTTTAATATCATTCTCTAACAAGTAATACATTTGTTTACCCGCTTCGATACATTCCTTTTCTTTATCTCCACCAACTGCAGGATTCGAGGAGTTATAAGGCAATGTCATACCTAAAGCTTCTATAGCAGAAGCCATAGTATTTGCAGTATACATACCTCCACAAGCACCTGCTCCAGGAATCGCTTTTTTTATGATGCATTCAAATTCTTCTTCTTGCATTGTTCCAGCAACCTTCTCTCCCCATGCTTCAAAAGCTGAAACTATATCTAATTTTCTATGATTATGACACCCTGAAGCTATAGTTCCACCATAAACTAAAATAGAAGGTCTGTTTAATCGCAACATCGCCATTAAGGCACCAGGCATGTTTTTATCACAACCAACTACAGTAACTAATCCATCGTAAGACATTCCTTGCACTACCGTTTCCATTGAATCGGCAATAATATCTCTTGAGGGTAATGAAAAACGCATTCCAGGCGTACCCATAGAAATACCATCACTAACGCCAATTGTATTAAATATTAAACCAACAGATTCTTGAGTGTTTACGCCTTCCTTGACTAATTTAGCCAAATCATTCAAGTGCATATTACATGGATTGCCTTCGTAACCAGTACTTGCAATACCCACAATAGGCTTTTTAAAATCTTCATCTTTAAACCCTATGCCATATAACATGGCTTGTGCTGCAGGTTGAGTAGGGTCTTGAGTAACGTTTTTACTGTATTTATTTAATTCCATTAAACTATTTGCTTCTATATTTAAAATCGCTTGCGTATTCTATAACTATCCAAATATAATTGTTTATAATTCCTTATTTTTTTAACAATTGTTATTGGTTCAAATCCAATTTTGCAAATATCTATCTAATATTTTGATATTCAGCATAATATATATCTATTTCGTACCATATTCAATGCATTTAAAGTAATTTTAACCCTTCAAAATGTGCTTAAAAAACAGCCCTAATAAAGACCTTTTTGCATAAAAAAAGCCTGTATCTTTTAATTTGATACAGGCTTTTTTAATAACAAAATTCCATATCATCTCATTTCTGAGACAATAATTAGTACACTGCTATTTATTTTAAATTTCTTCATTATACAGATAAAGGTATATAAATGTTTCATACTGTCAAAAAATACAGGCATATTTAATTAAATTTGGAGAATGAGACATTTAATTCAACGGCAGAGAGATTTTTTTCTTAGCCAAGAAACAAAAGAGATTAGTTTTCGTAAGGAATTCTTAAAAAAATTACAAGGTGAAATCATAGCGAAAGAAGAAGCTATTTGCGACGCGCTTTATAAGGATTTTAAAAAGCCTAAGTTTGAAAGTTTAGCAACGGAAACTCAATTTGTTTTAGCAGAATTAAAAAATGCACTCAAAAAAATAGATTCATGGGCTAGTCCAAAAAGAGTCGATTCTACTTGGATGAATTGGCCTTCCTCGGATTATATTTATAAAGAACCTTATGGGACTGTTTTAATTATAGCACCATGGAACTATCCTTTCCAACTAGCAATTGCACCGCTTATTGGTGCTATTGCAGCAGGAAATACAGCTATCATTAAACCTTCTGAAATAACACCAAACACTTCACAAATAATCGTAGAAATTATTCAAAGTGTTTTTCCTGAAAATTATGTTACTGTAATTGAAGGAGGCGTTGCAGTTTCTCAGGAATTATTATCAGAAAAGTGGGATTATATTTTTTTTACTGGGAGCACTAAAGTTGGTAAAATAGTTTATGAAAGTGCTGCTAAACACTTAACCCCTGTTACATTAGAATTAGGAGGTAAAAACCCAACTATCGTTGATGAAACAGCCGCAATAGCTGTAGCCGCCAAAAGGATTGTTTGGGGTAAATTTTTAAATGCAGGACAAACGTGTATCGCTCCAGATTATATTTTAGTTAATGAAAGTGTTAAGAATGAATTGATTGAACATTTAAAAAAAGCAATTACCAAATTCTATAGTTCTAATGTTTATAAATCATCAGATTTTGCTAGAACTGTCAGTAAAAATCATTTTGAAGGTTTAAAAGAAATGCTGGAAGGGGAAACTATATTATTTGGAGGACAAACCAATGCTTTTGATAACTATATAGCCCCTACATTAGTAGATGAACCTAGCATCACTAGTAAATTAATGGAAGGTGAAATTTTTGGTCCAATTTTGCCCATTATAGCTTATAAGAATGAAGCCGATATTCATAGGTATCTTATGAATTATGGTAAACCACTAGCTACATATATTTTTAGTACTAATAAAGCCTTTCAGGAGAAAATACTAACTACCTATAGTTTTGGTAGTGGTGCAATTAACGATACCGTCATCCAAATAACTAATAAACAAATTCCATTTGGAGGTGTTGGCAGTAGCGGTATTGGAGCTTACCATGGTAAAACATCTTTTGATTTATTCTCACATGCTAAAGGGATTATAAAAAAAGGAAATTGGCTAGATATTCCTTTACGTTATCCACCATACCGATTACCTATCAAATACGTAAAAATGATAAAGAAGTTATTTTAATCCCCTTTATGCATTGCATATGTATTTATAGCAATTTAAAAGAAAATTTATCTCCGGTTTTTTTTTGAGCTAAAATGGAAATAGCCTTATCGGTCAATTGTAAAATTCGAGGGTAGCCACCTGTCGTTTGACCATCTTTCATCAATACAATTAATTTTCCCGAAGGAGTAAACTGGACAGTTCCTGGCAAAGTTGCTGATGTCAGCATTGAAATAGTATGACCATCTATAATTTCAATTAATTGATAAGCCATTCTATTATTCTCATTAGCCACTGTAAATTCTTTAGCAAACAGGCTTTCTAACTGTTTGTCAGAAAGTAATTCAAATTCTGGACCTTTACCTACATGTAAAACGTGTTCATCTAAAAGAGAATCTACTTTTAATCCTGTAAGTTTTGGTGCAAAAAGTGACTGTTTTTTATATTCAATCACCGACTTATCTTTAATTATCCCTTTAGGAGTAATAGATTTATAATAAGATCTACTCCCTAAGACTTTATTTGTTTGGAAACCACTTTTTATTGCTAAATAGGCTCTGAAGCCTTTTTTTAAACGTCCATAGGATAAAATATCTCCTGATTTTATCTTTATAACAACATAATTTTTTACAGGTTCATTATTTAATGTTATCGATAATTCAGCTCCGCCAAGAGTTATAAAAGTATCTTCCTCAAATTCTAACGTGGGGCCTGTCATGGTCATCTCTAAAACAGCGGCATTCTGGTCATTTTCTAACAACATGTTTAGCTTATATACCGTTTCCATATCCATAATACCAGAAACAGGAACACCTTTATCTCTCAATCCAAAACGACCTGTATCTTGAATTGTAGTATAAAAACCAGATTTTAATACGTTAAGCATCGATTTTAATTTTTTCCATTTGATAAATTCCTACTTCAGCTTCTATTTTGTGCAAATCATACTCGGCTTTAGATATCGCATAAAATTGGACCTTATCCCCTACTTTAACCAAACATGGATTCTCATTTTTTGGATTAAAAATAGGTACTGTACAATTTCCTAAAATATTCCAACCTCCAGGCGATTCTTGAGGGTAAATACCTGTTTGTTTCCCCGCTAAACCAACCGATCCTTTTGCTACTTTTGGACGTGGTGAAGCTCTTCTTGGAATCTCTAATTCTTGAGGTAATCCTCCTAAATACATAAATCCAGGTAGAAATCCGATACCGTAAACGGTATAACTATATGAGGTATGAATTTTTATAATTTCCTCAACTGTTTTGTTTAATTTCTCAGCTACCTCTACTAAGTCTATACCAAATTCTAGATCATAACACACAGGAAATCGCCATAAGTATTTATCCTCTAAAATAATTTCTTCCTTTTCATCATACCATTTTTGTAATTGTGGTTTGAAGGAATCAAAATCAATAATATCATCTCGTAAGATCAGTGTGAGCGAGTTGTATGCAGGTACTAATTCCCAATTACCTTTATTCAAATGATTTTTCCTTAGGTCAGAGATAAAAAATAAAATATCATTTAGAATGGTTTCTTCTATTTTTTCTGGCCATTCTACTAATATAGCATGAACACCATAAGGACGGATTGAAATGGGATATTTTTTCACTTTTTGATAACTATATTATGGTTGGGTAATTCACAATGAAGATACGTTAATATTTGTAATGCTGAAGAAGTATCGCTATGAATACAATAGGTATCCGCTTTTATATGAACAGTCGTGCCATCAGTTACTTGTACTTGTTTCTTTTGAACTAATTGCAATAAGTGATCAAGCACTTCTTGCGGATCTGTGAGTAAAGCATTATGTTGTTTACGGGAAACTAAGGTTAAATCAGCATTATAATTTCTATCCAAAAATACCTCATAGGCAATATTGAAATTGTTACTTAATGCCAACTTTGCACTAACGGAAGCATAAGGAACATATAATTTTACTTTATTTTTATAGGGCTCAATGGCTTCTAAAAATAAAGTTGCCAATTCTAAATTGCTAGCCATATCATTATACAAAGCCCCATGCGGTTTTATATGATGCAGTATGGCATTTTCTTTATTTAAAATGTTCACAAAGCCTTGTAATTGTGATCGAATACTCGCTTTTAAATTTTCTGATGACATTACCATAGATAGTCTACCAAAATTTACGCTATCGGGATATGAGGGATGTGCTCCAATTTTCACCTTATTCTTCAAGGCTAATAGTACCGCTTTTCGCATTGATGACGCATCTCCCGTGTGTCCACCACAAGCTATGCTACAGGAAGATAAAAGCGGCATAATTTGACTTTCCTGGCCGATACCTTCTCCTACATCTGCATTAATATCAATTTCAATTTTATTCATTTTAATAACCAAAAACTTTTAAAATACTTTTAATCCCTAATAGTAGGGTGATACCAATTATTAAAACCCCAAGCATATTTTGAAAAAAGGTGTTTTTATAGCTCCCCAAAACAGCCTTTCTATTTACGATCCAAACTAGGAAAATAGCAATTATGGGTAAAAGAATTCCGTTAGCAACCTGAGCAAATTTTATAATTTCAATGGGTTTAAATCCGAAGGATAAGGTTATTACGCCTAATGAAATGATCAGCATCCAAACTGCTTTGAATCTCCTATCTTTCATAGTTGCTTGCCATCCAAAGCAACTATTTACCACATAAGCTGCTGCTAATGGTGCTGTAATTGCCGAAGTAATTCCAGCTGCAAAAAGCCCTATCCCCATAAAGTATTTAGCTGCCGCACCATATAAAGGTTCTAAGCCCAATGCTAGATCCATCACATTCGTAATATTTTTTGTAGGAATAGTAGCCGCTGCAATTATAATACCCATTGAAACTAAACCACCTAATGTTATAGAAATAAAAGTGTCCCGCTTGGCCGCTTTTAAATCGTTTTTTGAATTCCATTTCTCACTGACCAATGATGCATGTAGAAACAAATTATACGGTACAACAGTAGTGCCTACCAAAGCTATAATAGTAAGTATGCTATTTTTAGGAACAGAAGGAATAAATAATCCTTTTACTATAGCTCCTAAATTAGGTTTTGTAATTATAGCGGTTATTAAAAAAGACAAGCTCATTAATATAACCAAAGCTACTAAAGCTTTTTCGAGTACCTTATAATTTCCAAAAAATAAAAGTACCACAGCAATTAAACCAATTAGAATAGGATAATAACTTGAGTATTCAGTGCCTAAAACTGCCTCTAAACCTAAAGTAGCGCCGCCAATATTACCAGCTTCATAAGCAGCATTCCCAATTACAATTGCGGCTAGTATAATACCAATAGCAAGATATTTGATCCAAGGTATTTTAAGTTCTGTTTTTATAACATCTGCAAGGCCACGTTGACTAATAATACCTAATCGTGCCGCCATTTCTTGTAAGACCACGGTGGCTATTATGGAAATTAGCATAGCCCAAAGTAAAGCATAACCAAAAGTTGCTCCTGCCAAAGTACAGGCAGTAATGGTACCAGGGCCAATAAAAGCAGCTGCTACTAAAACTCCAGGACCAACTTTTTTAAACATACTTATTTGGCATGATTTAAAGCATTCAAAGCAAAACTACCTAACCAATGTGTTCCACTATAGTTACCATCGATAATATTTGGTAATGAATAGGATATATGCTCATTGGCAATATATTTTAAATGTGAATATTCCGGAATTGATTCCGAAATTCCGTATAAACACCATGCTCTACTAAAATTGAGTCCATCTAAATGTACCAATTTACCATCGGTTCTATCCGCTACTTTTCCTGGGGCTATGGTATAGTCAGGATCTGATAATTCTGGTAAAAATGCATCAAACCAAATTTTAAATTCATCTGGGCCATATATTCTGCGAACAAGATTAGCCTCTTCTAAGCAAGGTGATAAAAAATCAAACCCACTAGGTTCCCAACTCAAAGGACAATCAGCATCATCATCATAAAAACGTAGCACACAAGTTTTTATAGCTGCTATTAATTTTTTGTTTGCTAAAGTTTCGGCATAATCAAGTGCTAATGTTAAACCAAAGGCTGTATTTGTATGTTCTCCAACACGAATAGGATAATTAAGTTTTGGTAAAAATTCTATGTATGATGTTACAATTAAAGCAACTAATGGTTCTAAGTTTTTCTCTAGATCACGAGCCAAAGGATCATTCCATGTATGTATTTCTTCCGCAAGTTTTAGGATCCATGCCCAACCATAAGTACGTTCATACGTATGATTACCTTCTAATTGAAAATAAGCAACTTCTGCTATTATATTTTCTTCAGTTATATTAGTACTCAATTTTTTTCGAATGTTCGCAGCCTCATGTAAACTAGGAAATTGTTTCAGTAAGGATACTAATGACCATGAACCGAAGAATGCCAGTCATAACAGCCATAAAAAGCAGGATGCAATACTTTTGGGGAGGCAATATGTGTTGAGTCCTTAAGCGATTGATTGAGTTTATTTGGGTACTCAATTTGTAAACATTCTAGCGGTAAACTTGCTAATCTATTAGCTTCTTTAAATGTTAATTCAGGTAAAATATTATCAGCAGTAGTCATTTCAGCGGTTTTTATTTCTTGCTTGCAACTAAAAATTAAAAATAGTAATACGAAAAAGTAGATTGGTTTATTCATTTCTGAAATCAAATTAAAAAAGTATAATTGGTTACCTCGTAAATATAAAGAGTTCCCATTAAATTATAGGAATTGCCAAAGCCAAATTATCGACAAAGAGTCAAAAAGAATGCAGTTCGTCTAAAAGTTTGTCATTCGTCTAAAACTTTCATTGTGCATATAATAATCCTAAAAAGTTTGGGTTATAATATTCCCGAAGTCTAATTAACCTACTTAAATGAATTGTTTAGAATGTAATATAGAACTTAGTAATGTTGATTATAATAATGCGATAGATCTCTATGGTGTAGAGCTCTGCAAGCAACATAAAATCAGGATAGATAAGTTAGTCGCTGCAAAAGACACCCCTATTGAGGCTATAAAATTATACTATGGTCTAAAAGAAATTGGGATCCATTCTATGCTTGAATGGTGGGATGGAAAAAAATCTGTTGACTTAGCTATTTCTCGTGTTAAATTAAATATTGAGATTGATACGGACTATAATACTATTTCACATGAGCAAGCAATAATGGATTTAGAAGAAGCCATGCACTCTTTCAAAAATGGCTTTACAACCATTCGAATACCACATGTAGTGGTAAAATATTTCTTAAAAGAAACCGTGAAAAACATTGAAGGTATTGTGGAAGGTTTAAAAGTGAATATTAAGACTTTGTAACTGGCTATTGCTTGTTCGAAGAAATTTCTCCTCCTTGTTTTAATATTTATTAATGTGAGTTTTAAATGAATAAGACACACCCTTTAGTCCATTTTATAGCAGCGTGAGTAATAATTCTTTTATTGTATAATCTAAACTATTTATGTCAATAAAAATCACCCCAACCACCCTTCACGATCCAAACTCCGATACTGTATAGCTTCGCCAATATGCGCTCCTGTAACTGTTTCAGAAGTAGCTAAATCAGCTATCGTCCTTGCTACTTTCAAAATCCGATCATAGGCCCGAGCAGAAAGGTTCAAGCGTTCCATAGCATTCTTTAATAACTCTTTTGAAGCGGCATCCATTTTGCAATACTTACGAATATGTTTGGTGTTCATTTGGGCATTGTAATGAACATTCTCCATTTCTTCAAAACGACTGGTTTGTATTTCTCGTGCAGCAGTTACTCGTTTTCTAATTTCAACACTCCCCTCTCCTTTTCGTTCTTCGGAAAGTTTTTCAAAAGGGACAGGAGTTACTTCAATATGTATGTCTATACGATCTAATAAGGGTCCTGAAATTTTACTTAAATAACGTTGCATTTCTGCTGGTGATGACGTTACCGGAGCGTCAGGGTCATTAAAATAACCCCCGGGACTTGGATTCATACTTGCCACCAACATAAAACTACTCGGGTAGGTTACCGTAAACCGTGCTCTGGAAATAGTTACTTCTCTATCTTCTAAGGGTTGGCGCATTACTTCTAAAACTCCACGCTTGAATTCTGGCAATTCATCTAAAAATAAAACTCCGTTGTGTGATAAGGATATTTCTCCTGGTTGTGGGTATGCTCCACCACCAACGAGAGCGACATCTGAAATTGTATGGTGTGGGCTCCGAAATGGTCGTTGATTCATTAAACCCATATTCTTTATTTTACCAACAACACTATGAATTTTGGTAGTTTCTAAAGCCTCATGTAAGGTCATTGGTGGTAAAATAGAAGGTAGTCGTTTTGCTAACATTGTTTTTCCAGCGCCTGGAGGACCAATCAAAATAATATTATGACCACCTGCTGCTGCAATTTCCATACAGCGTTTGATACTTTCCTGTCCCCGTACATCGGAAAAATCAAACTCAGGAAAATCTAAGGTTTTATAAAATTCGGCACGTGTATCAATTATTGTTTGTTCTAAAGGCGTTCCTTTATCAAAATAATTGATGATTTCTGCTATATTCTCAATACCGTAAACTTCGAGACCACTTACAATAGCAGCTTCTCGCGCATTATCTTTAGGTAGTATAAATCCTTTATACCCTTCTTCTTTTGCTTTAATGGCTATAGGCAAAGCACCTTTTATGGGTTGGAGGCTTCCGTCTAATGAAAGCTCCCCCATAATAATATATTTTTCTATGTTTTCAGATTTAATTTGTCCAGATGCAGTTAATATTCCTAAGGCTAAGGTTAGATCATAGGCAGAACCTTCTTTTCGTAAATCGGCTGGCGCCATATTTATGGTCAACTTTTTACCAGGAATTTTATAACCATTATTTTGGAGTGCAGCGGCTATTCTATAATTACTTTCTTTAATGGCATTATCAGGGAGTCCGACTAAATGATAGCCGATACCTTTATCAACATTTACTTCAACAGTTATCGTCGTTGCTTCAACCCCAAAAACGGCACTCCCAAAGATTTTTGTAAGCATATAGATTATTTTCCTTAAATGTAGGAAAATAAAAAAACTTTGTTGGTGGATTAAAATATAAAAAATATTACTCTACCACAAAAGTTTCAGTTATTTTAATTGGTTTTCCCGATTTGGTAAATCCAACAATATTTATTTCAAAATTTCCAGATACATCAGAAGTATAAAATTCTAAGGTTTGGGTGGAAGAAGAAAAATTTAGTTCTGGTTCCCAAAGTAATTGGTATCTATAATCAGGTATATGCTTAGAATTTTGACTAGTTACCTTATTGTATGCTTGTTTAAAATACTTTTTTGTAGGAACAATAGTATTTAAAATAATTTTATCTGCATCTATAATGCTTACATTTTTAGCATAATCATTGTCAAATGTTACAATATCAAGCACTCCTTCAAAAATATGAGATCCTACAATATATTTCTCTCTGATTACTGTAATGCTTTTTATCTTATTTGCATTGTAACTCATTAAACTATTTAAATTTTGAATCACAATACCGTCCACGATTACTAAAGGTTGATATGCTCCTGTATTATAAACTTGATTAATACCTTCCACCACCACCGAATAATTGTCTTCACCTTTTTTTGATACCCAAACATTATTAATAATTTCTACTAATGTTTCTTTAAAGCTTGGAAATCGAGTATAATCATTTAATTCATAGATGGTTCCATTGATACCATAAAATGGAAGTTGTTTTTCTTGAACCTTGATAGTATCTGGTTTAATACCGTAATAAGCATTTTCTATTTGGTTGTGGATGCTTCTTTTTAGAATGGATTCTTTCATTTTCGGATTAATTATAAATTTTCCGAAAGTAAGACTACTGTAATCTATATTATTTTCTTGAAATAATTCTATGGAGTAATCATCCTTTTTGCTTCCTAACACTTGTAATAAAACCTCTGTTCTAGAATGATTTTCAGAAAGATTAAAACAGAATTTACCATTTTCATCAGCACTGGCCATTTCGAGAAAAGCATTATCACCAGGAATACTTAAAACCACTTTCTTTTGGTTAACTACAGTTTGTGGTCTTGTAGGTGAAATTCTTCCACAAATAAGTTCTCCTCTCATTTCAGGAATAAAAAAGATATTCCTACTATGGCTTGCTACTTCGCTATTTGAAAATTGGGCAGGTGTATTATTAGTTGGAATATTAAAATCATTCTTTTTATGAACCAAAATAGAAAAATAACCATTTATTAATTCTGGATTCTTGGCATTTAATTGAAGTAGAACCTTATCTCTTTTTAAGAATTTTTTCTTATTAATATTGATTTGCATGGCACTTATATTCCCATAATTATTTTTGGAGTCAGAATTAATTATGTCAAGCGTGGCTGTGAGTGAATGATTTTCGCTTGACAATAAAACCGTATTTTGATCCGATCTAAAAGGGTTTATTATACTAATATCAGATTGAAAAAAACCATTAATACCCCAGTTTTTCATCCATTGTGTATAGGCTAGTAATTTATAATTACCGGAGGGAACATCTGTTGAAATAAAAATATCGCCATAACCATGACCATTTTTTAATTTAATTTTTTGCCGAACAACAACTTCTAATTTCTCATTAATCAATTCAATAAAAGCAATTCTACTTATTGAACTTAGCTCATTATTACGCTCCAAACAATATGCTTTATAAAATAAAGTTTCACCTGCTAATAGAACGGGAGTACTAAAATGGAGAAACATTTTCTCTTTTCCGATGGTTTTGACTATAGTTTGATCCAAGCCTTGCCCAAAACTATTTATTGCTAATAGAAAAAGAAAAATTAAGATATAATTTATTTTATTCATACTCACTTATTTAATCTTCCCAGAATGAAGGTTTCACATTAGTGCCAAGAAGTGTGCAATCAACACAAAAATCATTTACTATGGTATATACACTGGTGACATAATCATAACTCACATACTTATATTTACCACTTTCTATATATTTCACCAATTCGAAATATTCACTTTTATTAAAGGTTTGGGAAAAACAATTACTTATAAATCGAGGTCTAAAATCATCTGGAAAAACATCCTTAAAATTAAAAAATATCCTCTTAGAGTCTACCATTGATACTTCGAAAAATCCAATTACTTTGTTATTTATATTTTCAGGTTTTATATTACCTACTATAAAACCAGGTTGGGTTTGCGAGAACAAACTTTCGCTACTTGAAAATTCCTTTAAAGATTTATAAAATGCATTTGCTTCACGTGATTGTACATATTGATATACCAAAATGCTATACCTATTTCTAATACTGAAGTCCGTTTTTGGAATAAACCTAATTTGAAAATCGGTTACCCTGCTTTCTGTAGCATTATCAGTACTAGTGATTAATATATCATTAGAATATTCAGTTTTATAACATATTTTCTCCTCTTTAGTTTTTGGGACTCTCGCAAATTGAGGTAAACTATCATAACCAACAACAATTAGATCTTCAAAAATTTCATAAAATGATTCTATAAGGTATGTTTCTTCATATTCATACCTAAAATAATTTGCCATTCCAGTTGCATCGTAACTATCTACTTTTATTTCTACCCCCTCAATACCATTATCATCAGTATTTACAACTGTCTTTACATTTTCTAAATTGGCGCTTGAAATTGGTTTTACAATTGCTGACTTATAAATTTCACCGTCACTTGTAGTTACACTTAACTGGTATGTTTTATCGGCTTGGATAGCAAAAGAAAAGTTAGAAACATATAGACCATCCTCTATTTCAGAAAACTGATAAATGGTGTTCGTATTATCACTAATAATAACAGAAGCATTTGTTTCATTAATCTTTGTTGAGCCTGCTTCATAAGTTCTACTTAAAAGAACTTGTTGTTGCTTTGTATCACTTGTTATATTAGCATTGATGACCAGAATATTTTGAAAGTCTGTTGTTTTTATTTCAATCACTTCTGTGCATCCTAAAAATGTACATCCGATTAAAAGACCGATAAACAAAATAAGATTATTTTTTAATATCATTTGACGCTTAAAATTTAAAATTATAGGTTATTGATGGTACTGGAATAGAGAAAATTGAACTTTGCACTGCCTTAATTTGATTGTCTTCGTTTATAAAAAATACCGAAAAAGGATTACTTCGCCCTAGAACATTATAAACTGAAATAGTCCAAAAACTATGCGCTAGTTTTTGAATTTTATGATTTCCTTCCACATTAAAACCTAAATCCAATCTAATAAAATCTGGTATTCTGTAACTATTTCTATCACTAAAAACTACATATTCATTATTATTATATTCAAAATTTCCGACAGGAACAGTTATTGGTCTTCCTGTTTGATATACAAAATTTGAAGAGAGGCTAAATCGTTTTGTAAATTTATAATTAGCTACCAAACTAATATCATGAGGCTTATCAAAATTAGAAGGAAAAAACGTACCATTATTTACTTTTTCTTCATCAAACTCACTATCTAATTTCGTAAAAGATCGAGAGTACGTATAGCCCAACCAACCATTTAATTTTCCAAAGTTTTTTGATAAAAGTAACTCTACACCATATGATTTACCCCCACCTTGAAGCACTTCGGTTTCAATATTTTCATTCAAAAGAAGTTTTGCTCCTGTTTTAAAATCGAGTATGTTTTTAGATTTTTTGTAAAAACCTTCTAAACTCACTTCGTATTTATTAGCATTAAAATTTTTAAAAACTCCTAATGATACTTGTTGACCACGTTGTGGTTTAATATTCAGGTCTGAAAGTTTCCAAGTATCAATCGGAGATACGGTTGTATTATTTGACAGTCGATGAATGTATTGTGCAGTGTTAGAATATCCCATTTTAACAGATAAATCTTGAGACAGTTTATATCTACCAGATAATCTAATTTCTGGAGATCCATACGTCTCAACTATTTCATTGTTCTTATAAAATAAGGTATCGCGAACGGTGTCTTCATTTCGGGGCTGTCCGTTTTCATAAACACGTTGTTTTCCCTCTCCAAGGGCTGCATAGACCGAATATCTTAATCCAGCATCTATTGACAGTTGTTCTGTGACATTAAAATTGCGAGAAATGAAAATTGCTGATTCCAGCCCTTTCTCTTTTGCAATCTCAAAAGGGTCAATAATAGATTCTCCTGTGGGTTTTATTTTTCCGGGATTAATACCATATAACTTACTTGAAACTCCAAAATCCAGTTTAAAAGTAGGATTAAAAACATAGTTCGCTTTTAATTTTACCTCGGTTTCATTTAATTTGTAATTCAGGAAAAAGTCATTATTTGTATCACCGTCATAGGTAATATCAAAAGAATATTCACTGTTAGAAACTACAATATTCCCAGAGCTTTTATCACTAAATTTATGATCCCATTTAAGTGATGCTAATCTATTATTATATGAGAATATAGAATCTGATGTTATACTAAAATCATCCTTACTTATATAACCCGTTGCTTTAATATTATTATTATCATTGATTTTATGGTTGTAACTAGCTATAAAATCATAAAAAGATGCTTGACTATTGTTTAATGTTTCTTCATCTAACGATTTCAATATCCAATTAGAATAAGCACCTCTGCCTCCAACCATTAGTGAAGATTTTTCTTTTACAATAGGAATCTCTAATAAGATATTACTAGTTACAGGTCCAACAGACCCTTCGCCCGCAAACTTAGTTGAGTTACCATTTTTAGTTTTAATATCAAAAACTGATGAGAGTCTTCCTCCAAATTCAGAAGGAATATTGCCCTTATAAATTTTTATACTACCAATTGCAAATGGATTCAATGCTGAAAATATTCCAAAGAAATGTTGTGGGCTATATATTACCGCATCATCAAAGAGAATTAGATTCTGATCTGTTTTTCCGCCTCTTACATTAAAACCGGCAGAACCTTCACCCGCCGTACTTATCCCTGGAATTGTTGTAGCTACTTTCAAAACATCTCGCTCGCCAAGAACTAAAGGAATATTTTTTGATTCTTCAACATCAATGGATACCGTCCCACCAATTGTTTCATCTATATTAATATGTGCATCTGCCTGAACAATAACTTCATTAAGTTGCTCATAACCTTCATTAAGTTCTATATTAAGCTGCCCATCGTTATATATAATAACCCTTTTTAAGACATTTTCAATTCCTAAAGATTTAAATTCTAAAATATTTTCTCCAATAGGTAGATTAATTTCGTAATATCCATTAATATCAGTTAGTCCAAAAATATTAGTCCCTCTAATCAATATTGTTAAACTTGGTATAGGTTCTAATGTCGCTATATTCTTAACATAACCCGATAGTTTGTAAGTGCTTTTTTTTGAGTTTCTTACTTCCTTTCCTATTTTATAAGTTTCAATATATGGGTTCGATTTTGTCCTATTGACCAATACTGGATTACTAACTGTTGGAGTTAGAGCGACATATGTTGATTTCTGAATAGTATCTCCAAAAAAGCCTTCTGGCAACTGATTATAAATTAAATTATTTTGGGTTAAAATAATTTTTGTTTTTTCTAAAATTGTATAATTCAAATCTGAATTTGAGAAAATAGCATCCAGAATTGTTATAATTGACGCCTCTTTAAAATCACCAGAATATAAATTTTGGACTAACCATTCATCAATATAAAAAAAATTAAAATTAGTGTTGCTTTCTATTTTTTCAATAATCTGTGATTCAGTTAAATTTTCAAATTTTAAAGTAACCAAGTCTGTTTTTTCTTGACATAAAGACTTAGAAATCCATAGAAGAAAGAAACTTAAAGTAAAAAGTAGCCTCATATAAATAGTGGTAGATTAATTTTTATTAGAAATTTCTATTTCATCAATTAGAAAACGCATAAAATCATCTGGATTAGATTTTTTTAAGCGCGATTTACTGATATAATATTCCTTTATTATTTTTTTATGTTCAGGAAACAAAGCTATTAAATCACTTTTTCCAGAAACTGGGTGTAGTACATTTTCAAAAAGAATAAAAGTTTTATTTTTAGATCTAAACTCGAAATAGATTTTCTTAAATTTTTTACCTTCATTAACTTTCTTATTTCTTTTTAAAAGCAGTAGAGTATTTTTTTTGCCCATTACTTCATAAAAGAATGATTCTTGCTTTGTTTGATCTTTACTGTCTAACCTAAGAAATTTACGTTCCCCTAGGCTGAAACTATCAATTTTGCTTTTTACTACTTGCAATAACATAGCCTCAGATGCTTTTTTTGGACGAACCAATAATTCATCATTTAACAGATCATACTTTAGCCGTTGATCGTAATAAATATTTCCGTTGTATGCAATATTTCCTAAAATAAAATCTGTGGTTTCAAAAAACCTGTGCTTTTCATTACCCACCTTGTAATTATCAATAAAAAGAATTCCATTATAAATTTCAGAGTTTTCATCTCCCATTTGAGAATCAAACCAATTATAGGAGCTTTTGTTTGAATTTTGGGAAAAAACTATTGTAGTATATAAGCCATGTGACAAAAGAAGAGCTATGATAATTTTATTCTTTCTTATATTCATGTATTAGAAAATTATGCTTACTTTTTGAATAAAAAGAAAGGAATTATTGTAAATGTTAAATCTAACTTAAAAACTAAAAATTTGAACAGGGAAGAATGTTAATTATAATTTCTTTAACAAAAGTTTATCTTTTGATGTCTCCATAATCTCCTCTTTATTCATCATCATTTTCCTAAATTCACCATTTACATACATTTGCGCTTGATCTTGGTAATGGGGACTAAACATATTTCCTGATTGACCTGTTGGTAAAATACTAATGCTATTCTCTACATCAGAAAAATCTATAATTCGACGTGTTGATGGACCAGAACTAACCTTATAAAAGCCATCTTCTGTATATAGGAATGACATATTATTTATCACCTCGCGAGTTCCATTCACGGCAAACGGACCTACATTAAAGAACTTTCGCAATGCTTCAACCTGTCCTATAGGGTGCGGGTATTCTATGGTATGCACTCTATTCCATGTCCATTTGCTGTAATCTGCACCTAATGAAGTTTCTAAGGAATTAAACGCTTGATTGAATGCAGTGGTTATAATGTCAGCACGCGTTTCTCTCTGTTCCGTTGAAGTATTATCCCACCAAACCGAATTATCTTTCTCAGACATGGGCACTATTAGTCTTTTCAACAAATGAGTTGCCATCAATTGGCTAAATCTATCTTCACCTAACTCATCATAGAAAGTGTTCCGTAAGAAGAAATATTCCCATCGATGAAAAATAGTAGCTTCTACACTTTCTAAATTTGCCTCACCATTCCATTTTTTTAGTTGTACTAAAGCAGATTTTTGTTGCTCTCCCAGTTTTTCTTCATCAAGAACAGCTATAAAATTTTTCAATACAGATGGATTAACAGCGGAAGTAACATCGGTAATCATTTTACTTGCGGACTCTTTATCCCAATCATTTTTCGCATCGAGTAGTTGCGTAATTCTTTTTGCTCTATTTTCAGGCAAATAATACCCTGGATATATGTTTCCATTAATAGAATCTGGCTGGTTATTCGCAGAATACACATAATTCCATGGTGGATTTATAGCTTGTGGGTTCTCGGAAAAATCTAAATATCTCAAAGGCTCTTCTTTCCCTGTGCTACCGTTTAAAATTAATTTAGTATTCAAACTATCTGGCATTTCATACAATTTTGCCGAAGCAAACCAAGCAACGTTATTCGCAGCATCACCATACATGATATTTAAACCTGGAGCATGAATATCGGCAAGTGCTTTTTTAAAATCACCCAGACCTTTTGCATGAACAACCCCATTAAAAGCGTCTAAAGTTTTGTTTTCTAATTGGGTATAAATCCAAGACATAGCAATCGGTTTCTCTCCTTTAATTTGATCTGCAATGCCGTTTAATACTGCCCCATGAATTGTTTTTTTAAAGGAAAAAATGATATCATCCCCATCTTTAACTTTTATAGTTTTCGTTACTGTTTCATAGGTTTTCCATTCGTTTTTATATTTGTATTTTGTTTTGTTAGAAGGATGTTCTTCTTCATAATAAAAATCGATATCATCGTTTTCAAACATGGTCATACCGTAGGCTAAATTTCTATCATGACCTAAAAGTGGAAATGGAATTCCTGCTAAATGGTATCCATATTTCTCATACGTAGGCGTGCTCACATGAGCTTCATACCAAACCGATGGCTGTGCAAACCCAATATGTGGGTCATTTGCAAAAATAACTTTTCCTGTTTTTGTTTTTTGAGGAGCAATTACCCAGCTATTACTACCTTCAAACATAGGAACAGGTAGCTTTTCTAGAGCAGAAAACGCTATTTCCGAAATGCTATTTCTAATGGAGTCTTCTTGAGATGGATAATTTTTTATTGCTATTAAATCTGGATTCACTCCTATCTCTAAATCCTGTAAATAGGCTTCTCCAAGCGTTTCCTTAATATTTGTAAGTAAAGGATCAGTTTTATGCGCCATTGCGAAGCTAAAAGCCATATAACCCACTGTATTAAATACATCTTTTAATACAAAAGGCTTTTTATCTATTCCTGTTAAATAGAATTCTACGGGTGTTGGTCCTTCATCAATAAACGCATTTATACCGTCTAAATAAGCCTGAGTTAATTTAATTGTTTCCGAATTTTTATCTAAAGAAGCTACCGTTTTTGCTGAAGCATCATCGATTCCTAATGAAATTAGAAATTTATCGGTAGTAATCATGTCTTTTCCAAATACTTCAGAAAGTCTACCTGGTCCTATTCTTCTAAGTAATTCCATTTGCCATAAACGATCTTGCGCATGTACATACCCTAAAGCTTTAAAAGCATCTTCCTCATTTTTACCATATATGTGTGGAATTCCGTACGAATCATAATATACCTGAACTTCCTGATGCAATGAAGTCATTGTAAACTCTCCATCATAATCAGGTTTTAGGGTTTGAATGAAAATAAAAATTGCCAGTGCGAGAACACCTAGAATGGCTAGAATGATTAGGAGTACTTTTTTAAATTTTTTCAAAATGAAATAGATTTTACAGGAAAGATAAAACTATTCATAGAATAAAAAAAGTAAGGGTTTTATTCCTTTTTAATCATCAATTGTTTGTCCTACTAACTGACGAAATTTCCAAGCTGTATCATCACTTTTTAAAGCTTGGGTTTGCTTCATAATGATGCCAATAATTTGTTCTTTTGGATCAGCAAAATATTGAGTGTTAAAATACCCTCCCCAATCAAATGAGCCTATACTACCTTGCCCACCCATATTTTGACCTTTTTCATTTATTATACGAAAAGCCAAACCAAAATTAGCATCTCCACCTTCCCAAATATTGCCAATTTGATTAGACATTATAACATTTACGGTTGTTCTACTCAAAATGCGAACTCCATTTAATTCACCTTTATTCAAATATATCTGTAGAAAGTTAGCGTAATCTTTTGCTGTACTAGATAGTCCGGCTCCCCCTGAAAAGAAACTTTTAGCTCCTTCTTTTGGATAATCAGTATCATAAAATGTAATCGGGTAATTTACCCATTTGTCATTTTCATTGGTTTGCACAGCTACCAATCTGTTTTCTTTTGATTTTGGCAAATAAAACCAAGTATCGGTCATTCCAAGTGGATCCAATATTCTAGTTCTAAAAAATTCATCTAAAGGCATTCCTGACATAATTTCAATAAAATACCCTAACACATCTAAGCCTTCACTATAGGTAAATTTTTCTCCTGGATGGTGATGCAAAGGGAGCTTTGCTAATTTCTTAATGCTTTCTCCAATAGTAATTTTTTCTGTTGTGAATAAATCGGTAATTCCGGCTTCATTATATATTTTCTTGAATCGAGGGTCGCCATCAATAACACCATAACCAATACCTGAAGTATGTGCCAAAAGATGACGTATGGTTATCGGGGTCTTTGCAGGTATAGTAGTATACGTTCCATCTTCGTACACAGAGTCTAAAACTTGCTCATTTTTAAACTCTGGAATATATTTTGAAATTGGATCATCCAACCTAAATTTGCCTTCTTCCCAAAGCATCATAACAGCAGTAGCGGTAATTGCCTTTGTTTGTGATGCAATTCTAAAGATGGCATTTTTTTTTAAAACTTCTCCTGTTTGAGCATTGGCTGTTCCATAAGCTTTATGGAACACGATGACACCATTTCGAGCTACTAAGGCAACAATACCAGGAACTTGACTGCCTACTGCTTCTTTACACATTGCATCAATACGTGATAAACGTTCCTCAGACATGCCAACACGACTTGCAACTCCTTCGGTTAGTTTTAGTGAATTACCAAGAGATTTGGTTTGAGCAAAAATAGCAATAGTAGATATGCTTAAAAAAAGAGTACAAAGGTTTTTCATGGCGTGGTTTTTAAGTTATTTAATCGTAAATAAGTTGAACTACATTTTGGATAATAAATTTAGGACAAATATCTTAATGATATGAATACAGAGAAATGCTTAAATCAACGATAGGCTAGTTTCTATTCATTTGGTTCGATATGAATTAGTATCTGACCCAGATTTGGAATAACTTTTTTTAAATAATCTTTTAAATGATGCGCAATATCATGTCCTTCTGTTACTGATATTTCTCCATTCACCCTTGCATGTAAATCAACGTGATATTTCATTCCTGCTTTTCGAACAAAACATTTTTCTGTTCCTAGTACCCCTTCGACCTCAATAGATTTATTTCTTATTTCAATGATTAAATCATCGTACAGATGCTCATCCATTATCTCACCTAAAGCCGGTCTAAATATTAAATAGCTATTATAGAGAATAAAGAAAGAGGCTAATAATGCTGCCCAATCATCTGCAGCTTCGTAGCCTTCCCCAAAAATAATTGCGATAGAAATACCAATAAAAGCCATTATGGACGTAATAGCATCACTCCGATGATGCCAAGCATCTGCTTTAAGAGAAGAACTATTTGTTTCTTTACTTTTACTTATGACAATGCGAAATGATATTTCTTTCCATAGAACAATGCATCCTAAAACAATTAAAGTCCAAGATTTTGGAGTTTTATGAGGGGTTTGTATGTTTTGAATACTTTCATAAGCAATAATTGTGGCTGAAGTCACCAAAAATGCAACGACCATAAAAGTAATTAATGGTTCTATTCTGCCATGTCCATAAGGGTGATTTTTATCAGCCGGTCTTTTTGCATATTTAAGACCAAATAAAACTAAAAGAGACGAAAATATATCGGTAATAGATTCAATTGCATCGGCAATCAAGGCGTAAGAATTGCCAAAAAATCCAGCAAAGCCTTTAATTAATGCTAAACTAGTATTTCCAATAATACTGAAATAGGTTGTTCGTATTGCAGTTTGTTCGTTACTCATTAGTTTTTTAATAGGCTATAACGTATGTATCAGATTGTTTGTAGGCAAATCACTTTAAAATTTTCTTTTGCACGATAAAGGTAGCTAATTGATAGGATTTCCTTTTAGGAAACTCAGCCGTATTTATAATTCAATTTTTTTGCTATAAAACATACTAGAGTAATTTGGCCATTGCAGTAAATTCAAAATTTTCATTTCCAATTTGGAAATCATGAATTCCTATCTTTTTAAATCCATTCTTAGCGTAGCATATTTTAGCTCTGTCATTGCTATTCAAGATAGAAACCCATATTTTTTTATTGTTCTCTTCGATTGCTTTTTCAAAAAGTTGATTTTGTAATGCCAATCCCATTTTTAGCGATAAAAAATCTTTTAAAACATATATTTTTTTTGCAATTGACATACTTTTTCAGATCCTAAGAATTCCGATGTAGAATTAAGTTTTAGTTTAGCATAACCAACAGGGAAACCATCTACAAAAGAAACCCAATAGATATTATTGGGTTTAGTAATACTATTCGCTATTTTATCTACTAAGAAAGTAGAATTATAATAATCCAATAAATCTTGTTTATTCCGAAACAAATGCCCAAAAGTTTCGGCAAAGGTTACCCGCGCAAGCAGTGCAATAATGGGTGCGTCATTTGTATTTGTAGTTTGTATTTCTAGTTTGTTCATCGCATAATAAAACGTTTGCTATAAATTTGAATTTGCATCAACTAATAACCTAGTAAGAACAAGTTACGAATAGTCTCCTACAATAATTTACCTCTTTTTTGCAAACCTTCTATAATAGCTTTTAATTCTCCTTTTTTAACGGGTTTTATGATATAATCAGAAATATCACTAATTTTTTTTGCTCTTGCAATATCTATTGGATCGACAGATGAAGAGACCATATAAATTAATATTTTCTTACCAAGTTCTGGTTTAATTTTTACGTATTCTTCCATAAATTGAAACCCGTCCATAATTGGCATATTGATATCTAAAAAAATAACATCAGGAAGTTCATCCTCTTTATTTAAATTCTCCAACATAAAATTTAAAGCTTCTTCACCGTCTGAAAAAACAATAATATTATTTACCAATTGTAATGATTCTATTGTTTTCACCATGGTAAATTGGTAAATATCGTCGTCATCAACGATACAGATATTATAAGGATGCGTCATTCTTAATTAAAATTTATTATAAAGGTTGTACCCTCATTTACTTTACTTGTGGCAGAAATAATACCACCCATTGCTTCTATTTGTGTTTTCGTCATAAACAAACCAACTCCTTTAGCATCAGGATGTCTGTGAAAAACTTTATTTAATCCAAACAATTTATGCCCATGTCTTTCTAAATCAATTCCTAAGCCATTATCCTTAAACTTTACTACTATTTTACCGTCTTTAATTTCTGATTCAATAAATAGTTCTGGAACTCGATCTTCCGATTTATATTTAATGGCATTGCCGACTAAGTTAAGAAATATACTTTCTAAATAGATTCTATTATAGCTTATATTCTCTATTTTACTAAAATTGCTCGTGACTACAACTTTTGATTTTATTATTTCACCACTAAGAATTTCTTTTGTTTTATTTAAAATATTCTGAAATGACATTTCTTCCAACGCCTTATCGGTTTCATTCTTAGTTTTTAGAGCTTCTATTAATGTATTTAGTGTTAGTGTTAAATGCTGGATTACCGTTTCAAATTTTTCAAATAAATCAATTTTCTCTTCTTCACTATCTGAAATTTTATAAAAATCTAATAGCGAGTTTAAATTACTTACAGGCGCCCGTAAATTATGAGAAGTTATATGGGTGAAATCTGCAAGTTGGGTGTTTTGAGCAACTAATTTATTGGAAAAGACCTCTAAATTTTCTTTGGCCTCTATAATTTTACGTTCTGCTAGTTTTTGAGTGGTAATATCACGTATCGCAACAGATACAAGTAACCCTTGTTCTGTTCGTAAGGGACCTAAGCTAATTTGAATTGGAATTTCTTCTCCATTTTTATTTATACCAAATAAATCTTTGCCCTCACCCATAGACCTAGTTTTAGGCTCTGCGAAAAATTCATCTCGATAAGCTGTATGATTTCCTAAAAATCTTTTCGGAATGAGAGTTTCAACTGGGTTACCTACAAGTTCTTCAGCGGTATATCCAAATAATTTTTCTGCTTGTTTGTTAATAAGATCTATGGTGCCTTTTTCATTTACAATAACCATGGCATCTGGAGCTGATTCTAATAATCCTCTAAATTTATTTTCGGCCATTCTTTGCTCCGTAATATCTTGACCTGTACCAATCATTTCTATAATCTCACCTTTTTCATTTGTGAATACCTCTCCCAGAAGTTGTACAGTTTTTACTATCCCTGTTGTTGTTACAATGCGGTGTGTAAAACCTTGAAACTTTTTATCAGTAGCAGCTTTCCCGAAATATTCGGTTACAATGTCTTTATCTTTTGGGTGTACAAAATTAAAATAACTATCAAATTTTAAATCAGTAGTACCCTCATCTAGCTCAAACATTTTATATAGGTTATTGGACCATATAACTTTATCTGCAACAGTATCCCATTGCCAGTGCCCCATCATCGTAATTTCTTCTGCAAAACTCAATAACTGATTTTTTTTCAACAGGTCGTTTTTTGCATTATTTCTCTCGGTGACATCAACTGAAACACCTAAAAAGCCAATATTCTCCCCAACTTCATTTTTAACAGCACTTAGGGTTAATTGGACAGGAAGAGTAGAACCATCTTTTCTAATATACGTCCATTCTCGAGTATCATTTATGTTATGTTTCGCTAAGACTAAAAAGGGATTAAACTGTTCACGATCCAAATCATAAGAGGCTGCCATATCATCTCTAAATTTTTCTATTTCTTCTTTAACATGAAAAATTCCAGGTGTTAGTCCAATTACTTCAGATTCCTCATACCCTAACATTTGCTCTGCTCCACGATTAAAATGATTAATTATACCATTATTATCAAGTGATAGAATTCCTATAGTTCCAGAATTTAAGACCGCTTTTAATTCTGAATTTGTCTTATCTAAAGCTATTTCTGAAAGTTTTCTAGTGTTTATATCCTGAAAGATTCCTAAAATACGTGTACTATTTCCATTTATAACTTCTGCTTGTCCCAATATTCGAACCCATATAATAGTTCCGGTTTTATTAATAAATTCCACTTCTAAATCAAAAGGAATACCATGTTCTATAGCAGCATTAATAGCTTCTTTAACCGCATCCCTACTTTTCCCTTCTTTGTAAAAATTAATGCCTGCTTCTAGATCTACTTCAGAATGTTCAGGTAAGCCATGTATTTCGTAAACTATTCTACTCCAATAAACTTTATTTGTTAACAAATCTAAATCCCAAGCCCCTATTCGTGCAACCTCATTAGTTTTAGCTAATATTCCTTCTGTTTTTATTTTTTCCTGTTCTTTTTCTTTTAAATGAGTAATATCACCAGTATGCATTAATAAACCTCCAATTTTACCTTCTGAAATATACCAAGGGCGGACATCCCAATAAATCCATTGTACAGATCCATCAGAACGAGTAAAAGGTGCCTCATCACACTTATCAATAGTTCCTTTAAGACATTTTTGATGATTAGCTTTCCAATCGTCCCCAATTTCTGGAAAAAGATCATAATGAGACTGACCTATAATTTCTTTTCCTTCCATTTTATAATCGGCTATCCAATGCTGAGATACAGCCATATAGCGCATATTATTATCAAGCATTGCAATTGCTGTGGGGGCTTGTTCTATGAAAATTTTGTTATACGTTTCTTTAACTTCCAAATCTGTTTTAAGCTTTGTTAGCTCCAACATATTTTTTTTTATTCTATGTTCTGATTTAGCTAATTCTTCATTCGAGTTCATGAGCTCGTTATTAATTTGAAGCATTTCCTTTATTACAGGAGTCATAACAAAAACAGACTCTCCAAATAATATAAGTAATATAATGCTGGCTAGAATCCATAAAATATGTAATAATCTTTGTAATTTTCTACTATCATTCTTTTCAAAAGTTTCTCGTATTAATTCCATTGTTGATCTAAAAGAGACTTCCGCTTCTAAGATTGTTTCCAATGATTTTTCAAGTACTTCTGGGCTTGGGTTACTAATAATTGCTCGGCTTGAGGTAAGAATTTTATTGTAATTAGGTGTAATTGCCGTAAATAATGAATCAATAATTTTATTATTTTCAATATTTTTTGAATACAAATAGCGTTGTGAACGCTCCAATTGGTCAGTCAGACTTTTTAGCCTACTTAATTCTTTATTCGTGTGCTTATTTATAGTACTTCCTATAAAAAGTACTTCGCTTAAAATACGCTCACTTAAGGAACTTTGTTTACCTGCTAAACTGATATTTTGTACATCAGATTTTTGTAATCTGATATTATAACTAATAATCACTACCCCTGAAATAATAATTATTCCTATGGAAAGCATGAAAATTATATACCGTTTTTTAATTTTTCGTTCTAAATTTCTCAATAAATGTGCTTTCTTATTGTTAGCAGTAGGCCAAGTGTTTTCTGTTAAATGTTCGAAAAAAATGCTAAATTATGTTCAAACTCATATGTTTTTTAAACATCATTAAAATAATAAATATTAAATTCAATTTTACAGATTAGTCATCAAATTCTAGTAAGCGGCAAATGACGATAATAAATTAGTCAGCATTACATATGCACCAATATAGGTAAATATTGTAAATAATTACAATACAATCAACCATAAAAATCCTACTTAAAGAATCTTACTAAGATAATTAAAAGTAATCTTATTCTTTAAAATTTTCCAGGCCTTTTAATAGCCATGCTTTATACGTTTCACTATCTGTATATTGTATTGAGGAATTCAACACCCCTAAATTTGGGGAAAGCAATACATAATATGGTTGTGAAGCTGCGTTAAAATTCAAGGTTTGGAAAGTACCCCACTTCTGCCCTACGGTTTCAATTCTCTTTACTCGTCCTGATTCATACTTAAAATCAAATTGCTCTATTTCTGGGAGTTCTTTTCGATCATCAATATAAAGGGAAATTAAAATATAGTCTTCTTTAATAATGGGATAGATATCTGGTTCACTCCATACATTTTCTTCCATTTTACGACAGTTGACACAAGCCCATCCCGTAAAATCAAGTAACACAGGCTTATTTACCACTTTAGCATAAGCAATACCCTCTTCGAAATTTTTGAAACAGGTAACACCTAATGGGCAATCATTTTCTTGCTCAAATAGGCTATAGAATTCTGGTGGAGGAAATCCACTCAATAGCTTTAAATTAATCACTTTTGCCAATCCTAGACCTAAATAGAGCACAAAACTAGCACTTATTATTGCAATTAATTTTCTGACAGGAGCTAATTTTTGTTTTGGTCCATCATGGGGAAAGCGTATAATTCCGAAAAGATAAAGTGCTAATAATGTAAATAAGATTATCCAAATTCCAATAAAAATTTCTCTTTTTAAAAGGCTCCAATTACCCACCATATCAGCATTTGAAAGAAATTTTAAGGCTAAAGCTAATTCTAAAAAACCAAGAATTACTTTTACAGTAGTCATCCACCCCCCAGATTTTGGAAGAGAATTCAACCATGCTGGAAATAAGGCAAAAAGCGCAAATGGTAATGCTAAAGCAACACCAAAGCCTAACATTCCTGTTGATAAGTTCGTGGCTACATCACCTTCTGCTAATGCAGTACTTCCTAAAAGACCTCCTAAAATAGGACCGGTACAAGAGAATGATACAATCGCAAGAGTTACTGCCATAAAAAAGATACCAATAATTCCACCTGCTTTCGAAGAAGCATTATCCATTTTATTTGCCCAAGAACTTGGCAAGGTTAATTCATAATAACCAAAAAATGAAAAAGCAAAAAATACAAATATTAAAAAGAATAATACATTCAACCACACATTGGTTGCTATGGTATTTAAAATTTGTGAATCTACAGAATCAAACAAATGGAAAGGCAAACTCAGTAAAAAATAAATTAAAACTATAAAAAAACCGTACAAAATAGCATTTGTTATGCCCTTACTCTTTGTGCCTGATTGTTTTGTGAAAAAGGATACAGTTAAAGGGATCATTGGAAAAACACAAGGTGTTAATAAAGCTATGAGTCCACCTAAGAAACCGAGTCCGAAAATCACCCAAAGACCCGACGTACCATTTATGGTATTCTCTAAATCATCTTTTAAAAGTTCCTTATTTTTTAAATCTAAAACGAGCGCTTCACTAAGTATAACACTACGTTCATCAACTGTTTTCTCTTCTAAATTTATAGGCCCTCCATTCAGAGAGAATACAAATTCTTGCTCTCCAGGAATACATACATCCCGACAAACTTGATAATAGAGCAATACATTAATTTGAGTGATATCAGGGTTTAAAAGCTTTATTTTTTGTTTGAAGGTAAGATGCTCTTTAAAATAGGTTTCATCCACTTCAAAAATTTCGCTATACTCCGTAATTGTTTCGCTTTCTTCAGCAATACCAAAAAGTTCAAACGCTTCTCCCACATTTTCAAAAACCAATTCACTTGGCTGCGATCCACCTTCCGCCGTAAATTGAGAGTACACATGCCAATCTTTTAGTATATCTGCTTTAAAAACTAATTCATATTCGGTATCAGATATTTTGTTTAATTCTTGTCCCCAAAGTACAGGTTCGTCATCGGTTTGAGAATATCCAAAAAAAGTATATACTATTGTTAAAAGTAAGACTATGTTTTTATTCATTTTGTACTGTAAATTTTAATATATTTTTAGTTTTACCTGAAACTTTAAAGCGACTATCAGCTCTTTTCCCTATGACCCAAACTATTTGATCTTCAGAACATAACAACCATTGCGTTTCTTTTGCAATAAGGCTGTATTTTTCATCTTTGTAAAACTTACTCAGTTTTTTTACACCTTTCATTCCAAATGGATGGAAATAGTCGCCAGTTTTCCATTTTCTTACAGTTAACGGAAACTTTAAAGTATCCGTATCTACATAGAGAATAGCGGTCCCCGTCTCTGAAATATGAGTAGTAGATTCAATACGTATCGCTATTGGATTGTGAGTATTTTTGGTCTTCTTATGAATAAAAAAAACTTCCGAAACCTCTGAAACCACTTCTTGCAATAGCAGATGCTCTCTATCTTTTAATAAACGATACGATGCTGATAATATTTCCTTTCCACTAAGTGCTTCGCACAAAGCCATAATAGATCTGGCATCCGAAAAACCATATGGTTTAAATAAATGATACACATAGGTCGTTTGCGGATGCAATTTTTGGAGAGCAGCAATTTCTATTTTGTAAATGTTATTTTCTTTAATAAACAAAGAAGCTCTTACTTCTGAAATATGATTTTCAACGAGTTCTGCAGTTTGACCTAAATAGGCTTGTGTATTTAAAAAATTACCTAAAAAAGTCGGATGTAATTCTTTTAATAGCGGAACTATAGTATGTCGTATTTTATTTCTTAAATATTTAGTCTCTTGGTTACTTTTATCTTCTCTCCAAACTATAGCATTTTTCTTAGCATACGCCTTAATTTGTTCCCTAGTAAAAGGGAATAAGGGGCGTGCAATCGTATCTGTTTTTTCAGGGATACCTGTTAAGCCATCAAGGCCTGTACCTCTAGATAAGTTAATCAAAAAAGTTTCTAAATTATCATCTGCATGATGCGCTGTTACCAGTGTAGGAATACTATTCTCTTGCATTATTTTAGCAAACCATGCATATCTAAGTTCTCTAGCTGCAACCTGTAGTGATACTTTATTTAAATTCATGTAATCAACTGTTTTGAAAATAGTTACATGGATTCCTACATTTTTGTTTTCGGCCAATTTTTCAACAAATTTTTGATCTTCACTACTCTCAATTCCTCTTAATTGAAAGTTACAATGTGCGAGAGTGAAATTCAAACCTATAGCATGACATAAGTGTGTTAAAACTACACTATCTAACCCACCGCTACAGGCTAAAAGAAAAGTTTTATCTTTTAAAATTTGGAAATTAGTATCAATATGTTGTTTAAATTCTTCTAGCACATTACAAAAGTACATAACATAAAAATGATAAACTATTCAAGAACTTCTCGCATTGCTTTTGCTTTTAACAAGCATTCTTGATATTCATATTCAGGGGTTGACTTTGATGTGATTGCACTACCCACAGAAAATGAAATGTACGACTTGGATTCATTATACAATATACTTCGGATAATGACATTAAAATCAAAATCACCTTCAGGAGTAATATAACCAACAGCACCACTATACAAACCTCTTTTAAAAGCTTCTAAATCCTCTATTATTTCCATAGCAGAAATTTTAGGAGCACCCGTCATACTTCCCATAGGAAAGGTTTCTTTAATTATTTCAATCGGGTTTTTATGTTCTTCCACTTTGGCAATTACTGTTGAAATCATTTGATGTACTTGGTCAAAGGTATATACTTTACATAGTTCTTCGACCGAAACACTACCTTTTAATGCACTTTTTGACAAGTCATTCCTAACCAAATCAACAATCATAATATTCTCAGCACGCTCTTTTTCATCGTGTTCTAATGAAAACTTTAACTGTTCATCTTCAAGAATATCTTTGGATCGTTTTGCGGTACCTTTTATTGGCTGAGATATAAGTTTGGCTCCTTCTTTTTTTAGGTAGCGCTCAGGTGAGGCTGATAATACATATTTATCATCTAACTTTAAAAATGCAGCAAATGGAGCCTTAGAAATACTATTTAGCTTTTGGTATACTTCGAAAGGATTTATAGTAATATTTTCAGCATAGAATTCTTGACAAAAATTAGCTTCATAAATAGCGCCATGATGAATATGTGCTAACATTTTTGAAACTTGACTAAAATATTCATCCTTAAAGATTCTCATTTTAATATGAATGGCTGATTTAGAACTTTCATTGGTCTTTTTTTGATTTTTAGAAGCCAAAAACATAATGGTTTCATAATCTTCATCTATTTCATCGTCCACCATCATTAAATAATCAAACTCCATACTGTCCCCAATAATTTTGATTATTTTTTTAGGTTGAAAAAAATATAATTCAGGAAATTCAATACCATCTGGGTTATTAGATACTAAGTATTCTGTATCATTCTTTAAATCATAAGATAGATACCCAAAAATCCAGTCATTAGTCTGCGATTGGTATATTTGTAGATCTTCAAAAGCATTTTTAGTATCTGTTTTAATAGCTGTTAACGCATCAACTGCAAGTAAAGCTTCGTATGAAGTATATGCCTTGTTATGCGCATTGCTATCCAACCAAACTACTTCATAGAATTGTTGAGCCCAATTCAAAAGGGCCTTTTTAATGTTCGGTAAATTCTGAATTTTAAAAGAAACTTTTTTTCGCAATTTTCTCTTATAATTTAGCTAAAAATAATTGTAATGCCTCTTGATGTCGTTGGGTCAAAACATTATCTGTAATCCCTTTTGATTCATCAAAATTAAAGCCATAGGATGGCAAAGAGAAAGTAGCAACTATTTCACCTCCAAATCTTGGTAATAACTTTTCTATAAGTTCTAAAGAACTAGAGCCTCCTCTTTTTCCTTGAGATGTAGCCATTAAAAAGATTTTAGTTTCAGATAAAAAATTCTTATCTACCCTCGAAAGCCAATCCAATACATTTTTAAAATAAGCTGAAGGGTTACTATTATGCTCGTTTACAGAAAGGATCAGTCCATTTGATTTATTTATATCATTCTTAAACTCAATCAACGAGTTAATAAAACCGTTATTTTTTTCTTCATCATAACTATACATCGGAAAAGGATAGTTTGCAAGGTTCAAAACTTGCACTTTATGATCCTTAATCAAGGAAGTTGTGTACTGTACTAATTTAAAGTTTATGGATACTGAAGAATTACTCCCTGCAAATGATAAAATTGATGCCATACTTACTTTTTTATTATTAATACAACGAAAATACCCCAAATTGTATTGACATGAACTAAATTTATCTAATTTTGCATTGTAAAACATCTAAACTTACTGTTATACAAGTATATACAGTATATTTTTTGAAATGATAAGTAAAACAAATAGACTGTACTTTATTGACGCTATGCGTGCTTGGGCTATATTAATGATGCTTCAAGGCCATTTTGTCGATGGTTTATTGGGCAATGCCTTTAGAGACAATAGTCATTTAGGGTATACTATATGGTCGTACTTTCGTGGTATAACTGCTCCCGTTTTCTTTACGGTTTCTGGATTTATTTTTACCTATTTATTGGTTCGAGGTGATCAAACAGGCTTTGACAACCCAAGGGTACTAAAGGGTTTAAAACGTGGTTTACAACTTATTTTTATCGGCTATATACTGCGCTTAAACTTCTGGGGTCTGTTATTTGGTCAAATTTATGATTCATTTTATTTAGTTGATGTATTGCATTGCATTGGTTTTTCAATATTAGGAATTATTGGGCTTTATGTCCTTACTAAAAATCGAAAAATCATATTTCCGATTGCTCTTATTGCAATTACAGTGCTTTTATTTGTTTTTGAACCGAACTACAAGCAATGGTCATACGCGTTTTTGCCCCAGTCAGTAGCTAATTATTTCACCAAAATAAACGGTTCTATTTTTACGATATTCCCATGGTTTGGTTACGCAACATGTGGTGCGTTTATATCCCTTTTATTTACCAAATACAAAGACTTTAAATATATATATCCTGTCGCAATTGTATCTTCAATTTTACTTGGTTTGGGGTTGATTTTTGGTTCTTCACAAGTATTTTTGACGTTGGCAGAAACTACTAAAATTCAGCTATTTGCAGATATCTTCTTCAATAATTATTTATTTATTCGTTTGGGGGATGTTTTTATTGTTTTTGCAGTATTTATGCTTTTGCGCAAGTTTTTAATGAATGCTACACTATTAAAAATTGGTCAAAGTACCTTGTCGATATATGTAGTTCATTTTATTTTCCTATATGGTAGTTTTATTGGGTTTGGACTCTATTACTTTTTAAACCATACTTTATCACCAGTAATTATAATTCCTGGAGCTCTACTATTTATGATTTCATGTACGTATTTAGCCTTATATTATGAAAATCGAAAGGTCGGTATTAAAGCTAATTTGAATGCTAAAATAGGAAAAGCTGGTAGTTTTATAGAGCCGTGGTTGTTATTTGCTTTTATACTTTCTAAAGATTACTTTGAAAAAATTAAAACGATCACTTTAAAATTATTTAGATTGGTTAAAGATTAACCTTCCTCTTCAATTCCTTTAATAGATTCTATTATCTTCACTCTAAAAAATACATTATTAGAATGAGCGATATAAAATATACCCCAATTGCAGTAGATTTAGAAAAAGATAAAAAGTACTCTTGGTGTACCTGTAGTCATAGTGAAAACCAGCCATTTTGTGATGGATCTCATCGTGCAGCAAAAGCTACACCACCATTAACGTTTGAAATCGACGAAGCGAAAAAAGCATATTTATGTACTTGTAAGCTCACGAGTAACCCACCTTATTGCGACGGTAGTCACAAAAATTAAAACGTAAAAAAACCATCTATAAGGATGGTTTTTTTACGCTCAGTTTTTCTTTTTTTAAGAAAACTGATTTATTTTTTTTATCTCCTCTTCTGAAAATTCTAAATTATCTAATGCTGCAATATTCTCTTTTAATTGTTTTGAGGAACTGGCTCCAATTAAAACAGATGCTACGGTAGGCCTTTTTAATAACCAGGCTATTGCCATTTGAGATAATTTTTGCCCTCTAGCATTTGCAATTGCAGCTAATCCTTTAATTTTTTCAAGATGAGCTTCTACCTGTTCTTTCTCCAAATACGTAAAGTTCCTGGCTGCACGAGAATCAGCAGGAATGCCGTCTATATATTTATTGGTAAGCATACCTTGTGCTAAAGGTGAAAAGGCAATACAACCAACACCTTCATTATCCAAAGTATCTAACAAACCGTTTTCTACCCATTTGTCAAAAATAGAATAGCGGGCTTGGTGTAAAATAAAAGGCACGTTCATTTCTTTTAATAAGCGAGAAGCTTCTTTTGTTTCTTGAGGCTGATAATTAGAAACCCCCACATAAAGTGCTTTGCCTTGACGAACAATGTCTGCAAGTGCTCCCATTGTTTCCTCTAGAGGTGTGTCTGGATCTGGTCTATGATGGTAAAAAATATCTACATAGTCTAAGCCCATTCGTTTTAAACTCTGGTCTATACTTGAAATTAGATATTTACGAGAGCCTAAATTCCCGTAAGGACCAGGCCACATATCATACCCTGCCTTTGAAGCTATAAAAAGTTCATCTCTATACGATTGAAAATCCTTTTTTAAAATGGTCCCAAAATTTTCTTCTGCTGAACCATAAGGGGGTCCGTAATTGTTGGCGAGATCAAAATGCGTAATTCCTAAATCAAAAGCCGTTCTTAAAATAGCTCTTGCATTCTGAATATTATCAACAAAACCAAAGTTATGCCATAAGCCTAATGATATTGCTGGAAGTAGCACACCACTTTTTCCGGAACGGTTATACTTCATGGTATCATACCTGTTGGGCTGTGCTTGGTATTTTGTTACTCCTGTTTTATCATTAATATGCATGAGCGAGAATTTTAAATATTGGTTATAAATGACTTTAAAATAAAAACCTATCAAACTTAAATACCAATAAAATTAGTATAAAAATTTGATAGGCTATTAATGTTTTATGCACTAAACGTGTAACGCTCTATCAGCAGTAGCCGCAAGTGCAGCTTCTTTAACCGCTTCAGCGTATGTTGGGTGTGCATGACTCATACGCGCAATATCTTCGGCGGAAGCTCTAAATTCCATCGCGGTAACCCCTTCAGCAATTAAATCCGCAACACGAGCACCAATCATATGTACTCCTAAAACTTCATCCGTTTTTTTATCCGCTAATATTTTCACAAATCCGTCTGTATCGCCGCTAGCTCTTGATCTTCCTAATGCACGCATTGGGAATAATCCAGACTTGTATTCAATACCAGCAGCCTTTAATTCTTCTTCTGTTTTGCCAACAGCAGCAACTTCTGGCCATGTGTAAACAACCCCGGGAATTAAATTATAATCAATATGAGGTTTCTGACCTGCTAATATTTCAGCAACCAAAGTACCCTCCTCTTCTGCTTTATGCGCTAACATAGCTCCTTTGATCACATCTCCTATGGCATAGATATTTGCTACATTTGTTTGCAAATGATCATTAACCGCTATTTTGCCCCTTTCCTCTAATTGTACTCCTGCAGCTTCTAGGTTCAGGCCATCTGTAAAAGCATGACGACCAACAGCTACTAAGCAGTAATCTCCCGTGAATGTGATTTCTTCGCCTTTTTTATTATCAGCTTTCACAATAACTTCATTTCCTTTACGTGCTACGGACTTCACTTTATGAGAAAGCTCAAATTTTACTTTTTGCTTTTTCATCACTTTCATTAATTCTTTTGAAAGGGCACCATCCATAGTAGGAATAATACGATCCATATATTCTATCACAGTAACTTCAGCACCAAGGCGCTTGTATACTTGACCTAATTCTAAACCAATTACACCACCACCAATAACGATGAGATGTTTAGGTATTTCCTTCAGCTTTAAGGCTTCTGTAGAAGTTATAACACGTTCTTTATCTATGGTGATGAAGGGTAGCGAAGAAGGTTTAGATCCTGTAGCTATAATAGTACTTTTAGCTTCTATAGTTTCTGTTTTCCCATCATTCTTTTTGATGTTAATATGCGTGGCATCTTTAAAACTACCAACACCTTCAAAAACATCAATCTTATTTTTATCCATCAAAAATTGAATTCCCTTTGTAGTCATATCTACGACATTCTGCTTACGAGAAATCATTTTTTCTAAATTCACCTTTATCTCACCAGGTATTTCAATACCATGCTCTTCAAAATGCTTTACGGCATCTTCATAATGATGTGATGAATCTAATAATGCTTTCGAAGGGATGCAACCCACATTAAGACAAGTACCACCTAAAGTGCTATACTTTTCAATAATTGCTGTTTTCATTCCTAACTGTGCGCAACGTATTGCTGCTACATATCCACCGGGACCTGAACCGATGATGGCTACATCGTATAAACTCATATTTTTGAATTAATTTTAAAAACGTAACAAAATTAGTATTATTTTCCGATTTAGACCTTTCAAAAGGGCTAAAGTTCTGTTATTAATAGGGATCTAAATAGAGATTGCTGTGGTGTGCTTAACTTCTGTGATTACAAATGAACTTTGCGTACTTCCGATATGACTTATAGCTGTTAATTTGGATACCATAAAATCTCGATATTCTTCCATATCACTGACATGTATTTTTAAAATATAATCATAGTCCCCACTAATGTGAAAGCAATCAGCAACTTCCTCTAATTTAACTACTTCTTTTTCAAATCTGGAAACATAGTCTTTTGTATGCTGTACTAGCTTTACATGACATAAAACCGTAAACGCTTTATTCACTAATTTTTTATCAACTAAAGCTACATACTTATGGATTGCACCTGTTTTTTCTAACCGTTTAATACGCTCATAAACTGCAGTTACAGAAAGATTTAGCTTGTTTGCATATGCTTTGGTTGTCTTTTTACAATCTTCTTGCAGCAGGCCTAAAAGTTGTATATCGGTTTCATCAAATTTCATAAAGATAATTTTTCATCTAAAATAGCAATAAATAACATCTTATAGATTTATAATCTACACTTTTAATATTTAAATGATAAAAAATCTAATTAAAATACTATTGATTGATTAATCAACTAAACTGTTCTAATTTTAAGCTAACTTATATATTTAAACCTATGGACTACAAGGCAGCAAATAATTTACAAGATTTACAGTATTTTGGAGAGTATGGTGGAGTTAACCCTTCCATTTCCGATTCTTCTACCTATACATTTATTTCCGCAAAAACAATGTTTGATACTTTTGAAGGAAATACAGAAGGTTGTTATTTGTATAGTAGACACTCCTCCCCTTCTAATTTATATTTAGGTGAAGCTTTAGCAGCGATAGAAGGTACTGAAACGGCCAATGTGTATGCCAGTGGTATGGGAGCCATTACTTCTGTAATCTTACAGTTATGTGATGCAGGTGACCATATTGTAAGTAGTAGAACCATTTATGGGGGTACCTATGCTTTTATGAAAAACTTTTTAAAGAAGTTCACTATCAAAACTTCCTTTGTAGATACTACAAGTATTGAAGCAGTAGAAAGCGCTATCACTTCTAAAACAAAAATGATTTACTGTGAAGCTGTCAGTAATCCCTTGTTAGAGGTTGCTGATATTGCTGCACTTTCAAAGCTAGCGAAAAAACATGGCCTTCCTTTAATAGTTGATAATACATTTTCTCCGCTATCTATTGCACCAGCTAAGTTAGGTGCTGATATTGTAATTCATAGTTTAACCAAATTTATCAACGGTACGAGTGATTGTGTGGCAGGTGTTGTTTGTGGCACAACGGAGTTCTGTTTGAGTTTAAAAGATGTAAATAGTGGTGCTGGAATGTTATTAGGAAGTACCTTAGATAGTTTACGCGCTTCATCAATTCTGAAAAACATGCGCACCTTACATATTAGAATGAAAAAGCATAGTGAGAATGCGCACTTTTTAGCTCAGAAATTTGAAGAGGATGGTCTTAAAGTTGCTTATCCAGGCTTGGCATCACATCCTGGTCATGTAACGATGTCAAAACAAATGAATCCCGAATATGGTTATGGCGGACTTTTAACTCTTAATGCTGGTTCTTTGGACCTTGCAAATAGTTTAATGGAAATAATGCAAGAAAAAAACTTAGGATATCTAGCGGTAAGTCTGGGTTTTTATAAAACACTATTTAGCGCCCCAGGAACTTCTACTTCATCAGAAATTCCTATGGATGAGCAAAAAGAAATGGGATTGTCTGACGGACTTATTCGATTTTCAATAGGTTTAGATAATGATATCGAAAGAACATATACGATTATGAAATCGTGCATGGTACAATTGGGGATTTTGAAAAAATAAAATTAGTGGCTAGAAAAATACAACATCCCATCTCTTGCAAGAAAACAGCCAAAATCGTATTATTACAGGATAACTAATAGATTATTGATGCAAAACCAAAGCTTAAACCCTGCCGGTCCTGAAAATGAACATATTGTAGAAAATCAAGAGTTAAGTATCTGGGAAGCTTTAATTCCTGTGGTACTCTTAATGTCAATGTTAGCCTATAATATATTTTTTGCTGGAGGAGAAATATTTGGGGAGTATTCCAATCAAATTATATTACTTATTGGCGGTGTTTTTGCTGCCATAGTTGGTTTTTTCAATAAATCAACTATTAAAATCATGGTGCAAGAGATCTGGGAAAACCTGAAAAGTGTGTTTATCCCCATCATGATTTTGTTTTTGGTGGGAGCACTAGCGGGTACATGGTTAGTTAGTGGTATTATTCCGGCTATGGTTTATTATGGCTTACAAGTATTAAATCCTGCTATATTTTTACCAGCATCTGTTGTTATCGCGGCTATTATATCTATTGCAACTGGGAGTTCTTGGACCACTTCGGCAACCGTGGGTATTGCATTAGTGGGTATTGGAACCGCTTTAGGTATTCCAACAGGAATGATTGCTGGTGCTGTAATTTCTGGTGCTTATTTTGGAGATAAAATGTCTCCTTTAAGCGACACAACAAATTTGGCTCCGGCAATGGCAGGTACAGATTTGTTTACACATATTAAATATATGGCCTATACAACAGTGCCGACTATTCTAATTACTTTAATAGTTTTTACTATTATTAGTTTCAATATAGATACTACAGGTACTGCAGATATTAGTGGTTTATTACATACTATTGAAACAACATTTACGATCACTCCTTATCTTTTTATTGTTCCGGGCGTTGTTATTGCCTTGATTCTTTTAAAAACAAAACCATTAGTTGCTTTAGGTATCGGAGTTGGCTTGGCAGCTATATTTGCTATGATTTTTCAAACTGAAATCTTAAAATCACTAAACGAATCGGAAGTTACGGCACTCTTTAATTCCATTTTTACAGAAACAGCTATTGTAACTGATAATGATAAGTTGAATGAATTGTTTAGCGCTGGTGGAATGCAAGGCATGCTATGGACTATTTACTTAATTTGTTGCGCTATGGTTTTTGGAGGCATTATGGATGGTATTGGTGCTTTAGCCCGAATTACTAAAGCTTTATTATCTGTTGCCAGTTCTGTATTCGGACTTTTTTCCAGTACTGTTATCAGTTGTTTAGGTTTGAATGCAATTGCTAGCGATCAATACTTAGCTATAGTTATACCTGGTAAAATGTTTAAAAAAGCCTACCAAGATAAAGGTTTAGCTCCTGAAAATTTAAGTAGAACACTTGAAGATTCAGGAACGGTAACCTCTGTCTTAATACCATGGAATACGTGTGGTGCATACCAATCTAGTGTTTTAGGTGTTCATACAGGGGAGTATTTTATGTATGCTATATTTAATTGGCTAAGTCCAATTATGACCTTACTATTTGCGGCCTTTAATATTAAAATACGGCAATTAATTACTTCAAAAACTTCCGATAAGGTTGTAAAAGATCTCATTTAGTCTTTTTTTAAATAAAATAGTCTGCTTGCTTTCTCTGTTACTAGATGAAACATGCTTCTCACTGCGAAACTGACAAAAATGTAGGTTAAAAATTCCTAAGTTGATAACAAAAGATAGGCAAATATGAACCCATCAATAAATAGTATCGACCTATCAATTTTTTAAATAATTAATACTTACTATACTCCTATCTAGTCTTAATTTTGTAGAAAATTAATACACATAAAAATTACAAAGAGTATGGCTATAGTAGGTAAAAAGTTTCCAAATTTAAGCGTAAATGCAATGAATGAATTAGGGGATACTTTTAAGTTAAATGTTTTAGAAGAAGCTCAAAAAAACAATAAAAAGGTAGTCTTATTTTGGTACCCAAAAGACTTTACTTTTGTTTGTCCAACAGAATTACATGCTTTCCAAGCAGCTTTAGGAGAATTTGAAAAAAGAAATACAGTTGTAATAGGTGCTTCATGTGATACGGCTGAAGTTCATTTTGCATGGTTAAGTACAGCTAAAGATAATGGAGGAATCGAAGGTGTTACGTATCCAATTTTAGCCGATAGCAATAGAAATTTAGCCTCTACCTTAGGCATCTTAGATATTACTAATGAGCAATATAATGATGAAACTGGAGTCGTAACTGTTGAAGGTGATAATGTAACCTACAGAGCTACTTATTTAATCGATGAAGAAGGAACAGTTTTTCATGAAGGTATCAACCATATGCCTTTGGGTAGAAATGTAAATGAATATTTACGTTTAATCGATGCCTATACACACGTACAAGAAAAAGGAGAAGTTTGTCCTGCAAACTGGGAAGAAGGTAAAGATGCTATGCAAGCAAATGCTAAAGGTACAGCGCAATACTTAGCTTCACACGTAAATTAATTATTAGACATAAATGAAATTCAGTATGCACTCTATTTTAATCATATCGGATAAAAATAGGGTGCTTCAATCATAAATTAGAATAAATACAATCTTATGATATTAGAATTAGAACAAGATAATTTACAAGAGATTATTGACCAAAACCCAAATGTAATGGTTCAATATTCTGCTACATGGTGTGGTAATTGCCGTATTATGAAGCCAAAATTCAAAAAAGAAGCTACCGAAAATAAAAATATCACTTTTGTTATTGCTGATGCTGAAAAGTTTCCAGAATCTAGAAAATTAGCCAATGTAGACAACTTACCTACATTTGCTGCTTTTACCAACGGAAAATTTAAAAATCAAGTACAAACTAACAAGTATGATCTTTTAAAAGAATTAATAAGTGAAGTTACCAGTAATTAAACACCTTACAAGCTTCATCGCAGAGAATGATGAAGACTATGTAATTGAAACTATCGATACACTCGAAGCCTTAACCGAAGTATCTTCGTTAAAAGATGAAGAATTAGATGTTATTGGAGAATTAATATCGAATATGTATGGCGCTCTAGAAGTACATAAAGCTATAAAAAATGGTATTCCTCAAAAAGAAGCCTTAAATAGTTTTATGCAAAGAGTACTAGGATCTATTGACAAGTAACAATGAAAACCTACTTGTAAAAGTCCATTCATTAAATTGAATGGACTTTTTTATTTTAAATTTTCAAACACTATAGGTCTAAATCACCGATATATTTTTTAATTTCACACAGAATTAAAAAGCATTATTATGGCAACAGTTACATTAAAAGGAAATCAAATACATACTATAGGAAGTCTACCTGAAAAAGGTACTTCTGCACCAAATTTCAATTTAACAAAAAACGATTTATCAACTACTACACTAGCGAATTACAAAGGTAAAAAAGTGGTTTTGAATATTTTCCCAAGTATTGATACGGGTACTTGTGCGCAATCTGTACGTCAATTTAATACAGAAGCTGCAGAATTAGAAAATACGGTAGTCTTATGTATTTCAAAAGATTTACCATTTGCACAAGCACGTTTTTGTGGTGCAGAAGGTATTGCAAATGTAGAAATGCTTTCCGATTTTAAAGATGGTAATTTTGGAAATAGCTACGGACTTACATTTTCAGATGGCCCATTAGCTTCTCTTTTATCAAGATCGGTTGTTGTTCTTAATGAAGAAGGAAAAGTGATGTACACAGAACAGGTGGCAGAAACTGTAGAAGAGCCTAATTACAAGGCAGCATTAGAAGCATTAATGGATGCCTAAAGAATCTTTTTTAGTAAACAGAATCAAAAGTGTGGGCTTTGCACTTCGCGGAGCCTTACTTTTAATTCGTACGGAGGCTAGTATTAAAATTCAAGTTTGTATAGCAGTTATAGTTACTGTAGCAGGTTTCTATTTTGAAATTTCTAAAACGGAATGGATATTACAAATTTTTGCTGTGGCTCTAGTCTTAGGTATTGAAGGTATGAATACTGCTGTTGAAAAAATATCTGATTTTGTACAGCCAGAATTTGATCCTAAAATAGGATTTATAAAAGATATTTCTGCAGGTGCTGTTATGTTGGTGTCTATAGCTGCAACCATAATTGGCCTCATCATATATTTACCAAAGATTTTTTAAAACTACAATCCCGCTGGCTTACAAGGTAAATTCGTATTTTAGCCCCAAAGAATTCATGATTTAATGGCAAAGAAGGCAAAACGCTCAAAAACTGCAGCTCCTAAAAAGAGGGGTTCTTTTAAGTTATCTAAACAGAATAAAATAATACTCGGAAGCTTAATTATGCTTTTTAGTGTCGCTTTGTTTTTTTCATTTATCTCTTTTTATTTCACCTGGCAAAACGATCAAAGTTTATTGACTGAATTTGCTAATAGAAACCAAGAGGCAAAAAATTTGTTGAATAAATTTGGTGCAAGCATAAGCCATTTATTCATGTATAAAGGCTTTGGATTAGCCTCTTTAATCTTTACCTTTTTATTTTTCATGACAGGGTTACAACTCTTCTTGAGCCTTAAAGAAACTGGACTACTCCGAAAATGGATCTGGGGACTTGTTTTTATCATATGGATTTCTATTACCTTAGGCTTTTTTGCTGAAAAGAGTCCTTTATTGGGTGGTATCGTTGGTTTTGAAATGAATGATTTTCTTCAAGACTATACAGGTAAACTAGGTGTTTTGCTATTATTATTGTTCGGACTGATTATTATTTTAGTTCGATTATTTAAATTAACTCCCGATCATATTTCTGAGTATTATAAACAGAAAAGAAGTGCTATTTCTAAGGAATTTAAATCCATGCCTTCCTCTGAAACCTATTCGGAAGAAGAAATTGAAGCCCTTATCAAAAAGGAAGAAAAGCAAGTAGTTTTAGACACCTATACCCACAAAAAAGATATTCCAATTATAGCAGCAGAAAATACTAGTGATGATTTTGAAATAAGCATCCCTCAAGAAGAAGAATCTATTGAGGATGAACTTAAAATGGAAGTGGAAAAAGTTGTTGAAGAAAAAGAAGAGACAGACAACCTTGCCAGTAAGCTGGTCGACGATTATGGTGAGTTTGATCCTACACTAGAATTAGCAAATTATAAATTTCCGACGATAGATTTATTAGACCAACATGGTGTTACTGGTGGTATAACAATAAATCAAGAAGAACTTGAAGAAAATAAAAATAAGATTGTAGAGACTTTAAAAAATTATAAAATCGGTATTGCTCAAATTAAAGCAACTATTGGTCCTACCGTAACTTTATATGAAATTGTACCTGATGCTGGGGTACGTATTTCTAAAATTAAAAATTTAGAAGATGATATAGCACTATCGCTTGCCGCCTTAGGCATTCGTATTATTGCTCCTATTCCAGGGAAAGGTACTATAGGTATCGAAGTTCCTAATAAAAATGCTACGATTGTATCTATGCGTTCGGTTATTTCTTCTAGTAAATTTCAAAAAGCAGAAATGCAATTGCCTATTGCTTTTGGTAAGACTATTAGCAACGAAACCTTTGTTGTAGATCTTGCAAAGATGCCTCACCTTTTAATGGCTGGGGCTACTGGACAAGGTAAATCTGTTGGTTTAAATGCTGTACTTACCTCTTTATTGTATAAAAAACATCCAGCTGAAGTTAAATTTGTTTTGATCGATCCTAAGAAAGTTGAGCTTACACTCTTCAATAAGATAGAACGACACTATTTGGCTAAATTGCCAGATTCTGAAGATGCCATTATTACCGATAACACCAAAGTTATACACACCTTAAATTCGTTGTGTATAGAAATGGATAATCGTTATGAATTATTAAAAATGGCCCTTGTTCGTAATATAAAAGAATACAATACTAAATTCAAGGCGCGAAAATTGAATCCGAATGACGGACATAAATTTTTACCTTATATTGTTTTGGTGATTGATGAGTTTGCCGATTTAATTATGACAGCCGGTAAAGAGGTAGAAACACCTATTGCTCGTTTAGCACAACTGGCAAGAGCAATTGGTATACATTTAATTATTGCTACGCAACGGCCATCCGTAAATGTAATTACGGGGATTATAAAAGCCAACTTTCCAGCGAGAATTGCTTTTAGAGTAACTTCAAAAATAGATTCTAGAACAATTTTAGATGCCCAAGGAGCGGATCAACTTATTGGTAGAGGTGACATGTTGTACACCCAAGGTAATGATGTTACCCGAATACAGTGTGCTTTTGTTGACACACCTGAAGTTGCTAAAATTGTAGAGTTTATAGGCTCCCAAAGAGCCTATCCAGATGCACATTTGCTTCCTGAGTACATAGGTGAAGATTCTGGCACAAGTATTGATTATAATATATCAGACAGAGATGTTTTGTTCCGAGAAGCTGCAGAAGTTATCGTAATTGCACAACAAGGGTCGGCATCATTAATACAACGAAAATTAAAATTAGGGTACAATAGAGCGGGTCGGATTGTAGATCAATTAGAAGCAGCTGGTATTGTAGGACAGTTTGAAGGTAGCAAGGCGAGACAGGTTTTGGTTGCCGATATGGTCGCCCTAGATAATTTATTAAACAACGAAAAAAATTAAACGAGATTATGAAAAAATTAATTGTTTTAGTAGTGTTTTTTATTTCCGCCTTTACTATGGCACAAAATTCTTCCAAAGCAAAGTCATTGTTAGATGAAGTTTATAACAAGGTAAAAAGTTATGATAACATTTTTGTAGATTTTAAATATGCATTAAACAACGAAGAGGCACATATAAATCAAGAGACAAGGGGTGATGTTACAATGGAAGGTGAGAAGTATTTATTCAATTATTTAGGTTCTAAACAATTGTTTGATGGCAGTAAAGTATATACTATCGTTCCAGAAAACGAAGAAGTTACTATAGAAGATAAAGCTACAGATGAAAACACAATTACCCCTTCAAAAATGCTAACCTTTTATAAAACGGGACATAATTATGAATGGGATATTCTTCAAAATATACAAGGTAGAAAAATACAGTTTGTAAAATTAATTCCGATAGATACCAATTCAGAAATTAAATCAATTTTATTAGGAATAGATGTTGAAACGAATCACATTTATAAGCTTATTGAAACAGGCAAAAACGGAACTAAAACTACTATCACTGTTAATTCTTTTAAAACAAATCAGTCTTTATCAAAAACCTTATTTACTTTTGATGAATCGAAGTACAAAAATGACGGGTACTACATCTTAAGAAATTAGGCCATTGAGAATTTTAGACAGTTACATTTTAAAGCGATTTTTATATAATTTTTTCAGTTCGTTTGCAATATTGATGCTCATTTTCATATTCCAAACGATCTGGTTATTTATAGACGATTTAGCGGGCAGAGGCTTGGATATTTTTATTATTGGTAAATTTTTGTTTTATATCACACCGAATTTAACAGAAAAAGTACTGCCATTAACGGTACTATTGGCTTCAATTCTTACCTTCGGATCTCTTGCGGAGAATTACGAATTTGCAGCCATGAAAGCTTCAGGTATTTCGTTGCAACGGTCAATGCTAAGTTTAATCATATTTGTTTCTATTTTAGGGGTAGTTGTCTTCTATTTTGCCAATAGTGTTATCCCTGCTGCAGAGCAAAAAATATACAATCTCCGTAAAAATATTGGTCAGGTTAAACCGTCAACGGCAATTGTTGAAGGGGCTTTTAGTGATTTAGATGGTACTGATATGAATATGAAGGTGGATCGTAAATATGGTGAAAACGAAAGGTACCTTGAGAATGTAATTATTCATAGAAAATCAAAAAATAGTGTAAATAACACCGTTATTAAGGCTAAAACAGGGGAACTTATAAGTTCTGAAGAATCAGATATCCTTCAACTAGTTTTGCGGGATGGCCATTATTATGAAGATATTGTTAAAAAAAATACTGCTGAAAATCGCAAACATCCTTTTGCCAAATCTACTTTTGAAGTTTATACCATAAATCAAGATATTTCTAGACTCGATGTAGATTTAGATGCAGAACGAGCGGTAACAACAGATAAAATGAAAAATGTACTTCGTTTAATTAAGGATGCTGATTCGATCAAAAAAAATAACATCAGTATCGTACATACATTTTCCAAGAGTATTTATAATAGAATGGGTGCTTTTCCTACTGTTTCTCCAAAAGATAGCTTGAAAAAAAATATAAAGGTTGTGTCTGAAGACTCTATGTTAATGCACAAAAAAATAATAGACACCCTAAACATCGTAAATTTATTTCAATCGTATCAAAAAGCTCAAATCATAAATTCTGCTCAAAATACAACTACCAATATTGTAAATTCTATTGAAGGCAAGAAAAATGAGATGGACAAGCGTTATAAAATTTACAATATGCATATTGTATCGCTTCATAAAAAATTTGCTTTAGCATTATCTTGTATTATTCTCTTTTTTGTAGGTGCACCGTTAGGCGCTATCATTAGAAAGGGAGGATTGGGATTACCTATGGTAATTGCTATCGTTCTATTTTTAACCTATTATTTCATTGGTGTATTTGCAGAAAACTATGCTAAAGAAGGCAATATAAATCCTATTATTGGAGGTTGGGCTTCTACCCTTATCATGTTACCTTTGGGAGTATTTTTAACCAAAAGAGCAACAGCTGATAAAGGTTTGGTCGATTTTGGAAGTGTTATAGCTTTCTTTCAACTTATTTTTGCAAAATTCAGACCTAGTACAAAATAAAAGACATGGACAACATCACCCATTTAGATTCAATTGAAGAGGCTATTAATGACATTAAAAATGGTAAGGTCATTATTGTTGTTGATGATGAAAACAGGGAAAATGAAGGGGATTTTCTTGCTGCGGCTGAATTAGCTACCCCTGAAATGATTAATTTTATGGCTACTGAAGGACGCGGTCTTATTTGTGCTCCACTAACCGAAAGTAGATGTAAAGAATTGGGACTACCAATGATGGTTACAGTAAATACAGACCATATGGAAACTGCTTTTACGGTATCTGTAGATTTAAGAGGAAATGGCGTTACCACCGGTATCTCGGCATCAGATAGAGCAAAAACGGTACAAGCATTAACAATAGGAGACACAAAACCTTATGATTTAGCTAGACCTGGGCATATTTTTCCTTTAGTCGCCAAAGATGGCGGTGTTTTGAGACGTACAGGTCATACAGAGGCTGCGATAGATTTTGCTCGCCTTGCTGGACTACAGCCAGCGGGAGTTATTGTTGAGATAATGAATGAAGATGGTACCATGGCAAGGTTACCACAATTGAAAAAAGTAGCTAAAAAACACAATCTAAAAATTGTTTCCATAGAAGACCTTATTGCTTATCGCATGGAACATGATAGTCTTATTGAAAAAAAGCAAGACTTCACCATAACCACTCGGTTTGGAGATTTCAGATTAAGAGCCTATAAGCAAACTACAAACAATCAAATCCATATTGCCTTAACAAAAGGTACTTGGAAAAAAGATGAAAAAATACTTACACGTATCAATTCTACCTTAATTAATAATGATATTTTAGGCACATTGACCAATAATCCTGATAAGAAATTGGAAGATATGTTCAATGCCATAAATGCTGAAGGTAAAGGCGCTTTTGTATTTATAAATCAAGAAAGCCAATCGCTTAATCTTTTAAACAGACTTATTGCTTTAAAAGAGTCGCAAGCTAAGGGAGAAATAAGAGCACCTAAAATAGAAATGGATGCTAAAGATTTTGGTGTAGGGGCACAAATACTTCATGACTTAAACATCTCAAAAGTTCGTTTACTCACCAATACCATTCAATCTAAAAGAGTAGGTATCGTTGGTTATGGTTTAGAAATTGTTGAGCATGTATCATACTAGATATTCGCTTTTATAATTGCTGCCATTTTATCCGCTCTATTTTTCACCTCTTCTTTGCTCCAGCTTAATTTAATCAAGCATGAAATGGTTCGAGACATGATTGCATCTGAAGCTGAAAAGTCAGTTTTATCATAATTAGGCAGGTGATTATAAATAGCATTCGAAAAATAGCTCAAGGTTTTTAAATGTTTTAAATGCTTCCATTTCGTATGGTAATGCCAATTATTATCATACCAATAAAAACTAGCATCAATTCCTTCCTTTAAAAATTCAGCATGTACTTTTTTTGCTATTTGCTTGGTAGGTAGAAAGAAATTTATAAAAGAATAGTTCTGCTCTCCACCCTTAGGCACACGCCTTAAAGTAACTTCAGGAATTGTTTTTAAAGACTTTTCTAATAGAGAATAGTGTTTTTTTTGTGTATCTATAATAGCATCTAATCGTTTTATTTGTGCGACACCAACAGCAGCATGCAATTCAGAAATTCTATAATTATACCCTAAAAACGGGTGCTTATCTGCTCCCCTGTCCACTCCTAAATGGTCATGCCCATGGTCAGCGTAATTCTCGGCATTAGTATAGTATTTTTTATTATTGGTAATCAACGCTCCCCCTTCTCCACAAGTTATGGTCTTCACATAATCAAATGAAAAACAACCAATATCACCAATACTCCCTAATGGTTTGTTATCATACGTTCCACCAATAGCTTGGCAGGCATCTTCAATTAGTACTAAATCATGTTTTTTACAAAGGGCACGTAAAGGGTTTAAATCGGTCATCGAACCACACATATGCACAGGCATAATTGCTTTTGTACGAGAGGTAATAGCCTTTTCTACCGCGCAGGCCTCTAAACCTAATGTATCATCAATATTTACCATTATTGGCACTGCTCCTACTGATAGTATTGCCTCAAAAGTAGCCACAAAAGTAAAAGTTGGCATAATTACCTCATGACCAGAACCTATTCCAGCACTAATTAGAGCTACGGTTAATGCCGCTGTACCACTACTTACTAGATGTGCATGTTTCACCTTCATTCTTTTTTCTAGCATTGCTTCTAGTTCTGCTGCTTTATAATGGTCTCTAGCTTTATCAAAGCCATAGCGCATTAAAACACCAGAATTTAAAACATCATTTACTTCTTTTCGTTCTTTATCGCCAAAAAGCTCAAATCCAGGCATAGGGTATACTAATTATATATTATGGAAAAATACAACTTAATTTATTTTGTAAGTAAAACTGTCAAAAAAAGTAATCACTTTTAATTGCAAATAAAGCGTAAATCAATAAAATTAGAGGCTTTATTAGACTTTTTGGTAGTCATAATAAACGACTAAAGGTCTATAATACTATTTTTTAATGACTTTCGCACTTTGGCAAATGTAGAAAACAAGTCATCATCTGCTCTATAGCCCACAGGCATTACCAGAACCGATGCTAAATTTTTGGATTTTAAATTTAATATTTTATCAAAATCAGCAGCAATAAAACCTTCCATTGGGCACGCATCTATTTCTTCTATTGCACAAATAGTCATTAGGTTTCCCATCGCTAAATATGCTTGGTTTAGCGCCCAGGCATTTATCTGGTCTACATTCTTCTTAGAAAAATCTTGTATTAATGCTGATTTAAACGGATGCAATATTTCATCACTCGTATTTCTAATATCTTGGACTCTTGAAAAATAATTTGCAATATATTGTTCATCTATTTGCGTTTCAATACAAAAAACCAATACATGAGAAGCCTGTGCAACTTGTTGTTGACCATAGGAGCTTTTTACTAATTTTTCTTGTAGTGGTTTATTTTTAACTACCACTAATTTAATAGGCTGCAAGCCGTATGAAGTTGCTGTAAGGTTAAAAGCTTGTTTTAGAATATGAAGTTTGGTTTTAGGAAGCTCTTTTGTAGCATCGAATTTTTTAACTGCGTAGCGCCATCGTAATTGTTTAATACTATCTGTCATTATAATACGGAAAATTATAGTTAAAAATTAAATAGTGAAAATACTTCTTAAAAACAGGTATACTGCTGATTCTCAATAGACAATTGGTATGGTATTATATTTTTTATTTATTGGCTATTACTAGGTCGTAAATTTAGCCCATTTAAATAAGTTAACTTTAATTCGAGTGCAGAAATTAATAGCATTCGCACTACAACAATGGTCGGATCCCATTTTTTAAAAAATTGATAAAATAAAAATAGAATCCTTTGATATTTTTCAAAAAAGGTTCTTATATTTGCACCCGCATTCAGGGAATACCTGATGAGACACTTGG
>TARA_R110000868_G_scaffold409080_1_pt1 | contig 107521 bp, 97 predicted proteins | sample TARA_R110000868 | Tara Oceans TARA_R110000868 (sample SAMEA4397489) | marine metagenome | biome: Polar Biome; feature: [SRF] surface water layer (ENVO:00010504); material: water (ENVO:00002006), including particulate matter (ENVO:01000060) such as... | depth 5 m
GCGCAGGGCATAGGCATTGCCCGGCACAGGTTCGTCGATATCCTCGATCCAGTATCCGCCGCCTTCGGCGCTGGTCAGGATTCCACGACCCGGATAATGGCCAAGACCTGCAGCAAAATCGGGTTGGTATGTACGATGCAGAACCATCTTGCCAAGATCATCGATATAACAATCGATAACCCCATCACCAGTGACCGAATGGTTCCAGTAAAGGCACCAGCCAGATTGGCGTGGAATGCGTGTTCTGGCTAGAACCGATCCGTCAGATGCAGTGACTTCAAGATGGTCAGTGACCGTACCCGGCATGGTTTCAGCATGCCGGGTTGGTCCGGCACATGCTGATATCAGAAGGGCAAGGGCGGCCAATGCTGGCCGCCCCCAATTTAGCAAGATCATGGATAAAGCTTAGGCGGAATCGGTGAACCGGTTTCTTCGTAGTAACGAAGCGCACCCGGATGCATCGGAATCGGGGTCGAGTTCAGAGCAAAGTTAACGGTGGTGTCGTTGGCTGCCGGATGGATCGCGATCAGTTCATCAACCTTGTCAAACAGGGTTTTGGTGATCTGATAGGCGAGCTCTTCGTCCATTTCTGCGTTCACGAACAGAACGTTCGGGGTCGAAACGGTGTTTACCGGTGCCGTCACGCCATCATAGAGGCCTTTGCGCAGGGCATAGGGTGCGAAGGTCGGTTCTGCATCAAGGGCAGCAACGATTTCCTCGTCGGTCAAGCCGATCAGCTTGATCTCGCGGGTGGTTGCGAGGTTGAGGATCGAGCTGGTCGGGGGGCCGACGCTCCAGAAACCGGCATCGATGTCACCATCACGAAGGGCATCAGCCGTTTCGTTGAAGTTCAGGCGTTGTTCTTCGATGTCATCATAGGAGATGCCATTGGCTTCGAGCAGGGTTTTGGCTGAAACTTCGGTGCCTGAACCCGGTGCGCCAACAGAAATGCGTTTGCCTTTAAGGTCAGCAAGGCTGTTGATGCCGCTGTCTGCCATCGTCACGATCTGAACGGCATTCGGATAGATCGATGCCAAGGCGCGAACATTATCAAGTTTGCGGCCTTCAAATTTGCCTGTGCCGGTGAAGCCGGCATAAACAGTGTCAGCCAGACCGATTGCAATGTCACTGTCACCACGGGAAATCAGGCCCATGTTTTCAACAGATGCGCCGGTGACTTCGGCAACCGCGGTCGCCCCGTCAATATACTTGCTGATCAGTTCAGCAAGACCGCCGCCATAGGGGTAATAAACGCCGCCGGTACCGCCGGTCGCAATTGAAAGCTGGGTCTGGGCAAATGCCGGTGCGCTGACCATCATCAGCGCGGCGGCTGCAGAAAGCAGGTTCCGCAATTTCATATTTAGTCCTCCCTAGGATCTATGATTACTGCATTGATAACATCAGAAACGGTCAATAAAGGAACATTGGCAGTTATCTTTTGGTATCTCCGCAGTTGTTGGTCGACTTATTATCTAATGAAATAATGTGTTGTTAAGGCGTGTAACCGATGGGCTGGATTTATAATGCCTGTCTGCGGCCGGAATGCAAAATTCGCATGCAAAAAATCCCCAGGGAACAATGTTCCCAAAGGCGGCTTTAAAAACCTGAAAATTTGCGATTGCGGCACTTGGCGGCTGGTCGGGCAAAATGCCGATCAGCTTTCACGTGTTGAAAACATGCCGTAACAGACATTGGTTATCCTCCCTGTCGACTATTGTTTTATTGTTTTGGGTTTCTGACTAGCAAATGCTGCGCCAACCTTAGCCGTAATTTTTATCTTTATATATCAAATAGATATATAAATCTTCCTGCGATTTTAGGCGAAATCATGCCTGTTTGCTGATTGCGATAGGCAAGATTTCGCCGAAATGACCAGTTGCAGACAGTCTAACATTTTATGGCCACATGATAAATTGTTGCTATTCAAGTTCGGCCCGACGGATATCGAGCTTTTTCATTTTTTCGTTCAGGGTGCGCCGTGGAATGTCGAGTTCGTCCATGACCGGTTTGATATTACCATCATGTCGTATCAGCGCATCGCGGATGACGTGTTGTTCAAAATGACGCAGTTGTTCTGCCAGTGATCCGGATTTATCGCTTTCGGGGGGTGTACCGGTATTGGCGCCTGTGCCAAACAGGCGTGCCCATCTTTCATCCGGGTTGCCGGTGAGAAGGACATAGCGTTCCGCCAGATTTTTAAGTTCGCGCACATTGCCCGGCCAATCATGGCTTAACAGGCTGGTCCACAGGCTTGCCGCGGGTTTTTCATAGGGCCGGTCAAATGTTTCGCCCGCCCGTTCGGCAAAGATATCAAATAACAGCGGCAGGTCCCCTTTGCGTTGACGAAGCGGTGTGATTTGCAGTTCGAATGTGTTGATCCGAAACAGAAGGTCTTCGCGAAACTGTTTGTCGGCAACCGCCGTCGGCAGGTCTTCGTTGGTCGCGCAGATCAGCCGGAAGTTGACCTTGACCGGGGTGTTGGAGCCAAGGCGCACGATTTCGCGTTCTTCGATAACGCGCAGAAGCTTTGCCTGAAGGGCAAGCGGCATGCTTGAGATTTCATCGAGAAACAAGGTACCGTTATCGGCATGTTCGACCCAGCCGATCCGACGGCCCGCCGCACCGGTAAAGGCGCCTTTTTCATGGCCAAACAATTCGCTTTCGGCGGTGCTTTCGGGGATTGCGGCGCAATTTACGGCAACAAACCGCCGATCACTTCGTGTGCTAAGATCATGAATGGCGCGTGCCACCAGTTCCTTGCCCGTGCCGGTTTCGCCCGACACCAAAACCGGGACTTCTGTGGACGCAATATTGGCAATTTCTGCTTTTAACAATCGCATGGGCGGGCTGTTGCCGATCAGGCGGCTGTCCAGCGTGCCCTGTTGGGCAATTTGTTGGCGCAAAGTGCGGTTTTCGATAACCAGTTTGCGTTTTTCGATGGCGCGTTGAAGGCTTTCGAGGATGTCGGTCGGTTCAAACGGCTTTTCGACGAAATCATAGGCGCCGCTTTTCATCGCCTCGACTGCCATCGGAACATCCCCGTGCCCGGTCATCAGAATTACCGGAATATCACGGTCAATGCCCAGCACGGATTTGGTAAAGGCAATGCCGTCAAGTTTTGGCATTTTGACATCGGTCAGGATCACCCCGGTGAAATCGGGGGTAATGGTTTCAAGGGCGGTAACCGCATCGGCATGAACGCGGACTGTATATCCCGACAGATCCAGCCATTGCGACAGCGATACCCGAAGGGCTTCTTCGTCATCAACGATGATCACCTGTGGCAATGGTGTGGTTGCGTTTGCGATATCTGTGTCGGTCATGACGTCTGGTCCCCCCGCATCAGCGGCAATTGTATTTCAAAACAGGCGCCGCCGTCTGCCCGGTTATAGGCGCGGATCGTGCCGCCAAAGTCGCGAACAATCCCGTATGTGACCGACAGGCCAAGCCCCACCCCCTGGCCGGGGTCCTTTGTTGTAAAGAACGGGTCAAATAGCAATCCCAGGCTGGCTTTGTCGATGCCCGGCCCGGTATCGGAAATGCGGATTGTTGCCTGATCGCGTGCATTGGAAAGTTCAACAACAATGCGTTTTTCAAGATCACCATCCATCGCATCAAGTGCATTGCGGATGATATTGACGAAAACCTGTTCGATCCGCACCAAATCGGCATGAACGATCAGTTTGCCGTCGAATTCTTTCTGTTCCAAGACACAGCCTTCGTTATGAAGCTGTGATGACAGGAATTGTATGACGTTATCGAGTGCGGATTTGATATTGACCGGTTCAAGTACGCCGGTTGATTTGCGCGAAAAGGTTTTAAGTTGCCCGGTAATCGCGCCCATGCGTTCGGTCAGTGCCGAAATTTGCGAGATATTCGGGCCAAGCTTTTCGGGCTTGCCGCGTTCAAGCAGCAGTTTCGCACTGGCACAGAACGTTCGGATGGCGGCAATCGGTTGATTGATTTCATGGGCAATCGCAGCCGACATCTGGCCCAGTGCCGCAAGCTTGCCTGCCTGAACCAATTCATCCTGGGTGCCGCGTAATTCGGCCTCGGTTTTGCGTCGTTCGCCGATTTCCTGTTCAAGGCGGGCATTAAGTGCCTGAATACGGGCGAATTCGAGCGATTTGCGCTGTGATGCCAGTTTTAATTCGCGTTCGCGCAGGAACAGGACAGTCAACAAGATCAAACCCGATCCGATGATGGTGATCAAAAGCGCACTGGTCCGGCGTTCGGCGACATAATCCATCGGTGTTAGGTAAAACAGGTTCCAGTCACTGCCGCTGATCGGTTTGACATCAAACAGGAACTGTTCATTGCCGATTTTTACAATGTCATCGTCGCCAGATGGTTTTTCATCCATATGCAACGGCAAAAGTTCCTGACCGGAATATTGCCGGTTGCGCAAAATGCGATCCCGTTCGGTAACGGTCAGGGGGCGGATGGTGCGATATTTCCAGTCACTGCGACTGGTCAGGATGATGACGCTATCCGCATCCGAGACGAAAACCGTTTCGCCGCCGCCCTGCCAGTTCTGTTCCAATTCGTCGAGTTCGAGCTTAACCGCAACCACCCCGATGATTTCACCATCCTTTGAAATCGGATGCGAGATGAAAAGCCCGGATCGTCCCGTTGTGACACCAATCCCGTAGAAGAAACCATCCTGCCCGGCAAGTGATTCCTTGAAATAGGGGCGGAAGCCGTAGTTCTTGCCCAGATAGTTATCAGGGGTATTCCAATTGCTTGCCGCGACCGTGGTCCCGGTGTGATCCATAACATAAAGAGCCGCCGCCCCGGATCGTTCATTGACCTTTTCCAGATACCGATTGGTGATATCGGCATTGCCATTGCCCGATACGATATCGGCGATATCGTGGTTTCGCGACACGACATAGGGCAGATAGCGATACCGATCAACGGCGGCGCGCAGTGTGCTTTCATAAAGGGCAAGGCGTGCCTGTGCGGTTTGTTGCAACTGGTCAATGGCAATATTGCCTGTCGAAGTCACCGCAAGCCAAACCGCCAGCCCGGCAATGGCGATTCCCGCCAAGCTCAGCGAGGCGCGGCTATAAGTGCTTAGCCAGTAGAACAATCCTGCCTCCTGCGCGTTGAATGGTTATGCCTGTTTGGCCGGGTGGGTTACTATAATAACCAGTCCGGTGATCGGGCCGCCGATTTGTCAATCGGATTTCGGATAGTTATGTGGCTTGGGCACAATTAGTCAATAAAGACGCATTCCAATACCGGAATTACATTCCGATTTTAGACAGGGCAGAATGGTTGAAATCCGGTCACGGGTTTCGTGTCGTACATGAACAAAGCCGCAAATATGCCTCAAGTGGTTATTTTTTCGCCACAATGGAGTGTATTTTGTTACGCTTGTTTCGAATTTTAATCTGTCCAACTGATGAGGTTCAGGTGAGTAAGATTGCACTTGTTGATGACGACCGTAATATCCTGACATCGGTTTCGATGGCGCTTGAAGAAGAAGGCTATGAGGTCCAGACATATTCCGACGGGTCGGAAGCGTTGCATGCGCTGACCAAGGAAGAACCTGATCTTGCGGTTCTTGATATCAAGATGCCGCGCATGGATGGTTTGGAACTTCTGACCCACCTGCGCAAGAAAACCCAGATGCCGGTCATTTTCCTGACGTCCAAGGATGACGAGGTTGATGAACTGACCGGTTTGCGCCTTGGGGCGGATGATTATATCAAAAAGCCGTTTTCACAGCGTTTGCTGATTGAACGTATTCGCGCCTTGCTTCGCCGGGCTGAAATTATGCGCGCCGGTGGTATTCGTCCAAACGGTTCCGAAGACGTTGTTCAGCGTGGTGATCTGGTTCTGGATCCGTCGCGTCATATGTGCAGCTGGAAAGGTTTGCATGTTAACCTGACGGTGACCGAGTTCCTTTTGATTCAGGCACTGGCGAAACATCCGGGGCATGTTAAAAACCGTGATCAGTTGATTGATGCGGCATATGGCGAACATATCTATGTCGATGACCGTACAATCGACAGCCATATCAAACGGTTGCGCAAAAAATTCCGCGAAACCGACAAGGAATTCAAGGAAATCGAAACCCTGTATGGTGTTGGTTATCGTTATCGCGATACGGCAACTGTCGCGAGTTGAAACCAAGAATACTTTTGTCGCAGTGCCGGGCCATTTGGCCCGGCCTGAATTGCGGGTCTGAATGAGCGATTTACCTGCCTCGGCCAAACAGCAATCCGCGCCACAGCATGAAACCCGTGTGGCACGGATCGAGGAACGTCACGGGCTATTTTCCCCTTTGACCTGGCGCATTCTGGCGGTGAATGCGCTAGCACTTTTTGTGCTTGTGGCGGGGATTCTTTATCTTGGCCGTTATAAGCAGGAATTGATCCATTCCGAACTTGAAGCCATGGCTGTGCAGGCAGAAATGTATGCCGCCGCCCTGTCGACATCGGCGGTCGGACAGGGCGATGACGCGACCAACCGGGTTAAGTTGGAAGTGGCGCGTGAAATGGTCCGCCGTTTGGTTGGTATCACGGGCGCACGGGCGCGGTTGTTTGGCGCCAATGGTCAATTGATCGCCGATAGTCGCAATATCCGATCCTTTGGTGCTGGCGCGGTTCAGGCCGAAGAACTTCCGGCACCGGGTGATGATGACGAGCTTGCCGAAATCATGCGCAGCCTGACCGAGGGCGTCTTGTCGCTGTTTGAAGGTGAACAGCCGTTACCGCTTTATATTGATCCGCCGATTGCCAGCGCAGCCGATTATCCCGAAGTTCGGGCCGCACTTGCCGGGTATTCCCGTGGTGTGGTGCGCATTGACAGTCAGGGGCGGCGGGTTTTATCGGTTTCAGTCCCGGTGCAGCGTTTCAAGCAAGTTCTGGCATCGATCATGTTAACCAAAAACGGTGACGCGATCGAAAGTGCCCTGCATGCTGTGCGGCTTGATATCCTTAAAATCTTTGTTTTTGCCTTTGGGATCACGGTTCTTTTGTCGATCTATCTGGCGGGGGTGATTACCCGGCCCCTGAACCGACTGGCGCGTGCCGCCGAGCGGGTGCGGCGTAGCAAAAACCGCCAATTTACCATCCCCGATTTATCAGACCGCCACGATGAAATCGGTGATTTGTCGACCACATTGCGGGATATGACCGAAACGCTGTGGGACCGTATGGATGCGATTGAACGTTTTGCCGCCGATGTTGCGCATGAAATTAAAAATCCGCTGACCTCGCTTCGCAGTGCGGTTGAAACCGCGACCCGCCTGAAAGACCCCGAACGTCAGCGCCGCCTGATGGAAATCATTGCCGAAGACGTTCAGCGCATGGATCGTTTGATCAGCGATATTTCCGATTATTCGCGCATGGATGCCGAATTATCACGTGCAGAGACCGAAGAAGTCGATCTGCGCGCCTTATTGCAAACTCTGTGCGAGCTTTATAACGCCGATGCGAGCGGGCCAAGGATCAAGGTTTCCGTGCCTGAAAACCTGATTGTGCCAGCCCTTGAAAGTCGGCTGGCGCAGGTTTTCCGCAATTTGATTTCGAATGCGATTACCTTTACCCCGGATGGCGGGACTGTGCGTGTTCGGGCATGGCGTGATCGGGACGAGGCGGTGGTTACTGTCGAGGATGACGGGCCGGGAATTCCGCCGGGCAAAGAAGAAGCCATTTTCAATCGTTTCTATACCGAACGCCCATCCGGCGAGAAATTTGGCCAGCATTCGGGGCTTGGCCTGTCGATTTCAAAACGCATTGCATCGGCCCATAATGGGGACCTGACTGCATCGAACCGAATCCTCGATGATGAAGTCAAAGGGGCGATGTTTACCCTTCGGCTGCCGCTTGAAGACGGGGTGTAAGGCGCTTAATCAGCGGGATTATATATCCATGAGGATAGATAAGAATGTTTCACGTTTGACAAGGCGGGAACAGCCGCGCATCGTTTGGCCCGATATGACACAAATTCATGCAAATTGTGTCGCGCTTGGCCCGCATGCCATCTTGTTGCGCGGGCCATCAGGCAGCGGCAAATCCAACCTTGCACTGCGGCTTATCCGTGCTGGTGGGCGATTGGTTTCTGATGACCGGACCGATCTTTCGGCTCAGGACGGAAAACTGATTGCAACATCGCCGGCAATGATTGCCCGATTGTGTGAAGTTCGCGGGATTGGTATCGTCCGCGGGCTTGCCTATCAGGGGGCGGGTGATGTGCGTGTTATATTTGATCTGGTGGCCGATCCAGCCGAAATAGAACGGATGCCTGATCCGCAATCAGAAGCGTTTTGTGGTATTTCGATTCCATCCTGGAAAATCTGGCCATTTGATATGGCGATCAACGCCAAGATTGAAACAGCCTTGGCCTTGGCAACAGGTGAGATGCAGCTTGAAACATGACTGATGCAGATGCAATAGCTCAAAAGCAGCCTGATGATACATCGGGCAATACACGGCTTGTGCTGGTGACCGGTGTATCGGGTGCCGGGCGGACGACGTCGTTGAAAATCTTTGAAGATTTCGGCTTTGATGCGGTGGATAACCTGCCGCTTCGGTTGCTTCCGGCATTGTTAACTGGTGGAACGGACCTTGATCAGCCCTTGGCGATCGGGCTTGATATTCGCACGCGCGATTTTGGCGTGGATCAGTTTGTCGGGTTCGTCACCGAATTGCGCAAGCAGCCGGGTGTTAATCCGATGGTGGTTTTTGTGGATGCCGAAACCGGTATTTTGCAGCGCCGTTTTACCGAAACGCGCCGCCCGCATCCATTGACCCATGATCGACCGCTGGTGGATGCGATTGAACATGAAAAACGCCTGATGGCGCCGATTGCCGCGACAGCAGATATGATTATCGATACGTCGCGTTTGAAAGCGACCGAGCTTCGCAAGATCCTTCAGGATCAATTTGCCATCGGCGAAAAAGATGCCATGGCGGTGTTTGTTAAAAGCTTTTCGTTCCGTCAGGGGCTGCCTGGTGAAGCCGACCTTGTTTTTGACGTTCGTTTTCTGCGCAACCCGCATTATGATCCCGAGCTTCGTTTGCTGACCGGGCTTGATGACCGGGTTGGCGACTACATAAAAAAAGATCAGGATTTCGCCGGTTTCTTTGATCGGTTAAAAGCCCTGATTGGCCCGGTCCTGCCGCGTTATGCGCAGGAAGGGAAAAGTTATCTGACCATCGCGGTCGGTTGTACGGGCGGTCAGCATCGTTCCGTTTATATCGCACGCATGCTAAACGACTGGATTGCCGATCTGGGATATGATGTTCATCTCAGCCATCGCGACAAGCCAGATGAACCGAAATCGGGGGAGTGATTTGATGGAGAAGACTGCATGATCGGGATGGTGCTCGTCACCCATGGCGATCTCGCGAAGGAATTCGTATCGGCTTTGCAACACGTTGTCGGCGAACAGGAAAATATCGCTGCCGTTTGCATCGGGCCGGACGACGACATGGAACAACGCCGTGCCGATATCCTCGCCAGTGTCGAAGCTGTTGATGATGGCAAGGGCGTTGTGCTTTTGACCGACATGTTTGGCGGTACGCCGTCAAATTTGGCCATTTCCATTATGGAACAGGCCAATGTTGAAGTTATCGCAGGGGTTAATTTACCTTTGTTGATCAAACTGGCTTCGGTGCGCATCGATGGCTCGTTGGCCGAAACGGTCAATGCGGCACAGGAAGCGGGCCGGAAATATATCAACGTGGCCTCGCGCTTGTTAAGCGGCGAGGAATAAAACAAAAATAGAAGGCCGGGTGGTCCGGGGATGGCCCGGGCCTTTGAAAGCGGACCGGCGGGGACAGAAATGGCGCAAACGGAAAAGCGGATCGTCACCATCAGCAATCAGCGTGGATTGCACGCGCGGGCGGCGGCAAAATTTGTTAAACTGGCGGGCGAATTCGAATCGCGCATCATGGTGCGCAATCGCGGCACAGAAGTATCGGGTGTGTCGATTATGGGTTTGATGATGCTTGCCGCATCGACCGGCACGGAAATCGAGATCGAAGCATCCGGATCTGACGCCAAAAAGGCAATTAATGCCTTGAACGAACTTGTCGATGCCAAGTTCCACGAAGAATGAAGACATAACGTCCAAGACAATCGCGCATGAAATACCTGCGACTGCGGAATAGGTTTGCAAGTTATATCAAAAGATCAGACTCCAACCGATGATCAATCGCCAAACGGCCGCCGGGTCATTACCGGGCTTGGGGCCTCGGGCGGGATTGTGATTGGCCGGGCTTTTGTTTTGGACCGGCAATATATTGATGTCAGTCGCAAACAAATTCAGCCTGCCAATATCCCTGATGAAACCGAACGCCTGCATAAAGGCGTTGCCGAAAGTATTGAACAACTTAAACGGTTGAAATCGCAATCGGCGAATGTTGGTGGGGCGGCGTCAGAAGAACTTGGTTTTCTGATGGATGCCTATGTGCATATGCTGACCCAGTCGCGGCTTGTACGCGGGGCCGAGGAACTGATCAAAACGCGGAACATGAATGCGGTTCACGCGGTCAGTGAAGTCATCGACGAAATCGCCAATCAGTTTTCCGGTATTGATGATCGATATATTGCCGCGCGCGCATCCGATATCCGCGAGGTTGGCCTGCGTCTGATGCGCTGCCTGCTGGGTGAAACCGACCGCGCATTTGAAACGGCGGCCAAGGGCACCATTTTGATTGCCGAAGAAGTCAGCCCGGCCGATATGGCCCGGTTCCAGCCCGGACAGGTGTCTGCCTTTGTCACCGCACTTGGCGGGGCCGAAGGCCATACTGCGATTATGGCCCGTTCGTTGGGTATTCCGGCCATTCTGGGGGCTGCGGATATTATTCGCGGGATTTCGGGCGGTGATGTGATCATTGTTGATGGCGGGCGTGGCGAAGCCATCTTGCGCCCGAGTGATGATGACCTTGCCCATTATACGCAACGTCGCGAAGACTGGCTGGCAGCCCGGGCCAAGCTGGCAAGTTTGCGCGATGTGCCCTCGGCCACGCGCGATGGCGTTGAAATTGATCTGCATGCCAATATCGAATTGCCCATCGAATTGGCGGCGGCATTGGAAAATGGCGCGACCGGCATCGGGCTTTTGCGCAGCGAGTTCATGTTTATGAACAAGGACTATCTGCCAGACGAAGACGAACAATACGCCGAATTGGCCGATATCGTTACCCGGATGGAGGGCAAGCCGGTGACGATCCGCACCCTTGATATTGGCGGTGAAAAGCTTGCGGTGGCGCTACAGGCAGAAATGGGATCTGGTCCAAATCCGGCACTGGGGTTGCGCGGTATTCGGTTGTCGTTACGCAAACCGGAATTGCTTGAAGCCCAAATGGCGGCAATCCTGCGCGTATCTTTGCTGGGGCCGGTCCGGGTTCTGATCCCGATGGTGGTCAGCGTCCATGAAATGAGCCGGGCGCGCCAGATTTACCAATCTGTTGCCAAGCGTCTGCGTGAGCAAGGTCATGCCATTCCCGATGAATTGCCGCCTTTGGGCGCAATGATTGAAATTCCCGCCGCCGCGTTGACCATTGATGCCTTGGCGCGCGAAAGCGATTTCTTTGCCATCGGGACCAACGATCTGACGCAATATACATTGGCGATTGACCGGACCGACGATCAGGTGGCGGGGCTTTACGATCCGCTGCATCCATCGGTTTTGCGCCTGATCCGCGATGTGATCAAAACGTCATGCGAACGCAATATCCCGATTAGCGTCTGTGGCGAGATGGCCGGTGATCCGCGCTATACACCACTTTTCATTGGCTTTGGCCTGCGCAATTTATCGATGTCATCGGTCAGTTTGCTTCCGGTCAAACAACGTCTGCGCCGCCTTGATACCCGCAATTCCAAACAACAGGCCGCGCGCGTGATGGAACAATGGGATTCGGCGCGTATCGCCATGATGCTGGACGATTTCAACGATCTTGCTTGAATTCGGACGTATAGACCCAAAATCATCGAATACGGACGCACTTGGTCAAGGTCGGCTGTGAAATGCTGCGCGTGGTCCTTGGTGTATTGAAAATTCATCGAAGAAAAGACTTGAAATCCATATAAAGAAATCTTTATATGTCTTCCAACGCGATGGGGAAACCGTCGCACCAGAATTCTTTGGCGTATCTGCAAGATCGATGGGTCTGCACTTGCGCTGTTTTTGTTTGATTGGAGACGACATGTCCAACTTTACCGATTGCAAGGTCGCAGACACCTCGTTGGCCGCTTGGGGCCGCAAGGAAATCGCGATTGCTGAAACTGAAATGCCGGGCCTGATGGCGCTGCGCGAAGAATATGGCGCGACCAAGCCGCTTGCTGGCGCGCGTATCATCGGTTGCCTGCACATGACCATTCAGACCGCCGTTCTGATTGAAACCCTGACCGCCCTTGGCGCAGAAGTTCGCTGGTCGTCATGCAACATCTTCTCGACCCAGGATCAGGCTGCTGCGGCGATTGCTGTTACCGGCGTTCCTGTCTTTGCCTGGAAAGGCGAGACCGAGGAAGAATTCTGGTGGTGCATCGAACAGACCATTACCGGCCCGAATGGCTGGAAACCGAACCTTATTCTTGATGATGGCGGTGACGTCACCCAGTTGATCCACGAAAAATATCCGGAACTTCTTGAAGACATCAAAGGTCTTTCCGAAGAAACCACCACCGGTGTGCACCGCCTTTACGAAATGGCGAAAAAAGGCACGCTTAAGGTTCCGGCGATTAACGTCAATGACTCGGTCACCAAATCGAAATTCGACAACCTTTATGGTTGCCGCGAAAGCTTGGTCGATGGCATCAAACGTGCAACCGACGTGATGGTTGCCGGTAAAATCGGTGTTGTTGCCGGTTTTGGGGATGTTGGCAAAGGGTCGGCTGCATCGTTGCGCAGCCAGGGTGCCCGCGTTCTTGTGACTGAAATCGATCCGATCTGTGCGCTTCAGGCCGCGATGGAAGGTTACGAAGTCACCACGATGGAAGACGCCGCACCGGTTGGCGATATCTTTGTTACCACCACGGGCAACATCGACATCATCACCATCGACCATATGCGTGCGATGAAAGACCGGGCAATTGTGTGCAATATCGGTCACTTCGATTCCGAAATTCAAATCGGTTCGCTGAAGAATTTCAAATGGGAAAACGTCAAGCCGCAGGTTGACGAAGTTGTCTTCCCGGATGGCAAACGTCTGATCGTTCTGGCCGAAGGCCGTCTGGTCAATCTTGGTTGCGCCACCGGTCATCCGAGCTTTGTGATGTCGGCTTCCTTTACCAATCAGGTGCTGGCCCAGATCGAGCTTTGGAAAAACCATGCCAATTACGAAAACAAGGTTTATGTCCTGCCGAAACACCTTGATGAGAAAGTTGCCGCTTTGCATCTTGACCGTCTTGGCGTGAAACTGACCAAGCTTAGCAAAGAGCAGGCTGATTACATCAGCGTGCCGCAGGTTGGTCCGTTCAAGCCGGATCACTATCGCTACTAAGCTGTATTGAGCTTTGCATCAAAGCCGGTCCGTTTGTTCGGGCCGGCTTTTTTGTGTTTGGGGCCTTGCGAGTTCAGGTTAAAAAGGCCGTCATCCGGAACAAGGACAAATATCATGCCCCAGATTGAAATCGAATATTCCGCCAATCTGCCGATTGTCGAACAGTTGCGGGCACTGGCAATCAGTTTGCACCGCGAAATTGCCGTCGCAGCCGATGCCGAACCGGCCAGCTTTAAAACCCGTCTGTCGCCGCTTGAAAATGTCGTGATTGCCGATGGCGGGCCGCATCATGGCATGGTGCATTTGGATGTGCGGTTGCTATCCGGGCGTTCTGATGATGTGAAATACGAAGTCGGGCGTATTGCGCTTGAAACATTGCGGGTGCATCTGGAAAATCTGGTCGGTGACTATGCGGTTCAGTTTTCCGTCGAAGTCCACGACCTTGACCGGGCGAATTATCACAAGCATGTCACCACGCGCGGATAATCAATTACATCAAAAGCGCTTCATGGATCGGGTGATCGGGGCCGTAACGATCATTCATCAGTTTGATCAACTCGCGCGAGAATTGTTTGCCCGCATCAAGTAACGACCTTAGTTCTTTGTCGGTGCGGTCATTCGGGCCGACCTTTTCAAGCCGTTTGCGAACGTCCGGATCGCTGAGTTCACGCAGGAACCGGTCATATAGTTCAAGTGCTGGCAGGCTTTTATCGCCAAAGACGGTTTGTACGCGGATAATCGGCGGAAGCTGTAAAAGTTCCGATAATTTTGCCCGTTTTCCAACGTAATCACGGTCAGCGGTTTCAGCTGCCGCGATTATACCGCCAAAATAAAGCATTTTTCGCGAAAAGACGAGCTTAAGCCGCCGGGGTGCCCATGCCTTGCGGGCATCGCCTTCGCGGGTTTTGATTTCGAAATCGACGCTGATGGTGCGGTAATAACGGATGACGTCATTGACCAGAAAACGCGCAATCGATTCCCGTGTGACGGTTTCGGTCACGTAGTTGGCGATCAATTCGTCAAAAAAGGCCCGTTTGCCGGTTTCATTATAAAGCCATTCGCATTCCAGCAAAAACAGCAGGCGACGCGTGGTAATCGAATTGGTATCGCCATCAAGCCCGATGCGGTTGACCAGTTCTTCGGCCGGGACATAAGACGAAAACGGACCGTCGATTGCGGCCTTTTTGGTGACCATGCCTTCTAGAATTTCGGAAACGGCCTGATGCGGGGCCAGATCGCGATCGACCTCGCGCCCGATGATGAAATAATCCAGATCGGATTGTTCCGATGCCTCGTGACGGCCAAACGACCCGGTGACAACCACGCAAAAGGCGCTGCCATGCAACTGATCGGAAAGTGCGTTACGCATTTCAGCCAGCCGGGCGGCGGTATAGTTCTGATTGGTTGTGATGGTTGCTGGTAACAAGATTGGTCCGGTTCCGTCTGTATTCCCCAAGGTTTCCAGTATCGGCCTAAAGCCCAAAGATTAAAACCGGGTTTATAAGCGAAACATGCATAGATCGGCACGGGATCGGTCAATTGGCACATAATTGCCATGAGTTGCCAGTAAAACGGCCTTAAAAGCGGGCAAGGCTTGGCCAATCATCGAATATCGGGGCCATTTGCCACAAAATGTCCCCGTTTGGAAATCACGCCAGATGACGGAGAAGTCCGATCAAAAATTTTCATCGCACCCTGCTTGCCATTCCGCTGCTTGGCCTGATGGCGACACCTGTTCTTGCCCAGTCCCCGGATCAGACCTCGCCCGAGGAAATGAAGGATATGGCCCCGGATGCCTTGCGCGACGGGATCGAAAATCGTCATCCATCGGCCTATTACATTCTGGCAGCCAAGCTGTTTAACGATGGCAAACGTGATGATGCCGTGTTCTGGTTTTATACCGGGCAGTTGCGGTTTCGCACGCTTTTGGGCTGTAAGCCCGATCTTGCCCCGGATCGGGACCCGGCGTTGTTCGCATCCCTGAATGAAACGGTCGGTCGGCCGTTAAATAGTTATGCCTTTGGTGATGTCGATGCGCTTGGCGGCATGATCGGGGGCGTTCTGGAATGGGATGGCGAACATCCCAACGGATATGTTGCAAAGTCCGAATGTGAACAAACCATCACGGCCGAACGTGCCGGACTGGGCGAGTTGCGAAATATGATCACCGAGAAGGCAGATGAAATTCGCAAGCAACGCGCAGAAAACGGTTTGGAAAATCGTTAAGGCAAATTCCATGGAAAATGGATGACAGGTGATCGAGATGCAATTATTGATTGAATTTCTTGAAATTCAAGTCTCAGTTAGGGCGCATAATGATCAGAACCGCTCGCCTGTTGCTTCGGCAACCACACCTGTCTGATCTTGAATTCGTTTGCGACCTGTTTGGCCGTGCGCAAATGGTGGCGCATCGCCCAGATCCGACACCCGAGGATCGGGAGACATGCACTGACCGGCTGCTGCGCGATATCGGGCATTGGGAACAGCACGGTTTCGGGCGGTGGGCTGTGGAGAATGATAGTGAGTTGATTGGATTTGGTGGTGTCACTGTGTCTGAACATTTTACCGGATTGAACTTGTCCTATCACGTTCACCCGGCATTCTGGGGGGCCGGTTATGCGACCGAAGTTGCGGGTGCCGCCTTTGATACATTGGGTGCCCAACGGGTCATTGGTTTGGCGCATCCTTCAAATCCCGCTTCACAAAGAGTCCTTTGCCGGGCGGGGCTGCGTTTCGAGCGAACCACAGAATTGCGCGGAGCAGAGGTTGCCTTGTTCGCCTGTTCGGCCAATGTTGTTTGATGGCAGCGATATTGACGCTATGTCTGTGAACGCGATAGCGTCGGGGCGATGCTGCCCGGTTCCGGGTGGTACTGCCCCACATATCCATAGAAAGATTTCCCATGGAAATTTCCAATCTTCCGTTCGGGACAACCGACTGGTCGTCGATTGCCCAGACCGAGCATTCAGGTGATCGCGGAAAGGCGTTGTGGCGCACGCAACAATTCGGGCCGATCCGGGTGCGTATGGTGACTTATACGCCGGGCTATCTTGCCGATCACTGGTGCAAAAAGGGTCATATCCTGTTGTGCCTGGAAGGCGAGCTGGTGACGGAACTTGAAGATGGCCGGGTGTTTACCCTTAAACCCGGCATGAGTTATCAGGTTGCAGATAACGCCGAGGCGCATCGGTCATCGACCGATCCGGGTGCGACATTGTTTGTCGTCGACTGAAAACGGCCTATCGGGCGGTTCGGGTTTGTACCAGACCGCCCGATACCTTTTGGCTAGACTTTGCCTGTGGCGGCGACTCGTTGCTGCCGTTTGCGGATTTGCAGAACCAGCGCCAGAAAGGTTAAAGCCACAAGGGCGATGCCATATCCTTCGGCTGTTCTGATAAGGCCCCAGATGGATACCAGTTTGCCCGCCAGAAGGGCCGGAATGCAGAACGACAGATAGGACATCACATAGAATGCCGCCATCAGGCCGCCGCGCTCGTGCGGTTCTGCGCGTGGCAGAAGAGTTCGGATCGATCCAAGAAAGGTCGCGCCAAACCCGAATCCCGCCAAGATTGACCCCGCCAAAAAGACCCAAAGCATGCCGAGCCCAATGCCGAGCACCAAAACAATAATGCCAAGCGTTTGGATGAAAGTTCCCGCAAGCAGTGTTTCAGCCGGTTGGCGTTTTTGGGCAATCAGAACGGAAACCGCCCCGGATAACATCAGACAGGCAACCGCAAAACCGCCTGCAAGCGAAGATGGTGCATCGGTTGCGCGTGCGATTACGGATGGCGCAAGGGACAGATAAAACCCGCCAAGTGCCCATGCGCTGCCATTGGCTGGTGCAATTTCGAGCATGGTTGCGCGCGCGGTTTCGGGGACGAAGACCCGTGGTGTCAGCGATTTCAGAATGCCGGGGCGGCGTGTGGCCGTTTCGGGCAATCCCCAAAGTAAAAGGGCGAGAACCACCATCACCAACAGCATGGCGAGATAGCTTAGATGCAGGGGAGATGGCCCGTATTCGACCAGAATGCCTGTGATCACGGCACCACTGGCCAAGCCAAGCAGTGGGGCGATGGCATTGGTGATCGGGCCTTTGTGGTGATCGTTGTCAAATAACGCAGCACCAAGGACAGCGGTTGCAATGCCGGTGGCAAATCCCTGAATGGCTCTGGCGATCAGCAAGGTTTGAACGTCTTTGGCGATCAGGAAGAAAACCATCGCGACGATTTCAAACACAAGGGCCGTAAAAATAACCGGTTTGCGGCCGATATAATCAGATGCCGACCCGAATATAAGCAGAGAAATCAACAGGGTCAGAACATAGACCGCAAAGACAGCCGTCAGCATCGAGGCCGAGAAATGCCAGCTTTGCTGATATAGCTGATACATGGGTGTCGGGGCGGATGCGGCGGCAGTAAAGATGACAATGACAAGAGCCAGAAACCATCTGGCGGGGGTGTTTGTTGCGGGGGGCGAAGGCGCGTGCATGGGAGCGCTCCTTAAAGCGAATAATTTGCGTTTAATGCAGTTTGCGCGAAGAACTCGCTTAACGCAAATAATTTGTGTTAAGGTCCGTTTTATGAAAGTCCACAAAGGCATAAGAACCGGCGGTCGAAGTGCGCGCGTGCAAAAAGCAGTCCATGAAGCTGTTCATGCGCTTTTGTCGACCCATGACCGCGACAGCCTTACAGTTCCAATGGTCGCCCAGATGTCGGGTGTAACCCCATCAACGATTTACCGTCGCTGGGGTGATTTGCCGTCCTTGTTGGCGGATGTGGCACTGGATCGCATGCGACCCGATGAAGACCCGGTGGATACGGGGTCGCTTGATTCCGATCTTAAACAGTTTGCCGAAGCCTATCTGGATGAAACCGGTTCTGAACTGGGGACGGCAATGTTGCGTGATGTTGTCGCATCTGGCGATAATGGGACGACGATGCGCTGTGCAGATATCGCGCGGTGTCGTCTGGCGGTAATTGTTGAACGTGCAAAAGAACGCGGGCAACCAGCCCCCACGGTTGATCAACTGGTTGATGGCATCATTGCGCCGATGACCTATCGCATTTTGTTTGATCGGCAGCCGCCAACCACGGATGCGCTTTTCGCCATGGTTGACCGGTGCCTGTTGCGCCATACCACCGGCATCAGCGAAGCTGGGCAGGGGTAATCTGCTTTGCCGCGAATGGTCAGCCCAGATAGATCTGGCTGGCTGGATAGGAAATCCGTGGCGAAATGCGCCGGGCCAGAAAGAAGCCAAGTGTAAGCGGGCCAACCCGGCCGATAAACATCGTTACCCCGATGACAATCTGGCCCAAGGTATCGAGTTCCCCGGTCGTGCCACGTGAAAGCCCAACCGTGCCAAAGGCGGAGGTCACTTCAAACACGAGGTCGAGAAAATCGCCATCGTGGGAAATGGTGATCAGGAATATGCTGCTCATGATGACGAAGATCGACATCATCGTCAGGGCAAGTACCTTCATGATTTCTTCGAGTTTGATGCTGCGACCAAAGGCGCGTAACTGGTTATGGCGTTTGAAAAAGGCAATGGTTGCGAGAACCAGCACGATGAATGTGGTGACCTTGATCCCGCCGCCGGTCGATGTGCTGCCGGCCCCGATAACCATCATCAAAATGAACATCAATGCGGTGGAGTCGTGGATGGCAGCGATATTGACGGTGTTAAATCCGGCGGTACGGGTGGTCAGACCTTGAAACCAGCTGATTTGCAGCTTGTCCCAGGGATTGTCAAAGGCACCAAGCGTTTCGGGATTGGACCATTCAAGGGCGGCAAACAGCGTCACCGACCAGACGATCAGAATGGCAGTACCGGTCAGCATTATTTTACTGTGCAGGGATAGATGGCGCCAGCCGCGATGGATCGACAGATCGGAAATGACACTGAACCCGATGCCGCCGATCAGAAGAAGTGCCGGGATTGTAAAGTTGATTATCGGGTTGGTCGCCCAGCGGCTCAGACTATCGGGCATCAGGGCAAAGCCTGCGTTGTTAAAGGCCGATACTGAATGAAACACCGAAAACCATATTCCCTTTGCCCAGCCGAAATCAGGCACAAACACGGTTAATAACAGGATGCCGCCGATCAGTTCGCAGACCAGCACAACCGACAGGATGGTTTTGATCAGGCCAACAAGCAGATGGATTGATGTCTGGTTAAGGTCTTCGCGCAGGATATTGTGATGACGCAGCCCGATCGGCAGGCCAAGAACGGATAGGACAAGGGCGGCAAAGGTCATCAGGCCCAGCCCGCCAAGCTGGATCAGGATCAGGATGATAATTTGACCAAACAGGGTAAAACTTGATCCGGTATCAACCACGGCCAGCCCGGTGACCGTGACGGCCGAGGTTGCCGTGAACAGGGCATCGGAAAAGGTGATGGATTTGGTGACCGAAACCGGCAGGAAAAGGATTGCCGCCCCGATCATGATCAGGGCCAGATACAGGATCGCCAGCAAAAGGGGCGGCGGGATCCTGATCGGTTTGCCAAGCCGGTTTGGAAAATAGAACTGCATGCGTCAGACGCCGTCGCTAAAGTCACGCAGATTTTCGCGGCGACCCAGGATCAGGATTTTATCATTTTCGGCCATTGTGACCGATCCGGTTTGACAATCAATGAAATCGGTTCCGCGCAAAATGCCAAGACAGCGCAGGTCATGGGATGCTGCAAGATCAAGTGATTCGACAGTTTTCCCCGCCAAATCATCGGGCACCAGCATATTGATAACATGCATGCCGTTGCCCAGACTAAGATAGTCGCGCACGGCCGGGTTATGCAGTTTTTGGGCAATATGCTGACCGATTTCCTGTTCGGGAAGGATGATCCGGTCGGGTTCAAGCTTGGTCAGGATACGGTGGTGGGTTTTGTTGATCGCCTTGACCCAGACGGTTTTCACGCCGAGCATTTTGACATTCATGGTGCACAGAAGATTGGCTTCCAGATTGTCGCCAATCGCGATCAGGGCAACGTCATATTTGTCGACCCCTACCTCGCGCAGGACTTCTTCGTCCCGGCCGTCGGCAATGATGGCTTCGGACAGGATATCGGAAAGGGCGGCGACAGGTTTTTCATCAATGTCGATGCCCATGACATGATTGCCATTGCGCGCAAGGTCGGTTGCGACGGTGCTGCCAACAGTTCCAAGTCCGATGATGACGAATGTCCGGTTACGTTTCTTGGGCATATTGGCGGCTCCTGATTGAAATGGATGACCGAATGGGGCAACTTTTGGCGACTACTGCCTTGACCGACGGGCAAGCATATCAGTCAAACAGGCTTGCCGCAGCAGCCTGTTGTGCTAGGTCGGTCAGATTGCCGACACGGCGCAGGAACGAGTTTTTTTCCTCGTAATAGCGGTTGCCAAGATCGGCAAAGCTTTTGACATCGGCATCGGCATTGATGTGGAATTCGCGCTTGGGCACTTTGGTAGCATGGGGATCCATAAGGGCGGCGCTGATTTTTGGATCAATAACCTCGGCAACACCGTCAAGTTCAATCCGGCTTTTCAGGCTGAACAGGAATTTCTTGAAGGTCGGATGACGCAGCAAAAACGCTTTTTCGGTCAGCAGGAAATCATTGGCGGCAAAGTCCGGCGCATTTTTGACAACAAATTCGCGGCACAGATGATCGGTGGCGAAACACATCGGCCCGAAAATGAAGTTGCGATAGATGTCTTCTTTAAGCTGCCAGAATTTATCCAGCCGTTTAAGCGATTCGTCATCAAGTTTTACCGCGGCCTCAAGCAAAAGACGTGGATGGCAGTGGACATAATGCGAATGAACATAGGTTTTGGTGCGGCTGATGCCTTCGAGCGTGTCGATATTGACCGGACCGGACAGAAGGCTGGCATGGGGATGGGTCGATTTTTTTGACAGAAGGGCAATGACTTCGGCCGGATCGACACCATGTTTGACCAGAAGATGATTGACCGACAGATCAAGTTCGACTTCGCCGGTGATGATCTTTTCCGTCAGTTGATGATGGTTTAAGTCAAAGCGACGGGCAAATTCCGGTTCCAGCGTATGGGAAAACGGCCCATGGCCAATATCATGCAACAGGGCCGCGGCCCCCAAAAGGTCGCGATCGGCATCCGAAAGCCCCATCAGGCGGCAATATTGCTGTGACAGCAGGGCAACGCCAATGGTGTGATCATATCGGGAATGGCGGATATTGGCCGGGCGTCCATTGGGATGGAACAGGTAATCAATCGCGCCAAGAAAGGATATTTCGCGCAGGCGTTCAAACGCATGCGACGCAATCAGCTTTTTGTGCAAGGGCCGGTCAAAGGCCGATGCGATCTGGGCGCGTTTGAAATGATAGTTGTATTGCGGGGCATCGCGAAACAGCAATTCCCATTCGGCGATGTCATCGGCACTGAAACTGGTATCGAAAAGGTCGCGCATTTCCGGTCCCGCCGGTTTGGGGGCGGCAGATTCCTTTTGCGGCGTGGCTGGTTTCGATGCCACGCGGGGTGCAAAAAGGTCTAGCTGCGGTTTGGGACTCATTTTTGGAATGACGAGATCATTGTAAATGTTGTTTCGACAATAGCGCAGACATAGCCCGATTTGAGGTATATGTCATCGCGGATTTTCCCGCGATGACGGGCATTCGTAAGGGTATCGGGAAAACGTCGTGAAACAGTGGTAAAAGGCAGACGTTTTCACCATAATAATAGCTCATAAACACAAACGGTTAACAACACGTGACACGGCCTGCATCCGATCATCACAGGGGAAAAGGACCAATTGGTTCCCAAAAGGGGGGGCCAAGCCAATTTTCCTTGTCCAGATTGTGGCAGGTGGGATGCTATGGCCTGACATCGCTTTTCATCGCGGCCGATTTGCATGCACAGGAAAAGTTCCAGCTTTCCCCGGTGCGCGAAGCCGTGCCCGACCTGGTTCCGCCGATTGTGGATCATTCCATTTTGGGAAATCTGGTCGATCTGAGCAACCGGGACTGGTTGGTGGTTGGGCTGGCCGCCCTTGGCGGGGCGGCGATTGCCGGGGGGATTGGATGGCGGTTATCGTTGCGGATGCGTCGCCATTTGGAAGAGGCGGAAGATCACGAATCCGAGCTGGCCGACAGTACCGAACAATTTACCCATCTGTTATATGCCGGACCCGACCCGGTTTATTATTGGAGCCAGACAGGCTTTGCCGAGGGTGCAAGCCCGTCGCTTAAGCGCGCATTCCTTTTGGGAAAAGACGGGCGGTTTCCCGATATACTCGATCAGTTGCGCGACGATGATGCCAAGGCCCTTAAGGATCGTGTGCGGAACCTTAAATCCACGCATGAACGCTTTGAACTTTGGATCATGGCCGTTGATGGCCGCAAATTCCATGTGACCGGTACGATGGCACGCAAGGATCGAAATTCACCGGTTCTGGCGCATGCCCTTTGGTTTCGGGATGAAACCCGCCATAGCCGTGAACGTGAAAGCCAGTTTGGCGATTTCACCTTGCTTAAGCACGAGGTCAGTGGCCTGCGTCTTTTGATCGATAGCTTGCCATTTCCGGTGTGGCGCCGTGATGGCGATTTGCGTTTGATTGATTGCAATGTCGCCTATGCGCGTGCCCTTGAACTTGAAGACAGGGATGATGCCATTTCCCGACAGGCGGAACTGGGAAGCGGGGTTATCCCCGACCATGGCAAGTCACTTGCCGCAGCAGCGCTGCGCAACGGCGAAACCATGACGCGCGATTATCATATTGTGGTCAAGGGCGACCGGAAGCTTTTGCGCATTACCGAATGTCCGTCGCAAACCCCCGAAGATCTGGATGGTTTGATCGGCTTTGCCATTGATTGTACCGCGACCGAGGAATTGCAATCTGATCTGTCGCGCCACATCCGGGCCCATGCCGAAGTACTGGAAAACCTTGGTACTGCGATTGCGATTTATGGCGGCGACAAGCGGCTTATTTTCTTTAATACCGCCTTCACCAAGCTTTGGGATCTGGACGAGGATTGGTTATGGGCCGAGCCATCGCTTGACGATGTTCTGCGCCGGATGCGCGATGAACGCAAATTGCCTGAAGTCACCGATTTTAATCAGTTCCGCAGCATCGAAAATCAGCGATTTACCGATCTTTTGAAACCTGAAGAAGATCTGATGCATCTGCCCAATGGCATGACATTGCGGCGGTTCATTTCGCCCCATCCCTTTGGCGGGTTGATGTTTGCCTATGAAGACGTCACCGACAAGCTGGTCCTTGAAAGCAGCTATAACACCCTGATTGCGGTTCAGCGTGAAACGCTTGAAAACCTGCACGAAGCGGTTGGCGTGATCAGTGGTGATGGTCGTTTGCGGCTTTATAACCACGGATTTGCCGATATCTGGGGGCTGGAAGACGTTTTCTTGTCTGGCGCCCCCCATATTGCCGAAGTGATCGAGGAAGCCCGCGATTACTGGCATGAGCGCGACGATTGGGAAAAATTCAAAAACCGTATGGTTGCGCGCATCACCAATCATGAACCGATGAGCGGCCGTCTGGAACGTGCAGATAACAGCATCATCGATTTTGCCATTGTGCCACTGCCCGATGGGGCGGTGATGATGTCCTATAGCGATGTGACTGATACCATCCGCGTTGAACGCGCCCTTCGCGATCGCAACGAGGCGCTTCGCACGGCGGATCAGATGAAGTCGGACTTCATTTCAACGGTGTCGCGCGAATTGACCCGGCCATTGGATCATATCAATGGCGAATCGGATCGGTTGATCCCGCATTTGCAGGGCAATGTCGCGCAATCGGTCGAAACCATTCGGGCCGAGGCCCAAAGTATGCTGGCCCTTGTTGATGATATGCGCGATCTGGCAACACTTGGATCGGGGCAGGTCGCCCTTGAACTCGATACGGTTGATCCCAGGCGGTTGTTACGGTCGCTCGAAGCCTTAACCCGGGCGCGTCTGGCCGAACTTAACGTGTCACTTCGGCTTTATTGTTCGCGCAATATCGGCTGGATGGTGGCCGATGAACGCCGCCTGAAACAGGCCTTGTTTATCCTTGTCACCAACGTCCTGCGCACAGCCCCGGAAGGCAGCGAAGTTTCGGTGGTGGCGCGTCGGCGTGGCGAGGATATTGATATCAGTATCTCTTTGTCGGACGAGACCCCGCAACCGATGTTATTCGAAGGTTTGCGAGAAGGCGAAAGCCCATCGGCGCGACGTGCCCTTGGCATGGCGATGGTGCGCGCCGTGGTTGAAATCCACGGCGGCCGGGTCAAGGTCAGCCGTGATGGTCACGAAATTTCCTGTATCTTGCCGGCGGGCGAAGAAAGCGATCTGGAATAGAAAAAGGCGCCAGATACAGCGCCTTGTTCTTTTGTATTTGGCCGGTTAGCGATTGTTTAAACGCAAAACGGGACGTCCTTGCCCTGGGTAAAGGCATCGATGTTATCAAGGGCGCGGAACCCCATGGCATTGCGTGTTTCCACGGTCGCCGATCCCAGATGCGGTAACAGGAAGGTATTGGGAAGGTCACGATAAGCCGGTTCGATATTGGGCTCGCCCGCAAAAACATCCAGTCCGGCAGCGGTCAGTTTCCCCGATTTCAAAGCGGCAATCAGATCACCATCATTGACCACATCACCGCGTGCGGTATTTACGATAATCGCCCCATTGGGCAATTTGGCGATGAAGTCGGTGTTGACCATGCCACGCGTTTCCGGCGTCGAGGGGCAATGCAGTGACAGGAACTGACAATGGGGCAGCAATTCATCGATGGATGAATGATAGGTCGCGCCGAATTCCTGATCTTTGGGTAATTGGCGGCGATTAAAATAATGAACGTCCATGTCAAAACCACGCGCACGTTTGGCAACGGCCTGACCAATGCGGCCCATGCCGATAATGCCAAGCTTTTTACCTGTGACCTGTGTGCCCATCAGATGGGTCGGGCGCCAGCTTGACCAAGTCGCATTGCGGACTTCGGCCTCGCCCTCGCTGGCGCGGCGCGCAGCACCAAGGATCAAAAGCCAGGCAATATCGGCGGTTGCATCGGTCAGGACACCCGGTGTATTGCCGATGATGACGCCTTTGGCTTTGGCAGCGCCAAGATCAATGTGATCGGTTCCGACTGAGAAGGTCGCAACAATGCCGACCTGTTTGGGCAGGGCATCAAAAAACGCTGCATCAATCGGATCACCAACGGAAACAAGGGCGGCATCCGCGTCCTTGCACAGATCAAGAATTTGATCGCGCGATAGCGGTTCATCCCCGTCTTGCATGCGTAAATCATAGCTTTCGCGCGCGCGTTTTTCGACGGCATCCGGCAGGCGTCTGGTGATGGCGAGGACCGGTTTCATTTTGATATTCTCCCTGACGTTTTTGATTTATTTGACTTTTTATCAGAATAGCTGACCAAGGGCCAAGCGAATGCCAATCGTCGTTATCACCAGTGACAACAGGAAATCAGCCGCGACAATTGCCCCGGCTGTCACGGCCGGGACGGCAAGTGTCAGTTTTGCAATATAGACCCCGTAAACCAGCATCGCGATGACGGCAACCAGCACAAATCCGCCAGCCCCCAATCCGGGGAAAGCCGCACCAAGGAATAGTGCGATCAGATAGACCCCCATCTGCAAGACGCTTGACCAGTTATAGACCGTGATAAAGGCGATATACCGATTGGCTCGGTCGATCATTGGCGCGACATGAAGCATCAGAAGCGGAAAGGCGAACCATTTCATCACATAGGCGATGGTTTCGATGATCATATAGCGCCCGACGGGGAAATCGTCCGGCGCGCTTCCAAGGTCGTGCCAGCGCAAAAGCGCAAAGGCCGGAAAAACGATGAATGCGGCAAGAAAAGATCGCCAGAATGCATCAATTGAATATTCAAAAAAGGCGAGGCCCTTGGCATCGCCGCGCGCAATGCGCCAAGTGCCATAAAGGGCACGGAGGGTTTCAGTCGACATGGTCATTGGTGGCGGTCGTTCCAGACAAAAAAGGGCGAAAAAGGAATTAAGGGGTCCTAGGGCAAAGCCGTTTAGGTCGGATCGCAGCTTATCCCCGAATGCCCCTGCTTCACAAGGAGGGGTGCTTCCCCGTCTATCTTCTGTCATCGCGAAGTGATTGAATTTAGGTAAAACAGGGAAGAGACATGTCGGATAAAATTGCCGGATATCTGCCGCGCGTGTCATTCCTTGAAGCGACGGAACCCGGTTCATTAACGCTGGCACGTCTGTATCTTGAAATGGCTACCGTCCTTGATCATTCCGAGCGTTTGGCGGCTCTTTCGCTGTTTGACAAAGCCGATCATTTGTTTGCTGCCCATTGGCAAACTGCCCCGGATGCGGCGCGCGCCGGGATGGCCCATAGTTTAAACAACCGGGCGGCACTTGAAATCAATGCACAGCAATGGGCTGATGCCGTTGATGCGGCCAAGCAGGCCGTTGAATTGCGCCGGGATCGATTGGGCAGCCAGACAACGGGGCAGAACGAAGCCGCCCGCCTTGATCTTGGCTATTCGCAAGGCGCGCTTGTATTGGCCTTTCGCGGGGTCGGGCAATTTCAAATCGCGCGCGAAACCTGTGGCGAGGCGCTTGTTAACCTTGGCGTGTTTGCAGGTAAAAAAAATCAGCATGCCTTTATTTTGCTGGCAAAACTGATTTGTCTTTACACCGAACTTTGTCAGCAAACCGGTCAAAATCCCGATCCGGTCCTGTTGCTGCCACTTGCAAAGGCATTCTATGACAGCAACCAGACCTGATCGGAAAATATGCTTTAGCGGGTGCTTTTCACAGACCAGCTCAGTTTGACATCCTTGCCTGCCGGAACTTCTATCGTCCAGACAAGAAGATCGGGCTGCGGTTTGCTGTGTTTGTGGTCCTCGCCGGTGACAATCCAGTCACCCGGAACATTTTCGCGGATGGTCACTGTTTCGGTGCGCGCACTGCCATTTGAAATCGCCCATTCCATATTGGCCTTGATTTCATCGGGCATGTTCGGGCGTGATTTACGATCAAATGAGGTGACCTTGCGGGTTCCGGAAATCTCGCTGGCTTGACCAAGGCGGATGGTTGCCTTGCGCCCGACGGGCGTCAAAGACAGGTTATCTTCGCCAAGAAAACCGGTTACGCCGCTTTGCGATTGCCCAAATACGCGAATTGTGCCTGCTGGCCAGGGGCTTTTCTGATCAGTGCCGCCGTCATTTTCGACTTCGATCTCAAGATCAGGAAGGGCGAATTCGGAAATGTCGCTTTGACCGGCATAGTAAAGATTGGCACTGCCGTTAAAGGTGACCTTGCGGGTGACAGGCAAGACCTGTGGTGCAAACAATGGCAGCATCACAACATCGCCATTACGCATCGAAAGATCATCGAACGGGCCGTAAACATGGAGACCTTCCATGGTTTCACGATCCAGCCCGCCGCCACCCGGCGCGGTGTCCGCCATTGCCGACATCAGCATTTCGCCGCGCGCGGCCTTTGCCATTGGGGCAGGTGTGACACGGTTGGGATCACCGGCGATCAAACGCAACTGGGCATTGTTGATTGCGGCACCTGTTTGGTTGCTGACGCGCGCCATTGCCGACAGGTTCAGGACGTTTTTGTCGCTGTCATATCGCCCGGCATAGGCCGTTTGCCAAGCAACACCGCCAAGAAGATAGGCCAGTGAAACGTGGTCAAGTGCGCTATCGCTGCCGATTGTGGCCTCGATCGCCGGGCGGGTGGCAAAGTCATTGGGCAGGTCGGATATGATAATCTGTTCAACCGGAACCTGTTCGATGCCATCCAATGTGCGGACCAGCGCACCACCATCAATCGATAGCAAAGTGCCTTCGACAAGTTCGTCTTCTTTGCGCCGCACCGTGATGGTTTTGCCGATTTGATCTTGTAGCAAACGATACATGGTTGTCGGCCCGTTGGCCGTATTGCGCAATGTATGCCAGACAAGTTTGGCCTCGGTCTGGGCGCCCATCAGGAATGTGTCATCCATGATGGTTTGCGGCAGGTCTTCAATACGAAGCGTTTTCAAGCCTTTGGGGATTGATGCGTTTCGCTGTTCGGCAATCATGCCAAGGTTGCCCGGATAGATGGTCAGTTGCATCTTGCTGCGGTTTTCACCGGTCAGTGTGATGGTTTCTTCGATTTTTTCATCGTTTGACTGGGCCCGTGCCGGATCGATGAACGGGCCAACAAAAACAGCCGCGCCCAAAAGTGTGGCCACGGCAAAACGACTGCGCAATTCTGAAGACATCTCGGATCCCTTATACCACCTGTTGCGTATTGTTCTAAAACGACCTTTACGCGAAAAAGTGGCAGGATCAAGGACATATCAGGCGCATGACCGGACCGGATTTTATAATATCCGGTCCATTTTCAGACATGCCCGTGTCGCGGGATTAATCGGCCAGCGACTGATGATAGGAATATCCTGCATCCGGCAGCAAATGCTGATAGGCCGTCTGGCGTGATGTATCGATGATGATCGGCGCACGCAGATTAACCGACATGCTGGTATCGCCGCCATCTTCGGGTTTGTGCAAGGTCACGATCAGCAAAACCGCGCCGTCATCCTTGCCAATGCTATGGATGGTAAAAGCCTGGGCAAGGTGTTCAGCCTTGATGCTGTTGCTTTCCATATTGTAAGGCGCGACGATAAAGGCGAGTTCGGGTTCGGTCAGGCTCTGCATCAGGATGAAGGAGCCATTGCTTTCGCCGGGAAAGTTGGCGAGTGCAAAAACATTATGATCGGGAAAGCCCTTAAGCCCTGCCGGAAAATAAATGGCTTTGTCCCACAAAAATTCCTTATCGCCGAACAAAGTGCGGATCGTAACGGAGGACGGCACGCCGTCCGTTCCGGGTGACTGCGGTATTGTGGAATCCGCCATACCTTCCTCCCTTGAAGTGGCACCTTGGACAAGTACAAGGCATTTTGGGCCGATTTCACCATAATTCAAGGGCTTGGCGTATATCGGCTTGATTATTCTGAAGCATTTTAGTCAGGATTGGAAGTGTACGGGGATGGGTTGGCTGAAACCTTTGACCCGAATGACATTCTGTTTGGTGAAACTGTGCAGCATTGCCGGTTGGTCCGAAGCGGCTTCGGTGCGCAGTTTTTGGGCAAAGCCGTCACTTATGATGATGTCAGTTCCAAGCGTTCTGGTCGCACGTTCCAGCCGTGCCGCCAGATTGACGCTGGCGCCGATGACGGCGGGGGTGACGGCCTCGCCTTCGCCGATATCACCGACAACGGCAGGCCCGAAATTCAGCCCTATTCCGATTTGCAGTGGCGTTGTGCTGTCGGCAAGGTCGCTGTTTTGCCAGTCACGGACATGCGCGACCATGGATTGTGCCGCTGACAGGGCATTTGACGCCGGACAGTCCAGATCGTCAAATGCCGCAAAGCTCGCCATGACGGCATCGCCAATATATTTTTCAACGATCCCGCCATAGGCGCCGATCTGTGTCGTCATGATGTGATGAAACTGGTTCAAAAGCCGCATGACATCCTGTGGATCGCGTTTTTCGGCATAGCTAGAAAACCCGATAATGTCGGCAAACAGGATAACGCATTCGCGCCGCGCACCGATTCGCAAAGGTTCATCGCGATCCGCCAATTGATCGGCAAGGGCGGCCGGGAAATATCGAGCAAGATTGCCATGGGCGCGTTCGGCGGCGGCGAATTGATTGATCAAGACACGCAACCTGGAAACCATCACGGCACAGGCCAGCGTAAAGACAACAACAATCACCACCTGTTCGGCCAGTGCCGAAATATCGATAAATTCCGGCGAATTATAGGTCGTGATGATTTCCTGTTGGGTCGGTGTCCAGTCATCGCCGAAATGTTGGGATATGATCACGCCCGGGCGTGTCATCAGCCAGACGATGCCGGTACTCCAGGCGATGAAAAGCCAAAAGCCAAACCAAAGAATCAGTCGCGGGGAGAACGTCATAATGACGAGCGCCATCATGATCATCGAAAACACAACGCCGCGATCACGAATAACAAAGCTGTAAAGCCATGCGGGATGATCTGTAAGCGGATGCAACGGGTCGGGGACGACCGAAACGTAAACAATCAGGACGGCATCAACGACGGCCAGCACATATAAAAGCCAGCGCCATTTTCCGCCGTACATGGCAACAAAAACCTGAACCAGCACACCGGGAATAAACCAGCCCAGAACTTCCAACAGGGAATAAAGTTCGCCGGTTGGGGAATCGGGCTTGGAGAATAGCAGCAAGATGAAGGCCAGCATGCAGATGCGCAAGAACGCGACAAGGAAAAGGCCGCGCTGTTCCTCGCGTGCGACGAGCCGCCCAAACAAAGAGTTGGGTCCGATATCAGCTTTTGATGGCATCGGCGAGAAGGTCTTTCAGGCCGTCCCTGTCACGAATGACCAATCGGCCATCGCGGCGCGTGATCAGGTCGCGCTTTTCAAGGTCGCGCAATTTCTTGTTCACGGCTTCGCGGGTCACGCCAAGCATCAGGCCGAGTTCCTGTTGGGATAATGGCAGGGCAATGCGAATGCCTTCGGGATCTGGCCCGCCATGGCGTTCTGCCAGCCACAAAAGGCGTTTGATCAGGCGCCCGGTCAGATCAAGGAAATTGGCATCTTCCAAAAGGTCACTGACCCAGCGCAGCCGACGACACAAAAGAGCGGTGATATGACGGCGCAGTGGTGCTTCGCGGTCAAATATTACAAAGAAATCGTCGCGTGAAATGAACAAAAGCCGTGTTGGGCCAACGGCACGTGCGGTTGCTGTTCGGGCCTCGCCATCCAAAAGGGCGATTTCGCCAAAGACGGCACCGGGTGCCAGAACGTTCAGGACAATTTCCTTACCGCTGTCAGAAACGGTTGAAATACGGACCTTTCCGGCCTCAACCGCATACAGACCATCAGCAGGCGCACCTTTTTTAAACAGGAATTCGCCGTCATCCATCCGTTTCACACTTGCCTGATCCGACAGCTGTGACAGCAGTTCGGGATCAAGATCTTCGAATAAAAAGCTGCCCGCAAGAATGCGCGAAGCAATTTTGGCAAGTTGGGGTGTTGCAGTGCCGGGAACGCTATTCACTGAATTCACTTTTGAAAAGGGCGTCGTTTCGATCATCGAAAGATGCATTACGGCGTCAAAGTAGCATGAAATGCCGGTTAAATCGCAAGTGTTTTACAGAGATTTCCATAGTCCCGGCAGGGGGATGGCCGCCATAAGGAATGAATGTTCCATTTTTTGCCTTGGAAGATCAAAGCCACGATCCCGATATTGAAATTTACATATCGTTTGGCGGGGCATGACGGGTTGGAATGCTGTGGGAACAAGGGGTTTGCGGCGCTAAGTTATTCTGAACTATAATAATTATAGAAGGTTTGACAAAATCTCCTATATTTTTTAAATTCTCCCTATTCCGATATCGGATCGATGCATAAGAATCTATGAATTAATGTCGGTCCGTCGGGATTGTTTTATTCGGGAGGAAAAAAATGAAACGTGTTTCCAAAAGTGCATTGCTGGGTGCGGTGTCGCTTGCAGCAGCTTCTTTTATCGCACCAGCAATGGCTGCGGATATTACTTTGAATTTTGCCCATGTTGACCCCGCGGAATGGACCACCTCGAAAAAAGGTGCGGCCTCGCAGGTGTTCAAAAATATTGTCGAAGCGGAATCCGCGGGCCGGATTGAGGTTCAGTTGTTCCCCGCCGGTTCACTGGGCGGTGAAACCGATCTGCTTCAGAATACCCAGGATGGCACCCTTGCCATTTCTATGGTTTCGGGCCCGTTTTCCAAGGTTTGCCCGGAAGCCGCTGTTTTGGATATCCCCTATATGTTCCCCAGTGCCAATGTGGCCTGGAAAGTTCTTGATGGTGATTTCGGCGATCAGCTTGCCGCGCATTGCCTTGAAAAAACCGGGCTGCGCACCTTGGCGTATGGCGAAACCGGTTTCCGGAACTTCACCAACTCCAAACGCGTTGTTGCCGAACCCAAAGACATGGATGGCCTGAAAATCCGCGTTATGACGGTCCCGCTGTTTGTGGAAATGGTCAAGGCGCTGGGTGCGGAGCCGACTCCGATCCCATGGCCGGAAGTTCCGACCGCATTGACCACAGGTACGGTTGATGGTCAGGAAAACCCGATCAGCGTGATCTATGCCAACAAGTTCTATGAAATGCAGAAATATCTGACGCTTGACCGTCACGTATACGGCACTGATTTTATCTTGATGAATGAAGCAACCTATCAGGGGATGTCAGCCGGTGATCAGGCTCTTTTGCGCCGGGCTGCGGGCATTGCATCGAATGTCGGGCGTGCGATCCAGCAATTTAACTCGGCCGAGGGTGTCGCCAAACTTGCCGCCGAGGGCATGGAAGTCACCACGCCAACGGCTGATCAGTTGAAAGCTTTCCGCGATGCGGCTCAGCCTGCTGTGATCAAATGGCTTTCGGGTCAGATTGATGCGCAGTGGATTGAAAAACTGCAATCTGCCGTCGGTGAAGCCGAAGCTGCCATGTAATGGTATTGGCAGGCCAGGTGTCGCCGCCTCCTTTGACCCTGGCCTGTCCTTTTTCCCGCCATTGTGTCGGTGATCGTATCGTCACGGCACCGAAATTTCTGTGATTATTCAGAGGACCCTATGCAACGCGCAGAGAATGCTTTCAGGCGTCTTCTTGCCGGACTTTCGGGATTTAGCATCCTTGTTGTCTTTGGCGTCGTCTTTGCCGGCAGTGTCAGCCGCTATCTTTTTTCTGCCCCCCTGCAATGGAGCGAGGAAGTCGCGAAATACGCGATGATCTATGGCACCATGTTTGGGATGGCCTTTGCCTATCTTCAGGGTAATCAGATTACGTTCAGCATTTTCATTGATGCTTTTCCCGCCGCGATCCGCCGCAAGTTTGGCGTTGGTGTTGATCTGGCAACGTTTGTTCTTGGCGGGATCCTTGTTTATGCGGGGCTTATTTTTGCGGCCAAACGCGGGGGGATTGTGGCGTCGGGCATTGGTATCCCGATGTATTGGGCCCAAATTGCCATGACAATCGGCGGTGGATGCCTTTTGATCGCGGCGCTGTTTCGATTGATTGCGTTGCGACCAAAAAAATCTGCCGGGGGTGAAGCATGATCACCGGTCTTGGTCTTTTTGTTCTGCTTGCCATTGGTGCGCCGGTTGCCTTTGCGATTGCACTGGCGATTGCGATTTATATTGGTGGGGCGACGTTTTCGATTGATTTGCTGCCCCAGCGTATTTTTGCCGGGCTTGATAGTTTTACCATTCTTGCCATCCCGTTATTTGTTTTGGCCGGCGAATTGATGAATGCCAGCGGCATTACATCGCGTGTGATTAATCTGGCCAATGCATTGGTCGGTCGTACCAAGGCTGGTTTGGCGCAGGTTAATATCTGGTCCTCGGTGATTTTTGCAGGCCTTTCGGGATCGGCGGTGGCCGATACATCCGCGATTGGGCGAGTATTTATTCCGTCGATGGAAAAAGAAGGCTATCCGCGTGATTTTGCGGCGGCTCTGACCGCGGCATCATCGGTTATCGGGCCGATCATTCCGCCCAGTATTCCGGTGATTATCTATGCCCTGATCACGACTAATGTTTCGGTACCAGCTTTGTTCCTGGCAGGGATTATTCCGGGGTTGTTGTTGGCGGTCGCACTTTCGGTTTATGTGCGCCTTTTTGCGGGCCATTATGCCACGCGGCGCCCGAAGATTAGTTTTGCTCAGAAACTGCGTGCGCTTTGGGATGGTGTGATCCCGCTTTTCATGCCGGTCTTTGTTATCGGATCCATTTTGGCCGGTATCGTGACCCCGACCGAGGCCGCAAGCTTTGCCGTGTTTTATGCATTGGTCGTTGGATTGTTTGTTTTTCGCGAACTTAAACCGGCCGAATTGCCGGGCATATTCGCCAATGCCATGCGCGATTCGTCTAGCATCCTGATCATTATGGGGGCGGTTGCGGCGGCGAATTGGTTCATGACATTCGCCGGTATTCCACAGGCGGTCAGTTCATTTGTTCTGGGGTATGTCGATAGCCCGACCATGTTCCTGATCCTGATCAACCTGATGTTGCTGGCCGTCGGCCTGGTGCTGGAAGGCATTGCAGCGATGCTGGTTCTGGTGCCGATCCTGCATCCGATTGCCATCAGTCTTGGTATTGATCCAACCCATTTCGGCATCGTCGTGATCTTTAACCTGATGATCGGGCTGATTACGCCGCCGATGGGGCTTTGCCTGTTTGTGGCTGATGCCATCGCCAATGTTGGTATGGCCCGGATGATCAAATCGATCATGCCTTTATTCCTTGTGGAACTGATGGTGCTGATCCTGATTACCTTCGTGCCGCAGCTCGTTACCTTTATGCCCAACCTGTTCGGATTTTAGGATTTCGCCCCATGTTGAAACTTGGTCTTATTGGTAAAGGCATATCACGCAGCCAGTCGGCCAGACTCCATGTCTTGCTTGGCCGAATGTGCGGGTTTGATGTGACCTATGATTATCTCGACAGTGAAAAGATTGCTGATTTCGATTTGATCGATCAACTGACGGCTTGCGCGAATGCCGGTTATGGCGGGGTGAATGTTACCCACCCTTATAAGACCGAAGCGCGCAAAATGATCACCCCGCGAAAACGCCTGCCCAATGCCCTTGGTGCGGTGAATACGGTTGTTTTCCGTAACGATGGCTGGCGTGGGGATAATACCGATTATGTCGGTTTCATGCGGGGGTATCGCGGGAAATTTGGCGATCAGGCACCCGGGATGGTCCTTCAGATGGGGGCGGGGGGTGTTGGTCTTGCCGCGGCTTTTGGTCTGCATGGGCTTGGTGCGGACCGTATCCTGATCCATGACAAGGACGCAGACCGGGGCAAGACACTTGTCGCAACCCTTAAGGATGGCGGGGCGAATGCCGCCTTTGTTGGGGAAGCTGATTTGTCTGATGCTATTCGCACGGCCGATGGTTTGGTCAACTGTACGCCGGTCGGCATGAACCAGTATCCGGGAAGTCCGTTTGAGGCCCGGTTGCTGGGCGGTCAGAAATGGGTGTTTGATGCGGTTTATACCCCGGTTGAAACCGCATTTGTTCATTCCGCCCGTAAGGCAGGGATTTTGGTTATGACCGGCTTTGAACTGTTCTTCTTTCAGGGTATTGAAGCGTTTGAAGTTTTCAGTGGTACGCAGATCGACGGGGATGCGGCCCGGATCGAATATTTCAATGCCTATCCCGAGGCATTGACGGGGTAAGGGAAAAATTCATGAGCAGCAATACCGTTGCAGAGACAGTCTATAACGAAATTCGCGACGATATTTTGTATGGCGAATTGCAGCCGGGTGTGAAGCTTAAGCTTGATGCACTGCGTGATCGGTATAGTGCGGGTGTCAATACGCTGCGCGAGGTGCTGAACCGTCTTGTTGCATCGGGATTTGTTTTTGTTGAAGGCCAAAAAGGTTTTCGGGTGGTCGGGACTTCGGCCTCGAATTTCAAGGAACTGACCGCCATGCGGTTGTTGCTTGAAACCAACGGGTTGGCGAAATCGATTGAGATCGGTGACGTTGAATGGGAAGGCCGGGTTGCCGCCGCCCATCATAAACTTTCGGCGATTGAAAAACGCATGCTGAGCGAGGAAAGCCGCGAACTTACGGTCCGTTGGAGCCAGTATGACCGCGAATTTCATCAGGCATTGATTTCGGCCTGTGGCTCGGATTTGCATATGCGCATGCATCGCGAAATCTTTGATCAGTTCCGCCGCTATGTGGTGATCGAGCTTAAAACCCACGGCTTTCGTGCCGAGGAAATCATCTATGAACATCGCAGCATCTGCGATTTGGCACTGGCGCGTGACAAGGACGCAGCCCTTAAGAAACTGACCGATCATATCGAAACCTATCGGCGCCGTTCACAGGACTGATCCCACCGATCCCCCGGGTGCCTGCCCGGAAGTCCTTCCGAACGCGTGCGCCATTGCGCCACACGACCATCCCGGAGGGATAAAATGCTGACTTCCATCGCCACCGTATCGCTGTCTGGCGATCTTCAGGAAAAGCTCGACGCGATTGCTGCTGCGGGTTTTGACGGGGTCGAAATTTTTGAAAACGATCTTCTGACCTTTGACGGATCACCCGAAGATGTCGGCAAGACCATTCGTGATCTTGGCCTGAAGCTGGTGACGTTTCAGCCGTTTCGCGATTTCGAAGGCATGCCCGAACCCCAGCGCAGCCGTGCCTTTGATCGGGCCGAGCGTAAATTCGATCTGATGGAAGAACTTGGCACCGATCTTTTGATGGTGTGTTCGAACGTATCCCCGCATTCGCTGGGCGGGCTTGATCGGGCGGCAAAGGATTTGGCCGAACTTGGCGATCGTGCGGCCAAGCGCGGATTGCGGATCGCGTTCGAGGCCCTTTCATGGGGCAAACATATCAGCGACTATCGCGATAGCTGGGAAGTCGTGCGGCGCGCCAATCATCCTAATGTCGGTCTGGTACTTGATACCTTTCACATCATGGCGCGCAAGGTGCCGCTTGATGCCATTGCTTCCATCCCCGGTGACAGGATCTTTTTGGTGCAGGTTGCTGATGCGCCAATCCTTGAAATGGACCCGTTATCATGGAGCCGCCATTTCCGGTGTTTTCCGGGGCAGGGTGATTTTCCACTTGATGAATTTATGCGCAATCTGGCGGTCACCGGGTATGACGGGCCGCTTTCGCTTGAAATTTTCAATGATCAATTTCGATCCAGCTCGACCAAGAATGTTGCCAAAGATGGCTTGCGGTCACTGATTTATCTGGGCGATGGCGTGGATGGGATCAAAGTGGGGGCAAAAGCAGCCGCGTTGCCGCCCAAGGCCCATGCCCGCAATGTCGAATTTGTTGAGTTTGCAGTCGAAGAAGAAAATGCCGAAAAGCTTGCAACCTTGTTTGCCGGGTTGGGTTTTGAAAAGCGCGGCAGCCATAAATCCAAGGCCGTAACATGGTGGAAGCAGGGCGATATCAACCTTGTGATCAATTGCGACAAGGATGGCTTTGCGCATTCCTATAACATCGTGCATGGCCCGTCGGTATGTGCCGTCGGTCTTAAAGTTGATGATGCCGGGGCAGCATTGCGACGGGCGCAATCTTTGTTGGCATCGTCCTTTACCCAGCCGGTTGGTGCTGGCGAGATTGCAATGCCTGCCATTCGCGGTGTCGGGGGTAGTCTGGTTTATTTTCTTGATGATCAAAGCGAGCTTGCACGCATTTGGGATGTCGAATTCGAACCCGAAGCCACGACTGGAAAACCATCGGCCGGTGCCAGCCTGAAAGCGGTCGATCACGTTTCCTATTCAATGCAATACGAAGAAATGTTGACCTGGTTGCTGTATTTTACCTCGATCTTTGATCTGGGGAAAATGCCGACCGTAGATGTGCCTGATCCCGGTGGTCTGGTGCAAAGTCAGGTGGTGCAGGGTAATGATGGCGGGGTGCGGCTGATCCTGAATGGATCGCAAAGCCCCCATACCCAGCATTCCCAGTTCCTGAATGAATTTTTTGGCAGTGGCGTTCAGCATATCGCATTTTCTAGCGATGATATTTTTGCCAGTGTCGATCATTGCCGGAAAAATGGCGTTGAAGTTCTGCCAATTTCGGAAAATTACTATGATGATATCGATGCCCGGTTTGGCCTTGATCCTGATCTTCTTGATCGGTTGAAGGCTGCCAATATTTTGTATGATCGCGATGATGACGGTGAATATTATCAGGTCTATACAAAGACCTTTGCCAATCGGTTCTTCTTTGAACTGGTAGAACGGCGGGATTATCGCGGGTTTGGTGCGGCCAATGCGCCGATCCGGCTGGCATCGCAAACTCGTATGAACCGGCGCAGCCAGACGTCGAAATAAACAGAAAATTCAGGGGAAGTCATCATCATGAGTGTTGCGGAAATTCTTATTATTAACGGTCCGAACCTGAATCTTTTGGGGCAGCGGCAACCTGAAATTTACGGTTACGACACATTGGCAAGTATCGAGGATAAATGTGTATCCTTGGCCCAAACGCTTGGTGTTTCTGTGCGCTTTGAGCAGTCAAACCATGAAGGCGCCATTGTTGATTTTATCCATGATGCGCGGATCAAATCGGCTGCGATCATCATCAATGCCGGGGCTTATACTCATACATCAGCAGCCATTCATGACGCGCTAAAAACGTTTGATGGCTATATCATTGAATTGCATATTTCGAACCCGCATGCCCGCGACGAATTCCGCCATCACAGCTGGATCAGTCCGGTTGCCAATGCGGTGATGGCTGGTGCGGGGGCCTATGGTTATGAACTGGCAACCCGTTTGGCCGTGGAAAAAATCGCAGCCGCCAGCTAAGGCGTTGGATCAGGTTTGATGCAAGGTGACAAAGGCAGCATCAAATGCTGCCTTTTCCGTTTGGATTGGATATCCGAGGCGGTGTTCAGACGGGGCTGCGTGATCGCAGGGCGGCGGCCAATGTGCCGTCATCAAGATAATCCAGTTCGCCCCCGACCGGCACACCATGAGCCAGACGGGTAACCTTGACCCCGGTTTCAATCAGCCGTTCGGTAATGTAATGCGCCGTGGTTTGGCCATCGACCGTTGCATTGGTCGCCAGGATGATTTCGGTGACATTTTCACCGCGCGCGCGTTCGATCAGTTGATCAATATGCAAATCATCGGGCCCAATACCATCAAGTGGCGATAACGTCCCACCCAGAACGTGATACTGCCCCTTGAATACGCGGGCACGTTCAAGCGCCCAGAGGTCCTGAACTTCTTCGACCACGCAAATTGCATCGCGCGTTCGGCCGCGATCAGTACAGATATGACAGGGATCGATGACATCGATATTGCCGCAAATGCCGCAATTGGTCATGGCATTCGCGGTTTCTTCCAACGCATGCGCCAGCGGGATCATCAGGGTTTCGGGTTTTTTCAGCATCTGCAAAACGGCGCGCCGTGCCGACCGCGGGCCAAGCCCCGGAAGGCGTGACAGAAGCTTGATCAGATTTTCGATTTCCCGTCCGTTCATGGTCGTCCCGTCTTGCGGTGGATCTGGCGATTGGATTGACTGATAGTTTGTATCAAAAACAAAGGGCGGCGCAATGCCACCCTTTGCCAAATGCGGTATTGCCGCAATTTCGGATCAACAGGGTCGATCAGAACGGCAGTTTGAAACCTTCTGGCAGGTTCATGCCGCCGGTGACGTCTTTCATTTTATCCTGAACCGCGGCTTCGACCTTGACCTTGGCATCATTATAGGCGGCAACGATCAGGTCTTCGAGGACTTCGGTTTCTTGGGGATCGACAATGCTTTGGTCGATTTTCAGACCGCGCATTTCGCCCTTGCCGTTTAGCATGACCTTGACCATGCCAGCACCCGACTGACCTTCGATTTCAAGTGCAAGCAGACCGTCCTGCATTTCTTGCATTTTGGACTGCATTTGCTGGGCCTGTTTCAGCATCCCTGCAAGGTTCTTCATAGCTCGTCGTCTCCTTCGAGATAAAACGCATCATCGTAAACGGAACCGCTGTCGTCTCCTTCACCGTCGGTCTCTTCTTGACCCGGTGGCAGATGTACGGCAACGATTTTTGCTTTGGGCAGTCCTTCAAGGATCGCCTTGACCAGCGGATCAAGCGATGCATCCGCCTTGCGCTGTTCAAGTTCCTCAAGTTCCTGTTCTTTAAGGGTCGGCGCGCCCTCTTCACGTTCTGAAACACTGACCAGCCAGCGATGGCCGGTTAGATTGTTCAGTGTCTTGATCAATTGGCTCGATAAATCCGCACGTGCGCCGCGTGCCGGACGAAACTCAATGCGACCCGGTTCGTATTTTACCAGATGCATATAGTTTTTAAGCTGGATCGAAAGCGCGGTGGTTTCGCGTTCTTTTGATAGCAATTCTGCGACTTCAGCAAAGGTTTCTGGCAGCTTGGCATAAACCTGTTGGGCAACTTCCGGCTCGCCCAGTGGGTCGGGGCGGGCATGTGCCACTGCGGCCCCACCGCCACCACCATTAACCAATTGCATACGCGGGCCGGGGCCACTGCCGCCACCATTGCCACCAGAACCGCCGCCTTGCGGGGCGTTGCCCGCCTTGTTCAAATCGTTGCGCAGTTTTTTGATCAAATCGCCAGGGGCTGGCATTTCGGCGGCATATGCCAGCCGGATCAGGATCATTTCAGCGGCCTGAATGGGGGATGGTGCAATGCGTGTTTCTTCAAGCCCCTTAAGCAACATCTGCCAGGAACGGGTTAATTGCGGCATGGCAAGCTTGGCGGCAATTTCCTTGCCGCGATCCCGTTCAATTTGCGAAACGCCGGGGGCATTGGCCGCATCGGGTGACAGTTTCACGCGTGTCAGCCAATGGGTCAGGTCAAGCATGTCTTGCAGCATGACTGCCGGGTCACCGCCAAGCGCATATTGCGCACCCAAAAGTTCGAGCGCTTCGTTGATTTCGCCCTTCATGGTCTGATCGAACAGGTCGAAAATGCGTGACCGGTCCGACAGGCCCAGCATATCGCGGACTTGTTGGGTTGTGACCTTGCCCGCACCATGCGAAATTGCCTGATCCAAAAGGCTCATGCCGTCACGCACCGATCCATCGGCAGCGCGCGCGATCAGGGCAAGGGCGTCGTCATCGATATCGGCTTTTTCAAGATCGGCGATGCGTTTGTAATGCGCGGTCAGTTCATCGGTCTGAACCCGGCGCAAATCAAACCGCTGACACCGGGACAGAACGGTAATCGGGATTTTGCGGATTTCGGTGGTCGCAAAGATGAATTTCACATGCTCTGGCGGTTCTTCCAGCGTCTTTAGCAGCGCATTGAACGCATTCTTCGACAGCATGTGCACTTCATCGATGATGTATATCTTGTAACGCGCTGATGTCGGGCGATATCGAACGCCTTCGATCAGTTCGCGAATGTCATCAACACCGGTGCGCGACGCCGCATCCATTTCCAGAACATCAACATGGCGATCTTCGGCAATGGCACGGCAATGCTCGCATACGCCGCAGGGATTGATTGTGGCGTTGCCCGTGCCGTCCGGACCAATACAGTTCAGCGCGCGCGCAATGATACGGGCCGTGGTGGTTTTACCAATCCCGCGCACCCCGGTCAGAATAAAGGCATGCGCCAAACGTCCGCTTTCAAGCGCATTTGACAGCGTCTTGACCATCGTCCCGTGGCCGATCAGTTCGTCAAAGGTCTTGGGGCGGTATTTACGGGCAAGAACCTGATATTCGCTTTTGGGCGCTTCTTCGACGATGGCCGGGCTTGCGGCCTTGGGCGTTGCAGCGGTCGGTTCCTGTTCCACCTTTACCTCAACCTCTGGCGTTTCTGGTGCGGGCGTTTCGGTGCTGTCGATCTGGTCCGTCATTCATCCGGTCCGGCATGTTTCAAGTTGGTTTGGTTTTAGCAGTTTCAGTCGCCGATGGGAAAGGCCAAGTGGGAAATTTCCCACACAAAACCCCATGGCAAACGTGGCGCTGCACAGCATGGCGGAAATCGGAGGGGGATACTTGGGGGAAATAAAAGGGTGAGAGACTGAACCGCGACCCGGAAAAACTCGTTACGGCTGCTACCTTCCGGTCCTGACCGGGTTGGCGAGCGGTCCGTCCACGGCCAGCCTCTCGCCCTCTATATCGCGCAAGGGACTATAAAACGCAAGGCCCGGCTGCGATTTTTTGACAAATCGCGTGATCGTGGCTTTGACGGTCGGTTTGACAGCGGTAAGGTCGGGACCCGTTACCACCATAAAATGGTTCGCCGCCCTGATTGCCGGGACTCGACCGACCCCCGGCACCGATCAGAACCCGGCGCGCCAGAACAAGGAAATGCCCCATAATGGACAGGCTGTTCTATGAAGCAACCGATCTGGATCGCGATGCCCAATTGCGATCTCGGGAAAACTGGCGTGAAATCCTGTTGGCCGAGGACACCGTCCGCATTCTGATCTGTCATAATGGTGATCCGCTTTTTGCCTGGCCCGAAGATATGAACGAACACGAGCTTGTCGTGGTGGGCGGTCCTGCCTTGCCATATCTGGACCTTGAAATCGAACAGGCAAGCTGGATTTATATTGGCCGTCACGGTGGGGAAGCCGTCATTGCGATTGATATTGCGCCTGTGATTATTGATCGTGATGATGCCATTCGTCGTTTGGGTGGCGGGTTTGGCGATATGCGCAGTCGTATGGCCGCCCTTTCCGAAGACGAAGCCGCCCTTGCGGCACAGGCGCGCGCCATTTTTAACTGGCATCAGAAGCATCAATATTGCGGTGTCTGTGGCCATCCCAATCACGTAATGGAAGCCGGATATCGATTGCAATGTGGCAATGATGCCTGTGCGACACCGCATTTCCCGCGCACGGACCCGGCGGTGATTATGCTGATCCATCAAAATGATCAGGTTCTTTTGGCGCGCTCGCCGCAATTTTTGCCCGGTATGGTTTCGGTTCTGGCCGGGTTTGTCGAGCCGGGCGAGACGCTGGAACAAGCTGTTGCACGTGAGGTGTATGAGGAAGTCGGTATTCGGATCAAACGTGCGCGTTATGTCGCATCGCAGCCATGGCCGTTCCCGGGATCGTTGATGTTGGGCTTCATCGCAGAAGCCGAAACAACCGATATTGTGATCGACGAAAAGGAAATCGAGTTTGCGATGTGGGTCCATCGTGACGAGGTTGCCGGGCTTCCTGACAAGGGAATTAATTTGCCGCGTCCGATATCTATTGCACGTTACCTTCTGGAAAATTGGTGCGCAGGACGCATATAGAAAGAAATTCCTCGATTGTGCGGCTCTGTGCGCGACACAGGTGAGACATCGATGGAAAACATAGGCAGTAACAAGGTTAAGTCTTCGAATGAAGCAGATGTTTCGATGGTTTTGCACCCTTGCGGGGATTGCGGGTTGTGCACTGGCAATGGTTGGTGCAGCCCATGCCACGACGCCGATCACGGTTAAGGTCGGTGCCTATGAATACGGGGTGGTTTATTTTTTTGAAGATAAGAACCCCACCGGTTTTGCCTTTGAAATGGTATCGGCACTGAATGCTATTCAGTCGACCTATTATTTCGAATTGGTCGAAACATCGTCACGACGGCGATACAGCGATCTGGCATCGGGTATGTTTGACATGCTTTTGCTTGAAAGCCCGGATTGGGGATGGCGCGACCAGAACGTCGTTTATTCCAATCAGATCGTTACCGAACATGATCTTTATGTTGCCCGGCGCAAAGACATCCCGGGGGCGGGATGGTTTAACGATGTGACAAAACATACCATCCTGGGTGTTCTTGGATTTCACTATGGGTTTGCGAATTTCAAGGCTGATCCGGATTACCTGAATGCCCATTTCAATATGTCCCTGCTTTATAATGAACAACAGGTTCTGGACAAACTTTTGGCAGGCGATGGTGATGTTGCGGTTTTGTCGGCCGGTTTTCTGGCGCGTGCCTTTCAAAGACGCCCGGAACTTAGCAATCAGATCTTTATGGGGCCCAAACAGGTTTCCAGCAGTCATTTATTGTCGGTGATGTCGTATGATTCCGCCATTTCGGTTGCGGATTACAACGCCCTGATTAACATTCTTCACATCCAAGGCAATCTGGCCGAAATCTGGCGTAAATTGCATGGTGATCTTTTGGGCTGAGGCCGTTTTTTGGGCGGTTTTTTGTGAAATTAGTCCAATGCGGGGATGCGGGCGATTACATTGCGACGCAGGCTTTCGGGGCGTTCACGCCATGCGACAATGCCATCTGTGGTATTGGCATAGCGTGCGGCAAGGTCGCACAAATCGGTGATCATGGTTTCCGGATCAAGATTACCATAAACATATCCCCATCTGCCCGATCCGCTTAGCGCAACAGAACAACCTGATTTGCAATTGGTCAGACATTGGGCCGGTTTGATGTCAAATGGCAGGTCCTGATCGGCACAGGTTTCAACCATTTTATCAAACAGTACTTCGCCATGACGGGGATCGGTCGCCGCGTCGGCCGAGGACGCGGTACAGGTCGTGCAGATATGCAGGCGGGGTTTGGTTGTCATGGCATCCGGTTTGTTATTTGGCGTAAAACGGGCGCGCATCCAAACAGTTTACGGTCTGTTTGGTCAAGCATCATCGATGATATTTGTGCTGACATAGTTTTGAATGTGGGCGGCCAATTGCCGATCAACAAGCGGATGGGACGCATCAGAAAGCATAAGGGCAACCCCGACAGCAGGCAGCGGTGCAAAACCGTCACCATGATCCAGAATTAAAAATTCGTCTGTGACGCTGGCTTTGGCGAGGGCAGCCACACCCAGTCCATCCCGCACGAGATGTAAAAGGGATGCGGCTTGTCGTGAGGTTGCAAACAATGTGAACGGGCGGTCTGCCTTTGAAATAGAATCAATCGCCCAAGCATAAAATTTGCAGTCGCTTGCAGGCAATACAAGCGATATCGGGTTGGATAAATGTTGTTTGTGGATCGGGGAAGAAACCCAGACGCCGGGCTCACGCCGCAGAAAATATCCTTCTTCGCCTTTTTCCGAACGGCTGATAACCGCCAGATCAAGTTCCCCCTGATCCAGCATCCGCTGCAACAGGATTGTTGGGTTGACCGATATAAAGAACTCTATATCGGGGTGGCGTTCTTTTATGGCGCGCAAAACGATGGGTAAAATGTTTTGCATATAATCGTCCGGGCAACCGATCCTTATCGGGCGGGCAATGTCTTTGCTGCGCAATATGCCGATGGCTTCGTCCTGAAGCGAAAGAATACGGCGGGCATATCCGACAAAGGTAATGCCATCTGACGTCAGCAGAACATTACGACCTTCGCGTTCAAACAGCTTGTTCCCGACAAGGTCTTCAAGGCGCTTCATCTGCATCGAAAAGGCCGATGGTGTGCGGCCGATGCGATCCGCAGCACGGTTAAAGCTGCCGCATTCGGCAAAGGCGACAAAGCTGCGCAGCAAATCGGAATCCATTGAGGTTCCTTTGGTCAGAAAAAATGATCAACAAAATTGAACAGTCAGGTCAAAACTATTCGATTGTTAGATTTTGGGCCAGCCCCAATTATCGCGACCGGCCGGCCATTGCGAAACTGCAAGTGCCAAAGGAAGACAAAATGATCCTTCACGATTTTTTACCATCCGGGAACGGGTACAAGATCCGTTTGCTGCTAACCCTTCTCGGCAAACCGTTTGATCTGGTGGAATATGACATCACCAAGGGCGAAACCCGCACACCGGAATTTATATCGCGGATTAACGCCAACGGAAAAATCCCGGCGCTGGAACTTGGCGATGGGCACATTCTGACCGAAAGCAATGCGATCCTGATCCATCTTGCGGAGGGAACGCCTTATTTGCCCGCCGATGTATGGCAACGTACCGAAGTCATGCAATGGTTGTTTTTTGAACAATATGACCACGAGCCAACGATTGCTGTTTTGCGTGCGTGGGTCGCGATTAAGGGCATGCCGGAACATGCTGATATTTTAGTGCCGATGAAGCAGGCGGGGGCGAAAAAGGCCCTCGAATTCATGGAAAAACGTTTGTCAGACCATGACTGGCTGGTGGCTGATGGGCTTTCCATCGCCGATATCTCGCTATACGCCTATACCCATGTTGCCGAGGAAGGTCACATTGATCTGTCGGTCTATCCGGGCATTATGGCGTGGATGGATCGTATTTCGGCTTTGCCGGGCTATATTCCGATTACGATGAAGCCCTGAAACAGCCTTCCTTGAAAAAACAGCCGCCCCTGCATCAGAAATTACATTGGGGCGGCTGCAAGGCCCATTGGATGATCCAGATAGCGCAATGGGGATAGACATTTGGCCTGTGATCTATGCGGATCAAATAACTTGATAGATACAGTTGCGAGTGCCCCCAAAGTCGGAAGAACCCCGGTTTAACTTGGGTATGGATGGAACCTGAATATCAGCGTTTCATCGCAAGCGGTGCGATCTGGCCTTTACGCTGGGCAATCATTTTTTGTTCGGCAATCGCACCGGCTTCGTCGGTCAGGAAGGTGAAAATCCCGAAGCGACGCCCTTTGGTCACCGGCATTGCTTCATGCAGCAGCGAGCAGGAAAAGATCACAGCCCCCCCCGCGGGCGGGGCATAAAGGCCACGACCATATTCCGGGAACCGAACCTGCCCGCCTTCGTAAGTAATCGGGTTCAGGTTTAGCGATACGGCAAAACGACGATGTGCGGTAAACGCTGTGCGGTTATCCCGGTGACGGCCGAAATGCCCTTGATCGGCGGCGTCATAGCACCCGATCCGCAAGACCTCCATGCTGGCTGTTCTGAATTGGAACGCCTTGAACAATTCCGGCAAAATGCGGGTAACGATCCGGGTTTTGACTTTTTCAAACAGCACTTCGTCCAAAAGGACGACATCGTTGCGTTTTTTGATGTCGGATTTTGCTGTGCTGCTGTTTTCCGCCCCCTGAGAGACACCGTCGGCGCGTTTTTCACCCGCCTGCCAATAGGCAAGCAGAGCCTCGCACAATTCAGGTTCGAGAATATCATGTAGCAACATGACCGGGGCTTGGCGACTGGCCAGGTCAGGTTTGCTTCCGGCGTGGATTGCCTTGCAGACATCAATGGCGTTATTCATATCCGCCAGCGGTGCATTGAACATCAGCCGATGGTTGGGATCGATCAGCAGTATTGAGGGCTCGTTCACACCAAACAGCTTTCTGACAGCATTTTCCAGGTCATAAAGCTCGGTTGCCTTGGCGTTTGATTTGGGGCTTTTCTTTGGGCTTTTCTTTCCGTCAATGATCAGAAAGGTCAGAGCCTCGTAATCCGATACCTGATCGAGAAACCGGTCGATCATCTGCCAGGTTTCTTTGGTTGGTTTGTCATCAAGCAAAAAGAGCGCAAGCGTATTTCCGGCAATGAGCTGATCGGTCAGATCGACCGTCTTTGCGGCAACGTCGGGCAGGGAAATTTTCGGGACGATATCACCTTTGGCAACTCGGCTTGTGCTGATTGCTGTTTTTGGTGTGGCCGACATTTTTTGTTGTCCCGATCCGTTGTCATGCAATTTGCGTTTATCAGATTTTCGCAAAATATCCTGAAAGGACTTCTGCGTAAATCACAGTCAGGTTTTTGATATCATCGACCATCGCATGTTCATCGACTTTGTGCATGCTTTGCCCGACCAGACCAAACTCGGCGACTTCGCAATATTTGTGGATAAAGCGTGCGTCCGATGTGCCGCCTGTGGTGCTCATATCCGGGCGGTGACCGGTGACTTTTTCCGCGGCATCGCCGATTAATGTTGCCAGTTTACCCGGTTCAGACAGGAAAGCTTCGCCGGAGATTTTGACTTTAAGGTCATGCGCCCCGGCATGCGTGGCACAGGTTTCGCGGATCCATTTTTCAAGATCAACACCCTGGTGCAGATCATTAAAGCGGATATTGAACGCCGCACTGATTTTGGCCGCAACCACATTTGTTGCCGGGTTTCCGGCATCAATTGTCGTGACTTCCAAATTGCTGGGCTGGAAATGTGGCGTGCCGGTATCAAGTTCGTGGCTGGTCAAGGCATCAAGGACCTTGATCATGCGCGGGACCGGATTATCGGCCAGATGCGGATAGGCAACATGGCCTTGTGCGCCATAGATGGTGAGCCAGCCGGTGATAGAGCCGCGCCGACCAACTTTCATCATTTCGCCGAGATATTTCGGGTTGGTTGGTTCGCCGACAAGGCAGACGTCAAATTTTTCGCCATGCTTGTCACACCAATCCAGCAGTTTGATCGTGCCATTCACCGCATCGGCTTCTTCGTCACCGGTGATCAGGAAACTGATGCTTTCGTCAAAATCGGGATGGCGGGCCAGGAACTGATCGATGGCTTCGACAAAGCAGGCAATGCCGGTTTTCATATCGACCGCACCGCGACCAAACAAACGGCCATCCTTGATTTCCCCGCCAAACGGATCGACGGTCCAAGCTGCGGTATCCCCCGCAGGCACAACATCAGTATGCCCGGCAAAACAGAAATTGCGTCCCTTTGTGCCCAAGCGTGCATAAAGATTATCGATGCTGTCCCAGTTATCCTCGTGGAAAACCTTGCGTTTGCAGTCAAAGCCACGGGCTTCAAGGGCGGTCTGCAAGACATCAAGGGCACCGGCATCCGCGGGGGTGACAGATGGGCAGCGGATCAGGGACTGGGCAAGATCAAGGGCGGCGGACATTTAATGTTCTCTGTGTTGAGCGCACGATAGGGCGGGGTAAAGCTGTTTGTAAAAAGGGGCAAAACGGACTGGCCGTCTTGCCCCTTATAGATCATTGGCAAATCGGGTGACAGAAATCAGTCCCGCAGCAATTCGTTGATCGAGGTTTTCGAACGGGTTTTTTCATCAACACGTTTGATGATCACCGCGCAATACAGGCTTGGGCCTGGCTTGCCATCTGGCAATGGTTTGCCCGGAATGCTGCCCGGAACCACAACCGAATAGGCCGGAACGCGACCGATAAAGGTTTCGCCGGTGGTGCGGTCGATGATTTTGGTCGATGCGCCGATGAAAACGCCCATTGAAATCACGGCACCTTCTTCGACGATGACGCCTTCGACGATTTCCGAACGCGCACCGATAAAGGCATTGTCTTCGATGATAACCGGACCGGCCTGCAACGGTTCAAGAACACCACCGATACCCGCACCACCCGAAAGGTGAACGTTTTTACCGATCTGTGCACAGGAGCCAACCGTTGCCCAGGTATCGACCATCACGCCGGTATCGACATAGGCGCCAAGGTTGACAAAGCTTGGCATCAGAACGGTGCCCGGTGCGATATAGGCCGAACGGCGCACGATGCTGCCCGGAACGGCGCGGAAACCGGCCGCTTTAAATTCGGCCTCGCCCCAGCCTTCGAATTTCGACGGGACTTTGTCCCACCAATTGGTGTTCTCGCCCGGACCGCCGGAAATGGTGGTCATGTCATTAAGGCGGAAGGACAGAAGAACCGCCTTCTTGGCCCACTGATTGACAACCCATTTGCTTTCATTGCTGTTCTGCGATTTCTCGGCAACGCGCAACGTGCCGCTATCAAGTGCGGCAAGTGTCTGGTGGACCGCCTTGCGGATTTCACCCTGGGTGGCCGAGCTGATTTCGTCGCGATTTTCCCAAGCGACGTTGATCACGCCTTCAAGTTCTGTTCTGTCCATTTTCAGAGGTCCTTGCGGTCAGCCTTAATTTCATGTCGGGCGGAGAATGGTCAAAGCCTGCGCTTAAGTCAACTCCGCCAGTTTACGTAGTTTTCCGGTTCCTGACCTGCGCAACACCTATCTGATCAGGGCGGAAACCTCAATCTTGGAACGATGACAAATTTGCGCAAGTTGTGTGCTTTTATACCGTGGTGTTGCCCAATGTGCGCAGGAAAGCCGTCAGATCATCGGTTTCATGGTCAATCCGCGGGTCACCGCGTCCAACCTGTGCCCATTCCTCGTCGGTATGGACCCAAACTGTGGTCATGCCCATTTCCTTGGCCGGCAGCAGGTTTTTCGCCATGTCTTCAAAATATATGGCGCGTGTTGGATTAATTGCATCACGTGCCAGAAGAAGGTCATAGGGATGTTGCTGTGGCTTGGGAACATAATTGGCATCGACAATATCGAAAATGGTTTCGAAATGGCTGGCAATGCCAAGTCGTTCCATCACCCGTTCGGCATGGCCACGTGATGCATTGGTAAAAATCACCTTGCGGCATGGCAGCGCATCAAGGGCAGCGGCAAGATCGGGGGCGGGATCGACAACCGACAGATCAATATCATGAACCTTGTTCAGATAGTCGGCCGGATCAATGTCATGTTCAGTCATCAGACCGCGAAGGGTCGTCCCATAACGATGAAAATAGCTTTTCTGAATCACATAGGCTTCATCGGCTGGCAGGCGCAACGCATCGCGAACATATTGCCCGATCAGGTTTGATACCTGTGAAAACAGGTCGCATGCCGCAGGATACAGCGTGTTGTCGAGATCAAAGATCAGAACATTGTCGGTTTCGACCTGCGGGATGGTTGATGGAGCAGAAGCGGGCGAAGACATTTCAGATGAATCCGGTTGTTTGCCGTTGCGGTGGCGCAATTGGCAGGTGACAAAAGCAAGCGTGTTTCAGGCATTTGTTTTATGGGATTTCGATGCCTTTGCAAAGGCATCGTCGGTGACATCGACGTTAAAGATGCAGATATCACATTTTGATGGCTGTTATCGGGCCAAGGTTTTGGGGGGCGCGATTTTACCGTGACAGCACGGTCAAAGGCATTTTTGATTTTGGGTTGAATTTGATGGCATCATGCGGTGTCTTGAGTTTCGAATAGGAAAATATCCGGAAATTTATCTACATGGGTAGAAATTTGTCAGTTATGTAAAGGGCTTATTAAGAGTGGACATGCAGAAGATAGGCTAATCCACCATGGTGAAAGTGTAGTAATCCTGAGTTGGGGCAGGAAGCTGCACCGGTTTTGAGTTAGTGCGAGAGAGCCCATTGGACAAACTTCTGAAAAGTCGAGCTTCGGCGCTTAGGAATGAACGCAACCGTTTTGCAGCCCTTGCGTTTGTATGGGGGGACCTTCTGCTTGAGCTTGATGACGATCTTCGGATTGTTTTCGCATCGGGGGCCGCCGACGGTATGCTGGGTCGGGCGGCCGTTGATCTTGAAGGTCATACATTGCAGTCGGTTTTGGCACCGCAGTTCAGGCCGCTGGTGCAGGAAATGCTGTTTGCGGCGCGCCGTCGTGGCCGTATGGACAATATTCAGGTGCGTTTTATCCGCCCGGATGAACAACTCAGCGCACCAGTGTCGATGAGCGGCTATTTTTTGCCTGATCTTGGGGATCATTTCTTTGTCGCACTTCGTATCGCGGTCAATACCCTGCCACACGACATTGCGCGTTCGATAAAACGTGATGCTGCTACGGGCCTTCTGGACGAACAAAGTCTGTCGCGGGTTGTGACCGAACGCCTGATGGCGCAGCGTGAAACCGGGGCGGAACATAAATTTTCCCTGATGACACTTAATGCGTTCGATCCGCTTTGCAAACGGATGGAGCAGATCGAGCGTGATGAAATGCTTGCCAGCATTGGCGCCTTTTTACGCGCCCATTCGGTTGCCGGTGATACCGCCGGGCGAATGAACGGCAACCAGTTTGGAATGCTGCATCGTGCCGATATTCCGGTTGGCGAACTTGAAAGCCGGATTGCTGATTGTGCACGCAATGCCGATCCTGCGGGCACTGGCGTCGAAATATCGACATCGGTCACGGATTTTACGGCTGAAATGATCCCGCCGGGTGATCTGGCACGCGGTGTTTTATATTCTATTCGTCGGTTTTGTGATCGGCAGGAACATGGGTTCACTTTTTCCTGTTTGACCGGGCAGGCCCCAAATCTGGTGAATGATACATTTTCTGCGATGCGCGATTTTGGCATGCGGATTGATCGTTTGAAATTTGATGCGGTCTATCAACCGATTGTGCGATTGCCTTCCGCGGAAATCCATCATTTCGAGGTGCTTGCCCGGTTTTATGACGATGACGATAAACTGATTCCGACGGAGCGCCTGATTACCTTTGCCGAACAGGTGAACATGATCCATCGACTGGATCTTGCGATGATGCGCCGTACCCTGAAATGGATCCGTAATCAGCTTGATGACGGTATTGATGTGCGTGTTGCTGTGAACGTATCAGGTGACAGCATCGAACATCCTGATTTCTGTCGTTCAGTGATTGCTTTGTTTGAACGCAATCGCGATACGATGGGGCATCTGATGATTGAAATCACCGAAACGGCCAGGATCAGCGATCTGGACAATGCGGCAGTCTGGATTAGCAGATTCCGGGATTTTGGCGTTGAAATCTGTCTGGATGATTTCGGGACCGGGGCGTCCAATTTCCGTTATATCAGTGCGCTTGAAGTTGATTATGTCAAATTGGACGGGGAAGCTATTCGTCAGTCCCTGAAATCTTCCAAGGGACGGGTGTTTATGACGTCGTTGGTCGATCTGTGTCACGAACTGGATATTGAAGTCGTGGCTGAAATGATCGAAACCGATGCGATGCGCGACATGGTCATCAAGGCTGGCTTTGATTACGCGCAAGGCTATTTGTTTGGCAAACCCGAAAAGGATATCACCCGTTATTGGCGCAACGTCCAGGACGGAAAAAATCCCTAGGGTCAAGATCGATTAATCCATCATCACGTTATGTAAAGCCGCCCTTGGGTGGCTTTTTTTATTGTGAATGGCAAAAAAACATTGGCCAAATTTGGCGGTAAACAGCCCTTTTTGTCGTGGTCGCGATATTTCACCCAGAAAAATGATCAAAGCACCGCCAGTTTTGGCGCCTCGCCGCGTGGATATGAGTACCGACCTAGTTTTTGGTCGGTTGGCAGGTATGTCACGTCGATTATTCCATATAGGAGATCTAGAAAATGGCGAGCATTAACACAAATATGTCGGCAACCCTGGCGGTGTCGAACCTGAACAAGACCACAGAAGAGATGACTTCCGTCCTGACAGCAATGTCGAGCGGAAAATCCATCAACTCTGCTTCTGATGATGCTGCCGGTCTTGCCGTTTACACCGCAATGTCGGTCGACTATGCGGCCTGGGAACAGGCCGGTGATAACGCCGAAGTTGCAACTGCTATTCTTGAAACCGCCGATGGTGGTCTTTCGGAAATCGCAGATATTCTTGAACGTATGTATGAGCTGGCCTCGCAGGCATCTTCGGGGTCGGTGACTGATACGGAGCGTGGATATCTTGATACTGAATATCAGGAATTGGTCGCACAGGTCGATTCCATCGTTGCCTCGACCACTTATTTTGATACGGCGCTGGTGGACGGCACCTATAACGAGAACTTTACCGTTTCAGCGGATTCAAGCGTTGCGGCAATTGCTGTCGATTTGTCGACACAGGCCTTTGACGCAGCATCTCTTGGTCTTGCTGGTGATTTGACGTCATCGACCAATGCCGGGACCGAACTGACGGCGATTGAAGCGGCGGTTACGACCGTTTCGTCAGGTCGTGCGACGGTTGGTGCCCTGATGTCACGTTTTGACTATGCCGGTGGCAACATTGAAACGGCTCAGACCAACCTTGAAGCCGCAATGAGCGTCTATATGGATGCCGATATTGCGCAATTAAGCGCGGACCAGACCGAACTTGGCGTGAAGATGGATTCTGCCATCCAGGCCCTGTCGGTTTCCAATGAAAATCTTGAGAAGCTCACGCGATTGCTGAGCTAACTCGACACAGGGTCATCCGGTCTTAGAGCCGCCGGGTGACCCTGTACCATTTTGTGTCGCTGGGAAAGGAGGGCAGGATGTCGACAGTTAATTCGTCTACTACATCGAGTTACGTATCCTCGTCCTATGTGTCAGGTTTGACAGACCTTGATACCGCAGAATTGGTTGAAGACGCCTATAATACCAAGATGGAGGTCGCCGACACAATCGAGGCAGAGGTCGACGATATTGAACTTCAGATAGCGGCCTTCGAGGACTTGCAAGATCTTCTTGAAGCCCTTCAGGATGCGGCCGAGGCGCTGACGGCGTCAGCCGAACTCGATAGCCTGCGTGATGATGTCTGGGTTGGGAAATCGGCTTATTTGTCATCATCAGATGCGAATACCACGGCGTCTGATGTTCTGGGTGTTCTGGTCGATGACGAGGCCGCAGCAGGAAGTTATACGATTGAAATCACCCAACTTGCCACGGCGCATAAGCTAGGCGGTGATACCTATGACGATTCTGCATCTGCACTTGGCCTTGCGGGAACGATTAATCTGGTTGCAGGGGATGATTACACGGCAACAGATATCGAAATTACCGATGACATGTCGCTTGACGAGATTGCAGATGCGATCAACGAGCAAAGTAGTGCAACCGGTGTCCGGGCCAGTGTTCTTCAGATTTCTGATGATGAATATATGCTGGTGCTTTCGGCGATTGATACCGGGCAGGAAATTACATTTGATACCGATGGTGCCGATACGACACTGGCGGCTTCGCTTGGCCTGACCAATGCCGATGGTAGCTATGCCAATGAATTGGTTACTGCCGATCAGGCGATTTTTTCCGTTGATGGTGTCGAGGTTACACGCAGCAGCAATAGCGTCGATGATGTGATCGATGGTGTGACGCTTTATCTGTATGCCGAGGAAGAAGGCACGGAAATCACGCTTGAAATCGAAGAGGACGCCAGTTCGGTCTATGACGCGATCGAGGCCTTTGTGACCGCGTATAATGATCTGCGAAGCTTCGTTATTACCAATCAAACCTATGAAGCAGGTGAAGGAGCGGGCGAAGACGCTGTTCTGTTTGGCGACTCACTGCTGAGTTCTTCGGTTACATCGGTCTATGGCGCGCTGTCGTTTTCCGAAGACAGTTCAACATATGCAACGTTGTCTTCGATTGGCATTACCTTTGATGAAAGCAATTATCTGGTCATTGACAGCGAGACGCTTGAAGAAGCGTTGGTCTCTGACTTTGACGAGATTGCCGATCTGTTTTCACTTTCGACCGATACCAATTCGGATGAATTGTTGGTGTCCGGAGCGGACGGTTCCTATACCGGCACCTTCACCATTGATATCACGACCGATGCCGATGGCAATATCACCTCGGCCAGTGTTGGCGGGGATGCCAGCCTGTTCACCGTCAGTGGTAATCAGATCATCGGGGTCGACGGATCGGAATATGAAGGCGTCAAACTTTATTTTGGTGGTGACAGTTCCGACAGTATCGATGTCACGATTTCAAGTGGCCTTGCTTATGAAATGATGAATGTGCTCGACACATATACCGACAGTTCAGACGGGCTGATTTCGGCCAGGATCGAACGTTTGGAAGAACAAACCTCAAATCTTGAGGATGAGATTGATGACGTCACAGCCGACGCCACCGCCTATGCCGAAAAGCTGACCGAACGTTATTCGGCGCTAGAAGCCAAGATGTATCAGCTTCAGCTGCTGCGCGAACAACTTGAAGCCTTGTGGGGTAACGATGAGTAATAATTCACAGGCGGCGGCTCAGCAGGCCTATCGCTTTGCCGGTGCGAGTTCCCAATACAACAATGCATTGCGCACGACCTCGCCGATTGCAATGATGGTGATTGCCATTACCCGCACGCGTCAGCATCTGAGAGCGGCCAAACAACACCGTGAAGAAAAGCATTTTGATCTGGAACATCAGGAAAAGGCAATTGCTATCAACCGATTGCGTGCCCTGCAAGCAATCGTGGCGCCGAAATCGGCCCCGGAATTGTCGCGTGATCTTTATGCGTTTTATGCCCGCATGATCAAACTTCTGGCTCGAAACGGGCGTGAAACCCCACTTGAGGAGCGTTACGTATTCGTCGACCGGAACCTTGAAGCACTGGCAAAACAGTGGGAATCGTTTAAATCGGTCAATCCACGGTCCGCTGGATCAAAACAGGTCCCCGGCACGCGTCACATCGTAGAGCAGGTGTTGTGAGGGGCAGTTGAGTGTAGGCATCCGTCGCGAAATGACGTTGGGATCACAGGCATCCGAAGTGGCCAGGCAAGCTGCCGCCCTGGCGGATTTGACTGATCCGGATCTTGTTGCCTTGATGGTTCATGGCGACAAGCGCGCATATCGCGTGCTTGTTGAACGCTATTACCGTGGGATCATCGGGATTGCGCGCCGGATGGGTTTGAACGGTGGTGACGTTGAAGATGCAGCGCAGGATGTCTTTGTCCGGGTTTGGTTGCATCGGGAAAAATGGCGCCCCGAAGGGGCAAGTTTTAAAACCTGGTTATATCGTGTTGCGGTCAACCGGATCATTGATTTAAAACGAAAACCGCAATTTGTTGATGGCGGTGATCTTGAAAGCATCCCTGATGGCGCAATGTCGCCGGTTGAAAAATTGGCACAGCATCAGGAATTCAAACGCTTGCGAACGGCAATAAAGCTATTATCCGAGCAACAACAAATTGCCATCAATCTATTTTATGATCGTGAGTTATCGAACCAAGAAGCGGCCGCGATCATGGGTGTTTCCGTTAATGCAATGGAATCGCTTTTAAAAAGGGCACGAAAGCGACTGCGTGAAGAGTTGAAAGCGATGGAATAGATCGTTAACTTCAGTTGCGTTCGAACAGGTAGGTTCGTCCTAGAAAAAAGCGGTGTGCTGTGAAGATCGAGAAATTTGAAGAACTGTTGGATCAATACGGGTGGGATGTTTCGTCTTGGCCGGAACTGTATCGTTACGAGGCTAACAGTTTTATTGCGCTTAATGACGAGGCGGCCGAATTGCTTCGGTCCCTTAAATCCGTTGAAGACTTTCTGGCCGATGATCCTTTGCCGATGGGCAAGCATCAGGCCATCGATGATATTTTTGCTGCGATTGATGTCAACGAGGGGCGTGCCGACCGCGCGGCTACGGGCAATGCAGATATCGTAGATATCAAAAGCGACATTTTCGCCTTCAGCGATGATCGCCCGAAACATCACAGGGTAACGGTTGCGGCGAAACAGTCCGATGATGTTATTGCACCTCGGCAAACCTATCCATCCGATCAGGCAGCAACACCAGCGCAAAATGCCGCAGTTCCAACTGATTCGGCACATAGTGTATCGAGCCTGACGGTAAAGTCATCACGTGCATTGCTGCGTTATTCCGCGACTTTTGCGTCGGCCTTTGGCATGGTGATTTGTGTTATGTTCGGTTTTGTCGTTGGGGTAATATTTACCTCGGAACAGGAAATTCAGTCCGATGTTCAGGCAACGGAACTGCCGATGGTCAGGGCACTTGAAAATCATTTTTTTGACGAAGCATCGCAGGGTATGGGCCTTGGCAACAATGTCGACAAATCGTTGGCAGGGCAAAAATGATGGCATTTGATGATCGCCGAAAATCAAATTCCGGTGGCAGGATCATGTGGGTTTCGCTTGCGCTGAACCTGTTCTTGATCGGTGCAATTGCCGGCAGCATTGCTGCGGGCAGTACGATCCTGCATCGCTTCTTTGAGGGGCCTTTGCCGCCCTTTGATGGGGGGCAGGACCGCCCGCCACCGCTTCGTATGCTTGAAGAAATACGGGATCGACTAAGCCCCGGCGGGAAGGAAGTCTTTGATGCAGAGTTTGGCCCCGTGGTCACGGAGTTGATGAAACGACGTCAGGATGTTGAAGCATTCACGGAATTGCGCGAAGTTTTGTTACGCGATAATGCGACGGATGAGGATATCCGCGTTGCTTTTGATCAGTTGAAAGACGGTATCGGTCGTGACTTTACCAATATCCTTAATCATATGGCCAATGTTGCGGTTAAGTTATCATTGGCTGACCGTGCCGAGCTGGCGCTGCATCGCCCCGGACCACCGCCGCCACCAGACCAATAGGTCGCGATGGGCCGGTAATTTCAGCACGTAATTTTAAAGGAGCGCACCCGCGCTCCTTTTTTTATTTTCAAAAAAAGTAACTTTGTGGCGCCAGTTTTTCCGCCCGCCTGCGTGAAACGAACATAGACAAATTTAACAGTTCGATTTCCGGAGGCAGTGATGAGTTACCTCAGCGGCCTGACATACGATAGCCTGGCGAGTTCTGCGACCACATCGTCGAGCACGACAAGTTCGTCAAGCACGAGCGAAAGCTCGACCTATGAAACCTATATGACGCTGATGCTGACGACACTCCAGAATCAGGATCCAACTGATCCCGAGGATGTCTCGGAAATCACCACCCAGCTTGCAACCTTTGAACAGCTTGAACTGGCGGAACAGAACAATTCGCTATTGTCTGATCTGTCGGAATCGCTTTTGACCTTGCAGGGGGTTGTCGATAACAGCGCCGCCCAGTCCTATTTGGGAACAGATATCGTTGCCGTTGGCGATACTGCCCCGCTCGAAGATGGCGAGGCCGAATGGTATTTCGTCCTTGATGATGCGGCCGATAGTGTGAGCATCGAAATTACCGACGAAGACGGCAACGTGGTCTATCAGACGACCACGACCGGATCGGAAGGTGCGAATAATTTCATCTGGGATGGCACGACCGATGACGGCAGTACGCTGAGCTCGGGCACCTATACCCTTTCGGTCGAAGCGACCGATTCCGACGGTAGTTCCATAGATTCCGAAATTCTGATGACCGGTGTGGTGTCGGCAATCGACCTGACCGGTGATGAGGCCGTGCTGTATGTCAACGGGGTCGATATCTCGATCTCGGATGTTCAGGGCACGCAAACAGTTTCCTGAAGTGAAGGATCAAGGTCATGAGTTTAAGCAGTGCACTGAATTCCGCCGTTTTGGGGCTGAATGCGCAATCGACGTCGCTTGGTGTGATTTCGGGCAATATCAGCAATAGTGAAACCGTCGGTTACAAAGATAGTACCACGTCTTTCTCGTCGCTGGTGACGACACCCGGTTCGACGACAAGTGGTTATTCCAACGGGGTGCTTACATCGACCCAGACCAATATCAGTTCACAAGGTCTGATTCAGGCGGATGATACGGCAACCAGTCTGGCGATTTCGGGCGACGGCTTCTTTGTCGTGACCGATGCCAACGGCGATGTCTATTACACACGTGCCGGTGATTTTGATACCGATTCTGATGGTAATCTGGTCAACAGTTCCGGTTATTACCTGATGGGATATGCGCTTGATGAGAATGGTGATCCCGTCAACGGAACCGTTCCGACAAGTACATCCGCACTGTCTACCATCAATCTTGAAAACCTGACCGGGACGGCCGAAGCCACGACTGAAGTTTCGATGGTCATTAATCTTCCGGCAGATGCGGCAGTGGGCGATACATTTTCCGTCGATGTCGAGATTTTCGACAGTCTCGGCACCAGTCACACGGTGACCTATGGTTATGAAAAGACTGCGGCAAACGAATGGGAGCTGACCTATTCCGATCCGGTTCTGACCTCGGATGGTACCACGGTGACCGGCACGTCGGCCGGTGGCCCCCTGACCATCTCATTTGACGGCGATGGTAATCTGTCTGCGATTACTGATTCCGGTGGCACCGATGTAACCGACAGCGCAACCCTGACTGTGACCGGCTGGACCACGGGGGCGAATGACAGCTCGATCGTTTCCGACCTTGGCACTGCTGGTGATGATGATGGTCTGAAGCAACTTGCCTCGGACGAGGGAGATGGCGACATGACGATGTATTCGGTCGATCAGAACGGCTCGAACTATAGCGAGATCGCCGAGATTTCCATCGCGGATGACGGGGTGGTGTCGGTCACCTATGAAAATGGCGAAAGTGAACCGGTCTATCAGGTTGTGCTGGCTGATTTTGCCAATGCTGATGGTCTGACAGCTTATAGCGACACTGTTTACCGGGAAAGCAATACATCGGGAAACTATGTGCTGAAAACGCCGGGCGATGGTGGCACCGGTACGCTTGCCGATTATTCGTTGGAAAGCTCGACTGTCGATACCACCAGCCAGTTTTCCAAAATGATTGTCGCCCAACAGGCCTATTCAGCGGCGGCCCAGGTCGTCTCAACGACCAGTGACATGTATGACACGCTGATTTCGGCCGTGAATTAAGGGGATATGGGAATATGACTGCTTTGGCATTGGCCCTTCGTAACGACAGTGATGCGGTAACACAGATCATTCATCGTCTTGAAGAACTTCTGGATGTCGAATGGCGCATCCTTGAACAGGCGCAATATGATTTGCTGCCCGATATTACCGCCGAAAAAACCCTGCTTGAAGACGAATTGCAGGCTGAACTTCGTGCTCAGAAACAGGCTGATCCGACCAATCCGCTGGCGGGACAGATTGTTAATATCGATGCCGTGCGCAGTTTGCGGACCAAGCTTGATCGCAACAATGTTCGTCTGACGGCCAAACGAGATGCGTGCATGAAGCGCATCCGTGCGGGCTGGGCTGCGACAAAGGGTGATCAGGCAACGTCATATGATCAGGATGGCGATCTGAACAACAAGACGACGCAGACGATCCTTAACTTCAAGATGTAATTGCAATTTTGGCAACTGACAGGTCAGAATCATGTCGATCCGTGCTGCCCAAACCGCTGCGCTAAGCGCATTGCAATCAAGCCAGGCCGGGATCGCTGTATCTTCGAACAATATCGCAAATGCGTCGGTCGAAGGATACACGACCAAATCTGCCAGTTTGGCGAGCAATGTCAACGGGGGAGCCGCCGTTGGCGTATCCGTCACATCGGTGGGGTCAACGGTCGATATTTATCTGATCAAGGCCATTAATGAAAGCGCATCGGAAAGTGGCTATGCCTCGGTCTTTGCCGATCCTCTGGAACTTGTTGCCAGCAATTTCGGAACTGTTGGTGATGACGATGCGATTTCGACCTTGATCACAGATCTGGAAACCTCGATTGCATCGCTTGCCGCCAGTGCCGACAGCCAATCTGCCAAGTCACTGGCTTTGACGGATGCGCAACAGATTGCCACGGAACTGAATGATCTTTCTGACAGTGTACAGGATCAGCGTGCTGCGGCTGATCAGTCAATTGAGGATACGGTCGATCAGATCAATACGCTTTTGACTGAGATCCAGAACTATAACGATCAACTAAGCGGCACGGACGGGACGACACTGTCGTCAAGCGAACTGGAAGATGCCCGTTCAGTTGCGGTTCAGAAATTGTCCGAGCTGGTTGATATAAGCTATTATACAAGTGGATCGAACCAGACGCAGATCTATATTGGGGGCACCCTTGTTGTCGGAAGTCAGGTTCAGCAACTGGAATACAACGCTGTTGGGGCGGTGAATGCTGATACCAGCTTTGGCGAGATCACGGTCAATGGCAATTCGATCATGGATGATGTCAGCGGTGGCGAACTCGGCGGGTTGATTGATCTGCGCGATGAAACCCTTCCTGATATTCAGGCCGAGCTCGATAACCTTGCGGTGACCTTGATGGATAGCATCAATGCTGTCATCAATCTTGGGACGTCGTTTCCCGGTGCCAGCGAATTGAATTCAAGCGAAACAACAGATTTGACCGATGCTGTTGCCGGTACGGGTACCGTGCGGTTTGCCGCAACCGATGAAGACGGCAATGCGGTTGAAATTCTTGATATCGATCTGACAACTGTGGCCACCGTTCAGGATCTTGTTGATCAAATCAATGCATCAACCAATATGACGGCAACGGTAAATGCCGACGGGACGTTGACGATTGCCAGTTCCGATGACGATTACGGGGTTTCGATTGTCAATATGGACGCCGAAATTGGCGCCGATGCATTGGGTTTTTCCGATTATTTTGGCCTGAATGACATGTTTACCGGCACCGGTGCCGATGACATTTCGGTCAATGCCGACTGGCTTGCCGATTCAAGTCTGGTGCCGACAGGGGCGGGATCAGATGATGCGGCCCTTGCGGTTGGTGACAGCGTGATTTCATCGGGAAGTTCCGATGTGGCCGAAGCTTTGGCAGAGGTGTTCGACACCAATGTCAGTTTTGATTCAGCTGGCAACCTTGGCAGCACCAAAACCACGCTGTCAGATTATGCCTCGGAAATATTGTCCGATGTTGCGCAACAGGCATCCTCGGCCGAGACCAAAGCCAGTGTCGCTGAAACCGCCTATAGCGATCTTGTTGAAAGTTTTTCGAACCAATACGGCGTTAATACCGATGAAGAGGCCCTGACATTGGCCAATCTTGAAAGTGCCTATGAGGCCGCCGCCGCGATCCTTGAGATCACGCAGTCGCTGATGGACACCTTGCTTGAAGCTGTCCGGTAAAGGGTAAATAACATGAGAGTTTCGACAGCCGCCATGCAGCAAAACCTGTTGAATCAGATGCGAAGTGTACAATCGCAATTGGCCGATGCCACCAAACAATCCAGTTCCGGAATGAAATCCGATTCTTATGCCGGAATTTCGGATAATTCTTATATTATCAGTACGTTAAGCGCCGAAATATCGGAATCAGCAGCCTATGCCGATTTGGCCGAACAAATCCAAAGCCGGGTTGAAATGTATTATTCAACGCTTAGCGATATGGTTGATTTGCTAAGTGATATGGCGGCCGATATTTCGGGCGCGCTTAGCACCGGCAGCACAAATGTTGAAGGCATCAATGAATCCGCGACGGCGGCTCTTGCGACTATGGCATCGCTTTTGAATACCCAGTACGAGGATCGGTATCTTTTTGCAGGATCGGCAACCAATACGGCACCGGTGTCGGTTGATGTAGCTGATTACGCGGCTCTGACATCGCCAAGTACAACCGATACAAGTTATTATTCCGGCAACAACGATGTCGCATCGGTAAAAGTAGCCGATGGAACGACGATTGAATATGGCATCACCGCAGACCAGACGCCGTTCGAACAGGCTTTGCGGGCGCTTAACCTTACGGCTTATGCGTCTTCGGACCCGATTGATGAAACTGCTTTGACCGAGGCGATGGCCCTTATTGAGGATGCGGTTGAAGGCATTTCACAGATGCAGACACAGGTATCACTGACACAGGATGAACTTGAGGCCGTTGTCGATATGCATACGAATTTCCAATTGACCGCTGAAGGTATCGTGACTGATCTGTCCGAGGTCGATCTGGCCGAAGCCATGGTCAATCTTGAAACCCTGTCGGTACAGCTTGAAGCGTCTTATTCAGTGGCTGGTCAGATTGTCGATATGTCGCTGTTCGAATATCTGCGGTAACATGCATCAAAGCGGTGGCGCACGGGCTTATCGGTTGTTTAACGGGGCAAGGATTTCGTGTTCTTCGGCCAGCATGCCGTATTTTTCAAGAATATCGCCGTAAACGCCGTTCTTGCGCAACACGGTTAGTCCATGATTAAGCCGTTCAAGCAAAAAGCCGGAACTTTTGGCCTTGCGCGAGATACAGGAATAATACGGGCTGTTATCAATGTCGCGATAGCTCAGTTTGACCTGTTGGTCATGCGTTTGATTACGCGTGCGGATTGTGTATTGCATTGGTGCCTGAAAGCTGAAGATAGCGTCAAGGCGGCGTGCCAGCAAAAGCCCAAGCAGAGCGTTCTCGCTGTTGGCTGAAATGACATCAAGGCCCGCATTGCGTGCCTGGCTTTCAAGTGTGTAGCCCGCAACAACTCCAATCGTCAGCTGTTTGGCATCGGCCAGTTGTTCGATGCCATCAAGTGCCGCATTGTTCAAGCTGAACAGACCAATATGTTCGCGGCCAAGCTCGTTGGAATATAAAAATGCTGTTTCGCGTTCAGGGGAATAACTACACGAACACAGACCATCAGCGGCGCCTTGTTCGGCCATCAGATAGGCCCGTTTCCAGGGATAAAATGGTGTAATCACCGCGATATGGCTGACCGCAAAAGCCGCCCTGAGGATTTCCACATCAGAACCCGGCATCACCGGACGATCTGCAATCTTGGACGGTGGGAACGGATTGCACATCAAGATGACGTTCTGGCGCGGATTGGGTGGCTGTAGGAGCGGGGGGTCTGCGGCGGCTTGTTTTGATCCGGTCATCACACCGGTAATCAAACAAACAACGCCGATCAGGCGGTAAATTGGGCGCAACAGCAATCCGAATGTCACAATGGTCTTCTTTTCCGGCCGTTCTGATAATGCACGATAGTTTACGAGTTCCGTCGCAAGACGTTACGAGACGTATCGTCTGTGATGTAACTGCAAAACAGGCATTATTTTTCAGATTCAGCCTCGAATCCGTTGCCGCCTGTTACCAATGATCCAAAGTAAAACCCAAAGAAGTGATAATCACAAGTCGCTTGGGGGTGAACTTTTCGGTAACGATCAACCGGGGCAGGTTTTGTCGATCACGATGTCGAAAATAGAAAGCCGACGCAAATGCGCCGGCTTTCTATCTGAAATTATTTTGCCTTATTCGGCGGCTTTGACTTCGGCATTGCTGCGGATGGCGGCATCACGAACATCACCATCGACATGTTCTTCGAACTTGGTGAAGTTCTTTTCGAACAGGCCGGTCAGGTTGGCCGCGGCCTTGTCATAGGCCGCTTTGTCCGACCAGCTGTCGCGCGGGTTCAGAACTTCTGCCGGGATATCGCCGCAGGCGGTCGGATATGCCAGGCCGAAATACGGATCGGTTGCGAAGTCGGCATTTGTCAGTTCACCATTGAGGGCCGCATTCAAAAGACCGCGGGTATAGCCGATCTTCATACGCGAACCAACGCCATAGGCCCCACCGGACCAGCCGGTATTGACCAGCCAGCAATTGGCCTGATGTTTTTCCATCAATTCGCCCAGAAGCTTGGCATAAACCGACGGATGACGCGGCATGAACGGCGCACCAAAGCAAGCCGAGAATGCAGCGGTTGGTTCCTTGACGCCTTTTTCCGTGCCAGCAACCTTTGCGGTGTAACCCGACAGGAAGTGGTACATCGCCTGTGCCGAGGTCAGCTTGGCAATCGGGGGCAGAACACCAAATGCGTCACAGGTCAGCATGATGATGTTTTTCGGATGACCGCCACGGCCGTTTTCCGATGCATTCGGGATGAATTCAATCGGATAGGAAGAGCGGGTATTTTCGGTGTGACGCGCATCGTCGAGATCAAGCTGGCGCGATTGCTTGTTCATCACAACGTTTTCCAGAACCGTGCCAAATGTTTCGGTCGTGGCATAGATTTCCGGTTCGGCTTCTTTCGAAAGTTTGATCACCTTGGCATAGCAACCGCCTTCGAAGTTAAAGACGCCGTCTTCGCCCCAGCCATGTTCGTCATCACCGATAAGAGTGCGTGATGCGTCGGCCGAAAGGGTGGTTTTGCCGGTGCCCGACAGACCAAAGAAGATCGCGGTGTCGCCGTCCTTGCCCATATTGGCCGAGCAATGCATTGGCATGACGCCTTTGGCGGGCAGAATATGGTTAAGGACAGAGAAGATCGATTTCTTGATTTCGCCAGCATACCAGGTGCCGCCGATGATAACCATTTTGCGTTCGAACGATACAACGACAAAAACTTCGGAGCGGGTGCCGTCGACTTCGGGATCCGCTTGCAAGCCCGGGGCGTGCAGAACGGTGAAATCCGGTGCAAAATCGCGCAATTCATCTTTTTGCGGCTGGATGAACATGTTGCGCGCAAAAAGGTTGTGCCACGCGTTTTCGGTAACGACGCGAACCGGCAGGCGGAAACGTGGATCAGAACCGGCATAGCAGTCCTGAACGAATAGTTCGGTGCCCTGAAAGTAAGCACGCACTTTCTGATACAGGCGATCGAATACTTCGGGGCTGACCGGGCGGTTAACGTCGCCCCAATCAATTTCGTTCTTGGTGCTTTCCTCTTCGACGATAAAACGGTCCTGCGGGGAACGGCCGGTATGTTCGCCGGTCAACGCAACAAATGCGCCACCTTTGGCAATTTTACCTTCCTGACGACGGATCGCATGTTCGTAAAGGCCTGCAGCGTCCAAATTCCAGTGAACGGCGCCAAGGTTTTTGAGGCCATGAGTTTCAAGGCCTACACGGCTGACAACGGGTCCTGATTGCAGCACGGATCTCTCCTGGTGGGATTAAGTCTGGGGGTTAAAAGGCAATTATACACAACCGATATGTGGGTTAACCGGTTGCGTTGCGACATATTGTTACAAAGGTGTCTTAAAAGCAACCGGTCCTTTGGCCCAATACCAAGGAAAACGTAGACGTTTTTGCGTTTACGAAAAGTCTGGTTTCGAAAGTGATAATTAAATCTTCATTGCCCAATTCAGGCCATCTGACCGCGCGCTTTTTCACACATTTCGACCAGAATGTCGCGTGCGTCGCCCGGACTTTTGATCGTTCCGGGGAACTCGATCCTTAAACGGGGGGAATCGGCAGAATCGCGTTCTAAATCCATTCCATCACAGTCGATGGCGATCATTTTCCAGCCGTCATTTTTGTTCTTATCGGTGAAATGACCAACAATATCGGCAATGGCATCGGCGTGATCGTTATTCATATGACCGACGACATCATCATGCCCGGCAACGAGTGAAAGACAGCCCCCGGCAATGAACTGATTTCCGTTCAGGCGGCGTTGCTTGCCAAATCCGCCGACCCAGTAAACGGCCTCGACCGCGACGTGGTAAAAGCCAAAATCGGCAAAGTCAGCATATTGCCCGGCATCCGGATGCGCGGTCAGATACCGTTTGCGGGTATCGGGTGCCGTATCGGGAACAGCACGGCCAAAAATCGTAAGTCTGGCACTGTCTGTATCGATCCGTTTGTTTTGTGCGGGATCGTTGAGTTGATCGATAAACAGTAATGACAGCCGGGGATCGCTTTGCAGATGGCGGGTATGGTCGGCCAAATCGGAAATAAGTAAAATCGGGCTGCCATCAATGTGAACGGCCGGAACGACCATAGATGTTACCGGCCAGCCATCTGTGACCTGTTTATGATCACGGGCCGTTGTTGCCAGAACGGCATGCGGCGCACGGCGCATCATGCGCCGAAGATCACAAGCGGCATTTCCATTCTGATTTTTGCTGTCCGGCATGTTATGCGCCCTTCGATGAACCGGACTTTTTATTTGGGGTGGAAAAATCCGCTTCGCAATGCATTGCGACAATGCATCTGTTTATGACTTGGTTTGACGGGCTTTTGATGAAGGACGGACCGTTGCCTGACGTCTTTTTCGAACAAGGTCTAAAACACGTTTTTTGCCACCGTCACTCATGCCCATCCAAGCCCCGATTTCATCGCCTGTTCGATAGCATCCGGTGCAATAGTCCGCAGTGGGGTCAAGAACGCAAATGCCGATGCACGGGGATTTGACAGGCATGATTTTCCGATATCGCTGATGGATGAAATGTTACCTGCATAGAAAACACAATGCCTGTCGGGATCAAGGGGGAATGATCATGACGGGCTTTGTAAATTCGTTGAGGGTGGGTTGGCAATGAAATGTCAGAGACGCGAAAACCAGTTTCTGATTTGCCGGTCGGCTTCTTCGCGTTCAACACCATAGGCTTCTTGGATCAGGCCAATCAGTTTGTCACGCTGGCCTTGCGTCTGGTTGACATCATCGTCGGTCAGGCGGCCCCATTCGCGTTTGATGTTACCGCGCATTTGTTTCCAGCGGCCTTGGATCTGGTCCCAATTCATCAGGTATTCTCCTGCAGTATTATGGATCGGTTGCTCGTTTTTAATCGGAACATGGGATGGGCAATGCCCGGATTTTCCCGGTTCCTGTTTTGTTTTATGTAAAACGTTATGCTGGTGGGTTTGTTCCACAGGGGTCCTGTTGGCCGGGTGGGGCGCGACCCCGCTGGCTTGCCATATTCGCCCTGTGGGGGTATAGCCGACCCAGTTTTTTTATTGGAGTGTGTGCCAAGCGCACCATGGGCGTGCAGCACGGAGGAAATGATGCGCGGATATTTCGGGATCGGAATCGAAGGGGCGAGCAAGCCCTTGAATGTGGGCACCCTGTTTCGCTCTGCACATGCCTTTGGGGCCAGCTTTGCCTTTACGGTCGACGCGGATTTTCGCGATGAACGGTCCAATATAACCGATACATCGCGGGCGACGGAACAGATGCCGTATTATCATTTCCCCGATCATGATCACTTTTTCCTGCCATCGGGGTGCCGGATGGTCGGTGTGGAACTGACCTCGGATGCGATTGAACTGCCCAGTTTCAAGCATCCGTCTAGGGCGGCTTATATCCTTGGCCCGGAGCGCGGCAACCTGTCACCGGAAATGCAGGAACAATGCGACTTTATTGTCAAGATCCCGATGAGCTTCTGCGTCAATGTCGCGATTGCGGCCAATATCGTGATGTATGATCGCCTGATCAGTCTTGGCCGTTTTGCGCCGCGCCCGGTGCGTGCGGGTGCGCCGACTGAACCCAAGCCCAAGGCATTTTACGGCGGCTGGATTTCGCGCACACGTGACAAGCACAAGGCCGACCCCGAGAAATTCCAAACAGCCCCGCCGCCAGATTATAGCGTGGTCGACGGCACGCTGGATGACGAAGATTAAGCCTGATTAAAGATTGATCCCAATTAAAGGGAAGCAACGACCGCGAGGGAGGAGCGCGGCCGTTGCGTTTTCCTGACCCGGGTTTCATCGACCAAGGGGGAAGGTCGATGACAGGGCGTTGGGTCAGGTTGTTTGATTGTCTGGCGGGTTCAGGCCGCTTTGATTGTTGTGGTTTCGTCTTTATCGTTATCTAGGGTTTCCACCTTGCCCGGCAGTGTGCCCATCGGGTTGCGCAACAGATTGGCGATCATGCGCATCCCGACATCGCCCTGAAGCGTTAGAAGGCTTTCGGGATGAAATTGCACCGCACTGATCGGCAGGCTTTGATGGCGAATGCCCATCACAACTCCGTCGCTGCTGCGTGCGGTTACTTTCAGATCGGCGGGCAGTGTTGCCAGATCGGCAAACAGTGAATGGTAACGCCCGACAACAATTTCATCGGGAAGCCCGTCAAACAGGGGATCGAATTGATCCAGTTTCACCTTTGACGGTTTACCATGCATCGGTGTGTCAAGTTGGCCGAGCGATCCACCGAAAAATTCGACAATCCCCTGCAAGCCAAGACAAACCCCAAAAACGGGAAGCCCGGCGGCAAGGGCGCGTTCGATACTTTGACGCAAGCCATAATCATCGGGTCGTCCGGGGCCGGGTGACAGAAACACCAGGTCGGGTTTGAAATCGTCAAATGCTTCGTCGGGGAAACCGGGGCGAAGCGTTAACGTCTCGGCCCCCGTTGCGCGGATATAGCTTGCCAGGTTTTGGACAAAACTGTCCTCGTGATCGATCAACAGTACACGTTTACCAACACCCGATACCGTTGGATCAATCATGGCTTCGTCTTTGGCGTCGCGGGTGACGGCATCGATCATTGCCGATGCTTTCAGCACGGTTTCGGCTTCTTCGGCGGCAGATTCACTATCAAACAGCAATGTTGCCCCGGCGCGGACTTCGGCAATACCCTGTTTTAAGCGCACCGTGCGTAATGTCAGGCCGGTATTCAGGTCGCCATTGCACAGAACCGCGCCAATTGCCCCGCCATACCAGGCACGCGGGCTGCGTTCGACGGTCTCGATATGCTTCATTGCGGCGCGTTTCGGGGCACCGGTCACGGTTACAGCCCAGCAATGGGTCAGGAAGGCATCCAACGCATCGAACCCGTCGCGCAGGCGACCTTCGACATGATCAACGGTGTGGATCAGGCGTGAATACATTTCGATCTGGCGACGGCCCAGAATGCGGATGCTGCCGGGTTTGCAAACGCGCGCCTTGTCGTTGCGATCAACGTCGGTACACATGGTCAATTCGGATTCTTCCTTGGCCGAATTCAACAGCGTGCGGATATTTTCGGCATCCTCAATCGCATCGCGGCCGCGCGCAATCGTGCCGGAAATCGGGCAGGTTTCAACCCGCTGACCGGTTACGCGAACATACATTTCCGGCGAGGCCCCAATCAGGTGTTCGCCATCGCCCAGATTGATCAGGAAGCCATAAGGTGCCGGGTTGCGCCGTTTCAGGCGGCGGAATATTTCCGACGGCGCGGTTTTGCATTCCGTGCGGAACACGCGGCTGGGGACGACTTCAAAAAGTTCGCCACGGGCAAAGCGCGGTTTGGTTTCATCGACCACGGCGGCGTATTCGCCGTCTATCATGTCATTTTCGACCGCCGTGTTTGCGCCATGCGACGGCGGGTGATCCTGTGCGATACGTTCAAGCCCGGCGGTGCTGCGCCCGTCAGGCGCAATGAAGTCATATTCAAACAGGGTCGCGACCTTGGATGCATGATCGACCGTAATGATCTGATCGGGCAGGTAAAGATGAACATCCTTGTGATCGCGGCTGCGATCCTGCGTCAGTGATATCTGTTCGAAATGAAGGGCGATGTCGTATCCGAACGCACCATACAGGCCCAAACGTTCCTCGCCCTTATGGGCAAACAGATCGCGGATGGCGCGCACGACGGAAAACAGGCTGGGTTGCTGGCTGCGGTGTTCTTCGGGGAACCATGCGGCGGCCTTGCCGACAAAGCCATATAACCCATCATCGCCGTTGGTCAGGCCGTCAATATGGTGATGGTCAGAAAGGATTTTTTCGATGACGGGCAACAGCACCCGGCCGCGGTCATTTAGGGCGCGGATGGCAAAGCCGCGTTCACGCCCGGTGATTTCAAGCGGCGGTGTTGAAAACCCCATATCCCAACGCGAATATCGCCCCGGAAATTCATAGGAAGATGACAGCAAAACACCCTTGGTCCGATCCAACGCATCAATCAGATGCTCGGTGGCATTTTCATAGGTGATTTCCGTCTGGCGGCGAATGACGGCAATACCGCCATCGGTGGTATATCGATATTCGCTGCTGATGTTGCGGCCGGTTGTTTCGTGGGTCTTTGGGGTCGGGTTGGTCACGTCAGATTCTCCGTTTACGGGGCGTTGCCGCAGGAGGATTGTGACGTTTCAGCAAATGAAAAAAGGATCTGAAAACACAAAACCGCCTGCAAAGATCAGGCGGCCGGTAGGTTTAGGGCATGATAATTGGCCGCCCGCTTATGCGGACCACCACCAACGATTAGCAAAAAGGATTGGGTTCATGCCGTGTGTTTTCATGAGGAAAACTATGATCAGAGATTGGTCATGCGTCAAGGCTTTTGATTAGATGGTTCTTCGTGGGGTTCGGAAAGTTCAAGATGCAGGGGTTTGTGACAATGCGGACAAATCAGAAGTTCATCTTCGTGGTCGTGATGGACATCGTGGATATCGGCGATGATCGATTGTGCCTGTTCATCGCTGATACCAAGTTCTTCCTGATGGGAACGCAGTTTGCGGCGCATCGCCTCGGTCAGGCGTTTGCCCGAAAGATGGTGGGCGGCCTGTTGGCGATAAATATCTTCGCGGCGGCGCAGTTCGCTGGAAAAGGCTGATGCCAGAATACCGGCCGGAACGGCAACAATCCCGATTCCGGTCAGGGAAATGATGCTGGCCAGGAATTTTCCAACGGCTGTGATTGGCACGACATCGCCATAACCAACAGTGGTAAGGGTGATGATGCTCCAATACAGGGTACTGGGAAGATCACCAAAGGCATCGGGTTGTACTTGGTGTTCGGCCAGATAAATAGCACCGGCGCTGAAGACCAGCATACAGGCCAATGCGGCACTGGCGGCACCGAAAATACCCAACTGTTGACGGAAGACCATCAACATCAAGTCCAGCCCGGTAGAGTATCGGGTGAATTTCAGCAACCGCAACAACCGCACGATTCGGATAAAGCGCAGATCGACAGAGGTAAACAAGAACAGGAAGGCCGGAAGAATGGCAATCAGATCAACGATCGCCATCGGACGTAGCATATAGCGCAATCGTCCGCCGCGACCGGTAAATTCCGGGTCATCGGGAGCGGACCAGATCCGCAATATGTATTCGATGGTGAAAACGGCCGTACAGATCAATTCGATGATCAGAAACAGCGTGAAATATCGGTCGGCAAGGTCCTGAACCGTGTCGAGGATGACGCAGATGACATTTATAATAATCAGGGATGCCAAAAGCAGATGCACAGACCGCGACAGCCGCGATTGATGGTCGACGCCATGCAACAGTTTTTGGGTCTGTGATCGAAGCGTCTGCGCCATTTTTTACCCTAGCTGGAAAAGGGCGGCAATGACCGTCCTTGACTGATTGATGGTCGCTGCAATCGCTTCAGAAATCGTTAAAGCAGTCGGTTGTGGGGCCGGTTAGGGTCAGTAACCCTTTGCCGCGTGGATGAAGTCGGCAATTTTGCGCGCGTCTTTGACGCCTTTGGTTTTTTCAACACCTGACGATACATCGACCCAAGGGGCACCGGAAATGCGGACCGCATCGGCGACATTGTCCGGATCAAGGCCACCGGCCAGCATCCAGTTGCTTGTGAAACTGCGCCCAGTCAGAAGCGTCCAGTCGAAACTGACGGCATTGCCACCAGGCAGGTTGCTGTTTTTTGGCGGTTTGGCATCGAATAGCAGGAAGTCGGCAACACCGTCATATTTCGACGCCGCAGAATCGATATCGGCAGCGGTACTGACGGAAATCGCCTTCATGACGCGCAGACCAAACTTTTCCTTTACCTCGGCAACACGTTCCGGGCTTTCCTTGCCATGAAGTTGCAGGACGTCCAGATGCCCGGCTCGGATCGCATTTTCAAGTGCGGCGTCACCGGCTTCAACAAACAAGCCGACCTTAAGGATACTGTCAGGGACACGTTCGGTCAGGGTGGCGGCACCGTTAAGCGATATGTGACGCGGGCTTGGCGGGAAAAAGACATAACCCAGCGCGTCGGCCCCGGCACTCATGGCGGCGATGGCGGCGTCTTCGCTATTGATTCCACAGATTTTGACCAAGCAGCTCATCGGGGTGTCCTGTCTTTAAGAGTCAATTTAATGTTCCGTCCAAGTCATTTGGTCCTAGCAGAAAGTTATACGGACCAACAGGGTATTTGCGAATTTACGTGGCTTTCCACTGGCGAGATGGCGGTTGCTGCGCTATTTTCCCGACCATGAGCAAGCACACAGGCCCAGCCGGGGGCGAAAACGGCGAACAGACAACCCATTTTGGTTTTCGGGACGTGCCCGAAAGCCAGAAGGCATCGATGGTGCGCGAGGTTTTCGATACTGTCGCGTCCAAATACGATTTGATGAACGATCTGATGAGCGGTGGCGTCCACCGTTTGTGGAAAGATACGTTTATCAACGAGCTGAAGCCACGCCCAGGCATGAAGTTGCTTGATGTTGCCGGTGGGACCGGGGACATCGCATTTCGCTTTTTGAAAAAGGGTGGCGGGTCGGTTACGGTTTGCGACATCAATTATGAAATGTTGCATGTCGGTCGGGATCGTGCCGCGGATCATGGGTTGCTTAAAAACATCAACTGGACGGTTGGCGATGCGCAAAAACTGCCACTGCCGGATCATTCGGTTGATGCCTATACCATTGCTTTTGGTATTCGCAATGTGACCCGCATAACCGAAGCCCTTTCCGAAGCTTATCGTGTGCTGCGTCCGGGCGGAAAGTTTCAGTGTCTTGAGTTTTCCAAGGTCGTGTTGCCGGGCTTTGACAAGCTTTACGATGCCTATTCGTTCAAGTTGTTGCCGGAAATCGGGCGGCTTATTGCCGGAAACCGCGAAGCTTATCAATATCTGGCGGAAAGCATTCGTCAGTTCCCCGATCAGGAAACATTTGCATCGATGATCCGTGACGCCGGATTCGAACGGGTGAAATACCGTAATTTATCGGGCGGTATTGCCGCCATCCATTCCGGTTGGCGGATTTGAGGGCGTTGGGCGAATGATCCGTTTTATTCGTAACAGCTTCCGTCTGCTGGGCATGGCGCGGATTTTGGCGCGACATGATGCGCTGTTTCCGTTGGCGCTTGTCCCGGGTGGCAATGTGCTGGCATTTTTTGCCCGCCTGACGGCACCGTTTTCACGGCGTTCCGATTTGCCACCGGGGCGCCGTTTGGCGCGTGCGCTTGAGGAATTGGGGCCAGCGTTTATCAAACTGGGCCAGACATTGGCAACACGTGCCGATCTGATTGGCGACGATGTTGCGGCGGATCTTTCAAGTTTGCAGGATCGCCTACCACCATTTCCGGCCAAAGTTGCCAAGCGCATTATCACCGAACAGCTTGGCGGGCCGTTCGAAACCCTGTTTGTCGAATTTGATGACACGCCCGTTGCTGCGGCATCCATCGCACAGGTGCATTTCGCCACAACACCGGATGGCCGTGAAGTTGCGGTCAAGGTTTTGCGCCCTGATATCGGGGTGCGCTTTGCCCGTGATCTTGATCTGTTTTACTGGGTGTCGGAACTTGTTGAACTGACGCAGCCGCGTTTGCGCCGGTTGAAACCGGTGGAAACCATCAAGACGCTTGAAGACAGCGTGCATCTTGAAATGGATTTGCGGTTTGAAGCATCGGCAGCATCCGAATTTCGCGACAATTTCGCAAGCGACCCCACCTATTATATCCCGCAGATTGACTGGGAACGCACCGCCGAACACGTTCTGACCATGGAACGGGTTAAAGGTGTGCGTATCGATAATGTCGAGGCGCTTGACCGCATGGGGGTGGATCGGTCCGCCCTTTTGGCCAAGGCCGCAGGTGCGTTTTTCCAGCAGGTCTTCCGCGACGGATTTTTCCATGCCGATATGCATCCGGGCAATTTGTTTGTCGATGAAACCGGGCAGGTTAGCGTTGTTGATTTTGGCATTATGGGCCGGGTTGATCGCCAGACGCGGCTTTATCTGGCCGAAATGCTTTTGGGCTTTTTGACCCGCGATTATCGCCGGGTTGCAGAAATCCACTTTGAAGCCGGTTATGTGCCGCGCAACCAGTCGCTTGAAAACTTTCAACAAGCGTGTCGATCGATTGGTGAACCGATTCTGGGCAAGGAATTATCCGATATTTCGGTTGGCCGTTTGTTGGGGCAGTTGTTTCAGATTACCGAAACCTTTGGCATGGAAACTCAGCCACAGCTTTTGATGTTGCAGAAAACCATGATCGTTACCGAGGGGCTTTCGCGGATACTGAGTCCGAATGAGAATATGTGGGAATTGTCCCGCCCCCTGATCGAAGAATGGATGCGCGAAAATCTTGGCCCTGAGGCCAAAATTGCCGAAGCTACCCGTCAGGCTGGATCAATGTTGCGCCGGTTACCACGCGTTATTGAAGCCGCCGAACAGGCCGCGGCCGTCTTTACCGATCAGGGATTGCGCCTGCATCCCGATACTGTGGCGGCAATGCGCGGTCGTTCGAGTAATGGGCAACGCAAGACCGGTGGCATTTCCAAACAATCGATCCTGCTTTGGCTGGCGATTGCCGCACTGTCTGTGGCTCTGTTCATGAAATAAGAGGCGACAATGGGTGACATTGACATCAGTTGTGACCGCGACCGTATCGATCTTGCCTATTGTTATGACTTTGTCGCCAATTCTTATTGGTCACGCGGCCGGACACGTGGCGAATTTGATCGGTCTGTCGATATGTCGATCCCGGTTGGGGCCTATTGCGATGGACGGCAAGTTGGTTTTGCCCGGGTTGTGACCGATTTTATTGCGATTGCCTATGTCGCCGATGTGTTTGTCGATCCGGATTATCGTCGGCGTGGGATTGCCGCCAGAATGCTTTCTGCCCTGCACAGCCATCCTGATATTGCGCGGGTTAAACGATGGATGTTGGCAACACATGATATGCAGCCACTTTATCGTCAGCACGGATATCGCGATCTTGATGATGTGATCATGATGCGGCTTGACGATGCCGCAAACGATTGTGATCCGTTGCGCTAAACGGAATTTTCAAGGGGCACAGACACTAAAAAACGCCGCCCGGTCCAACCGAGGCGGCGTTTTTGTCTGGTTAATGGCGTGTGATCAGCTTGTTCTGACTTCATCAAGGAAGTTGCCGACTTCATCGCGCAATGTGCTGGATTGCGTACCAAGTTTTTCGGACGCATCAAGTACCTGCTGCGCCGCATCGCCGGTTTGACGTGCGGCGGCCTGCATTTCGTGAATATGGCTGGTGACTTCCTGGGTGCTTTGCACAGCTTGTTGCACCGAGGTCGAAATTTCCGATGTGGCGTGTCCCTGTTCCTGAACTGCAGCCGCGACTTCGGATGCAATTCCATTCAGGTTGGAAATGATGCTGGTGATACCTTCGATGGCGCCAACAGCTTCCTGGGTTGATCCCTGAATGCCCGAAATCTGGGCTGAAATATCCTCGGTCGCGCGGGCGGTTTGATTGGCAAGGTTTTTGACCTCGTTGGCAACCACGGCAAAACCCTTGCCGGCATCACCGGCGCGTGCGGCTTCGATTGTTGCATTTAGTGCCAAAAGGTTGGTTTGTTCGGCAATTGCCCGAATGATTTGCACGACTTCGCCGACTTTTTGCGCCGAGATATCCAGACCCTGAACCATTTCGTTGACCCGGTTGGCCTCGGTACTGGCATTGGCGGAGATGTTGGACGTGTCATTGACGCGCGCACTGATGTCGCGGATGGAAACGGCAAGCTGTTCTGCCGCACTGGCGACAGTTTCAACGCTGTGATTGGCCTGTTCAACGGCGGTAACGACGGCCTGCGAGCCTGCTTCGTTTTGGTGGACGGCGGCAACCATGGTCTGGGCGACTTGCTGCATTTCGTTCGAAGCACCCGAAACACCATCAACCACACCCATAACGGTTTGTTCGAACCGTCCGGCAAGGCCATTCATCGAATCACGGCGTTTGACTTCGGCCTGTTCGCGTTCACTTTCGCGTTCGCGGTCAAGTTGGGTGACGCGCTTGGCGTTTTCCTTAAACACCTCGACCGAGGCGGCCATTTGACCAATTTCATCACGCCGGTTCAGGCCGGGGATGTGAATGTCGCGGTTGCCTTCGGCAAGGGCAGCCATGGCGCCATTGATTTTGACCAGCGGGGTGATGATTTGATGGCGAAGAATAAACCACGTGCTGCATAGCAAGACGGCAAGAATACCTGCGGCCAATGCAAGTTGTATAATGACGGCCTGTTTGACCTCGGCATTGACGCGTTCAACGCTCCAGGCCGTGATCAGCATGCCGCGATACTGATCTTCGTCACGACGCTTGGAATACTTGGTGATCGGCGCGGCAACAATAACGGCATCACCATCAACAAAGCTGACGACTTCCTTGTTTTTCAACCGTTCCAGATAAGGTTCGGCAAGTGCGGCCAGATCGTGTTCGCGCAGATTTTCCGACTGATAGGATGCGATTGCATCACCGTTCGGATTGGCGGCCAGCAGTGTTGCTAGCTGCGAACTATCCTTGTCGGTGATTTTGCGGAATTCTTTTTCGACCGAATTGCCATCCATGGCGATAAAGCCCGGCTGCACCGCCGTTGATAGCATTTCGGTTTTTTCGACCGATTCATTGTACATGATTTCGATCATCGCATTGCGTTGCGAGATCGTCTGGATGGTCATCATCGATGCAAAGCCCGCAATCAGCAATGCAACCATAACCAGAATGACTTTGCGTCCGACAGAGCCGCCGGATCTTTTGATTTCGGCCATTAGGGTCTCCCGCTCCTTTGAAGCCTGATGATATTTGTTCCCTCGATGCCTGTTTTACTGCGTGCGATCATTTTAAATTGTCGCCGCTTGGCAAAACAGGATGATGCCGTGTTTTCGGCGGTCCAAAATCCGTTTTCGGTTTTTAAGGGACCGTGGATCAATTGGTTTTGTGTAATTTTCCGGTTTGATGTTCCGGTCTGGCTTCCCTATGCAAATTGCCCAAGCATACGCAGCATCTAAACGTGCCTTTGATTATGCCGATGGTTGCAACCATACAAAGGCTACTGCAAAGCGCCAGATAACCGAAATAATTAAAATTTGCTTGTTTGAAATGATATCAAAATCACTAAATGCGATAAAATCATCCGGTTTTATTCGTGTTTTTAGTAAATAATGCTATTTGCATGTCGGGCATTTTTTATAAGGCGAATCGCTTGATCGAAATGCCGGGCGGGACAGGCAATGATCAAAGCTGATCGCGGCTTTTCTTTTGGGCAGTGAACCATCATGATGATGCAGTTTTTGCGGGACAGGGAACCCGAATGGCGAAGTCTAAAACCATGACAAAGCCGCGTGCGGCCAAAAAAGGTAAAAAAGCCACTACCGGCACGGCGACGGGAAGCCGCAAGGTAAAGGCAGCCGTAACGAGTGCGGCTGGTGCAGCGGACACGCTTGGGACCACGCCGGTATCGGTCAATCCGGTGACATCCGAACGCGAGCCAAAGGCTCAGCCGCGGACCTCGGCCCAGATCAAGTCCCAGACCCAGACCAAGTCCGAGGCCAAGCTGATCAATTCACACCAAAAGCAGGCCGAAACTGCGGCGTTATCGCCATCGGTTGCGGTTTCGGCACCTGTTGCAGCAGCGCCAGCAACGGCGCGGCCCGGGAAATCGGAACTTTTTGCGCGCGCGCTGAAAGCCCATCAAACCGGTAATATTGATGAAGCAATTTCGCTATATGGTGCGGTTTTGCGACAAAACCCTGATCAGCCGGATGTTTGGAACAACCTTGGTGTGGCGCTTCGGCGCAGCAAGCGGCTGGATGCATCGCTGATGGCGTATCGTCGGGCTGCGGAATTGCGCCCGGGCAATGCCGGGCTTTGGTCGAATATGGGAAATTGCCTGCGCGAAATGATGCGTTTCGACGAGGCCGCCGCCGCCCATGCCAAGGCGCTGGAACTTGATGCATCCATCAAATCGCATCCGTTCAATGCCGGGTTGGTTTACCGCGATACCAACCGTTTTGATCAGGCGGTCGCGCATTTTGACGCGGCACTTGCCATTGACCCCGATTATGTCGATGCCAATTGGGACAAGGCATTGGCCCAATTGGCGATGGGGCAATTTGATGCCGGTTGGGCCGGGTATGAAACCCGTCGCAAACTTGCCGATAACCCCATCCGCCCGCTTGAAGGCGTTCCGGAATGGGATGGCAAGACCGATCTGCGCGGCAAACGATTACTGCTTCGTGCCGAGCAGGGTTTTGGTGATATGATCCAGTTTGCCCGTTTCGTTCCTTTGGTCGCGAAAAAAGCCGCGCATATCATTTTGGAATGTCGCGGCGAACTGATCCCCGTGATGCGAACCGTTTCCGGTGTTGGCACCATTGTTGAAAAGGGGGCGAAGCTGCCGCCGTTTGATTTGCATGTGCCATTGCTTAGTTTGCCCTATGTCTTGAAAATCAATGCGCCTGATTTGCATCGGATTTCCACCGATCCCTATATTTCTGCACCAAAAGGCAAGCAGGCACGACTAAGCCCGCCTGCGGGGACGGTGCTTAAAGTCGGGCTGATCTGGGCGGGGAAACTGAACCCGCGAGATCGATCCTGCCCGCTTGAACTGTTGTTGCCGTTGATGGCCCAAAAAGGGGCCAGTTTTTATAGTTTTCAGGTAGACGACCGGCGCGGCGATATCGCAAAGCTTGGTGCAGGCGCATTGATTACCGATATGGGCGACCATATTCACGATTTCGGTGATAGCGCGGTTTTGATGCGCGATATGGACCTGATCATCACCATCGACAGTGCGCCAGCCCATCTTGCAGGGGCATTGGGATTGCCGGTCTGGATGTTGCAGCTTTACACGACCGATTGGCGCTGGATGGTAAACCGCGCTGATAGCCCATGGTATCCAACCATGCGGATTTATCGGCAGCTGTCCCCTGGGGATTGGCAGGATGCTATTGGTTATCTGAAGCAGGACTTTGATGTTCTATTGCAGGCGCGCTTAAGGGAAATATTGAAATAATCCGGACGTTTAAGTATTTGTCCCGAAAGACTAGCTTTTCTCTAGCCTTATGAGTAGTTCAGTTTCTTGTTGTGTTTATGCAAGAATACTCAACTTTAAAGGGGGATTTCGAAGGGGGAGGGGCACTTGCAGCGATTTTTCATATGTTTTGTAATTCTGTTGGCAGTTCTGATTTTTGATGTAGGAAGAAACCATTCCTACGCTGCGGATTTTGTTGTGTCCAAAGCAGAAATCAAGCACCCCAAGTACAAGGTTGAATTATACGCGGGACCGGGGGCTCAGGACCCGGTGCTGGGGGCACGTAATAGCGATCAATTTCCAAAAGTCGTCCAATATTTCGGCACATCAACTGTTGCAGGCCGCATGCATCATATTCGGTTTGAAGGTGACCCGAATGATTACTGGGTTGCTGGGGATCAAGTTCTGATCGAAGCGGAAAACAGCAAGGTTGAGATCACATGTGACGCCAGTCAAGCTACGGCAACGGGAAATCTTGGTCGTGGTGCCGGGACCGAAGTCGTTTGTAAAAATTGATCATTTTCGGAAATACCATGAAAAAATCATATATTCCGCTGTTCGCGGTGGCTTTTGCGCTTGCCGGTTGTGTAACCAACCAGACGGGGATTGATCTTCCTTTTTTAAGCTCGATTCCGGACGAAGGGAAATATATTGATACGGTTGCTGTGCCGGAAATCAAACCATTCAGTGCAGAAGAAATTCATCAGGCAAAGCTTGAAGTGCTCGCAAATTCCAAGGGCATTGCCCCTTTGGGAGGCCTACAGGATTATGCGCAGACGGTGCTTGATAAGATAATTGCCACTTCTCCTGAACCTACAAGGTCGGTGAAGGTTTACCTTTTAGCAAATGCCAGTGCCGGGGCGATGGCATTACCCGAGAACATGATTTTTCTTCATCATTCTGTATTCAATTATTTGCAGTCGGAAGATCAACTTGCATTTGTTTTGGCACATGAATACAGCCACGTTATTTTGCAACATAATCCGGATTCACTGTTGCGAAGCCTTCGTCCTTATTTGGTCACGGCAGTCGATGTTGCTGTGTCGCGTTCGGGCGGTGGTGATCAGACGCGCAAGGCATTCCAGCTTTATGGTAGTGACATCCTGACACGTGATCTTTTGCTGCCGGTATGGGATCGCGCTGATGAGCGCGAGGCTGATCATATGGGTGTCGATCTGATGGTGCGCGCCGGATACAATCCTACAGAAGCAGATCGTTTCTTTGAGGTGCTCGATAAATACGAACAGCAGTATGACAACCTGTTTCAGGATACGCGGAACCAACTTGAAAAACAGTTAGCTGCAGAATTCGATGCCACCCAGAAAAATAATGATAATGCGTTGCTCAATCAGGTTTTGACGGAGTTTTCAGATGCATTAACATCTCTGCAGGATAAGTTTGCGGACCGTCATGGTGAGGCAAAAGAGCGGGCAGAGGCTATCTTTGCTTATAACATGCGCGAATATTCGGCTATGCGCCGGACATCGGTACAAACTCAGAATTTTACTAATCTGGTTAAGGCGAACCGGGATATTCTGCACAAATATGATGTGGCGAATGGCATCATGGCTGCTTTGCAGAAAGAGGATGAAAATATAGATTTCAGGGCGCTTGAAAAAGAAGCCCGAATAGCTGTCAGTGGCGATACATCGACACATCCCTATGTTCGTTGGGCCTTTGCCAATCTGCGAGAAAAGCAGGGTGAGCGGAAAAAGGCGATCCAGAATATTAATTTGGTCAAAAGCGAGGATTATTTGCCTTTGCCATTTGAGATCAAACGGGCAGTACTTCAGGACTCGCTTGGGGAAACCGATATTGCTGTTTCACGAATTGAAGCAGTTGCTGCCTATTACAATTGGCCGATTGAGGCATATGAATTCCTGTATCCCCGTGTGAAGCAAAGCGGTAATTCGGTTCGTGCCAACGAGCTCGTGATGGGATGTACGGTTCGTTACCCCCAGCAGCGCGCACTTTGTAGCGGTATGCGTGGAAATTAATCAGGCATGAGCAAGAAAGATCAAGATAAACCAAGCGTACGTCTGGTACCGCGCTGGCGTTATGTTGGTTGGATTGGAACGGTGGTTCTTGGGGCCTGGCTTTTGATGCGGCTTGAGCCTGAAGAAATATCAAGGCCGGTCGACGAATATTCCTATGCGCTTTTTAATCGTATTTTTTCGAGTGTGGTTTACGAGGCCGAAAATACCGACACGATTGGTGTCGTTATTGTTGATGATGATGCGCTTCGGGATATGCGATCAAGTTGGCCTGTTCCGTATGGTTTGCATGCAAGGGTGCTGGATGGCATTTTTTATGAACAGCCGCTTGCTGTTTTTCTGGATTTCACCTTGCGGGATCGCCGAGGCCCACCTGGTCCCGACGTGGGAGCAGAGAACGCGGGGAATTATCCCCAAAACTATGTTCTCGATCAAAGCCTGAACAGGCTGATGTTGGTGTTAAAAAAATACCATGAAAGTGGTATTCCCGTTTTTATCACGGCGGCAGAGCTTAAAAGTTGGGAGCAGAACGAAGTTCTTGAGGAATTGGCTGCGTATGTGACGCCGGTCGCCGGTTGGGGAGATGCCAAGAGCCAGTCGGATGTTCGGGGAATTTCGTATAGCCTTTATCCGGATAAACCCAATCAGAATGATAGCCATAATGCAGATCAAAGTTATCTGAAGTCTGCAGCATTGACCCTGTATGAGGATCTATGCTTGCGCAAAGCTAAGCTGCAGGCGTCTGAAAAGGGTAGCAAAAATGTTGTAAAGAACTGGAATTGCGATGGCGTGATTGCCTATGACGGAAAAGAAAAATTGTATGGCATTACAGATGCTTGGCGAGAATACAGCCGTGATAGATTGATGTCACTGATTTGGCCGGAAAAGCAATCAGCCTACGACGGTTGGACGTCTGGTGTGTTGAACGCGGACCTTCAGGATGAAGATAAAGATCAAAATTTAGGTCATCCATATCGGTGCCCTGCTGCAAACCAGCCAGATATCTCTTCATGGCAACAGGTTATTCGCAATATTGGTTATGTTTTGGGGGTTGGCGAGCGTCCTGAAGTAAGGTGCGTGCCGTTTGATACCATTTCGTCGGCTCATGTCTTATTTGAAGCCCCCAAGCCTGCTACATTCGATGATGATCAAGACAGCGGAACTTTTAGTGGCCGTACATGGCGCAGCGAGTTCGCAGGTCGGGTTGTGATGTATGGTTTTAACCTTCAAGGGTTTCAGGATGTTATCCAGCCACCAACAATCGATGTAGGAGTTGCTGGGGTTTATTTACATGCGATGGCGCTTGAAAACCTGCTGACAAATGGTTGGGGATACCTTTCGGATCAGGCCATTGTCAGATGGCCTGTATTCGGTAAGTTTGGGCTGGATATCGACAGCATTGAAATCGTTACGCTGATTTTGGTTTTTGGTTTCCGGCTTACTGTTATGTGGATTATGCGGAAATATTGGCCATCGCCAATGACGAAATCCAGAACAATTAAGTTTTTTGGTTTGGGCAGTTTTTGGCGTCACAAATTCAATGCTGCGAAGAATGTCATTTGGAATATTCCAGCGAATCTTGGCAAAGCCAAATATAGGAAGCCGCTTTGGCGTACGTCATTCGTACTTTTTTTGTTGCTATTAGATGCGGTAATTGTTTGTGGCATCGTCGTAAGCAGTGCGTTCTGGCTTGAATATAGCTATCTAGCTTTGGCACCGGCCAATTGGCTTGGCATTCTTGGCTTGGCGTTTGTGACCTATCCTGTTTTTGTTGCTTCATTGTTTCGTGGCAGTGAGCATGAAGAAGGGGATGAAAAAGCCTCCTAAAAGAAGGATCGTTTAGGCAGGCTGCGTTTCTGATCGTAACCAGACCTTGTCATTGATCGTGACTCAGCGTAGGAAAACGCCTTAATTTATGAATGACGCTTTATGACTGTCCGGTGAACCTCGTATGTCGCGATGGGGCGCGGACCGGTTTGGCGATCTGGTTTTTGCGCAGGAGAATGCTTGTGAGCGAAGCAGCTTATAACAAAGGTTTCCCGGTTTCCTGGGAACAGATGCATCGCGATGCACGTGCACTGGCGTGGCGTTTGTTGGAAAAGGGCCCGTATAAGGGCATTATCGCGATTACCCGTGGCGGGCTCGTTCCGGCGGCGATCATCGCGCGCGAACTTGATATCCGTCTGATTGATACCGTGTGTATTCGCAGCTATGCCGACAAAACCCGCGGCGATCTTGAATGGCTTAAAGGTGTTGAAGGTGATGGCACGGATATGTTGATTATCGACGATCTGGTTGATACTGGCAAAACCGCCAAGGCTGTGCGTGAAAAACTGCCAAAGGCGCATTTTGCCACGGTTTATGCCAAACCACTGGGACGCGATATCGTTGATAGCTTTATCACTGAAGTTTCGCAGGATACCTGGATCTATTTCCCATGGGATATGGAGTTGTCGGTAAACGCGCCGATCTCTGAACGCGCCCGATAAGTTGTTTCGCGCTGATTGATAGACGGTGCAAAATGGCGGTTGGCACCGCACCAAATTAAATGATCCCGGTATCGGGGATGGGCTTGCGCCTGACCTGAAACCGGGATATAAAACGCGCCGTTAAGCGGGTGTAGTTCAATGGTAGAACGGCAGCTTCCCAAGCTGCATACGAGGGTTCGATTCCCTTCACCCGCTCCAATTTCCCAAAATGCCAAAATATAAAATCACGTCTGACCCCACTTCGTCTGAATGGGCTTAGGGTGATGCTGGGAAATAGCTTAGTCCTTTTTCGCGGGCTTCCTCATCACTGCAGATGTTTGCATGGCCTGCTTTGGCGAGTTCCTCGAATGCGGGGTCAAGCGCGCTAAGGTAATGGCCTTTGCCGTCCTCGATATACAGACAGCGATTTTCCTCGCCCTTAAGGCGGGTGCCATTGCGCCAGTCCGCAGGCGGAACAATTTTGCCGCCATGGATGCCGATTTCGGCGTTGGCGGCTTCGGCTGATAGTTGGTCATAGTGGTGTGAATATTCCGGGACCGGCAATGCTTCGCCATCAATCACCATCGCGGCGCCGATATCACGGTCCCCAATGCCGCATTCGGCAATCGGAATGTCGCGGGTTGGGGTGTTTTCATCTTCATGTCCCGGCCAGCAACGCACCGGGAACGGTGCCATCGCGAAATATTTGCGAAGCTGCATGGCCGACGACATGCCACAATCCCAGAAACTGCCATTGTGTTGGCATTGCTGGCCCAGTTCCGGGGCATCGATACCGGCGATATCAAGGATCTGGCCGTTAATTTGAATGGTATCGCCGTCAATGATCTTAACATCGCGTCCGTTTGAGACCATCGTGCCTTCGGGGTCCGGGCGGTTTGCCGCCGCCCCGGCATGGGTGCCATAGGAAACAATCCCGGCAATGCCGAGTGTCAGGATGGCGGCGATGGCAATCAGGCGGGATATACGGATCAAAGGTACCTCGAATGATGCAAGGGGACGGGCGATGGTTCACCGATACAGAATGGCACGAATGGCTTTGGAAAGAACAGTTGAAAACAACGGCAAAATAATGGCTCGCAAACTCAGGGAATGTACGGTTCTTGGATTAATTGATGCGGTTGCCGTTCGATAACTGGATGCAAAGGCGGTGATTTGGCGTTACAAGCAGATTTTCCGAATGTGTCATGGACATAATTCTTGTTTCGATTACAGCCCATTTTCTTCGTCGTAGGTATCATGGTTATCATCATCGGTGTGTCGATGATGATCCCGGCTGGCGTTGATCTTTTTTACGGTAACCCGGACTGGAAGATTTTTGCCCAGGCCTCGATGACCAGTATCGGTCTTGGCGGTATGGCTTGTCTTGCCTGCCGGTCGGAAATCGGTCCGCGTGTAACGGCACGTCAGGGGTATGTTCTGACGGTGTTTTCCTGGATTGCGATCAGCCTGACGGGCGCATTGCCGCTTTGGTTTTCCTCGCTTGAACTTAGTTTTTGCGATGCGGTTTTTGAAACCGTATCGGGTTTGACCACGACCGGATCAACGATCCTGTCGGGGCTTGATGCGTTGCCACCGGGGCTTTTGCTTTGGCGGTCGATCATGCAATGGCTGGGCGGGATCGGGATCATCGTGACAGCGCTTGCCCTGTTGCCGATGATGCGGGTTGGCGGGATGCAACTGTTTCAGATGGAAAGTTCGGACCGATCGGAAAAACTCAGCCCGCGTATCCGCGACATGGCGCTGCAGATTGTGGTGATCTACGTGTTGCTGAGCCTTGTCTGCATGGTGTTGTACCGCATCTTTGGCATGAATTGGTTCGATGCAATTAATTACGGCATGACGACCCTTTCGACCGGGGGCTATGCCACGTCGGATCTGTCTTTTGCCAAGTTTGACAGCAGCCTGATGCTGCATTGGGTTGCCATCTTATTCATGTTTGCCGGGGGGCTGCCCTTTACCGCCTATGCGGTTCTGGCGCGTAAACGCGACTTTCGTGCGATTTCGGGTAATCAGCAAATTCGTTTGTTCTGTCTGATCATTGCCGTTCTGACCGGCCTTTTGACCGTGCGACTGTTGCATATTTCCGATGACGGGTTCTTTCGGTCGCTGACCATGGCAGCGTTTAATCTTGTTTCGGTGATCACAACGACCGGCTATGCGTCGGGTGACTATTTGCAATGGGGACCGGCAGCGATCATGCTGTTCTTCTTTGCAACTTTTATCGGCGGGTGTTCCGGATCGACATCCGGCGGGTTCAAGATGTTCCGCCTGTATGTCGTGTTTACCGGATTGCGGGCTCATTTCACGCGGTTGCGGAGCCCATCGGCGGTGGTTGTCAGCCGGATCGACCGCCATGAAATCACGTCTGACATCTATAACGCGGTGACGGTTTATGTCTTCTTGCTGACGATCAGCTATATCTCCGTCAGTGTGGCACTGGGCCTGACCGGGCTTGATCTCGTGACATCGATGAGTGCGGCGGCAACAGCCCTTGCCAATGTTGGGCCGGGGCTTGGACCGATTGTTGGTCCGGCGGGGACTTTCCAGTCATTGCCGGATGCGGCGAAATGGATCCTTGATGTTGCGATGGTGCTGGGGCGTCTTGAGTTCGAGACCCTTTTGGTACTGTTCATGCCAGCATTCTGGCGCGACTGATTTTTATGGCAGTTTGATCACTCGCAGTTGTGCGCCGATTTTATCGGCTATTTCACGGCAATACATCGTAATGCGTGTTTGGCCTGCTATCTCGAAACCCGTCAGGCAACCGTGTTTTCACTGAATGATGTGCTGTGATTGCGGTTATTGGGGGAAAACCCCAATGGGATGAATCTTGCGCAAATCCCTATGAAAAAAGACAGGAACAAGTCATTCAGGCTTGCGTTTGGCTTTTAAGATTACCGCGCATGCGTGCGATGCAGCAAGGTGCATTTGCCTTCGCCCGATAAATCCCTATAATGCGCGGCCCGCGAGCAATTGCGACAGGCGAATGCGACATTAATTTTTAGACGAGGTTAGACAATTATTATGAGTGCCGAAAATCTCCATGTCGGTGTGATTGGCGCAACCGGTGCGGTTGGCGTCGAGCTGATCAATGTTATGTTTGATCGCAACTTTCCTGTGGGTGAACTCACCCTGTTCGCATCCGAGCGCTCGGCAGGCAAGACCATGGAGACTAAGTACGGCACTAAGACCATCGCCCTGTTTTCGGTTGAAGAAGCCAAGCAGTGCGACATTGTCTTCCTTGCCGTTTCCGGTGAGTTTGCCAAGGAATTTGCCCCGCAGATTGCGAAGGGCGCCTTGGTGATCGATAACTCGTCAGCATTCCGTATGGATGACGACGTGCCGTTGATCGTGCCGGAAATCAATGGTGCGCTTGCCAAGACTGCCAAGTTGATTGCCAACCCGAATTGCACGACCGCAATTGCGGCGGTGGCTCTGTGGCCGTTGCATCAGGCGTTTGGTTTGAAAAAAGTCATCGTTTCGACCTATCAGGCGGCATCTGGTGCCGGTCAGCCGGGCATGAACGAGTTGCGTGAAGGTCTTGCTGCAGGTCTTGAAGGCAAGCCGGTTTCAGCCGAAGTATTTGCCCATCCGCTGGCTTTTAACGTCATTCCGCATATCGATAGCTTCCAGGAAAATGGCTATACCCGCGAAGAGATGAAAGTCACGTGGGAAACCCGCAAGATTTTTGGTGAACCGAATTTGGCGGTGTCTTGCACCGCAGTTCGTATCCCGATCGAGCGGACCCATTCCGAGGCCATCGTGATTGAAACCGAAAAGGTTGTCACCCCGGCGGCGGCCCGCGAAGCCTTGGCCAAGGCCAAGGGTGTGAAACTGGTCGATGATCCGGCAAATAATGTTTATCCGATGCCGATCAATGCGACGAAACAGTATGACGTTGAAGTCGGCCGTATTCGGACCAATCTGATTTTTGGTGATCATGGTTTGGAACTATTTGTTGCCGGAGATCAGTTGCTTAAAGGTGCGGCCCTGAACGCGGTGCAGATCGCCGAGGCCTATATCGCGGATTGATCAACCCGATCAATACATTGCAGATGATAAGAAAACGGCCCCGATTTCGGGGCCGTTTTTGCATTTCGGATTGAGTGGAACCGATTTGGTCAGGCGAACGAGATATGATCGCGACCGGCACTTTTGGCGGTATAAAGTGCATTGTCGACGCGGGTGATCACGGTTTCGAATTCTTCGCCGTTACGGTATTCGGTGATGCCGGCGCTGGCGGTGGTCATGATGTTGTCGCGGCCAAAACGGACCGGGTTTTCGCGGATGGCATCGGCGATTTCGCGTGCCTTGGCGATGGTGTCCTTGCGATCAAGCCCCGGTAATAACAGAATAAATTCATCCCCTCCCCAGCGGCACAGGGTATCGGAATCACGCGAATGGCGGCGGATGATCGAGGCAACTTCGCGAAGTGTCGCATCGCCACCGGGATGACCGAAGGTATCGTTGACGTCCTTGAATTCATCAAGGTCGATACAGACAACGCCAAGCGTTTCATCGCGCCGTTTGCAAGACTTTGCCACATTGTCAAATACCAGATCAAAAACCTGACGGTTGCACGCACCTGTCAACTTATCCCGTGATGCCAGTTCTTCGAGGCGGCCTTGATAATTGCGGATTGTCAGATAGGCCGCAATGCTGACGATTGCCGTAATCAGCAATGATACTGCGATATTGATCAGGAAGGTGGTTTCGATCTGTTGATCGCCAATATGTTCCCTTTGTTCAACCAGTAGCAACCAGCCAAATTCCGGGACCAGGCGGCTGTTGACGAAATAGGTTTCGCCGTGGTCCTCGTAGGTGATCGAGGCCCCTGGTGATGTCAGTATTTGGGTCGCATGGATGCGAATGCCGTCACGGTCATGCAGCGTGCCTGACGTGCCAAATCCACTGCCATGCAAGGTGATGCGGCCTTCCTTATCGACGAAATAAATCGTTCTGCCGTACCGCTTTTGATAAGTCTCGATCAGGCGGGTAACCGAATTGACCGAAAGGCCAACGCCAGTGATGCCAATGACATTGCCGTCATAGTCACGGACTTGATAATTGACGAAAACCGCCAGTCGGGAACGGTCAGCGGTGTCGCTATCAACATTGATTTCGTATGGTTTTTGATTGTTGCGCGCCTGAAAATACCAGGAATCGGCGGGGTCATCTTCGGAGACCTGTTTGATCACCCCGGTCGGGTGATAGTAGTTCCGGGTTTTTTCCGAGATGAAATAGGACGTTACAGTATCGTAGCGCATCTGGATTTCGCCGAGATAGCGAATGATCTGTTGGGGGTCTTCTTCGCCCGACAGGGTCCAGTCACGTACGAATGTATCCTGCGCCATCAGGGACGATATGAAAATCGGCTGAAGCAAATCACGCTGGATTTCAGAATAAATATTGTCGCTGGTAAGCGGCAAGGTGCTTTCGGCAATCTGATGTTCCAGCGACTGGCGTGCAACATAGAAGCTGACAAAACTTGTGGTCAGGAAACCGACAACAAGCAGGACGCACAACACGACGGCAAAATAGATTTTCTTTCCCGGCACGGGAAGCTCCCCAAGTCAGCGCAGTTCGTTACAAGTTATTGTTATTTTGGAAAATTTAAATTCCGTATGCCTAATCTATTCGAAAATGGGGGCCGTTTCCATCTGCCTTTTGGTCGAATTTCAATCGTCAATGCTAGAGGTCGTATTGCCGGGAAACAAATAAACCGCCGATCATGTGATGCGACGGTTTATGGTGAAATGAAAGATTGCCGGTTCGGAATTTAGCGGCGGAAGACGACCGTTTTGTTGCCATTGCGAAAGACGCGGTGTTCGCAATGCATTTGAATGGCCCGGGAAAAGACGACGGATTCAATATCGCGGCCAATTTCAACCATGTCTTCGGCGGTCATGGTGTGATCCACCCGTTCGACTGCCTGATGAATGATAGGACCTTCGTCAAGATCCGCCGTTACATAATGCGCGGTGCCCCCGATCAGCTTCACACCGCGTGCATGGGCCTGATGATAGGGTTTCGCCCCCTTGAAACTGGGCAGGAAGGAATGGTGGATATTGATGCACCGGCCTTCAAGTTCGCGGCACAGATCGGTTGACAGAACCTGCATATAACGTGCCAGCCCGATCAGGTCGGCATCGTGATCGGCAATAATGTCAAGCAGCCGGGCTTCCTGGGCTGTTCTGGTGTCTTTGGTGACCGGCAGGTGATAATAAGGAATGCCGTACCATTCGACGATGCCACGCATGTCTTCGTGGTTTGAAACAATGGCCGGAATTTCGATATGGACGTTGTTTGACGCGACACGGTGCAGCATATCATTCAGGCAATGGCCGAATTTGGACACCATCAGCAGGACTTTTGGCTTGCGATGGAAGTCATGCAGTTTCCACTGCATGGTGAACCTGTCGGCGATGGTGGTGAATTTATCGGAAAATTCAGATTCGCTGCGCAAGGCGCGACCGGTATCAAATTTTATACGCATGAAAAAGCGGTTGCTGCTGGTATCGCCAAACTGTTCCAGCTTGGTGACAAACGCGCCTTCCTCTGCAAGGAAGCTTGTGACACCGGCAACGATCCCAAAGGTATCCGGGCAGGTGATCGTCAGGATAAAGGTTTTGGCGAGTTCAGACATTTCCGCTTTGTCTTTCGATTTTGAATTTTCGGACATCAAGCGATATAGCGGCCTTGGCTGATCATGCCAACCCGCAATTGTCCGAACGTTGATTATGCAAGGACAGATAGACGCAATTAACATGGCCGACTGATCAAGGGTTTGGCGCGTGATCACGATCAACTGATGCGTTTAAAAGCTGGACATTCCCCCGGCATATGCCAAGAATTCCGCTTTGCGTGACGGAAGATGATGCATCCGAACCCGTTTCTCGGTTATGCAGTGCAGATTAACAGACACATTTGCGAACACATGTGGTGCCTTTATCCAAGAGATGGGCGCAAAACATGTTACGGGGTTTTTCATTGATCGATTTTCGTCCAATCCTTTTTATTATCGGCATTTTGCTTTGTACCCTGTCGATCGGGATGTTTGTCCCGGCACTGGTCGATCTTTATTATGGTCAAAGTGACTGGCTGGTATTTTCGGCGGCGTCGGCCGTGTCGCTGTTTATCGGTGGCGCGCTGGTTATGATGAACCGGACGGACAATCTTAAAATTACATCGCGTCAGGCTTTTATTCTGACAACCGCAAGCTGGTTGGTTCTGACAGCGGTTTCGGCCCTGCCATTTGCCTTTTCCGACCTTGATATGAGCTATACCGACGCGTTTTTCGAAGCAATGTCGGGTATTTCAACCACGGGATCGACGGTGATTGTCGGTTTGGATACCGCCCCGCAGGGGATTTTGCTGTGGCGGGCCTTGCTGCAATGGCTTGGCGGGATTGGTATTATTGTGATGGCGATTGCCGTTATGCCAATGCTGCGCGTTGGCGGGATGCAGCTGTTTCGTATGGAAAACTCGGATAAATCCGACAAGGCGTTCCCACGGGCAACGCAAATTGCGATGGGCATCGCGGTACTTTATCTTTGCTTTACCGTGATATGGGCGGTCTTGTTGTGGTGGGCGGGGATGACGCCGTTTGATGCAATTGCGCATGCGATGACGACGATTGCAACCGGCGGGTTTTCGACGAAGGATGCATCGGTCGGCCATTTTGACAGTGCGGCGATTGATGCCATCATCACGCTTGGCATGATGACCGGGGCCTTGCCCTTTATTCTGTATTTGCAAATCCTGCGTGGCAAAGTGTTTGCATTGTTTAACGATGCACAGGTGCATTGGTTCATGGCAATTGCGGGATCGATTGTTCTGGGCCTGACGCTTTGGCATTCAGAAACCAATGGTGTCGGGTTCTTTCATGCGTTGCGTTATACATCGTTTAATATTGTTTCGGTGATGACCGGGACCGGATACGCCACCACCGATTACGGGCTTTGGGGCCCGTTTGCGGTGACGGTGTTTTTCTTTGTCATGTTTATCGGTGGATGTGCCGGATCAACCACCTGTGGGGTCAAGATTTTCCGTCTGCAGGTGTTGTATGAAATTGCCAAGATCCAGTTGTCGCATATGCTGCGCCCGCATGGCGTTTTCATTGCGTACTATAATCGCAAACCCCTTTCCGAGGATGTCACGGAATCGGTGCTGAGCTTCTTTTTCCTATTCGTTTTCTGTTTTGTCATTTTGGCCGCAGGATTGGGGGCGATGGGGCTTGATTTCGTCACCGCCGTTTCCAGTGCCGGGACGGCGATTGCCAATGTTGGGCCGGGGCTTGGCCCGATTGTTGGTCCGTCGGGCAACTTTGCGACCCTGCCGGACGGGGCGAAATGGTTGATGTCGATCGGGATGCTAATCGGGCGGTTGGAAGTCTTTACCGTTCTGGTGTTGCTGTTCCCGGCTTTCTGGCGCGATTGATTTTTCAGCCAATGATGTGACAAAATTCCTTCATCGGGCAGGTTTGTTTGCTTGAGAACTTTGTGATCTCGGAAGGGAAGGCATTGGAAATGATCTGGTTCAAACGATGAACGTTTGGGGTCCCTGATAGGGTGATTGCGGCACATTTCCAAAAATGGACACAGAATAGTGACTGCAACAACGGTAAGTGCAGATGGCAAAACGCGGTGTCGCTGGTGTGATGCTGCGCCGGAATTCGTTGCCTATCATGATACCGAATGGGGTTTCCCGGTTGGTGATGACCGGCGGTTGTTTGAAAAGGTCTGTCTGGAAGGGTTTCAATCGGGCCTAAGCTGGCGCACCATTTTGGCCAAGCGCGAGAATTTTCGCGCGGCCTTTCATGATTTCGACTTTGACCGTGTGGCGCAATTCACCGAAAGCGATGTCGAAGTTTTGCTGGGCGATAAGGGGATTATCCGCCATCGCGGCAAGATCGAAGCCGTGATCAACAATGCCAAACGCGCACAGGAAATGGTGGCGGACGAAGGGTCATTGGCAGCTTATTTCTGGCGGTTTGAACCTGATAGCAGGCAGCTTGGTACGCCACAGATGGCGTCGACCTCGGATGCATCTGTGGCAATTTCCAAGGATTTGAAAAAACGCGGGTGGAAGTTTGTGGGGCCAACGACGGTTTATGCCTTTATGCAGGCGATGGGGTTGATCAATGATCATGCGCTGGGATGTGTGATGCGACCGGTGATTGATCAGGCGCGCCGTGATTTTAAACGGCCATAAAACGGTTCGTAATTTTGGGGAAAATTCGCGGGCTATGTCCTGATCTGATCGGGATGGTCGGATCATCTAAACGGCTTTTGCACCGTATCATTTTTATTCTTTTGAAAGCGGCGATGCCAAACCGTGGGTCAGGAGCGGATCGGGGATCGGGATTTCGGTCCGGCATCGCCTTGACCCAACAGTGCCAAATAGATAGTTGATGGTAAAATCGAATGTTAATTTAAATTCGATAGGAAAAATCTATTTATTGGAATTGCCAAGGACACAGCGCCGGAGTATCGCAACGCCGGAAACTTAGGCCATGATCGGCAAGGTAACGCAGAATACTGCACCGTCCGGTCCTGTTGCGCTTAGGCGAAGGTCACCCTTATGGGCCAAGATCAATTCGCGTGCGATGGCAAGGCCAAGTCCGGTGCCGCCTTTCCTGCCGGTTGCGGCAAAGGGCACAAACAGGTTCTTGATCGCTTTTTCAGGTAATCCGGGGCCGTTATCAATGATCAGAATTTCAGCCAGACCAGCGGGGACATTTGATGGGGCGGCGCCATTTCCAGAACTAGCCCGAATGGTGACTTCGGTTGCCCCAGCATCGAGCGGATTGCGGATCAGGTTGCTGAAGGCGCGAAACAGCTGATCGTAATCAGCTTCGACCATAAGTTCGATCGGCAGATCGATATGAATTTTGGCCTTACAGGGTTCCCGGGCTGTGTTTGGGTCGTCCGGACCAACTAAACTGTCATCGCCGTTTTGCAGCAGAACCTGATCGCGGACTTCTTCGATCAGTTCGATCAGAGTGAAGCGCGCGATATCGAGGGCAGGTGGGGCCTCGCGGGCAAAGGACAGGGTTTGCTCGCTGATATAGACAGCACGTTCCATCGACGATAACAGGCGGGGGACGACGGCACGGACTTCTTGATCAGCACTTTGCGCCAGCTTTTCGGTCATCAGCATTGAGGTTGCCAATGCATTGCGTAAATCATGGCTGATTTTGGTGGCGGCGGTGCCAAGGGCGGCAAGACGGCGGCGCTGATTAAGCATTGCCTGCAAATCGTGTTGCATATTGGCAAGTTCGTGCCGGGCGATGCCAATTTCGTCGTCGCGGTTATCGGGGACGATAACCGATCCGCTATCCTGTGGATTTTCGCGAAACCGGATCATGTCGCTGGTCAGGGTTCGCATCGGACGCACCAGCAAACGGTTCAGCGCAAAATAGACCAACCCGGCGGTGAAGAACGAAATCATCAGCGACAATCCCATCACCCGCCAGCCGAAATCACGCATGTCTTTGGCCAGGCCATGTTCATGGACCAGTATTTCAATTTCGAAATCCGGGGCCATGGATGGCATGCCCATCACACGCAACATGCGATCATCGGATTGTGTAAGGGTCGAAAGGCCTTCATACACCGCCATCAGGATCGAAGAATGTGTCAGATCGACATCGTAATCGACCTTGGCGGGCATATCGTCGCGTTGCAAAAGCAATTTACGGTCATCGCGCCGCAAAATAACAGCTTCGATCCCGGCATTGGAGAGCAGTTCTTTTTCAAGGTCATCGGGGATCATTTGATCGGGGGTGGCTTCAAGTGCGAGAGCCGCAAGGTATCCGGAATCCAGATGTGCCTTAAGCCAATCAACGCGATAACGCGCAACTGAAGGGGCAAAGACAAAAATCTCGGCCAGCATGACAAACCCGACCGTCAGGACAAGCAGACGCGCGGATAATGATTTGGCCCATGGGGGCAGTTTGAGATGCGGGCGTTCCATGACCAATGTTAGCCAGAGACCAGGAAAAATGTACAGCGTTTCAGGAGCCTGGTTCTAGTCGTCATGGCTTAGCCGAATTTCAGAAGAAAACGGACAATCTTGCGGGTCTTTTCGCTAAACAGGCTGGGCGTATACCATGCTCCGGCAACCCGTTTGGATATCTCGCCAAGGGTTGGATAAGGCGCAATCATTCCGGCAACGGCGCCGATTTTCATTTTCCTGGAAATCGCCAGCGACCAAAGTCCGATCAGTTCACCCGCCTGATGCCCAACGATCCCGGTGCCAAGGATTTTGCCCCTGGGATTGGTGATGACTTTGATAAATCCGGTGGTTTTGGCCTCGGCCCGGGCGCGATCGTTTTCGGCGTAATCCCAGGTCACGACCCGGATTGCATTGCCAAATTTTTCGCGTGCAGCGGCTTCGCTTAAGCCGACCTGTGCCAGTTCGGGGCTGGTGAATGTTACCCAGGGAACGGCGCTGTGATCGACCTTGGCAGGGAGCCGGAACAGGATATTGCGAATGACGATACCGGCATCATATCCGGCCATATGGGTGAATTGCAGGCCGCCGGTGACATCGCCAATGGCAAAGATTTTGCGGTTGCTGGTACGCAATCGTGCATCGACTTTGATCCCGCGCGGGCTGTAATCGATACCGGCATCATCCAAACCCAGATTTTCAACATTGGGTTTGCGTCCGGTGGCGATCAAAAGGTGGCTGCCTTCAATCGTGATATCGGTGCCATCACGTTCAATGATGACCCTGATCTGGTCGCCATGGGGTTCGACCCGTTTGGTTTTGGCCTTTTCGTAAAGGCTGATGCCTTCGGTTTCGACGGTTTTGCGGATTACGGCGACAAGATCGGTATCGTCCTTGGGCAGGATCGTCGACATTTCGATCACGGTGACTTTGGCGCCAAGTTGCCGATGCGCCTGTGCCATTTCAAGCCCGATTGGCCCGCCACCGATAACGATCAGATGATCCGGGCAGGTCCGGTTTTCAAAGATCGTTTCGTTGGTGAAGTATGCAACGCTGTCAATGCCGTCAATCGGGGGGACTGATGCACGCGACCCGGTGGCAATGACAAAACGTTTGGCGATAATACGCTTGCCCCCGGCAATAAGTTCGTTCGGACCGGTAAAGCAGGCCTTTGCCTGAATGACGGTGCAGCCCAGTTCTTCGAACCGGTCAACCGAATCATGGGGGGCAATGCCTGCGATGACGGAATGCACATGATCCATGGTACCGGCAAAATTCACCGATACCGGGCCGGTGGTGACGCCAAATTGCGATGCGGTACGGGCATTTTCAGCGGCATGCCCCGCGGCAAGCAATGCCTTTGACGGCACACAGCCGGTATTAAGGCAGTCCCCGCCCATCTTGCCCTTTTCAATCAAGACAACATCGGCACCCATCTGTACGGCACCGGCCGCCACGGATAATCCGCCGGAACCGGCCCCTATCACACAGATATCAGTTTTAAGGATGTCATTCATTGTGGGATGCTCCGGTGGCGCGTTGGCGGAACTTTTTATAGAGCACAGGCACCATTGCAAGCACAGCAAGACCGATGATCGGCGTCAGGATACGGGGCTCGAAAATGATGCCAAGATCGGGTGTTTTGTCTTGATCAAACAGGGCGCCAAGACCATCACCAATTGACACAAAAACGAATGTGCCCGGAATAATGCCAATCGCGGTACCCAGAACAAATGACCGGAACTTAACCCCCAGCAGTGCTGGAACCAGATTGACCAGCCAGAACGGAAACAAGGGAATAAGCCGCAGCACCATCAGATAGCTGAAGGCATTTTCGGCAAAGCCCGTTTCCATTTTACGGATCGCATTGCCCGCCTTGGCATGCATCAGATCATAAAACGCATATCGCGCCGCCAGATATACCGCCGTTGCCCCGAGTGTTGCGGCAATTACGGCATAGGCCGTGCCAAGCCATACACCAAACAGAAACCCGCCGGTCATCGTCAAAAGCGATCCGACCGGAAGCGATAATGCAACCGCAACTGCGTAAATTGCCATAAAGGCAAGCACGCTGATTGTCGGGTTATTTGCAACATATCCCTGCAGGACGTCGCGATTCTCGCGCAGTGTGGTGAATGAAAAATAATCCAGAACTCCGGACGACCATGCCAGTGTCAATCCGGCAATCAGGATCACAATCGGCAGTAATTTACGCCAGAGCGGGGGCTTGGCGGGTTTGTCCGATGTGGTGCCGGTTGGATCGTGTGGTTGGTGGTCTGCGGTCATTGGTTGCGTCTTGGTCATTGATTCTACTGTCTTTAACGGCGGTCCTTTCGGATGCCGGTCATAAATGATTGCATTTCTTGTGCGAACATTAGAGGGAAAAAAGGCCGAAGGCTTATGAACTGCTTTCACCATTGCGTGAAGGAATAGAGAGCGTGCGCCATACAACCCAAAAATGATCCATGAAATTGCCGGGTGCTGTGGTGCTTGACGTTGGGGAAACCAAGTCGTATCGTTCTGCCTATCGTGGGATTTGTCGACCGGCTTGCGGCCACGTAAAAAATCGCTAAAGAGGGGAATCGTGGCTTTTGCCCTGACCCATCGTGCCGGTCAGGGTTTTTTTGTGCCCGGCGAGTACCGATATGATCGGGCATATAGGAGCAAGACGATGACGACCGAGAAAAAGGCTTCCGATAAATGGCGCGCGGCCACCCGTTCCGTTCGTGGTGGTACGGCGCGCAGCGGATTTAACGAAACATCCGAAGCGATCTTTATGAATTCCGGTTATGTCTATGACACAGCCGCCGAGGCCGAAGCATCTTTTGATGGTACCGGCCCGGAACGTTTTGTTTATTCCCGATTTGCCAATCCGACTGTCGGGATGTTCGAAGAACGTCTGGCAATGCTGGAAGGTGCGGCCTATTGCCGGGCGACGGCATCGGGCATGTCGGCTGTTTGGAATGCGCTTATTGCGTGCACCAAGGCTGGCGGGCGTGTTGTTGGATCGCGGGCGCTTTTCGGGTCGTGCGAATTTATTCTTACGACCTTGCTGCCACGCTTTGGTGTTGAAACCGAGCTGGTTGATGGCACCGATCATGCGGCATGGGAAAAGGCATTGTCCAAGCCGACCGATGCGGTTTTCATGGAAACGCCGTCGAACCCGACGCTTGAAGTCATCGATATCGCCTTTGTTGCCGATCTGGCGCATAAGGCCGGTGCCAAGGTTGTTGTCGATAACGTTTTTGCGACCCCGATCCTGCAAAAGCCGATGGAATTGGGCGCGGATATTGTTGTTTATTCCGCGACCAAGCATATTGATGGTCAGGGACGTTGTCTTGGCGGGGCGATCTTGTTCAATGACAAGGAATGGCACGACAATCACCTGACGACGTTCTTGCGTCATACCGGGCCAAGTATGAGCCCGTTTAACGCCTGGGTGTTGCTTAAGGGGCTTGAAACGCTGAGCTTGCGTATTGATCAGCATATTCGCAATGCGATGGATCTGGCGCAGTTTCTTTCGGAACAGCCGCAGGTATCGCGCGTTATCTATCCGGGGCTTAAAAGCCATCCGCAGCACGAATTGGCGATGAAACAAATGTCGGGTCGTGGTGGTGGATTGATCGCTGTTGAATTGGCTGGTGGCAAGGCAGCCGCTTTTTCGTTGATGGATAATTTGCAGATTATTGATATTTCGAACAATCTTGGTGATGCAAAAAGCCTTGTGACCCATCCTTGGACGACGACCCATCAGCGGGTTCCGGCCGAAGACAAAATCACCATGGGCATAACCGAGGGCATGTTGCGTCTGTCGGTTGGTCTTGAAGATATTGATGATCTTAAAGAGGATCTGTACGCGGCGTTGCGCGTATAAAGAAATCGTAGATGCGGTAAGACGCCTTGATCTGGCGGTCCGTACTCTGTGCGGACCGCTTTTTGTTTTTTCGGGACTTAACTGTGATCGGGATCGCAATTTGATGACAGGCATCTGGCACTCGGGGTGTGGACTGTCTAAATAAGAAATGTGTAGTGCCAAAATTGCGTGATGCCCGTGGCATAAGGAATGGAATAAAATTGGCCTGGAGTTTTGTATGTATTCATCCGTGACCCATGACATCAAAGTATCCGTGCAGCCGATGTTTCTTGACGAACAGTCGGATCCGGATAGCCATCGCTATGTCTGGGCTTATCGGGTTGTGATTGAAAATCAGGGTGCTCGGACCGTACAGCTTTTAAATCGTTACTGGCGGATCACTGATTCCCGCGGTTCGACGCAGGAAGTTCGCGGATCGGGTGTGGTTGGTGAACAGCCTGTTCTGGCGGGCGGCGAAAGTTTCAATTACACAAGCGGCGCGCCCTTGGCGACGCCAAGCGGTTTTATGGTTGGCACCTATGAAATGGCCGATATGGACGGCAATCGGTTTGATATTGAAATTCCGGCATTTTCGCTCGACAGTCCGCATAGTCAACGAACTGTGAACTAAAAGAATTCAGGGTCGGGAGCACATGACCCAACAGGACAGAGTTAATAAGAGGACATAATATGTGCAGCCAAAATAGCACTGATAAACGCCCCTCGCGCGAAGAAGCAGAAGACGCGGTGCGCACCTTGCTTCGCTGGGCGGGGGACGATCCCGACCGTGAAGGGTTGCGCGGCACGCCTGATCGCGTTGTGCGTTCTTATGGCGAATTCTTCGCGGGTTACGAACAAGACCCGGCTGAAATTCTGCGCCGGACGTTTGAAGAAACCGATGGCTATGACGAAATGGTCGTGCTGCGCGATATCCGGGTTGAATCGTATTGTGAACATCACATGGTGCCGATCATCGGTGTGGCGCATGTCGCCTATTTGCCGCGTCGTCGTGTGGTGGGTATTTCCAAGCTGGCGCGCGTCGTTGAAGTCTATGCCAAGCGCCTGCAGATTCAGGAAAAGATGACGGCACAGGTGGCCAACACCATTCAGGAAGAACTTGATCCGTTGGGGGTTGCGGTGGTGATTGATGCCAACCATCAGTGCATGAGCACACGTGGCATTCACAAGACCGGCGTTTCGATGGTCACCAGCCGGATGCTTGGCGCATTCCGCGATGACCCGATCACACGTCGGGAATTCTTTGCGATGATTGGCCGCTAGGCCCGTCTGTCCGTCCAAAGCTTAAAGGCCGCCTTTGAATTGGCGGCCTTTTGCATATGCGCGATGCAGGGATAAAACTTAATCGGTTCGGAATTGCTGATGGCAGGATTTGCAGGTTTGCAACATATTGCGAAACGCATCCTGAAACGCATCGGCATCATTGTTATTACCCGATGCGATGTCTTTGGCGGCAACTTGTTTTAATGTGGTCGCGGTTGTTGCCAACTTGTCGGCAAGTTCGGAAAACGAATTCCATTTGTCCCAGATTTCCGGTGCTGCTTCGGATGGGTGGTCGTTGCTTCCATGAGGGAACAGTTCGGTAAAGGCCGATCCGGCACGATTGCGGATTTTCTTTGCCGCCTGTTCGACCTTGGCCGGATCGTATGCGGTTTGACCCTTAAGCATTGGAACCATCATTTTGACCTGCTTGCCGATGATTTCCATGCCATCCATGCGTTTCATCACGACGCCCGTTGCCCCCTGATGGGCAAATGCCGCGATGTTGACGATTGTCGCAAGAATGGCAGTGCCAATAAGTAATCCGGTTTTCATCGGCCTGTTGCTTCTTTGTGGTTTGAAACGGGGTTTTGTTCTCATACCCCGAAGCGGGTCAGAATGCGACCCACTGATCCAACATAGGATCCTCCGAAAAGGCAGACATGCACCAAAAGTGGATAAAGATTGTAAATATCACGGCGTTCTTCGTGAAATCCCGGATAAATTGGAAGTATGGCGGAATATTTTTCAAAGAAATCCGGTGTCAGATCACCAAATAATGTACCAAAGGCCAATTCGATTTCCCGGTCACCATAATAGATTGCCGGATCGATCAATCCGGCAATTCGGTCTTTGTGATACAGAATGTTTCCACCCCACAGATCACCATGCAGCAAGGATGGTTTTGTATCGGATGGCAAAAGATCGCCAAGCTTTGCCGCAAATTTTTCGATCCGGGGCATCACATCAACGGGTAATTGCCCGCGTTTGGTCGCCAGATTGGCCATGTAAAGCAGGCGGTGGTCGCGAAAAAATGTAATCCAGTCCTTTTCAGGGGGATTGGGTTGGGGCAGGCCGCCGATTAGGGTGCCAAATGACAGACCGAATTGATCCTGGGTGATTTGATGCTGGCCCGCCAGCAATACCGCCAGGTCGCATTGGGTTGCGCGGTTACTGTGGCCGTCATTTTCGATAAATTCCATGATTAGAAGGTCTTGTTCGCCATGCAAGACTTTTGGGCTGGGAACGGGGGAATGTTTCGCCAGGTATTTCAGCATCCGGCTTTCGATTGCAAGATCGCCCTTGCCGCCCAGCTTGAGCACAAGATTGCGTCCGTCCGTTAATCCGACCTTGGTTACATCGGCAACGGCATGGTTCAGATACCGTGCTTGTCCCGGATACAGGTCAAAAGCACGTTTGATGCTTCCTCGATCATATCAAACACGTTGGCAAAGCCATTGGCACCGCCGTAATAGGGATCCGGCACGCTTTGACCCTTGCGATCCGGATGATGATCCAGAAACAATTCAATCTTGTCGCGGAATTCTGCGGGGGACTGGCGATGCATATCGGCCAGATGCCCGTCATCCATGGCAAGGATATAGTCAAAATTGCCATAGTCGGTCGGATTGATTTTGCGCGACCGGATCATCGAAAGATCATATCCCCGGCTGCGTGCCATTTCGCGTGATCGCGGATCAGCTTGTTCGCCGACGTGATAGGCAGAAAGGCCACAGCTATCAACGTCGATATGTGCAGAAAGTCCGGCCTTGTCGACCATATCCCTGAAAACGCCATCGGCGGTGGGCGAACGACATATATTGCCAGTGCAAACAAACAGTACCTTGATCACGATATGGTATCCAGTTGTGGGAGCTATACAGCATTCAAGACAGACTGGCACATTCGTCCCGATTTGTGCAATGGCGTGCCGGTCTTTGGGCTTAATCGTAACGATATTGCCGTCACGGTAATGATTGATCCTCAATGTAACAGCTTCGTGACATTTTGCAGACAAGGCTGACAGCCGGGTCATATGTTTGTATGATCGCGCCATATTATGGTTTCACAATGTGATTGCTGATGCAGGAATTCGTTTCGTTTGGTTTGCATATCGCGCTGATCCGGCAACTGGCCTGGTTACCGAAAGGCTATGATCTTGTGCCCGAGGGCACGGTGATCAACAGTTCGCGCCTGCGCAGCACGATGCTTGCGCTTGAAGAAACCAATGGATCATCGGTGCTTGTCCGGCTGGGCCGTCATCTTGCGCTTAAGGAACAGCAACCGGTTCTGACGATGCTCCGTCAGGGGGCAACTCCCGAACTGATCGCGGATCGCTGGCGTCGACTTGAAGGTTATTCGCATGCACGCGGTCGTACCGACTATCAGGTTACAGGCAAGTCACTGACATTGCATCGCGGGACGGTTCGCGGTCAACCACCTGCACGGGTCGAAAACCTTTTGCTGCATGGGTTCATGGTTGGCTTGCTTGAGGCCGTTGGCGTAGAGAATGTCAGCAGCGTCATTTTGCCAAGTCACGGTCCGACCATTCCGGTGATCCGCAATGGTAAGCTTGTCAAAAAGCTCGAATTTGCCGGTCGGGCTTTGCGGTTTCGCATCAGTTGGCAAAGTTATGCTGCGATTTCGTCGGGCTATCCCTTTATGGCCAATATGCCGGGCACCGCACCGGCCATGGGTGCAACTCGCCCGGTGGTGCAAAAACTCTGTGCGATTTTGGAACATGATGTCGGGCGCAGTTGGACCATTGATGATGTGGCTAATGCGCTTGAAACATCGGGCCGCACCTTGCAGCGCCGATTGCAGCAGGCCAACAGCCGATTTTCCGATTTGCTTCGTTTGGTGCGTGTCCGCGAAGCCTGTCGTTTGTTAAATGGCACCAGTCTTTCGGTTGGGGAAATCGGCTTTTGGTGCGGCTTTACGGATAATGCCCATTTCAGCCGCGATTTCCGGCGTTTGGTTGGTATGCCGCCCTCGGTCTACCGCGAAGCAACCCTTGGGCATGCCGGTTTGACCCGCGCATAACCAGTGTCGGCATGGCGTTTCAGTCGATATGGCGTTTCAGTCGATTAGGTGCATGATGGTCGCGATTGACCGGGCATGGATCCTTGGTTATCAGCAGGCAGCCTGACCTGATTTCTCAAGCCAGATCCCCAGACCATTTCACGAGGCCACCCATGACCGATACATCTGCAAACGACCAGTATGCGGGCTTTTTACCATCGTTTTTCCATGATCGTCCCGATGCGGATGACGTGATAATTCGGACATGGCAGGTTGGGGATGCCCTTGCCAATCATGATGTCCCTGTCATTCCGGCTTCACTTGCCCTGTTCTTTGATCTGGTGGCGCCAGCGGCCGAACGTGCCGGGGCAAATGGTTTTGCCTGTTTGTGGCTGGATCGTCATCCACATGAACAACCGGGCTGGCGACTTTCGGTCGGCCATGTCGGCACTGCCGATGATTTAAATGTGGCAATTGCCAAGCCATTGGCGCGATTGGTGGGCTCATTGGCATTGGCGGAGGTCGAAACTGAAACATGGCACATGACCCGCCCGCTTTGGCGGAAACGTTCGGAACCCGTGCGGTTGATCTTTTGGGGGGCATTTGGCCGTCATGCTCGCGCGGTAACAGGGCACAGGGATGCGGCGGGGTTTTATCAGCCCATCGGGGCGGGTCTTCGCGCCGATCATGTGATGGTGGCATTGCCGATGCTTGAAGATATGCTGGGTGATCCGATCTTGCGTGGCGGTATGGGGTTCGAGGATGCCTTGCGTATCGGGATGTCGCTGGGGCGGGCGCATTTGCTTGAAAGCTGGATCGAGGCTGGCGGCGCGGAAAAGGAACCTTATTTCCGACCGATGCAGATATGGCATCAGGCGTGGTTGGCCAATGCGCTGATTGATCCGGCCGTGGCGACGCTTGCCATGTCGGGATTGCCACCGATGCCAGCCCTTGATTTCAATAAAAAAGCAACGCCGGAAACGCGTCGGGCCGCACTCGATGATTTATCCGCTTGGCTTGCAACCGTCTTTTTCAACGATGCCAATCCGGCACTGCGTAATGCTTTTGTCGCCGGTGTTCAGAATGCGGTCTGGCTTGATCCCGATCTGCAGCAATATACCCAACCACAACAGCGCGCCGAAATCCTGCAAGGATTGATGCCCTATTGTCGCTGGTTCCTGGCGATGGCGCTTTATAACCATCTGGGCAATCTTGCCGCCGGAACCGCGCGCAATGATCAGATCGATTTTTACGCCGCATTGGTCGATGCCCTGCCGGAACTGGGTGCCCTTGGTGAACTTGCGACCCAGCGTGATATTGAACAGCATATTATTCGTATTGATGCGGCACGGGCCGCATCGGCGTTTGATAGTCTGGTCCTGCCATTTTGTGATCTTTTGATGCCGCGTCTGAAACTTGATGCTGTGCGCTCATAAGGCCCGCGTCACGACATCTGCTATAAACGGTGTCTATTAAAAAAGGTCCGCCGGTATATTTCGGCGGACCTTTTTTGTGTTTGGCGGTGGTGTGGGCTATCTACTGTTGATAGGCCGCGATCGGGCGGTTTGAAACAATCCGGAACCGGATGGCAAGGCCGCTGACCGCGACAAGGCTTGCTATCACAATACCCCAGAACAGTCCGGCAACACCCATGCCACGCACAAAGGTCAGGTAATAACCGGCCGGGATCATGATGCACAGATAGGACACCAGATGCAGGATCGTCGGGACCCATTTATCCCCCGCCCCGCGCAGGGCACTGATCGCGGCATTTTGTCCGCCATCGGTCGGGAAAATGATCGGCATCAGGATCAGAAGCCCGGCCGTCATTGCAATGACGGTCGTGTCCTGACTAAATAATTGTGCAACCTGTCCCGGAAAGAAATAAATCGGCAGGCTAAGGACCAGCATGACGGCCATGGTCGTCAAAAGTCCGATCCATCCCGCCAGCGCCATATCGGCCCGATCCCGCCGGCCATAGGCAATGCCAACCCGTACCGATGTTGCAGATGCCAGACCAAGGGCCACCATGAACATCAAAGCCAGCATGGTCATGGTGATGCCGTAACTGGCTGCGGCAATGACTCCAAGCCGCCCGGCAAACAGTTGCATGGCGGTAAAGGCACCGGTTTCCATGCCCTGACTTGCCCCGGCGGCATAACCCATATGTCGCGCATTACGTGAATGGCGCCACCAATTGGAAAAGCCATCGCGAATCCCATAATCGGCATGTCCCCGCATACACAGAAGATAGGTCAGCATGCAAAGCGCCATGAACCACCGTATGACGGTTGATGTCCATGCCGCGCCTTCGGCGCCAAGTTCGGGGAAACCGAACGCGCCGTAAACCAGCGTGTAGTCAAGCGCCAGATTGATCACATTGGCGCTGATCATCATGATCATGCCCGGCAAGGGACGTTGCAGCCCTTCAAGGAAAAACGCACAGGTAATATAGATCATCGCCGCTGGCATCCCGATCGACAGGATCATCGCCAGTCGGGTGGAATGAAATGTAATGTCGTCAGACAGACCGCTGACGATAAATAGCCAGTTCGATTGCCAGGTCAGGATCATGAATACGACACCGATCAGCAGCGCATAGGGAAAGCAGGCCCGCCATATCTGTCCGGCCTCGCGAAGATTATCCCGCCCCACCGAATGCGATGTCAAAATCATCACCCCGGTCAAAAGCCCGATACCCGTCACCATCAGTGACGTAAACGGGGCATGCGCAATATTAAGATAGGCAAGACTCGCACTGTCGTAATTGCCGACAATGATCGTGTCGACAACGGCCATGATCAATATGCCAAGTCGGGCAATCACGACCGGAACCGACAAACGAAATAGCTCGCTTAGATGTCGTCGAACGCGGTTATGGGGATAAAGCGGCACCGGCGATACATCTGGTGGTGTGCCAGGCGGCGCACCTTGTGGGGCAATGGCCATCGGTTTCGTTTCCTCATTATCATTTTTGCGCGGTAGCGGCATTGGTGGCAGTGATGGCAGTGGCGGCTGTATTCTTATGGGGCTGTGGCTGGTGGTGGTGCTGCGGCGGGGATTGTTTGCCTTGTGACTTTATCTGGCATGACCCTGCGGATTGGGGTGGCGCGGGATTGCCGCGATCAATCTGGCGGGGTCGTCGGTAATCACCGATGTCACGCCCCAGTCAAACAGTTCCCGGGCGCGGTCCGGATCATTGACGGTATAACAGACGAGCGGCACATTCGCCGCAACGATTTCACCGGCCTTTTCGCGATCAAGCGCCTTGTGGTCAATATGAAGTGCGCTTGCGCCGAGCTTGGCATAACCGTCGCGCCAGTCGTCCGGCAGAGTTTCCAGCAACCAGCCGCACGGCATATCGGGCAAAAGCCGTCTGATCTCGGCAACGGCAATATCATCGAAGCTTGAAAGCAGGATCGGAACCGCTTTCGCATGTGCCAATTCGGTGGCGACTTCCTGACACAAACGGATTGGATCACAGCCTGACGGCTTGATTTCCAGATTTACCCCCATATCCATAAAGAACAGGGTTTCCAGCGTATCGCTCAGGGTCGGGATGCGTTCACCCTTATATATGTCCGAGAACCACGCCCCGGCATCCAGATCGCGCAGAGTATCTAGTGGCTGCTTGTAAGCAGGGCCTGTGCCGTTGGTGGTACGGTCGAGGGTATCATCATGAATAAGGATGCATTTGTTGTCGGCGCTTAGCGTCACATCGCATTCGATCCATTTGGCCTGACGTGCGCCGGCAACCCGAAAGGCTGCAATGGTGTTTTCCGGTGCTTCTATGGAGGCGCCGCGATGGGCGACAATATGGGGAATCTCGATCACGGTTCAGACCTTTTATATGGCGATGGTGAATGCGGGGTGGCATCGGGGGTTTTGGGTTTCAGACGAAACCGGTTTTTCCCTGAATAAATCAGTCTGAAATCTCATACGCCGGATGCTTTCTGTAAAAAAGCGAAAATCTTGTGTCGATTTGAACGCAACTCTTTTCATATTCGTGCCGAAGCTATTGGACTCCATGTCGGATTCTTGATGCTATCGGTTTGTTTCTGCCGGTTTTACGGTGTTTCCGGCGGGGGCTTCATGGTTTGGTGATTGTCTTGGCGTTGGGGCATGTTGATGGCAAATCCCGGAAAGACCAGTGTTTGTGCGGACTGTTTCGGGGGTGAAAATAACTATCTTCAGAAATATCCAAAAAACTTCAAAAAAGGTGTTTACAGGTTTTGATATGGGCCCTATAACCCGCCT